>Ga0315280_10006894_pt1 | contig 15490 bp, 18 predicted proteins | sample YL17G06_40_MG_FD_203697 | JGI IMG/M metagenome (GOLD analysis project Ga0315280, IMG submission 203697) | Sediment microbial communities from Yellowstone Lake, YNP, Wyoming, USA - YL17G06_40 | ecosystem: Environmental > Aquatic > Freshwater > Lake > Sediment | place: USA: Wyoming | collected... | reverse complement strand
GCTTATTAGTCTCTCCTTCGTCCATACTCCCAAGGAAAGATTATTATCATTATATTATTTAATTTTTCTGGTCTAAATGCATTCATGGAAAATTTTCATGGGTCCAGATGGGAGCTAAACACATACGATAAATAAATAGAAATTTAAGCCGGAACCTGCACCTTGTGCATCTGGAAGGCTTCTTTAGCCAGAGGGGACCTGCGGAGCCTCTCCTGCTCGAAGTAACCGACGATCTCATCAAGGCAGACTTTAAGAGCATAGTTTTTTCTAGGCCCGCTCTTCCTCTTCCTCGTTATCTCGCGCACTTCGATCCAGCCCATCTGCCAAAAAGCATGCATCATCCTGTAGGTGTCCTGCTCTTCAAGATCCAAGCCCTCATCTTTCCCCTGCCAAGGCTCATCCTTCCGTTGGGAAAGGCTGGTTATCATCCCGGCTAAGCTTTGAAGCTCTCCCAATTTTTGCAGAGCCTCGACGAAATCTGAATATCCACTATCCAGTACCTTCGTTGCCATCCCTTTCATTGCTGTTGTCCCCAAAATTTTTTGTTAAGTTATCTCTTCTCATATAAAAGATTTTTTTTAAATTTAATTTTTATATTATTTTTATTTTATTGAAATCAAAAATTGCTGAACAAATCCATAGAGCTGGTCGCCATATAAAATCAAGATTGTCCTTTTGTGTTATCCACTCAGTCAAGGGCATCTCAACGTCATTTAGCTCCTGACTTTGAAGGCTTTCCGCTCTTGCCTCGGCCCCTTGAACTGGGCAGTTGGGGATCAGATTCATAACAGACAAAAGTTTTTAATAGATTTGATGCCTTCTCATTCTCAGGGGAGCTGCCAATGGAAGAGAATGACCAGGAGTTTCTTCGTGCTCTTCACGAGGAGAAGATCCGCACCCAGAATGAGCGCGCTGAGCTTGTCACCACCAAACTGGCCTTCATCACCGTCCTCTTTGGGCTGAGCTCCGTAAACCTGGGGATAAAGATCGCGGATATCTGCTGGCTCCTCTACTTCGTTCCCCTGGTGGCCATAAGCTACGACCTCTATATCATGTCTGCCGATTCAAGGATTAAGCGCATAGGAATCTTCCTGGGCAGGCATCCCGTCTCCATGGCCGGAAAGGCGGAACGGGCCTGGGAGCAGTTCTGCACCACCTATCGTGATGGCCTGGCCCCTTCTGCAAACATGTTCTTCTCCATAATAGTAACCTTAGGCGCTGCGATCTTCATCCACTCTCAGCAGACCTGGACGCAAGGATATATGCGGTTGTGGTTTTCCGTGTGGCTGGTTGCATCCCTGGCGGTCATCATTGCCCTTTGGATGAGGCACAAGGTTCTTGTAAGGAACATAGGAAACTACAAGCCATTAAAAAAAGAACGCCTGCCTAGCCGCTGATTGCTTTCTATCTTCAATTCCGTAAAGAAACATTAATTAAAGCCTAAGAGAAAGATGATAAGATACGATTTGATTTCGCAAGATGGTTCAGGAATGGTGGGGATATAACGGATGATGAAGGAGAAAGAGATCAAAAGAGCGGTGAGGGAAGGCTACGCCCGCATCGCCAAGCAGGCTACTTCTTACTATGCTTCCCGGAGCTGCGGTGGTTGCGCCGATATTTCAGAGGAGATATGCAAGAAATTGGGCTACTCGGAAGAGGAGATCCAGGCCGCGCCACCTGAATCGAACCTGGGACTGGGCTGCGGAAATCCTGTGGCTCTGGCCTCCCTGAACGAAGGGGAGATCGTCCTGGATATGGGAGCCGGAGCGGGATTCGATTGCTTCCTCGCCTCCGCCAGGGTTGGATCCTCGGGAAAGATCATAGGAGTGGATATAACATCGGAGATGGTGGACAAAGCCCGAGCTAATGCCCGCAAGGGAGGATACTCCAACATAGACTTCAGGCAGGGGGACCTGGAGAACATGCCTGTGGCAGACAACTATGTGGACGTGGTAATCTCCAACTGTGTCATCAACCTCGTCCCCAATAAGAAGATGGTCTTCAAGGAGGCATTCCGGGTTCTCAAGCCTGGAGGCAGGCTGGCTGTCTCAGACGTGGTACTGCAAAAAGAGCTGCCTGAGTTCGTGAAGAGATCCACCGAGGCCTATATCGGCTGTCTGGCAGGGGCCATCATGAAGGAAGAGTATCTGGAGATCATAAAAAAAGTAGGCTTCCAAGAGGTCAAGGTTGTGGCCGAGTCCAGCTTTCCCATTGAGTCGCTGATCTGCGAGAAAGCCGGTTCGTCAATCATTGATATGCCGAAGATATCGGCAGAGCAGCAGAGGGATGTCTCGGATTCGATCTTGAGCATCAAAGTCAGCGCTGTCAAGCCGAATTAGCGAGATGAAGAGGTAGCGTGCCCTCTGTTTTTTGGAGGCGAACTGAGGCTGGCCCGGGTGAGCCGGCCAAGGAAATTTTTATCCTTTTAAATAATTGAGAGATCCGGGTATAATGGATTATGAGTATGATGGAAGCGCGCGCTATTTCTTCTTTCGATGGATCTCTCTCATCATCTCCCGGTGCAGCGAAGCCATCACATCGCCCATCATGCCGATGAGAAATAGCTGGAAGCCCACGATTATCAGTATAGCCGTCAGAATGGTGAGGGGAATGTGCTCGATCCTCCCGTTTAGCCAATCTCTCAGCACGTAGAGCCCGATGAGAAAACCGACTGCTCCGAAGACCGAGCCGATCAGACCGAAGAAGAACATGGGGTTCTCGGTCTTGGCCATACGGAAGATGGTGAGCACTATCTTCAGGCCATCCCGGAAGGGATTGAGCTTGGTCCTGGTGCCAGCGGCGCGGGGCATGTAGGTAACGGGCACCTCGATGATGCGCAGACCCTTCTTCACGCTCTCGACGGTCATCTCCGACTCGATCTCAAAGCCGGGCGTAGATAGATCCAGCAGCCGTATTCCTTCCGTGGTGAAGGCACGGTAGCCGGAGAGGATGTCGTTGAGCTGAATCCCGTAGATCAAGACGAAGAAACGGTTGATGATCTTGTTGCCGAACATGTTCAGCCGCTTCAGGGCTCCTCCCTGGAGGCGATCGAACCTGTTGCCCACCACGTGGTCCGCCTCGCCCTTCAACATCGGGTCCAGGAGCCTTGCGGCCTCGGCTGGAAGGTATGTCCCGTCCCCGTCGATGAGAAGAATGTATTTCTCCTCTATGGCATCGAAGACCTCCTTCAATGCCTGGCCTTTGCCCGATCCCGACTGAAGGATAACGCGCGCGCCGGCCGCCTGGGCCTTGGTCACGGTCGCGTCAGTGCTGTGGCCGTCCACCACCAGGATCTTCTCGAAGCCCAGGGCTAGGAATTCATTGATCACGGATTCGATGGACTCCTCTTCATTGAGGGTCGGTATGAGAACGCAGACATCTTGGCGGCTCAAGTGGGCATCAGCTCTGATGATGATTGTGATGAATAATGGGAAGGGGCGCGTTAAATAGCTTCCTTTCCCAGAAAGTTCTACCCGTCTTTCCAAGGGCAAGACTCATGTCTTCATGGCCTTATGAATGATCTGCTCATAGCGCTCCTCCAGCTCCAGCATGTTGCCCCCGGCGGTCTCGATGTACAACCTCAGAAGCGGCTCAGTGTTGCTGGGACGAATCAGGATGCTGTAGCTTTCAGTGGTGATCTTCAGGCCGTCGGCGGTGTCCGGCTCCAGGCTGGCGAGCGCGTCTTTTAGCCGGAGCATGACTTTGCTCGGGTCCTCGCTGAGGCGGATGCTCTTTTGCAGGTAAGGATAGTCCGGTATCTGGTCTGCCAGATCGGAGAGCTTCTCGCCTCTGGAGATGATCTCTCCCAGGGCCAGGCTCATGGCGAAGGGGTCGTCAGAGTACTGGAACTCCGGCAGGAAGAAATGGCCGCTGCGCTCCACTCCCAGGACGGCGCCGGAGTTCTTCACTCTATTGGCTACAAACACATCTCCCACCTTCTCTCGTTGCACTTTTATGCCGTCTTTCTCCAGCTCGCGCTCCAGGATCATAGAGCAATCGAAGCCGGAGATGACGAGGCTGCCGGGCCTATATCTTCGTCGGGCGATGATTATGGCCACCTTCTCCGGAGGAATCACCCTGCCCCGGTCATCAATGACTATGCCCCTGTCCGCGTCAGGATCAAAGCCCACCCCGAAGTCGGCCCTCTTCTCCAGAACGACTTTTGCGGCAGGCCGCAGAGACTCTTCGCTCGGCGCCGGGCCGCGGCCGGAGAAGCTGCCGTCCATGTTGCCGTTCATCACCACGGCGTCGAATCCCAGCCTCTGGTAGAAGGAGCCCATGGCGCAGGCCGAGCCGTTGCCCATGTCCAGAATAATTTTGAGCGAATGCTGCAAGTGCAGCTTTCCTGCGACATACTGCCGATACCTCTCGATGGCATCCTCGGCAAGACGATCGGCAACCCGGCCTGCTCCAGAGAGAAAGCCGCCCTCGCGGTAGAACTTCATGATGCTCGTCTCCTGGTAGAGCAGGCCATAGCCATCGCCGGTCCTGAACCGCACGCCGTTGTACTCGGGAGGATTGTGAGAAGCGGAGATGTAAGCGGCTGCCTTGAGCCTGTCCGCCCGGGTGACATAGCTCAAGATGGCGATGGGAATGACGCCGTAGCTTTGCACCTCGCAGCCTGTGGCCAGAACCCCCTCCAAGAAGGCCTTCTGCAGGGAAGGCCCGCTGATGCGCGTATCCCTGCCTAGGGAGACACTGCCGCCTCCGGCATAGGATCCGAAGGATTCGCCAACTCGCCTGGCCAGATCTTCCGTAAGATCGGTGCCGTAGATACCTCTAACATCATAAGCCCTGAATACAGTCACGAGGTTCTGGTTGACGCGAGCATTTAAATTATTTTCTACGAGGGAAGGAGCCCTGCAGCTTATCCTTTGAAGGTCTTCATTCCTGCTTGGCTAATACGATCTCCATCGATGAAACATTTACACTTTTGCCCTCCTCGCTGGGGATGACCTCTGTGCCGATGGTTATGCCTTTGACGAGCAGGTTGGGCATGAACCTGTTCCTGGTGATCTCTGCCGCGTCCACGGCACGGGAGATGGAGCGCCCCCTGGCCTTCAGAGTTACGCTGGAGAATTTGTTGAACTGGGTCATCACTGCGAGCACATAGTTCATGACTGGCTTGTCACCGACGAAAATCACACCATTGTCTTCCATACTGTCACCCCTTCCTCTTACTTTTCTTTGGCAGGTTATTAATCCTTTCTCTCCAGCGTCTGTGCAAAGGCGAAGTTGGGTTTGACGGCATCTATTTTTATGCGCAGCCTCTCGCCAAGCTTTGCTTTGCGCACGATGATCGCGAAGCCTTCCACCATGGCCACACCGTCTCCGGATCGTCCCAGGGACTCGATCTGGACCTCGATGATGTCTCCTTTTCGCACCGGACCGGAGAGGAGCTTCTTGGCCACGATGTAGGTCTCCGCGCTCTCCTTTCGGGAGGCAGCGGGCGCGTGAGCCTGGACTGATGCGAACTCTCTCTTCACCTCGGCCAGAAAGCCAGGAAACATGTCTCCCTGGAAGACCTTGACCACGAAGTTGCCACGCGGTTTGAGCAGCTGCTTCGCCGCGCGCAGCGCAGAGCGCGCCAGGTCGACGGACACGGCATGGTCCATATCCCAGGCGCCAGACAGGTTGGGCGCAGCATCGCAGATCACGACATCTGCGGCTCCTCCAATTGCTTCCTTGACCAGATCGAGGGTTTCCTCCTGGGTTATGTCTGCCCGGAAGGTCATCACTCCGAGAATGGGCTCGATCTCCTCCAGATCCACGCCCACGACCTTGCCGCTGCCAAGCTTTTGGGCCACCTGCAGCCAGCCGCCGGGCGCAGCCCCCAGATCCACAACCGAGTCGCCCCTCTTGATGATATGAAACTTCTCGTTTATCTGCAGCAGCTTGTAGGCCGATCGGGCCCTGTAGCCTTCCTCTTTGGCTTTGCGATAGTAGTGGTCTCTTTGATCTCGGGCCATTGTCTTAAATTAGGACCGCAGAAGAATAAGACGATTTCGAAGAACTTGAGGTCTCTGGTGGAATGCTGTTTGAGCGAGAACCTTCTTATGGCTGCAATTGCGGGCAGAGATCACCCGGTCATCAGTGCAGTGGCCGAGGCCGAGGGAGTGAGCCCCAGTTTCCTTCAAAGACAGATCGCCTCGGGGCGCATCGCTGTAATGCAGCGGCACGGAAAGCCCCCTGTAGGCATAGGAGAGGGCTTGAGGACTAAGATCAACGCCAACATTGGGTCCTCTGCCGAGGTCTTCGACCTGGATGCTGAGGTGGAGAAGGCCAGAATTGCAGAAGAATATGGAGCCGATACCATCACCGACCTCTCCATGGGCGGTCCCATCGATCTAATCCGCAAGAGAATACTGGAGGAGACGAAGACCCCTCTGACCACAGTCCCCATCTACCAGACAGTTGTGGAGAGGGGCTCCTTTGAAGCCATAACTGAAGCCGACCTCATCCGGATGATCAGAAAGCATGTTGACGAGGGGATCTCGTCCATGGTGGTCCATGCCGGCTTCACCGTTGAGATGCTGGAGAGTCTCAGAGACACACAGAGGATAATGGGCATGGTATCCAAGGGCGGCTCTTTCACAGCGGCATGGATGCTGCAGAGCGGCAAGGAGAACCCTTTCCTCTCTCAATTCGACGAGATATGCCAGATCCTTGCCGAGAGAGACGTCGTGCTCTCTCTCGGGAATGCCATGAGGAGCGGATGCATCCACGACCGCATGGACGGGCCTCAGGAGAGGGAGATGGAGATGAACGCGAGGCTAGCCAGGAGGGCGAATGAGCTGGGAGTCCAGGTGATCATCGAGGGAATGGGCGGACATGTGAGCCCGGATAGGATTCATGATTACGTCGCCATTTACAAGAGGAAGACCGACCGCAGGCCTCTGTTTGTAGCGGGCCCTCTTCCCATCGACATCGGTGTTTGGTACGACCATATCTCAGGGTGTGCAGGAGGAGCTCTCGCCGCTGGCTCTGGGGCGGATTACCTCTGTTACATCACTCCCTCCGAACATCTGGCCCTGCCAAATGCGGCTCAGGTGAGGGAAGGGGTGGTGGCCTTCAAGATAGCCGCTCACATCGGGGATACCCTGAAATACGGGCCGAGGGCCGAAGATATGAAGCTGGCTATGTGCAGGAGGGCCAGGGATTGGGAGGGCCAGTTCAGATTGGCCATCGATGGCGAGCGGGCCAGACAGATTCACGACAAGGATGAGAGCGGGTCCTGCACTATGTGCGGAAAGTACTGCGCAATATCCATCATGGAACGCTATCTGAAATAGCATTTAGGCGGTTGATTCTAGAACTCTTCCATTGGATAGCTCACGCCAGAGTGGCCAATAATTCCGGATTTCATTCTTCGAAGATTTTCCTTCTGCCAGGCAAAGCCCTTATATGTTGTTTTGCTAAGTTTATTATAACGAGAGAGGAAGGGCGGCTGCCGCTGGCCGATTCCGGCCGGTGTGGAAAGTCCCCCCACCTCTGGACACACAGACATCCTCTAAGGATGTGGGGCGAGAGCTCCGGCTCTGGCACAGAAACGAGACCGCTCCGCGCAAAAGCGATGATGCTGCAAGGCTGAGGTCGCGCTGGATTGCGGATGAAACGGCGAAACCCTGTGGGTGCAAGCCAAAATAGAGCTGAAAAATTGGTCGTCCAGCCAAGCTCGGGTATGGCGCTAAGCTGAATGCCGCCGGGAACAGAAGGGGGCTTACTCTCCTCACTCGTTAAAATTTATAACTCTTTTTACTACCGTTTTTACTACTATTACTATCAGTGTGACTTTTATCCGCATGCAGTGCTGCTCTCGCCGCCAGCCGGGCCACGCGCACAGGCTCCGGGACCCGGCCGTCCAGGGTGAACTTATTCAGCAGCATGCGGGCCTCGGATGAGGTTGCCCCCAAAACCCGGACGAAGACTTCGTAGCCCGTCTTCAGCTTCACGGGCTCTCGCTTGCCCAGGCGCGCGTAGCGGCGAAGCTTCTCCTCCGGCTCCGGGAAATACTCCCGGATGTATTTTTCCAGGCCAGGGGACTCTTCGTAGGTCAGGCAGATGATGGGCTTCTGGACTATGTCGAAGACCTCCCGCAGGTCGATGATGTTGAACCAGCTTACGGCCGCGCCGCTGAGGAGCAGGGCGTTCACGTCCGCCCGATCCAGTTGCGCGTAGATCTGGAGAACTCCAGAGGTGGCGTCGTCTCCTCCCACGGTGGCGCGAGCGAATGCCAGGCCGTCCACACGCAGGTCGGCGCGCATGACCAAGCCAGCCAGAATGGAGGCGGGACGAGATCGCACAAAGCTCTCGGCTATGGCGAGGACACGCAGCGCGGGCTTGTTGAGGTGGAGAGGCATATCGGTCAAGCTAATTTTTCAGGTGACTTTGATGCGGAAAATTCCGCGCGCCTTTTCCACCACCGCCTTCAAAGACGGGGCCAGCTCCATGATCTTCTCCAAGGGCATCCTCTCTCCGGTGAGGGAGACTGCGTATTGGTCCTTAGGCTCGACGATGAGCACGGCCAGCGGCGTCAGCCAGCTTCCCACGATCTTTCCTTCATTCTTCAGAAATGAGACCCTGATCACGGTATAGAGGGATCTATCGCCTGCCTTCAGCTCCTTGGCGACCCGGATATCTGTCTCGACCACGGGAAGCCTGATATCCTGCAAGATCAGGCCCCCCGGGCCATCTCTGCCAGGAGCCTTCTTATCTTGCGCTCCCGGAGGGATCCAATCATGGCCATAACCATCCACAGCATCCTGGCTCTCAACTCTGCCGCGAAATCTCCTTCCAGCCGCTCTCCATCAAAGTATGGCTCGATGAAGATGTCTGCCCGGAAGAGTCCCAAGGCCGATGCTACTGACCAGAGATAGCCGCTCATCACCGCCGTCCTTGCGGGATCGTCCAGACCGAAACAGAGGCGGCAGGAGATCTTTTGAAGATCTATTGATTTGAGCAGATCCTTGAGGACGCATAGGAGCGCAGGAAAGGCATCCAGCAGAGACCCTGGAGATGGAGACCGCATGAGCTTTCTTCTTCTCTTAGCGGCCAATGCCTCTTTTTCCTCGCCTCTCGCCTCCTTCTCCCTGTGCTCCATGATACCCTCCAATGAATGTGACAGGATATCTCCTTTCCTCAAAGTGAATCCCAGCCACGCGATCCTGTAAATCCCTCGCACTGGAGGGCCTCTCTTGCTCAGTTCAAGAGACAGATGAAAGGGAACAACCAGTAGAAGGACCAAAAACGAAAAGGATAATGCTGCCAGGATCAGAATCAATGCTGTCAATGTCGAGGAGACCTGTATCCATGTGAGCATCGGCTGGGACCTACTCTACCTCGATCGTGGCCATGTTTCCTGACTTCTTTTCCCTGCCCTCCTTCCGGCTCACCAGCTTCTCCATGAGCATATGAGCAATATTGGAAACCGGCTCTGCCAGGGGGCTGGGCGCCGCCAGGGGTACTACCTTCACCCCTTCTGATCCAGCGACTCCTTTGAAGACGATCACCACTGCGACCGGAAAGACACCCACTCCTCCGCCTGCTCCTCCCGCAACTCCTCCTTTGCTGGCATCCTCGCTTCCGTGGCCTATCCCGGTGCCGAAGCCCATGCCCATCTTGGTGATGGGTATGATGATCTTGTCTTCCATCTCTATCGGCTCGCCAATGATGTTCTTGGCCGAGAGAGCCTTGAGAAGCTCATCGATCGTGGCCTTTATGGCATCTTCCGCTGCCATCTATATCTCCTTAAATAACTATAGGCTCTGCATATATACGTCTTTCTGAGTGCTTGGAAAAGATATAATTAGACCGAAAACCCCTCCAGGAAATGATAAAAGGAGAGAATAATGTCGGAGGATCTCAAAGCAGTTTACAGCGCGGCTCCGGGGATTTTCCAGAAGCTGAGGCGCGAGATTGATAAAGTCATGGTCGGCCAGAATGTGGCCATCGAGCAGCTGTTGGTCTCCATCCTTGCCGGCGGTCATGCCCTCCTGGAGAGCAATCCCGGGCTGGCCAAGACGCTGCTGGTGAAGACCACGGCCTCGTGCCTGGGCCTCGGATACAGCAGGATTCAGTGCACTCCTGACCTGATGCCTGCGGACATTACCGGCACCACCATCATCGAAGACACAGATGGAAGCAAGAAATTCCGATTCGAGGCCGGCCCGGTCTTCGCCAACATCGTCCTGGCCGATGAGATCAACCGGGCGTCCCCCAAGACCCAGAGCGCTCTCCTGGAGGCCATGCAGGAGAAGCAGGTAACCGTCGGAAACAAGACCTATCCCCTGGACAAGCCCTTCTTCATCCTGGCCACGCAAAATCCTATTGAGATGGAAGGGACCTTCCCCCTGCCCGAAGCGCAACTGGATAGATTTTTGCTCAAGATATTCATGGAGTACCCCTCCCGTGAAGAGGAGCTGCAGATCCTGGAGAGATACACGGGCCGTGGCGAGCCGGTCGTGGAAAGGGTGGTCAGCAAGCAGGAGGTGATCGCGCTGCAGCAGCTCTGCCGCGATATACCCGTCTCCGATGACCTGAAGAGAGCTGCAGTAAATCTTGTCCTGGCCACGCGCAAGTGGGAAGGCGTCCAGTATGGAGCCAGCCCCAGGGCATCCATAGGCCTCATCGTCTCCGCCAAGGCCAGGGCCTTCCTTCAAGGCAGGAACTATGTCTCCAAGGAGGATCTGCACGTCATGGCCTATCCGGTATTGAGGCACAGGATCATCCTGAACTTCGAGGCGGAGCGCAAAGGCCTGACCCGCGATCAGGTGGTCACGGATCTGTTGAGAAATCTCAACATCTAGGGAATTCAAGATATGGACACAGAGTTCTTCAGAGAGCTGGAGAGGTTCGCTCTCCTGGTCAAGAAGCGCGTCTCGACCGCCTACAGCGGCGGCAGGAAGTCCCTGCGCTTTGGCCACGGCATCAGCCCCGTCGGCTACCGGGAGTATCGCAAGGGAGATGACTTCAAGCTGGTGGACTGGAAGGTCTACGGAAGAACGGAGAAGCTCTACATCCGGGAGCATGAGGAGGAACGCAGCCTGGTGGTGCACATCCTCCTGGACGCCAGCGGCAGCATGGGCTATGCCGGGAAGTTCGCCTATGCTTCCCGCCTGGCCGCAGGCTTTGCCTATCTTGCGACTCTGGAGAACGAGAAGTATGCGCTCTCCCTGTTCTGCAAAAAGTTCTACCCAGGAGAACCCAAGCGCGGGCGAAGGAATCTCTTTCAATCCATTGAGGAGCTGGACAGGATCTCGCCCCAGGGCGGGGCCAACCTCAAGCTGATCGCGGATCAATTTGAGGCCATGATCAGGACTACCAGCCTGGTAGTGGTGATATCCGACTTCCTGGGGAAGACGGAGGAGGTTTTATCCAGCATCTACCGGCTCTCGAGGCATGATCTGGTCATGATCCAGGTTCTGGCGCCTGAGGAAGCAGAGCTTCGCTTCGGAGGCGATGTCAAGTTCGTGGATCTGGAGACACGCCAGCCCCTGATCACCCGCATAACCGAAGGAGAGCGAAAAGAGTATCTGCAAAAGATGGCAGAGCACAATGATCGCATCGCAGCCGCATCTAGACAGGTTGGCGCGGAATTCTTCAGATTCAGGACGGACCAGCCAATCTTCGAGGCCTTCTCGGAGATGCTCTCCAGGGCTGTGATCTGGAAGACCTAACGGAGAGGTGAAGGTGAGAATAGCGCTTGGTTTTGGCCAGGGAGTTCTAGAGCTGGAGGCGGGCGAGGGCGTGGAGGTAGTGCTTCCCAGAGAGCTTCCGGCTGCGAGTCCTGGCGAGATCGAGAGATCTCTGGACCAGCCGCTGGGCAAAAACCTGGACGAGTTCCGAGGCTGCAAATCCGCCTCGATCCTGGTCAGCGACATCACCCGGCCAGCTCCCACCCACCTCCTGCTGCCGTCTCTGGTCAGGAGGCTGAAGAGACTGGGTATCTTTGACCTGAAAGTCGTCTTCGGCCTGGGAACGCACCGACGAATGACGCCTGAAGAGGAGCGGCTGCTTTTGAAGGACGGCATGAGCCTGCCTCATATCCAGCACGACCCCAAGGCCTGCGTTCCTTTGGGGCAAACGGAGCGAGGCACGCCTGTGGAGATCCTGGAGACCGTCGCGTCCTCGGATTTAATTGTGGCCACGGGAAATATAGAATATCACTACTATGCGGGCTACAGCGGCGGGGCCAAGGCCGTCTTGCCGGGAGTCAGTTCGGAGAGGTCTGTGATCAAGAACCACGAGCTGATGAGAGATCCGCGCGCGGTTTCCGGAAGGCTGGACAGCCCTGTGCGCCAGGACATGGAGGAAGCTGCAGAAATCGCAGATCTCGATTTCATCTTGAATGTGGTCCAAAACAGCAAAAAGGAGATTGTGCAGTCGGTTTCAGGCGGCTTCATCCAGGCCCATAGGGCAGGGGTAGCCGTGGTGGATCGCATGTATCGGCGCATCGTTGAGCCGGCAGAGATCGTGGTGACCTGTGCCGGCGGCCGGCCCAAAGACATGAACCTCTTCCAGGCTCAGAAGGCGCTGGACAACGCCAAATATGCGGCCGTTCCCGGAGGCACGATCATCCTGGTGGCAGAGTGTTGCGAGGGGCTGGGCCATCCCGTCTTCGAGCGCTGGGCGCGTGCGGCGCAGGGGGCCGAGGACTGCTGGGAGCGCTTCGGAAGGGAGTATGAGTTCGGAGGGCACAAGGCTGCATTCCTGGCTAGGGAATCTTTGCGGCATCATCTGATCCTGGTATCGGCTTTACCTCCAAAAAAAGCTGAGATGTGCTTCTTCTTGCCCGCCAAGACCCTCGAAGAGGCCCTGGCCAAGGCCCGGGAATTGCAGGGCAAAGACGCAAGAATGCTGGTCATGCCCCATGGAGATCTGACCCTGGCCGAATCAAAAATTGATCGGATTTTGTGAAGCTAATCCTTGGCGACCTTCTTGCCGATCAGGTACAGGACACCGCCGCAGATTACCACGCCGATGACCGCCGACAGGATGTATGCCGCCATCAATCCTGTCTGAGATCCATCGTCAGGCAAGGCATAATCAGGAAGGGGTGCCCTCCATAGTGAGGAAAGCCCCTCTAAGCCCATAGGCACATAGCCGAGCTTCTCTTTAAGCTCCTCCGACCCCCACTCTCCAAAGGTCTCTCCCACGGCGAGAAGACCCAGCGGAGCCAGGATTATCAGCAATACTAGGCCAATGGCAAAATTTCTTGTCGTCCTATCCATGATCCCACCTCAGGCAGTATTTGCCCCCTTGGGCTTCTCCCGTTGCACCCGAGAATCTTCTCCATATAGAATGGATGTATCTGTTCTCTGGATGTAAGCGAAGATCAAGGCTGTGACCAGAGCCTCCAGGATGCTGAAACCAAAGGCATGCTCCAACAGCATGGCCGGGAGGGTCACGCCCAAGGAGTAAGGCATATAGATCGGCATACCACCGGCATCTTGATGCAGGAGGGGCTGTATTCCGAACTCAAATCCCGTGAGTCCAGCCGCGAGAGTGAGGGAGATGTAACCAGCTATGGCGGCTGCAATCATCCTTCTTGAGGAGGTTATCTCCGAGCTTTGGCTGATCAGCTTATAGACATAATATGCAGAAAACGGCATCACCACCGCCATGTTGAAGCAATTGGCGGCGATGGTGGTTATTCCTCCATCACCGAACATCAGAGCCTGAAGGACAAGGGCAACAGATATAGCTATCACTGCAGCCCAGGGTCCCAGGACGATGCCTATTATGGCGCCGCCCACTGCATGGCCAGTGCTGCCTCCAGGAACGGGGATATTGAACATCATGATGACAAAGGAAAAGGCAGCAGCCAGGGCCAGCAAGGGAACCTGCTTGGACTTTAGCTCTGCGCTCAGCCTCTTTCCCGCATAGTACCAGATGGGGATCATTATGATCCACAACGCTATGTATGTGTATGGCCCCAGATAGCCATCAGGAATGTGCATTATTTCACCAGATAACCAAAATCTCGTTTTATTATAAAAAGATATCGGGTATGCATATCAAGTAAGAAATATTTGTGTATTTTTCTGCCTAAATGGCCAACAAGAAATCGGTGAGAGTGCCATGCCAAAGCAGAATAAGATTCGCTTTTGCAGAGAAGATCAAGCCACTCGGGCTATCTCAAGGCCGCATCCCTGGAGGATTTGCTGCTTTTCAATCAAAAAATTTATTGCCAAGTTGGATCAATGAAGTTAGGGCTGAGAAGATGATGCTCAAATGCCAAAGCTTTTCGGCCTATATCCGCTAAGGAAGGCATTCGCGACTCATTGCCAGGCCATGGCCCGCGTGTGTGAGAAGGATTATTGCCCGCTCAGCGAGATCCCAAGACGCCGCGATTCACAGTTCGATATTGGCAATCTCGGTAGTGGGGGTGTATTTCGATAAAAGAAAACTAGAAGCGTAAATCCCGTTACCTGTCCTATACTCCTATATTAATACGTATTTGACAGAACTTATGCATTAATTGCTATATTATTCTGAGCGTTGACAGATATCTTAAAATAAGAGAAATATCACGTGCTAATCAACGAGGCTTTGTATCTGAGGAGGGAGAGGAATCTTGAGAGAGGGCATTCTTGCATTTCTGGCGCTATTTGCACTTATCAGCATGGCTGTCGCAGAGTACGAGGACGATTATCTGATCTTCAGAGAGGAGAACAATCTGACTTTTAGCATCGACCAGAAGGTGAGTGGTGCTGGCTTTTTTTCGACTTATAGATATGCTTTGATGCCCGACGCAATCGGCGCTGAAGGGCGTCTGTTCAATGGTGTGGAGGCAAAGAATCGGGCTCATGCGAGCGGGGCCATAGACACGGAGTCCCTCTTCTCCGGAGAGAGCACCTATATCAACGAAAGCAACCTCAATCCGGAGATTGAGGATGAAGAAAAATATGTCAACAGCGAGCACGTTAAGATCTTCGAAGAGTACGAAGAGGAGACCACCAGTGTTATAGATCTCAAAGAAGACAACACCCTCACCTACAGTCCCATGTCTCTTTCCGTAGGAACGAATTATTATAACCGTCATCCTCTGGCCTTCAATTCTCTGATAAAAGACGGTGTCTGGATCAAGAATCGGGATGGTCTCAGCTCCTTGAGCCATGTGGTGGACAACGCCCATGCATTAAACAAGCTGCTGGACGCGAATTCCGATGCCGTGAACCTCTCGCTGAATGTAGAGGAGGATTTGACGGAAGGAAAATCCCACTTCGGTGCCCTGCAACTGGCGGAATATCCCAGGGACGAAGAGCCGGAGGACGAGGAGGAGGAGCCTGCAACTCCCGGAACAGCGATGAAGCTATGGCACAATACCCAGGTCGTGCTTGATGAGGATTACATCGGCAGCTTTCATATGAGGATTTCGAAAAACTAATCAATCGAAATGTTTATATACTATTAATACTATATTATTTTGTGTATGAGAACACTCATAGATTTTGCCATTAGGGAAGAATATTCTCGGGTTAAAGCTCTC
>Ga0315280_10006893_pt1 | contig 15491 bp, 17 predicted proteins | sample YL17G06_40_MG_FD_203697 | JGI IMG/M metagenome (GOLD analysis project Ga0315280, IMG submission 203697) | Sediment microbial communities from Yellowstone Lake, YNP, Wyoming, USA - YL17G06_40 | ecosystem: Environmental > Aquatic > Freshwater > Lake > Sediment | place: USA: Wyoming | collected... | reverse complement strand
TCTGCTTCCTGGTGGCGGCCGCGCTCCTGTGGGGCTCCTGCCTGGCGCAATAGCGCCAAGCTTACGCTGGGAAGCGCAATAGCGCCAAGCTTACGCTGGGAAGCGCAATAGCGCCAAGCTTACGCTGAGAGGCGCAATAGCGCCAAGCTTACGCTGAGAGGACTGAGCGGAAGCCGGAGCATCCGCAAAAAAAGCCGCAAGGTTGAATTACGGCCGCGCCTGGGCTAAATTCGAGCTACGATGAAACTCAAAAACTACCAGGAAGATCTCGTGCTGTACCTCTCCGACCTGGTGCTGAAAAACCGTCCCGACGTGAAATCGAGCGAGAGCCTGCTGCATGACGTGGCCGCTTACACGCTGAACCGCCTGCCGCCCCGCTACATCGTGAGCGAGCGGGGCTTCACCCGCCTGGCCGCGGACCATTGGGTGGACGACGGCAATGAGAAAGGGTTGGCCAGCCTGGTGCAGGCGCTGATCCTGGTGAACCAGGCGGTGGACACGATCAAGGGCCGCCGGCGGGAAACGCGCCCGGGCCCCTCACCGAGAAGCCGGGAAGAGGAGCTGCTCGACGTCCGCTTCTGCTGGCACAACCTGCCCTACATCATTGGCCGGGTCCTGGACAAGGCCAGCAGGCAGCCGGTGCTGGAGGCTTCGGTCAGCATCCTGATCAACGGCGAAGAGGCCGAGCCGGCCGATCCGGGCTGGCTCAATCCCTACCGCACCAACGCCGGCACCCGCGGCTTCTTCAGTTTCCTGCCCAAGCCGGTGCGGCTGCGGGCCAAGAGCAAGGTTTTCACCCTGAAACTGGCCATCGAGCATCCCGACTACGAGCCGCTCACCCGGGAGCAGACCATCCGCAGCAAGGGTGAGCTGATTACCTATCCTTACATCACCAGCGACCGCATCCTGAACCTCGGAAACGCCCTGCTCAGCCCATCTTCCTGACCGGCAAGACTTGGTTGGGGTGGAGGACGCTGCCTGCTGGGGCATTGGGGGCCTGCACAGCAAGGCAGAATAGATAAGAAATTTTCCGGACACCTGGCTCCCCATCTCCCCCCCTCAGTCAGGTCTTTCCCTTGCAGCGCCCTGTGCTGCCGAATTCTTATCAGGATTGTCAGATTGCACAATCTGCACAATCTATAGATAAATTGTCAACGATTTTTTCCCTCGTTGCCGAAAAAACCGAACAGGCCTGACGGCTCGGCGCCGAGCAGGCCGGCTCGGTAGGAGCGCTCGTCCACCGGCGAAATCCGGGCCTCCATCCCGGGCGTGAGCAACGGGTAACGGCGCGCCTGCTCCGTGTGCCGGGCGATCTGTTCCATCGCCTCGTCCGACACCGTCCAGTTCAGGCGGTCGAACGCCGCCAGGTTCAGAGGCCGGGTGTAGCTGCGCAGCGTCTTCTGCCGCCGTACGTTGAAGTACTGCTCGAAGTAGGACATCATCAGCTCCCGCAGATTTCGATGGATCGGCTCGCGGAAGCGCAGGCCGACGAAGTTCGATTTGGCCACCGCGCCCCAGCAGCCGTCCTCCTTGAACAGCGCCAGCAGGTGCTCGTCGTCCTCGCCGGTCGGAAACATATCCAGGATCAGGGGCGGGTAGCCGATGCGCCGAAGCGCGGCGGCAGCGAACAGGCAGCCGTCGAAGCAGTGCGCCCGCCGCTCCCGAAGCACGCGCAGCGGGCAGCGATAGAACGGATCGGTACTGTAGGGAAGCTCATCGAGAAACCGCTGAATGTCGATGGGACGGGCCAGGCTCTCCAGCACCCGCCGCTCCTTGCCGTCGAGCGGGCTGTCGAAGGAATCCATCGCGGCTCAGCGAAAATTGAACAGCATGCCCGCGTTGAGGTGCAAGACCCGCAGGTTCCGGCTTCCCTCGAAAACCCACTGGTATTTCGCCTGCAGAAACGTGTCCAGGTTGCTCACCAGTTTGAAGGAAGCTCCGGCCAGGGCCCCGACGTGCAGGGCGGTGACCTCGCCCACCGCGGTAAGTCCCGGCGCAACGCCCGCGTAGAGGCTGAAACGGGAAAGGGGCACGATGAACTTGAAGGCCAGGTCCATGTCCGTGGCGTTCTGGGCCCCCAGCTTGTACAGCTCCGCAGAAGGAGTGAGGTGGAAGGTATAGATGAGCGGGATGTTGACGTAGAAGCCCCAGTCCAGGCTGGCCTCTCCATTGGAGGTGGTGATGCGGGCGGTGCTGCCGCTGGGGAAGGCCGCGCCGACGGAGACCCCTAGGCCCACCGCATCGCCGGCCGCCTGGGCTCCGGCCAGCCGAACGAGCAGGATCAACAGCGCCGAAGACACGGCCGCAGACTTCTTGAACATGTTCGCCTCCTGCCCGTCAGAGCGACCGGGCGTTGTTCAGGGCCAGGGTGCGGCCCACCAGGCGGTCGAGCTTCTGCAGCAGCCCGCGGGTGAGCCGTTCATCGTCGCAGCTCTGGAGGTTGCAGTAGAACTGGTCCTTGTCCAGGTCGCAGAGGATGCCCCGCTCCTCGAAGTAGGTGCTCTGCTCCGGGGCTTCGCGCCGGCCATCGAGGGAGAACCTGCCCCAGTCCAGCCAGCCCATGGGCACGGCGTAGCTCATGCCCGGGTCGCCCACGCTGCGGTCGGCCAGGCGCACACGGACATAGTACTTCGTGCCGGCGAAGCGGAAGGCGAGCTCTCCCTCCTCGCCGTCGACGCCGAGCACTCGGATGTCAAGCCCCTGGGCCTTGCCGAGCCCGTCCAGGCACCTGCCGAGCAGCTCCAGCTTCTCCTGCCCCTGGCGGAACTTGAGTTGTAACCCTCTCAGCTGTTCCACGTCCATGCCGGGGATTATAGCATCTACACCAGGCCCTGGTCGATCATGGCATCGGCCACCTTCTTGAAGCCGGCGATGTTGGCCCCGTTCACGTAGTTCTCCGGGGTGTTGTACTCCCGGGCCGCCTGCCGGCAGATGGAGTGGATGCCGACCATGATGCGCTGCAGCTTCTCGTCCACTTCCTCGCTCGACCAGCTCAGGCGCATGCTGTTCTGGGACATCTCCAGGCCGGAGCAGGCCACCCCGCCGGCGTTGGCCGCCTTGCCGGGGCCGAACAGGACATTGCTGGCGATCAGGTACTCGGTGGCCTCAAGGGTGGCGGGCATGTTGGCGCCCTCGGAAACGCACATGCAGCCGCCCGCCACCAGGGCCTTGGCGTCATCCAGGTCCAGCTCATTCTGGGTTGCCGAAGGCAGGGCGATCTCGGCATGGGTCAGGCGCCAGGGCCGCTCGCCTTCGACGTACCTGGCCCTCTTGAACTTGTCCGCATACTCCGCGATCCTGCCGCGGCGCAGGTTCTTCAGCTCCATGAGGAACCGCCACTTCTCCTCGCTGATCCCCTCCTCGTCCAGGATCGTGCCGCTGGAATCGGAAAGGGTGACCACCTTCCCTCCAAGCTGGTTGACCTTCTGCACCGTGTACTGGGCCACGTTCCCGGAGCCGGACACGGCCACCCGCTTGCCCTTGAAGGACAGGCCGCGGGTCCGGAGCATCTCCTGGGCGAAGTAGACATTGCCGTAGCCGGTGGCCTCCGGGCGGATCAGGCTGCCGCCCCAGGCCAGTCCCTTGCCGGTGAACACCCCCTCGAACACGTTTTTCAACCGCTTGTACTGCCCGAACATGTAGCCGATCTCCCGGCCGCCCACGCCGATATCTCCTGCGGGCACGTCCGTGTCCGCGCCGATGTGGCGGGCCAGCTCGTTCATGAAACTCTGGCAGAAGCGCATCACCTCGTCGTCGCTTTTGCCCTTGGGATCGAAGTCGCCGCCCCCCTTGCCGCCGCCCATGCCGATGCCGGTCAGGCTGTTCTTGAAGATCTGCTCGAAGCCCAAGAACTTGAGGATCCCCAGGTTCACCGAAGGGTGGAAGCGCAGGCCGCCCTTGTACGGCCCGATGGCGCTGTTGAACTCCACGCGAAACCCGCGGTTCACCCGGTACTCGCCGCGGTCGTCCTGCCAGGGCACCCGGAACAGGATCACCCGCTCCGGTTCCACCAGCCGCTCCAGAATAGCCGCCTTGCGGTACTTGGGCTCGCGCTCCACCACCACATCCAAGGAAGTAAGCACCTCGCGGACCGCCTGCAGGAACTCCTTCTCCCAGGGGTAGCGCGAGGTGACCGCATCGAGGACCCCTTTTGTATATTTATCCACAAAATGCTCCTTTATACACAATAGGGATGAGGGATTTTATCCAGGAACGCGACTTCAGACAATACGCCTTGACAAGGCGGGAAGGGGATCGGGCTTCAGCCCAAAAGGCGGCCCAGTATCCCCCGGATCGAAGCTCCCAGCTCGCCGCGCAAGGGGTCCCCATCCACCAGCTTCCGCTCCAGATCGGGAAGGTAGGGGATGGAGCCTAAAAGGGGGGCCTGGTAGCGGGCCGCCAGCTCGGCCACCGGCGAGGCCCGCGAAGCTTTCGATAGTTCGGCCGGTCGCGCCATGTTCTCGATCAATCCCAGGATCGGCAGGCGCAGCTCGCGGAGCAGGGCCAGCAGGCGCTCCACGACGCTCAGGGCCAGGGCCGAAGGGGTGGCCACGACCAGGAACTCGGTCCGCTCCAGCAGGCGCAGCAGGTCCAGCAGCGTGTCCCCCAGTCCCGGGGGCAGGTCGAGCAGCAGCAGCTCCAGGGGTTCCCAGATGGTGACCGCCAGCAGCTCCAGCAGCGCCTCTCCGGCCTCGGCGCCGCGCAGGGGCACCGCCCGCTCCCGGGAGAAAGCGGCGAAGCTCATGAAGTCCAGGTTTTCCCGGACCCGCAGGGGCCTGATCCCGCCCGCCTCCTCAGGGAAGCGCAGCGGGACGCCCAGAAGCAGGTGGGCCGAAGCCCCCTGGAAGTCCAGATCCAAGAGCCCGGTGCGCCGGCCGGAGGCGGCCAGGGCCAGCGCGGTCAGGGCGGCGCAGACGCTCTTTCCCACCCCGCCCTTGGCCGAGGCGAAGGCCAGGATGCGGCGGGCCGGGTCCAGGCGGCGGCGGAGCACCGCGGGGCGCGGATCAATCATCGCCGCTTTCGAGGTCCACGGAATCGATGGCCACCCCGCGTCCGGCGGTCAGCTCGAAATCCGGGCTGCCGCAGCCGGGGCAGCGCATGTAGGCGTGGGCGCTTTCCGGCAGGAAATGGATGGCCTCCCGCTCCTCCTCCCCCAGTTCCAGCAGATCTTCCAGGCGCCACTGGCGGGCGCAGGCGCGGCAGCGGAAGGTGGCTGGCTCGGTGAGCAGCTGGAAGACCTCGGGGCCGTAAGGGCGGCCCTCCAGGCTCATGGCCAGCCCGGCCCCGAAGGCCTCCCGGTCGATGCTCTGCAGCTCCCCGATGCGCACGCGCACCGCCAGCACCGGCCGCCCGCCGTGCTCGGCCCGGATCCGCTCGACCGTGGCGACGACCGCCTCGGCCAGGGCCCACTCGTGCATCAGGATTTCTCGAAGCGGGAGATGATCTCGGGAAACTCGTAGAACACCATACCGTTGGGATCCACCTCCATGCGCACGCGCAGGCCGTCGACCATGCCGTTCAGCAGCTCCTCGGCCTCCTTGAGGCCCAGCGAGGTTTCGATGACCACGTCGGAGACGGTGATCCGCCCCTTGCGGCGGTAGGCGATGCGGAAGACCTTGGCCTGCAGGTTCTGGACGGGGCGCTGACCCAGGCTGCGCCATTCCGGCGGCAGCCAGGAGCGCTCTTCGGAAACCTGCCGTTCTTCGGAGCCGCCCTGATCGATGCCGCGGAAGAAATTGTGGAACAGCCGCAGGCCGAAGCGCACGGCGATGAAGATGCCCACGATGGCCAGCAGGAACCCGAAAGGAAAGAAGAACATCATAAGCGCTCAGGCCCTGCGCCGGGGGGCGCGGGCCTCCTCCATGGTACGGTGCAGGGAGCTGACCAGGCCGCGGATGAACGGGTTGACGATGGTGTACACCCTGCGGTTGCCCTGCACCTGCGAGGACACGATCCCGCGCCTCTTCAGCACCGCCAGGTGCTGGGAGACCACGGGCTGGGACTCCTCGAGGCAGTTCCAGAGCTCCGAGACGCAGGCTTCCTCCCCCCGCTGGATGGCGCAAAGCAGCTTCAGCCGCAGGGGATGCCCGCAGGCCTTCAACAGCGAAGCGACTTCGTTCACCGTATCCATATTTCTCAATATAGAATAACCTGCTTGCTCAAGTCGCGCAAGCCATTCTATAGTAAGAGACCAAAACCCATGGGATTCGTGTACCTCGACTGGGCGGCCACTTCCCCTCCGGATGCGGCGCTCCTCGAGCGCTCCGCTCGGATCGCCGGCGAATACTTCGCCAACCCCTCCTCCCCGCACGCGGCGGGGCTCAAGGCCAGGGAGTTTCTCGAGGACTGCCGCCGCCGTTTGGCCGCGGTCCTGGGCTGCTCCCCCTCCGAGCTGCTGTTCACCTCAGGAGGAACAGAGGCCAACAACATGGTGCTGTTCTCGCTGCTGCGCCGCAGGCGCGGCCGGCGCGTGGTCTTGAGCGGAATCGAGCACGATTCCCTGTACCTCCCGGCCCGGCGCCTGGAGGAACTGGGCGGCGAAGCGCTGGTGATCCCCGCCGGAAGGGACGGCCGGGTGGATCCGGAACGGCTGGCCGCGGCCGTGGACGAGCGCACCGTGCTTCTGGCCCTGATGCGGGTCAACAACGAGACCGGGGCCGTGCAGCCCGTGGCCGAGCTGGCCGAGGCCCTGCAGCGGCGGCGGGCGGCCCGGGGCGGGCGTCGGATCCTGTTGCACACCGACGCCGTGCAGGCCCTGGGAAAGCTGCCCTTCAGGCCCGCGGAGCTGGGCGTGGACACGGCGGCCTTCAGCGCCCACAAGCTCGGAGCGCCCCGCGGGATTGGAGCGCTGTACGTGCGCCGGGGCAGCGTGCCGGAGTTCCTGTACGCCGGCGGCGGGCAGGAGGAAGGGCGCAGGCCGGGCACGGAAAACCTGGCCGGGGCCTTTGCCCTGGCCGAAGCCGCCGAACGGGCCGCAGCCGAGCTCGAAGCCAGGCTGGCCCGGGCCCGGGAGCTGATGGGCCGGCTGATAACGGGGCTGGCCGCGATCCCCGGCTGCCGCCTCCTGCCGGAGGCCCGAGGCTCAGGGGAGCCGCCGGAGCGCTATTCCCCCTACATCCTCTCGGCCGCCTTCCCTCCCCTGCCCGGCGAGGTCCTGGTGCGGGTCATGGGCGAAGAAGGTTTCCTGATCTCCACCGGCGCGGCCTGCTCCTCCCGCAAGCAGGAGCGCACCCGGGTCCTGGAGGCCATGGGCGTGAGCCGGGAGCTGGCCGCCAGCGCCGTGCGCATCTCGCTGGGCCCGGCCACCGAGAGCGGCGACCTCGACCGCTTCTGCGAAGCGCTGCGCCGCCGCCTGCCGGCGCTGCTGGGGGCCGCAAAATGAGGGAGGCCGGGGCGCAGAACCTGTACCTGATCAAATACGGGGAGCTCACCCTCAAGGGCGGCAACCGCGGCAGCTTCGAGCGCCGCCTGGCCGACAACATCCGCCGCCAGCTCGCCGACCCGAAGGCCTCGCTCGACCGGCACAAGGGGCGCCTGTACCTGCGCACCGGCGCGGAGCCGCAGGCCGTGCGGCGGGCCCTGGCCCATACCTTCGGCATCGTGGCCTTCTCCGAGGCCCTGCAGGCGGACAAGGAGATGGGCGCGATCCGGGAGGCGGCGCTGCGCCTGGGCCAGGGCCTGGCCGCCGCAACCGGCCCGCGCTTCAAGATCGAAGCGCGCCGCTCGGACAAGAGCTTTCCCCTGGATTCCTACGGCATCGCCTGCGACCTGGGCGAGCTGCTGCGCACGCGCCTGGGCCTGACCGTGGACCTGCACCATCCCGACTGGGTGCTGAACGTGGAGATCCGCGATCGAGCCTACCTGTACGGACCGCAGAGCCCGGCTCCCGGCGGGCTGCCCCTGGGCTCGAGCGGACGCGGGCTGCTGATGCTTTCCGGAGGCATCGATTCGCCGGTGGCCGGCTACCTCATGGGCAAGCGCGGGCTGAGGGTGGACGCCATATACTTCCACACCCCGCCCTACACCTCCGAGCAGGCCAGGGACAAGGTCGTGGCGCTCCGCCGCATCCTGTCCGAGTACCTGCTGGGCATGCGCCTGTTCGTCGTGCCCCTGACCGAAGTGCAGATGCGCATCCGGGAGCGCGCTCCGGCGGAGGAGACGACCCTGCTCGTCAGGGCCTGCATGGTCAAGGCGGCCGAGGCGGTGGCCCTGAGGGGGGGCTACGGCTGCCTGATCTCCGGCGAGAGCCTGGGCCAGGTGGCCAGCCAGACCCTGCCGGCGCTGCGTTTCACCGGAGGTTTCTCCAGCCTGCCGGTGCTGCGGCCGCTGATCGGCATGGACAAGGAGGAGATCGTCGGCCTGGCCAGGCGCATCGGCACCTTCGAGACCTCGATCCTGCCTTACCCTGACTGCTGTGCGTTGTTCGCCCCGGCGCACCCGCTGGTGCGCCCCGACCACGAGCGCATGCTGGCCTCCTTCGCCGCCTTGGACGCGGAGCCTCTGCTGGAGCAGGCGCTGCAGGGAATGGAGCGGCTGGAGTGACGGCCCGGGAGCGGGCTACTTTTTGGCCGAGGACTCGGCCTTCTCGGTGGAGGGCTTGCTCTCGCCCTTGGTTTCGCTCTTGGAGGAACCGTTTCCGCTGGCCACGGCGGAGGAATGCTTGTAGTCGGTGGTATAGAAGCCGCTGCCCTTGAAGATTATTCCCATGCCCCCGCCGAACAGCCGGCGCAAGCTCTTGCCGCACTTGGGGCACTTCTTCAGCGGCTGGTCCTTGATGCTCTGAAATGCTTCGAACTTGTGGTGGCAACTCTTGCACTCATACTCGTACGTAGGCATAACCGATGCTCCTGGTGCCGAAATGTACTAAATTTTGGCCCTCATGACAACCGCTATGGCGCTAATAGCACCTTGCCCATGGTCTGCCGGCTTTCGAGCAGGCGGTGCGCCTCGGCCGCCTTGTCCAGGGGCAGCACCTGCCCGATGAACAGGAACAGCTCCCCCTTGGCGATCCACTTCATCAAGTCGCCCGCGCGCGCCAGCAGGCTCTCTCGGTCCGCAATGTAGTGCCCCAGGGTCGGCCGGGTCAGGAACAGCGAGCCCTTGGTGCTGAGCAGGACCGGGTCCACGGGAGGGACTTTGCCGCTGGACTGCCCGAAAGAGACCAGCATGCCCCGCGGGGCCAGGCAGTCCAGGCTTTTCAGGAAGGTGGCCTGCCCTACCGAATCGTAGACCACCTGCACGCCCTTGCCCCCGGTCAGGGACTTCACCTGGGCCACGAAATCCCGCTCGGAGTACAGGATGACCTCGTCGGCTCCGGCCTGCCGGGCGAGGTCCTCCTTGCGCGCGTTTCCGACCATGGCCAGGACCCGGGCCCCGCGCCGCTTGGCGATCTGCACCAGCAGCAGGCCCACTCCTCCGGCGGCCGCGTGGACCAGGGCCGTGTCCCCCGGCTTCAAGGGGAAGGTGTCGAAGGCCAGGTAGTGGGCCGTCATGCCCTGGAGCATGACCGCCGCGCCCTGCTCGCTGTCCACTTCCGGCGGAAGCTTGACCGCCCGGTCGGCCCGCAGGCGGGCGAACTCGGCATAGGCCCCGGGGATGTCAGCCCAGGCCACTCGATCGCCCGGCTCCAGGCCGCTCACCCCCTCGCCCACCGCCTCTACGGCGCCCGCCCCCTCCTGGCCCAGAACGTAGGGCAGGCTCACCGCGTACAACCCGGTGCGGTGGTACACGTCGATGAAGTTCACCCCGATGGCCTCCAGACGCACCAGGACCTCTCCCGCAGCGGGCTGCGGAACGGGCAGCTCCGCCAGCTCCATCGCCTCCGGCCCGCCGTGGGCCCGGATCTGGATCGCTTTCATGCCACTCCTCCTATTCCAGCCGAACGGGGATGCCGCGCCCCGCCAGGTATTGCTTGATCTCCCGCACCGTATAGGCGCCGAAGTGCACCATCGAAGCGATCAGGGCCGCATCGGCCCGGGCTTCGGCGAGCACCTCGGCCAGGTGCTCCGGCCTGCCTGCCCCGCCGGAGGCCACCACCGGGATGCCCACCTCCGCGGAGATCATGCGGGTCAGCGCGATCTCGTAGCCTTCCCGGGTCCCGTCGGCGTCGATGGAGTTGAGCACGATCTCGCCGGCGCCCAGCCGCTCGGCCTGCACGGCCCAGGCCAGGGCATCCAGCTCCGTGGGCCGCCGCCCGCCGTCGATGAACACCCGGTAGCCGCTGGGCGACTCCGGGTCGCGGGCCGCGTCCAGGCCCAGGACTACGCACTGCGAGCCGAAGCGGGAGGCCCCCTCCTCGATCAAGGCCGGCCGGCGCACCGCCTGGGAGTTGACGCTGACCTTCTCGGCCCCGGCCAGCAGAACCCGCCGCATGTCCTCCACCGTGCCGATGCCGCCGCCCACGGCGAAGGGGATGAACAGGGACCCGGCCACCCGCTCCACGGCCTGCAGGAAGATCCCGCGTCCTTCGGCCGAGGCGGTGATGTCGTAGAAGACCAGCTCATCGGCCCCCTGCTCGTAGTAGAAGCGGCCCATGGCCGCGGGGTCGCCCACATCGATGTTCTCCCGGAAGCGCACCCCCTTGGTGGTCCGCCCGTCGCGCACGTCCAGGCAGACGATGATCCTCCGGGCCAGCCCGCTCGCCGCGCCTTGCGCCGGAACAGTCATAGCCGCTCCCGAGGCTCCCAGGCCAGGAAATTGGCCAGCAGGCGCAGCCCGGACGGCCCCGACTTCTCCGGGTGGAACTGGAAGGCGGCCAGGTTGCCCCTGGCCACGCCGGCGGCGAAGCGCAGGCCGTAGTCGCAGGTGGCCAGGATCAGGGCCGGGTCGGCCGGTTCCGAGTAGTAGGCGTGCACGAAATAGAAGAAGGACCCCTCGGGGATCCCTGCCAGCAGGGGGTGGTCCCCGCGGTGGAAGACCCGGTTCCAGCCCATGTGCGGCACCTTCAGTCCTGCGGCCTTCAGGCCGGCCGGAAAACGGCGCACCGTGCCCGGAAGCAGGCCCAGGCAGGGGGTGTCCCTCTCCTCGGAGCGCTGGAAGATGATCTGCGCCCCAAGGCAGATGCCCAGGACCGGGCGGCCCGAAGCCACGAACTTCCGGATGGCCCGGTCCAGCCCGCCGGCCTCCAGCGCCTCCATGGCCGCCCGCGCCTCGCCCACCCCGGGCACGATCAGCCGCGGAGCCGGGGCGAGGTCCTCGGGACGCTTACTGCTGGCGAAGTCCGCGCCCAGATGGCGGAGGGCGATCTCGACGCTGCGCAGGTTGCCCGCCCCGTAATCGACCACCGCTACCTGCACCGCCCGCCTCCTACCTCGCGGCGCCGCGCTGGCCGCCCAGCGCCTGGAGCAGCTCGGCCTGGCCCAGGCTCAAGCCCGAAACAGCCACCGTGCGCCCGCTCACCGTTACTTCCAGCTCCTTCAGCCGTTCCACCAGATCCCCCAGCCCGGCCTTGCGCAACCCGGCGGCTGCGGCCAGGCGCGCTACGTTCAACATGAGACGGGGGTTGGGCTCCTGGTCCAGGAGAGCCAGAGCGCCGAGAGCGTAGCGGTCCCCCTGGCGGCGCGCGGCGAGCCACAGGCTGGAAAGCGGGAACCCCTCGGCAGCGCCGAGGGCGGGGGGCGGCGCCGGCAGAAAGGCGTACAGGGCTGAGCCGGCCAGCAGCTCCCGGCGCAGGGCCGGCTCCGCCTGGTCGAGCCTCTCCAGCGGATTGGGGCCCGGGTTGCGCCAGCGGGCCAAAAGCCCTTGCCCTTCCGGCGGCCGCCCGAAGCCGACGAGCAGCAGGCCGCGTTCGGGGGCGGCCACCTCCAGCGGCAACCGGCGGTTGCTCCAGACAGGGGGCTGCCCGGCCTGCCTTCTCCAGTCGCAGCTCCAGTCCAGGCGCAAGCCGACTGCGTCGGGGCTGTAGCGGCCCACCACCGCGGCCTCCGTCAGCGGTGCCGAGCCCGGCTGGAACTTGAGCCCGGCGTACAGCGCGTCGCTGCGCTCCAGAATCGGCCGCAGCCGCGCCGGCTCGGCGTGCAGAAGGCGTCCAGCCAGCGGCTCGAGCAGTCCGCGCGCGGCCTGCAGGTCGGCGAAGAGGAAAAGGTCGCTGTCGGCGGGCAGCAGCCCCCAGAGCGCTTCGGCAGGGCGGGCTGGAGGCAGGGTGGCGCAGGAGCTCAGGGCCGCGAGCAGGGCCGCAGCCGGGAAACTAGCGTTTCTCCAGATGCACGTAGGCGAGCTCCTGCCCGCACTCGACGGCCGAAGCCTGCTCATGCTTGCGCCAGACCCAGGATACCGCCAGGGTCTCCCCCGCCAGATGATCCTGGAAGGCCTCCACGGCCCGGCGCACGTCTTCCGGCCCGTGGAGGAACAGGGCGATGCGGTCGGTCACGGCCAGCCCCCGTTCCTTGCGCAGGTTCTGGATGCCGCGCACCAGGTCGCGCACCAGGCCTTCCCGCACCAACTCTTCGGTGAGCGTGGGGTCCAGGGCCACGGTCAGGGAGCCCTCGTTGAGCACTTTCAGTTTTTGCTTCTCCGTGCGGGTCACCGACACGCCCTCGGAGGTGAGCGGGAAGACCCGCCCCCCCAGGCGCAGCTCCACCGTGCCGCCGGCGAGCAGGGTCCGGAGCTCCCCGGCGCCGAGGCGCTCGATGCGCGCGGCGGCCTCCTTCATGTCCTTGCCCAGGAGCTTGCCCAGCGCCTTGAAGTTGGCCTTGGCCGAGTACTCGACCAGTTCCTCCTCGTTGTCCCCGAACAGCACCTCTTTGACGTTGAGCTCCTCCTGGATCAGCTCGGACATGCCGTGCAGCACCGCGCGCTCCCCGGGGTCCCGGGTCACCAGGTGCAGGGCCTGGAGCGGCTGGCGGATCTTGAGGTTGTGCAGGGTGCGCAGGGACCGGCCCATGGACACCGCGCGGCGGGCCAGGGCCATCTCGCGCTCCAGGCCAGGGTCCCGCCGTGAGGCGTCGTAGGCCGGGAAATCGGCCAGATGCACGGATTCCGGCATGTCCGGGGTGCGCAGGTTGCGGTAGATCTCCTCGGTGATGAAGGGGATGAAGGGCGCGGCCACCTTGACCAGGGTCAGGAGCGCCGCGTACAGGCTCTGGTAGGCCTCGCCCTTGTCGCGGTCGTTCTCCGAGCGCCAGAATCGGCGCCGGGAGCGGCGGATGTACCAGTTGTTCAGCAGATCGATGAACTCCACGATGGGGTCGATGGCCTTCTGCAGATCGTAGAGGTCCATCTGCCTCGTGGTCTCCTCGACCAGCCGCTCGGATTCCGACAGGATCCAGCGGTCCAGCGGGTTCTCCGGCCGCGCGGGCGCGCCGGAGGGGGAGGCGCCATCGATGTTGGCGTAGGTGACGAAGAAGCTGTAGGCGTTCCACAGCGGGATGATGACGTTCTTCAGCACCTCCCGCACGCCCGCGTCCGAGTAGCGCAGGTCCTCGGCCTTCAGGACGGCGGAATGCATCAGGAACAGGCGCAGGGCATCGGCGCCGTAGGTGTTCATCACCTCCATCGGGTCCGTGTAGTTGCGGGCGCTCTTGGACATCTTCTTGCCGTCCTCGGCCAGCACCATGCCGTTGACCACCACGTGCTTGAAGGCCGGCTTGTCGAACAGGGCCGCGGCCAGCACGACCAGGGTGTAGAACCAGCCCCGGGTCTGGTCCAGCGCCTCGGAGATGAAGTCCGCCGGAAAGTGCTCCTCGAAGTATCTCTTGTTCTCGAAGGGGTAATGGTTCTGGGCGTAGGGCATGGAGCCGCTCTCGAACCAGCAGTCCAGGATCTCCGGGATGCGGCGCATGGTGCCCCCGCACTCGCAGGGAAAGGTGAGCGGATCGATGAAGTGCTTGTGCAGATCCGTGACCTTGCTCCCGGTCAGCCTTTCCAGCTCCGAGCGGCTGCCGATGCAGACCTGCTTCCGGCAGCCGTCGCAGGTCCAGATCGGGATGGGGTTGCCCCAGTAGCGGTTGCGGGAGATGGCCCAGTCGCGCGCCCCCTCCAGCCAGTTGCCGAAGCGCCCGTCGCGCAGGTGAGCGGGCATCCAGTAGATCTGGGCGTTGGCCGCCAGCATGCTCTTCTTGATCTTGCCGATGTTCACGAACCAGGAGGAGATGGCGCGATAGATCAAGGGCGAAGCGCACCGCCAGCAGTGCGGGTAGGCGTGCCGGTAGCTCTCGTGCCGGACCAAAGCCTTCCGGGCCTTCAGGTCGCGCAGGATCGGCTTGTCCGCCTCCTTGACGAACAGTCCCTGGTAGTCGCTCACCTCCTCGGTGAAGCGGCACTCCGCGTCCACGGGGCACACGGTGGGCACCCCGGACTTGGATAAAAGGGCGTAGTCGTCCTCGCCGAAGCCCGGGGCGGTGTGCACGATGCCGGTGCCGTCCTCGGTGGTCACGTAGTCCGCCACCCAGGTGCGGAAGGCGCCCTTGGCGGAAAGCTTGGAAAAGTAGGGGAACAGGGGCTCGTACTCCAGGCCCGCCAGCTCCGAGCCCTTGCGGCTCTCGACGATCCTGTACTCGCTATCCTTCCGGTAGTAGGCCGGAAGGCGCTCGCGGGCCAGGATGTAGTTCTCCTCCCCGTCGGCCACCTTCACGTACTCGATGTAGGGCCCCAGGGCCAGGGCCAGGTTCGAAGGAAGGGTCCAGGGGGTGGTGGTCCAGGCCAGGAAGTAGGTGTTCGGCTCGCCCTTGAGCCTGAACTTCACCGTGACCGAAGGGTCCGAGACGTCCTGGTACCCGCCGAGGTTCAGCTCGAAGTTGGACAGGGCCGTGGAGCAGCGCGGGCAGTAGGGCAGGATGTAGTAGCCTTCGTACAGCAGGCCGCGGTCCCACAGCTCCCGCATGATCCACCAGATGGACTCCATGTAGTCCGGGTCCATGGTCTTGTAGTCGTGGTCGAAGTCCACCCAGCGGCCCAGGCGGGTGACGATCGTGCGCCACTCCTTGGTGTAGCGCAGCACGATCGAGCGGCAGGCCTCGTTGAAGCGGGCGATGCCGTACTCCTCGATCTGGCGCTTGCCGGAGATGCCCAGCTCCTTTTCCATCTCGTACTCGACGGGCAGCCCGTGGCAGTCCCAGCCGAAGCGCCGCTCCACCTTGCGGCCCTTCATGGTCTGGTAGCGGGGGATCACGTCCTTGATGGTGCCGGGCACGAAGTGGCCGAAGTGCGGCAGGCCGGTGGCGAAGGGCGGCCCGTCGTAGAACACGTACTCCTCCCGGCCCTCACGCTCGCGCACGGACTTCTCGAAGATGCCCCGATCCTGCCAGAAGGCCAGCACGCCTTCCTCCATCTTCGGGAAATCGACCTTCGGATCCACGGGTCTGTACAAAGTTTTCTCGCCTGAGGCAATGCAATATATGGAAAAAACCGAGCAGGTGTCAAGGGAAGAGGGTTTGCTGTTTCTCTTGACAAGGAAAGCAATTAGACATAGCTTTACTTTTCGAGTCAGCTATATGCAGACCAAGCGGCGCGAGCCCGGCTCCGTGGGGATCGTGCCCCACCACGACTTCACCTTC
>Ga0315280_10006891_pt1 | contig 15495 bp, 13 predicted proteins | sample YL17G06_40_MG_FD_203697 | JGI IMG/M metagenome (GOLD analysis project Ga0315280, IMG submission 203697) | Sediment microbial communities from Yellowstone Lake, YNP, Wyoming, USA - YL17G06_40 | ecosystem: Environmental > Aquatic > Freshwater > Lake > Sediment | place: USA: Wyoming | collected... | reverse complement strand
GAGGTGATCGGGCTGCACTGGCTCTTGGCCAAGACCGAGGGCTTTCACGTGACCAGTCCCGATCCGGCCGTCCGCCAACGCACCGCCCTGTACCTGGCCGATCTGGCCCAGTGCTGCGCCGACCTGGGCGGGCAGATCCTCGTTTTTGGCTCGCCCCAGCAGCGGCAACTCCTGCCGGGAGTCACGCGCGACGCCGGGATGCAATACGCGACGGAGGTGTTCGGGTCGATCCTGCCGGTGCTGGAAGCGGCGGGCGTCACGCTGGCCTTGGAGCCGCTGGGCCCCCAGGAGACCAACTTTCTGGTGACCACGGAAGACGCGGTGGAACTGATCGAGCGGATCGGTTCTGTCCAGGTCCGCCTCCATCTGGACTGCAAGGCGATGGCCACGGAGTCCGTCTCGATCCCGGAGTTGATCCGCCGGCACCAGAAGTTGCTGGTCCACTTCCACGCCAACGACCCCAATCGGAGGGGGCCGGGCTTCGGAGACCTGGACTTCGTGCCGATCCTCGAGGCCTTGGGGCAGATTGACTACAGGGGTTGGGTCTCCGTGGAGGTCTTCGACTACACCCCAGGCGTCGAGAGCTTGGCCCGCGACAGCATCGAATATTTAACAAAATGCCTGCGAACATTGTTGAAATAAGCCTGTCGCCCCTCCCCTGCCGGTATTTGTAGTCCGGAAAGAGTTTCTTACACAATTGGCACTCTCCGCCGGCGCCCTTGGTTCCGCCCCACGGCCGCGGCCCGCCTCCTTAAGCCGAATTCCGGCCTGGAGTTCCAAAAGCCAGCCGCCGGGCGGGAAGGCCATTTGTGCGGCCTGTAGCGGGTTGGTACGCCGGTTGCACTCCTGTTCGGCGTCACAGGCAAATCGCACTCCGAAAGCCCCGGTCTTGTGCGGTCGCCCGCGTTTCCGGGAGACACCGGCTGGAAAACCTGCTAGAATGGCGCGTATTGTGGTGCCAGCAGGCTCGTCACGTTCCCGTTCGGGAGAGGCGATTGCCAAGTCACGTCGAACTCTCTTGCTGGCGGATTCGTAGCAAAAATGAACAGCACAATCGAAACCAAGTGGCTTGCTGCCGGCCGGACCCCTCCTTGCGGCGTAAGGTCGGACGAAGAACTCCTCCTGGCCTACCGCAACCACGGGGACCGGCAGGCTTTCGAGGAACTGGTCCACCGCTATGAGGCCGAGTTGTACAATTACCTCCGAAACTACCTGGGCCATGCCCAGATGGCGGAAGACGCCTTTCAGGCCACGTTTCTCCAAGTTCACTTGAAGTGCAGTCAGTTTGACCCGGGGCGGAAGGTCCGCCCCTGGCTGTACACGGTGGCGACCCACCAAGCCATCGACGCCCAGCGGCGCAACCGCCGGCACCGGATGGCCAGCCTGGATCGCCGCCGCGGCGGGGACCCGGACGACGAGGAAGACGGGGGAACCCTCATGAATCTGCTGGACGGTCAGGAACTCGACCCGGTCGAGCAGTTCGAGGCGGCCGAACAAGGCGGCCACGTGCGGCAGGCCGTCGACCAGCTCCCCGAGAGCCTTCGCCGCGTGGTGCTGTTGGTATACTACCAAGGGTTGAAATACCGCGAGGCGGCGGAGGTGCTTAGGGTCCCCGTGGGGACCGTTAAGAGCCGCCTTCACACCGCGATTCTTCGCCTCAATGAATCGCTAGCTCCAGCCTGAACGGCTCACCTTAGTTTTTGCTATGGCGGATCGCGTGCGAATGCTGATGCTGGGGTACCTCCTCGGAGCCTTGGACGACTCCGAGCGACGCCGGATCGAGCAGCGGCTCGCGCGTGATCCGAAATGGCAGGCCGAGCTGGCCGCGGCCCGCGAAAGCCTCGAACCCTTGCGGTCGGCCCAGCGGACGTATGAGCCGCCCCCGGGCCTGGCCGTCCGGACGTGCCAATGGGTGGCCATGACCGCGCCCCCGGCGGCCCAGCCCGCGGCGCAGGCGCCCGCCTGGCCCGAAAGGGCTCGCCAGCGGGCCCGGCGTATGACGGCGGCCGTGGTCCCGCCCGACTCCCGGGCGAGTTGGAGCTGGGTCGACGTGAGTGTCGCCACCGCGATCCTGGTGACGCTTTCGATGCTGATCTTCCCGGCGGTGCAGAGGAACCGAGCCCATGCCCGGATGATGGCCTGCCAGAACAACCTGCGGGAGTTCGGGGGGAGATTGGCTCAGGTGGCGCAGAGGCACCCCGAGTTGCCTTGCAGCCGGTTGAACCGCGATGCGCCGGCCAGTCTGGAGCCCAACGCTTCGTTGGTGCTTGCCTCGCTCGCCGCGAGGCCAGCCCCGCCGTCGCAAGAGATGAGCCCGTGGCCGGTGCTACGCGAAATGCCCTTCGGCTGGCTCGACATTCCTCGTCCCGGCCACCACGGCCTCAGCGATTCGGTGTGGGGGGAAAACACGCTGTTTGGAGACGGTCGGGTGACGTTTGTGACCACCGAACTGGGTCAGCCGTTTGGGGGAAACTGGACTGCCGAGCAGTCCTTCGCGATCCCGGCCCCGGTGCTCACCGTGCTGGTCCCGTCGGCGGGGCGGGATTGAGTGTGCCACGGCTTGGAGGAACGACAAGCCGTGCTTGAGGTGCCAGCGAGCACGGCTTCTGCGAAGCCGTGGCACCCTGAGTCACGTTCTTCCCGGTCCATGACTAATCCCGACTAGCGGCGGTTGCCTGCACGCGGCCCGGTCACTACGATGGTGGGCATGTGCCGGACCGTCCTTCCTCTTGCAGCCGTCGTGCTGTTTCTTCTCCGGGGCGACGCGCCCGGACAGACGGCGCTGACGGGCGCCCGCCACAACGCTCATTACATCGCTCCGCCGGGTGCCGGCGAGGACTGGAAAACGTGGCTCGACCGGCTGCGGACGTACCGCGACCGGACCCGGTCCCATTTTCGCGACGCCGGCCGTGCCGCCCTCGACGATTCGATCTACCACCGCGACGACCTCCGATGGATGACGCGGAACTTCGTCTGCGGATTCTTGTTCGTCTACGATCGCGGCTTCTGGGACCCCGGGAAGCGCCGGTATCGCGTCAGTGCCTTGTGCGACGAGGCCGAGCGGGAGTTCGGCGGGTACGACTCGGTCGTCCTGTGGCACGCCTATCCGCGGATCGGCGCGGACGACCGCAACCAGTTCGATTTCTTCCGCGACATGCCTGGCGGGCTCAGTGGCGTGCGTGAAGCGGTGCGCCAGTTCCATCGCCGCGGCGTGAAGGTCTTCTTGCCGTACAACCCATGGGACACCGGCACGCGGCGAGAGACCGAGCCCGACGAAGAGGCCCTGGCCCGGCTGGTGGCTGCGTTGGAGGCGGACGGCATCTTCCTCGACACGATGGCCGTGGCCCCGGGGCGGCTGCGGCAGACGGTGGACGCGGCGAGACGGGGCGTGGCCTTCGAGCCCGAAGGGCATCCGTCGATCGCCGAGATGGAGCGGTGCAACGGCTCCTGGGGCCAGGGGCTTTCGGCCTTCCCCGAGATCGGCGTGTTGCACCTGAAGTGGCTCGAGCCGCGGCACATCCAGCACCAGATCCGCCGCTGGGACAAGTCGCACCAGGACGAGTTGGCCGCCGCCTGGCTTAACGGCAGCGGCATCCTGGTCTGGGAGAACATCTTCGGTTACTGGAACCCATGGAACGCCCGCGATCGGGCAACGCTGCGCCGCATGGCCCCGGTGCTGCGAGCCTTCGCCACCCAATTCTCCGAGGGTGAGTGGCTGCCGTACTATCCGACCCTGGCGCCGCAGGTCTATGCCTCCTGCTGGCAAGGCGATGGCGTGCGGCTGTGGACGATCATCAATCAGAGCGGCCGGCCCGTCGATGCCCCGGTCTTGGAGGTCGAAGACAAGCAGGAACGCTTTTTCGATCTATGGCGCGGCGTGCCGCTGGAGCCGGTTCGGGAAGGGGTCGGGGGTCTTTTTCATGTCGGGGGAGGGGTCACGGAACCCGTGAAACCGTTTGTCCCCGACATGAAAAAGACTCCCGACCCCCTTGGCCGCGTGCGCCTGCGGATCCCAATCCAGCGATTCGGGGCAATCGTGGCAATCCGCGGCAAGGAGCCTTCGCCGGAACTGGCGGCCCTGCTTCGAAAGCAGCGGCAAGCGGCGCAGCGTCTTGTCCCACCGTCTGAAGAAGACCCCTACATCCGATCTCGATCCGTGGTGGAACCCAACAAGCCGCCTGTCGTTCCGCCCGCAGATTCGGCGACTTCGGCGGGCATCTTGAAGTGCGAAGGCGGCCAATCCATGTTCTCTGTGCGGCATACGCGGCGCGAGTGCGGCTGCTATCCGGACCCCGGGACTCCGCCGGCGCAGCAAGACCGCTTCTTGATCGGCACCCCGCACGAGCAAACGATCGAGCACCGCGTCACGGCCACGCTCGCGCCGTGTTGGATCGACCCGAAGCCGGTCACCAACGGCCAGTTCCAGGCCTTCCTGAAGGCGACGGCATACAAGCCGCGATGCGCGGACCGCTTCCTGTACCACTGGGGTGGCGCCGCGTGCCCGCCGGCCATCAAGAACCAGCCCGTGGTCTACGTGGACCTGGACGATGCCCGGGCGTATGCCGCGTGGGCGAAGAAGCGGCTGCCGACCGAATGGGAGTGGCAGGAAGCGGCCCGGCGGCAGGGCGGCGCATTCGAGCGCGCCGAGGTCTTCGAGTGGACCGAGAGCCAGCGGGACGACGGCCACACGCGGTTCGTCATGCTCCGCGGCGGCAGCCGCTACAAGGCTAAGGGGTCGATCTGGTACTTCCCCGGCGGGTCGCAGCCGATCGCGTCGCACGCCAAGTTCATCCTCATGGACTCCGGCCTGGACCGCTGCGCCACGATCGGCTTCCGTTGCGTCGTGCCGGATCGGTGAATTGAGGGAGGGCGATGACCTCGCGAAAGGAACTGGTGCGGCAGGCGATCCACTTCCGCGATCCGGAGCGGATACCGATCTGGTTCGTCAATTGCGACCAGACCGAGGGGGACGCGATCGTCTACCACCTTTCGCTCGACATGGCGGGCGAGGCCAACCGCGGCACCAACGAGTGGGGCTATCGCCTGGAGAAGCTCGGCGACGGCACGATGGGCCACCCGACCACGATCTCGCTCCCCGATTGGGAGACCGCCGACCAGCTAGAGCCCCCGCCGCTCCGCGAGCCCGAGCGCATGGCCCGCGCCCCCGAGTTCTTCCGGCTTTGCGAGGATCGCTATCGGCTGGCCAGCCTCGACCTGTCGGGCTTTACGGTCTACATGCTGCTGCGCGGCTTCGCCAGCGCGATGACCGACTTCCTTACCGAGCCCCAGCGGGCCGGGCGGCTTCTGGACATGATCTTCGACTGGGAGTGCGGCGTGATGCGCATGGCCGCCTGCAACGGGTTCGACGGCATCCACTTCGCCGACGACTGGGGGACGCAGAGCGGCCTAATGATCTCGCCGCGCCTGTGGCGCGAGCTGTTCAAGCCGCGGTACCGCCGGCAATTCGACCTGGCCCACGACCTCGGACTGGAGGTCTGGTTCCACTGCTGCGGGAATCTGACCGAGCTGGTCGAGGATTTTCACGAGATCGGCACCGACGTGCTCAACATCGCGCAGCCCAACGTGGTGGACGTGGCGGCGGTCTCGGCCCGGTTGCGCGGGAAACAGTGCTTCCTGATCCCCATCAGCTACCAGACGGTTTCCATCTTCGGGACGACCGAAGAGATCTACGCCGAGGCCCGGCGGCTCTTCGACCTCCTGGGCACGCCGACGGGCGGTTTCATCGGCTACGTCGAGGAGTACAGTTGCATGGGCATGTCGGCCGACAACTACCGGGCCTGCGCGGAGGCGTTTCGACGGCTGACACAATGATGAATGATGAGTGAGAGACGCGTGAACGAACCGCGGAGGCGGCCGGGACAAGAGCCGCCGAAGGATTTGCGCAAGCGAACGAAGGCACTGGCTTTGCGTGTCATCCGATTGTACTGCTCGCTACCGAAGCACAATCCGGCGAACGTCATCGGGCACCAGTTGCTCAGGAGTGGCACGTCGGTGGGCGCACATTATTGCGAAGCGTATCGTGCGCGTTCCAGGGCGGAGTTTGTCAGCAAGATCGAAGGGGGGTTGCAGGAGTTGGAGGAAACGAACTACTGGATCGAGCTGCTCATCGACGGGGAAATCGTTGCGTCGCATCGTCTTTCGCCGCTTCTCAACGAGATCCAAGAGCTGATCGCCATCTTCACGGCTTCTGCCAGGACCGCCAAGACGAAGAAGTGACCCATGTCCCCCGTTCATCATTCATCATTCATCATTCATCATTTTCCTCCATCGGTCTGACCAATGAACTCAAAGTCTCGCGTCCATGCCGCCCTGCGGCGCGAGCCGGTCGATCGGATCCCCATCTTCATGTGGTTCCATCCCGGCACCGTGGACCTGCTGGCCCGGCTGTTGGAAATGCCTCGGCAGTACGTGGACGTGGTCATGGGCAATGACGTACGCATGACCTGGGTCAACAACAACTACGCCATGGAGGGCATCGTCCACCAGCGGGATGGCGAGTCCCACGTGGACTACTGGGGCATCCAGTGGGTCAAGGAGGGGCCGTACAACCAGATCGCCCACTTTCCGCTGGCCCGGGCGTCGCCCGATGAGCTTCTGCAATACCGCTTCCCGGTCGAGCACACGGAGGAGCTTCTCTCACGCATGGACCCGGTGGTGGCCAGCGCCGGCGAGTACTTCATCGGCTGCGACGTCTCGCCGTGCGTCTTCGAGATGTACTGGCGCCTGCGCGGCATGGAGCAGGCTATGCTCGACATGAGCTCGGACCCGGATCTCATCGAGGAGATGTTCCGCCGCTGCGCCGATTTCTCGGTGTTGCTGGCGGGGGAAGCGTGCAAGCGGTTCCCCTTGGACTGGCTTTGGGCGGGTGACGACGTGGCCGGCCAGCTTTCGCTCATGATGAGCCCCAGCATGTGGCGCCGGCTCATCAAGCCGCAGTTGGCCCGGGTGTTCGAGGTCGGAAAGCGGCACGGGTTCTGGGTCGCGTATCACTGTTGCGGCGCCGTGCGGCCGATCATCGGCGACCTGATCGAGATCGGCCTGGACGTGCTCAACCCCGTGCAGTGCAACTGCCCCGGCATGGACCCGCTGGAGCTGAAACGCCAGTTCGGGCGGCACCTGTCGTTCATGGGCGGGGTGGACACGCAGGGCGTCTTGCCCCACGGAAGCCCGGACGACGTGCGCCGGGCCACGCGGCAGCTCATCGACGGCATGACCGGCGACGGCGGCGGCTACATCCTGGCCGCCAGCCACACCGTCCCGCCCGAAACGCCCGTGGACAACATCTTCGCCATGTACGCCGAAGCCGGCCTGAGCCGCGAGGCGATCTTCGACCGCGCCGCGGAGCTGCGTGCCAGGTTGAAGCAGGCGTAGGTTATGCTTCAGTATAACGTCCGGAAACGTTATAGTATTAGCCGCAGGTTTCTTGCTCTCGGAGCAAGATTCTGGTTGTCGGCTACGCCGCGCTAGGCTGAAGCATAACCTACGTTGTTGCCGGGGTAATCATGAAAACCAACGCCGCCCGGGCACTGGACAAACTCGGCATTCCGTATGAGGTCCGCGAGTATCCCGTGGATCCGGACGACTTGAGCGCCGAGAAGGTCGCCGCGGGTATTGGCATGCCGCTCGGCCAGGTGTTCAAGACGCTCCTGGTCCGCGGGGACCGCCGCGGCGTGCTGTTGGCGGTCATCTCCGGCGACCTGGAGCTCGATCTGAAGGCCCTCGCCCGGCTTTCGGGCGACCGCCGGGCGGAAATGGTCTCGCTCAAGGACGTGCAGCCGCTGACCGGCTACGTCCGCGGCGGCGTCACGGCGCTGGCGTGCAAGAAGAACTACCCCGTCTTCGCCGACGAGCGGATCCAGACTCACGCGGCCATCGCCGTTTCCGCGGGGATGCGCGGAGCGCAGCTCATCGTCGCGCCGCAGGATTATCTCCGCGCCACCCAAGCCGCCGTCGGGCCCATCGCCCGGGGGTCGCAAGGCGATTCGTGACCGGCGAAACGGCTGGGTGCCATGCCCACGCTTGTCGTGGGCATGTGGCGGGACACGAGCAGGCGGTCGTGCATGGCCACGCGAGCGTGGCCATGGCACCCGCTGGTATCTGTGGTAGAATGAGTCAGTGGCATCGGCCGTGGCGACCCTGGCCAGGAAAGCCGCGACCTGTGGTCGCGGGCTTGGTTGCGGCTGTGGACCACGCTGAGGGGAGAAGTCATGGATCGTCCGGCGAAAGTCGCGATCACCTTCGGGCTGCTTCCGCTGGTCGTGATCCCCGCGATGATCGTCTTGCAGCCGGGGTGAGGGAGCCCCATTGCAGCTCTTGTAGAGTTGCTCTTGATGGCGTCGGGACCGGTCGGCGTGATTGCGGCGGTGACGGGGCTGGCCAAGGGGTCGTCGCCGACGTGGGCCCTGATCGGCGGCGGGGCCGTGTCCCTGCTGTGGTTGGCCCTGCTCCTGCTGCCGTTATTGGTTCGATTGTTCCCGTAGTCGCGTTTTCCCCTGCAAGCACGTCCAACATGAAGGCCGACACTCTCAAACTCCTCATCCAGGCCGGCAATCCGATCATCTCCATGGAGACGCCGGACGAGCCGCGGGCCATCCAGATCGTCCGGACCATGGCCGAGGCCATGCGGCTGCCGCTCTTGGTATGGTCTGTGACCAAGGGCCTGGTGCAGGCGCCGCCGGAAGCCGCCAAGACCGTGATCGAGCCGGGCAAGGTGGCGGCGGCCCTCGGCTACGTCAAGGAAACCCCCTACCCGGTCGTTTACTTGTTCAAGGACCTCGGCGCCCACTGCAAGGATCCGCAGGTCGTGCGCCACGTCCGCGATCTGTACTTTTCGCCCGATACGCGGCTCTGGAGCGTGATCCTGATCGACTCGATGCCGCTCCCGCCCGAGGTGCGGCGCCTGACCGTCCCCTTCGACGTCGGCTGGCCCGACGAGGAGGAGTTGACTGAAGTCGTGCGCAAGACGTTTCAGGACATCGAGGACCGCAATCTCCGCGAAGTGCAAGTCAAGCTGACCAAGCGCGAGATGGAGCAGCTCGTGCAGACGCTCCGCGGGCTCACGGCCGAGGAGGCGGCGCGGGTCATCTCCGGGGCCATGCACGACGACTACGTGTTGGACGGCTCGGACCTGCCGCGGGTCGTCGATGCCAAGCGCAACCGGCTGGGGACGATGGGCTGCCTGGAGTCGATCGTGGCCGACGTCTCGCCGGACGAGATCGGCGGCCTGCACAGCCTCAAGCGGTGGCTCAACCTGCGCCGCGGGGGGTTCTCGGCCCGCGGCCGGGAGTTCGGCCTCGATCCGCCGCGGGGCATCTTGCTCTTGGGTGTCCAAGGCTGCGGCAAGAGCCTCTGTGCGAAAGTCGTTGCCTCGGCGTGGAGAATGCCGCTCTTGCGTCTGGACCCGGGCGTGCTCTACCAGAAATTCGTCGGCGAGAGCGAGGCCCGGCTCCGCGAGGCCCTCGGCCAGGCCGAGTCGATGGCCCCGGTGGTGCTGTGGATCGACGAGATCGAGAAGGCGTTCGCCTCGGCGAGCGTCGAGTCGGTGGACGGTGGGCTCTCGCAGCGGATGTTCGGTACGCTCTTGGCCTGGATGCAAGACCACCGGCATCCCATCTTCCTCATCGCCACGGCCAACGACATCGCCCGCCTGCCGCCGGAACTGGTCCGCAAGGGTCGGTTTGACGAGGTGTTCTTCGTCGATCTCCCCGGTCCGGAAGAGCGAAAGGCCGTCTTCTCGATCCATTTCCGCAAGCGGCGGCGCGACCCGGGCAAGTTTGACCTGGACCGCCTGGTGGCCGGGGCCGAAGGCTTCACCGGCGCGGAGATCGAGCAGGCGATCGTCTCCGGCCTCTATGCGGCGTTTCACGAGGGGAAGGAGTGCGTCGCGGAGCACATTCTTGCCGCCATACAGGCGACGCAGCCGCTGTCGGTCGTGATGCGCGAGCGCGTCGAGACCCTCCGCGCCTGGGCCAAGGGCCGGTGCGTGCCGGCGGATTGACGAAACAGACGGCAGAGGGCAGAGGGGCAGGTTGGCAACCTGCCCCACGGGCCGTGTCGGCCCGGAGGCAAGCGGTGGACGGGATTCGGCAGCGGTAAGATCGGTTTATCGAGAGGTGCAGAATGCAAAATGTAAAATGTACAATGCAAAACGGAAAATGGCGTTGACGCTTGCCATTGTGCGTCTTACATTTTGACTTTTGCATTTTACATTTTGCATTTTACATTTTGCATTCTCCAGCTCTCAGAGACCTCTCCATGGACTGCAAGAAAACCGAGAATTTGGCGGGCTGTGCCTGCACCTACGACGGATGCTCGCGCAAGGGCGTATGCTGCGAGTGTCTGCGCTATCACTTGCGGAGCCGGCAACTGCCCGGCTGCTGCTTTCCGCCGGAGGCCGAGCAGACCTACGACCGCTCGTTCACCAATTTTGCCCGGCTCGTCGCGGCGGGCAAAATCTAGCACAGCAACTGAAGCTATCAGCCATCAGCCATCAGCTACCAGCGATCAGGAAGCTGACTGCTGATTGCTGATGGCTGATGGCTCTTCACACCCGCGTCCCCAGCCGCCGCGCGATCCGCTTGAGGGCATCGCTGAAATCGTCGCGGGCCAGGTGGACGTGGATCAGGCTCGGCCCGCGGGTGTCGGCCCAGGCGGACCGCAGGGCGTGGTCGAACTGGCCTTCCGTCGAGACCTCGTACCCCGTCCCGCCCCCCAAGACCTCGGGCAGTCTGTGGTATTTCCAGGGCTGCACGTCGTTATACGAATGCTCCCCCGATTGGAGCAGACGCTCGGTGCCGTAGCCCTGGTTGTCCAGAACGATGATGATCGGGCTCAGGCCCCGCATCACCACGGTCGATAGCTCCATGCCGGTCATCTGGAACGCCCCGTCGCCCACCAGGACCACGGCCCGCCGATCGGGCCGGGCGGTCATCGCCCCGAGCGCCGCGGGCACGGCAAAGCCCATCGACGTGTAGTAGGCGGGGGCGATGAACTCCGTCTGCTGGTGGATCACCAGGTCGGTGGAGGCGAACAGGGCGTCGCCCGCCTCGGCGATCACCACCATCGACTCGTTGAGGAACTGGTTGAGCCGGCCGATGAGGCGGTTGATGGTGATCCTCGCGTCGGGTCGCAGCTCGAAGCGGTCTTCCGCGCGGGGCCACGCCGGAAGGGGGCGGGGCGGGACCTTGAGTCCGGCCCCCGCGAGCCCCTTGAGGAAGTCCGACAGGAGAACGCCGTGGAAATGATGGTGGCTGATCCGCAGGGTCTCGCTGGTGGCGTAGATGCACTTGCCGGGGTCGAGATTGGCGGTGAAGATGCCCAGGTTGAGGTCCGTCATGAACGCCCCCAAGAGGAGCACCAGGTCGCTCTCCTCGACGAACCGCGTGACCTCTTCGTGCCCCATCGCCCCTTCGTACAGGCCCGCAAACATCGGGTGCCGTTCGCTGATCACGCTCTTTCCCAGGATCGTCGTGGTGATCGGGATGCCCGCCCCTTCGGCCAGCGCCAGGAGTTCCCCCTGGAGCCCGAAGCGGTGCAGCTCCACGTCGGCAATGATCACCGGCTGCCGGCTGGCCTGAATCCGCCGCGATGCCTCGGCGACCGCCTCGGCCAGGGCGTCCGGGTCGCTGGTGGGCCGGGGCAAGGGGCGGGGGTGCGAGCTTTCAGGCACGACGTCCACCATGTCCCGCGGCAGCTCGATATAGCCCGGCCGCTTGTAGCGCATCACCGCCTCCAGCACGCGATCGATCTCGCGGAAGGCGATCGAGGCGTCGGTCAGGTCCGTGCTAGCCACGGTGAGCCGGCGGAACACGTCCAGTTGCGTGCGGAAATCCTTGACCCGGTGGTGCAACAGCGGATTATTGATCCGTTCCCGCATGCCCGGGGCCCCGCTGATCACGACCACCGGCGACTTCTCCGCATAAGCCCCGGCCACCGGGTTGCAGAGGTTCAGCCCGCCGACGCAATAGGTCACGCAGACCGCCCCGATGCCGTTGACGCGGGCGTAGGCGTCAGCGGCAAATCCTGCGCAGTCTTCCCGGGTGCAGCCGACCAGGCGGAGTTGGCTTCCGGAGAGTTTGGCGTAGAAGGTCAGCACATAGTCTCCGGGGATGCCGAAGACGTCGCGGACTCCGCACTCGAGGAGTCGGGCGATGAGGTAGTCGCCGATGGATTGGGCGTGGGTGGCGGAATTGGTGCGGGGCATAGCGGGGGAAAGTAGACAGTAGTCAGTAGACGGTAGTCAGTAGTCCGTCGGCAGTGATCAGAGCCGGGCCGTGTCGGCCCGGTAGACTCGGCACTGCCGACCGCCCATTGCTCACTAACAGAATCATAGAACGCGGCGGCCCTTAGTTCAATCGGGGGAGCCGCGATCGCGATGTGCGGAGGCGCGAAAAGAGACAGGGGGCCGCGCGCTGAGCAGACTGGTTCAACGGACTGGCTCCCAAGCTCCGGCTTGGGAACCCCCGGGTCGTGAAGCTCCGCTTTGTGCCTCTCTCGCCGAGGAAGCGGAGCTTCGGGGAAGTGCGTGCCCAAGCAGAGCTTGGGCACGAGGAGACGCCCGCCGGGTCGTTACTGTTTGGCCGCCGGCTTGGGCTGCTCCCACTTGATGCGGCGGATGAGGACCTTGCCTTCCACTTTGGCGAAAGGCATCTTCTCGTCGAGCGCTTTCTTGTAGCCGGCAACGCGCGGCTCGAGATTGCCAACCCCTTCACGCTCGGCGATCTCGATATCCTGCCGCAGCCTGCGGGCGCTCGACTCGAGTTGGAGTCGGCGGCGGCTTTCCTGCACCAGAAGGTCGATTGCCGACTGCTTGGCCTCCAGGCTGGCAAGGTCTATCTCGGCCGCGATCATCACGCTCTCCGTCTTCTCGGCCTGTGGCGCGTTCGGACGGCCGCTCTTCTTCATCTCGTCAAGGATCTTCCGAGATGCGGCAATGCGGGCCAGGACGCCGGCCCGTTCCACGTTGTTCAATTGCTTCTGCGAGACGAGGCTGGCCAACGCCTCGCTGGTGACTTCTTCATAGGGTTTGAGCCTCGGCAGTTCCTTTTCCGCGGATAGGAGCTCATCCTGCATCGCCTTGATCCTTGCACGCTCGTCCGAGAGCTGCGACGAAAAGTAGTCGTACAACCCGGCATATCCGCAGTATGCCGGAAACGAGTGCCCATAGTCGTAAAGCGCGAGCATCGACTGCGCCAACTCCTTCGCCCGCTCTGCGGTGGGCGCGGTCAGGTCTAATTCGAAAGAGAACCTATTCGTGTAGTACGTCGTTAATCGGCCGTCGGCCCGACGGGGTTCCTCCTCGTTGCTTCGTATAACCTTGTCAAGCCGGAGATACTGTACCCGCGTCAACATGCCCATTGTCTCGGCCGAGGGTCGCCGATCGCGCGGGGCCCTGGTTGCCAAGTCGGCGGGGTCGTTGACAGGAAAGTGATAAATACCTCTTGAGTTGGACAAGTCGTTCTCGAATGGTCCCTTTTCATGGAGCCCCCGCTCTCTGAATTCCAGCTTAAGGACGGCCACATATCTATCCTGGAGCAGTTCTACGAACTTCGGCCCGTAACGCGACGGGTCCGCGGTGAGGACGTACTCTTCCTCCGATTGATCGAAGACGAGTTCCCGTTTTGGGACCGTCTTCTCAGGGTCCAGCGGTTTGACGGTCGGCGCCGGTCTGGGCTCTTTAGCCGGCGCCCGGCCGCGAGAAGGCAGCGCGAACCCCGGCGGTACGGAGGACTCCGGACGCACCGCCCGGCCGCGGGCTGGGGCCCCTATTGATGACCGTGCCTTCGTCGAAGCCCGTCCCCGGTCCGCCCCTGGGGGCGAGTCAGGCTGCGCGGAAACGGTAGGCTCGGGCGGAGCCCCAGCTTTCCCGGCGATTTCAGCACAAACGGCGCTGGGGCTGACGCCCCAGCCTACGAATCCCGCCAAGAGAAGAACAGCCAGCGTCGCCGTGGGCGAGCCCCGAAGGGGCGCGGATACGACAGCCCAGGGCAACGCCCTTGGAATCTGGGTGCCCCGTCCGCCGAGAGCCCTGAAAGGGCGCAATTCGGTTTCGTGCCTTCGATTCCGCCCCTTCAGGGCTACCTTCGCGTGCCGTCCGGTCCACCCAGGGCCTTGCCCTGGGCTATCGTATTCCAGCCCTTCAGGCTGGACCTGGCCGACCGTCACGGGTGACGCAGACGGGATGGCGTGTATGTTCGTCATGACTTGGGTTCCTCTTTACGGTGTTCCCCGGTCGCGGCCGGGTGGCCGCCGGGGGCGGTTTCGGGATACGCCTCGGCCAGATACCGCTCGGCCCGCTCCTTGTATTCTTTGAGCGAAGGCTCGGTGGCCAAGATTGCGATGGATGCCTGGAGCCGGGCCTTCCGGCCTTCCCGGGCGATCATCTCCTCGATCTCCGCATCGCTCAACTCCGGTTGCGACGGGGCAGAATCCGCTTTGGGCTGCTGGACTGCCGCCGGCGGTTCCTTCCGGTCGTTGCGCGCCGATTGATGGTCCTGATGGGAAGGCCATAGCAGCCAAGTCGCGGCCACGAGCAACACCGCCGCAGCAGAGACAGCCGCGGGGATGAGGAGGCGACGGGTTGAGGGAGTGACGGGGTGACGGGGTGACACGGCCGCTGCCGACTCTTGCCAGATGGATCGGGCTAGTTCCAGCGAACGACCGAGCAGGCCAAGCTCGCGCCGGCAGTCGGTGCAGGCCGCTAAGTGGGCTTCCACCCGGCGGCAGTCGTCAATGGAAAGCTCGCCGTCGGAATACGGCACCAGAAGTTCGGCGATCTGGTCGCAGGATTCGCTGTTCATGGCGGCAATCCACCCGTCTTCGTAGGACGGAATTGCATTCCGTCCTGCCTTCCATCGATCAGGCTGCCCCACCCGAAGGACGGAATGGAATTCCGTCCTACCTACCACCTATTCATGGCGGTAGCCCGCTCGTCGTAGCGCCAGGGCCAACTGCTCGCGTGCGGCCCGGAGGTGGCTTCGGACCGTGGAATCGGGCAACTGGAGGATTCGGCCGATCTCGCCCGAATCGAGCCCGGTGAAGTAACGCAGCACCAGGATCGACCGCATCTGGGGTTCCAGTTGTTCCAAGGCCCGGCGCACCAGGGCCGCCTCTTCCTTTTCGCTCACGACCTCTGTGGCGCCCTTGTCCTCCCGGCGACGTCCGAAAAGCCGCGTCAGGCCGCCGAGCGCGCCCAGCCATCGCGTCTGGCGGCGATGCTCCAGGTGGCAACGGTTCACGGCCACGCGGAAGAGCCATCGACGCAGCTCCGCCGCGTCCAGCCCACCGGGCGATTTCTCCGAGGCTGTCAAATACACGTCCTGGAGGAGGTCTTCCGCACGGCTTGACCGGACCCCCAACGCGGCGACCAGCCGCGCAAGCTCCAGCACCGCCTCGTCCCAGACCGAGCGCAGCAGGTCCCTGGGTGCTTGCTCCACGGTAGTGCGATCCGAACGGGAAAAGGCGACAGGCACCTTT
>Ga0315280_10006890_pt1 | contig 15500 bp, 11 predicted proteins | sample YL17G06_40_MG_FD_203697 | JGI IMG/M metagenome (GOLD analysis project Ga0315280, IMG submission 203697) | Sediment microbial communities from Yellowstone Lake, YNP, Wyoming, USA - YL17G06_40 | ecosystem: Environmental > Aquatic > Freshwater > Lake > Sediment | place: USA: Wyoming | collected... | reverse complement strand
GGAGGAACTTCAGTCGAAGATCAACGTTTTGGAGGATCGGCTGGGGGAGCGCAGAGCGGCGAGGAGCGCTGGAGCGAAAGAAGTGGGGGAGCTCCTCGAGGCTTGGTCCACTATCAAAGGCAAAGCAGACGCCCTGAAGAGCCAGATCGAGGAGCATGAGATGCTTCTTGATAAGAATGTTCCCAAATGCCCGACTTGCGGCCAAGATCTGAACCCGATGATTCTCAGGGAGATCCTGAACGGGGACAAGGCTCAGTTGGAGCGGCTTAGATCCAGCGAAGCAGAGGCGAAGGTGAGTTATGACGGAAAGAATTCCGAGTTGAACAAACTAAGCCAAGAAGTCGTCGTCCTCGAGAGTAGCATTTCATCTCTCCGCACAGCAAATAATGGCTTGAAAAGATATCTCGAATCAGCTAGAGGTCTTGAAGAGACTGTCAAGAAGCTTTTGTCATCAATCGGAGACAGCCTGACTAGGCTTGGTTTGCCACTTCAATCTGAGGATCTGGAACTCAAGGTCAAGGTAGCCCAGCGACTGCCCATACAGCCCGAGGAGTTAGCCGCCAAGAAGAAAGAGCTCTCCGGGAAGCGGAAGACGCTGGAAGAGAAGGTTAGGACGAAGGAGGAGGTGGACAAGAGATTGACGATGTCGAAGGACTTGCTCGACAAGCTGAAGCGAAGGATCGGTAGAGCTGGCGTCGCGCTCAACCTGTCCCAGGGATTCGACCAGGCAGTAGAAGCGAGAAGAAAGGAATTTCTCAGGCGCATCGAATTCAAGGCGCTTGAGTACTACAAGGCAATGACCGACCAGCATTTCTACAGCGGGATCACCATAGACCCCGAGGAGTACACGGTGTGGGTCCATCCGAAGGGTCTAACTGAAGCTATCCCCGCCACACGAGTTGGGGGAGGCCACCAAACTCTCCTAGCCGCCTCGGTGCGTCTCGCCCTTTTGGACGCGCTGGGCTTCCGATCTCTCCTGATCCTCGACGAGCCGACCTATGGCGTCGATTCCGAGAATATCCCACAGCTCGCGAGCCACATGGGCGAGATGTCTAGGCTGCTCTCACAGATGGTCTTGGTTACTCATTATACCATCTGTGAGGAGGAGGCTTCGAACATCATCGACGTCTCAATCGGGGAGGACGGAGCGTCCAGGGCAGAAGTCAAGCTATAGCGGATATCCTCCCTGGAATCTGGCGGATTCGGTGCTCTATTAAGCCAGTCTGGCCAGTATCTCCTCGCGTCCGAAGAGTCTTATGCCCACGTTGAACACGAGGAGGTCGAGGATAGCAAACCCGCCGATTAGTGCTCCTACCATTACGGGTCCTATGAATACCGCTCCTGAGGCCTGTGCCAGTACGAGTGCGATAATGGGGATTATCAGGACCACGCTGATTTGTTGCGCCTCCCTGAAGCCTTTGACTCTTGTGGAGATAATGACTGTCAGGCCGATGCCGGCTAGCGCCACAGTCGGGGCGAGCCCGAAAATCAGCATGATCCAGACTGGGTTCGGAAGCAACAGTCTGCCACCGAAGATTGGAGAGCAGAGCGCGTCCACAAGGGTGGAATACGCGAGGAAAGAGGCTACCGTTATTGCAATGGATGGAATGAAGGAAACCAGTATCTTTCCTAGGAACAGCTCGCTGTCTGATATGGGTGTTGCCAGGAGAGCCTCGATTGTTTTTCTTTCCTTCTCTCCCGCAAAGCTGTCAGATGCTATCACACTAGACGCCATTAGTGGAATTATCAGAAAGAACGGGGCAAAGTAATAGAGAAGCATGAAGTAGAGCATGACTTGTTGGTCCGTCATTCCAGCCAGCTCCTGTTGCACGTTGATTGGCAGGCTCTTCTGCAGGCTTTCGTAGGATCCGGGCTTGGTTGCTCCGCTAGGAATTATCACGACTAGTGGAAATACCACCGAAAAAATTAGGGGCAGGATGACCATCGGGAGAACGACCTCCCAGTTTCTGCTGACCTCGCGCCAGTCCTTTCTGAAGACCAGTTTGGCCTTCTGGAACCTCAAGCTCGATCCTCCTTGACAAGCTTTAGATAGGCGTCCTCGAGGGAGGGGTGTAGAACGTTTACGGAGAGGACCATGCCGCCAGCGTATACTATGGCTCTGACAACTTCAGGTGTTGCAGATTCGATATCGTCCACGGCTATCTTCAGCCTGTTTGGAGAATCTATAATGGTGGCTTCTCTAACTTGTTTGAGTTCTTTCACAATTTCAAGGATTTTCGGATTCAATTCCCTCAAGCCAACTTGGAGGGCAGGTTGACCCCCAATTCTCTTCCTTAGATCGTCGATCGTTCCCACTACAACTCGTCTGCCCCGGTTCACGATCATTACCCGGTCGCACAGCCTCTCGGCGTCTTCGAGGCGGTGCGTACAAAGGAGAACTGTTCTCTTCTCTTGGTGGCTAAGCCCCTCCACCATGTCCCTGATCTCTTTTGCTGACTCTGGGTCGAGACCCGTGGTCGGCTCGTCCAAGAGCAGTATAGGTGGCTTGTGCACGAGTGCTCTGGCAATCGCTAGCTTCTGTTTCATACCCTTCGAGAACGTGGCTACTTTGTCATTCCTCCGCTGCCAAAGGTCGAAGAATTCGAGTAGCTCTTGGACCCTGCTCTGTTTTTCATGTACGTTGGAGAGTCCATACGCTTCTGCGAAGAAGTTCATATTCTCATGGGCCGTCAGCCTCTCGTACAGGCTCGGGTTCTCGGTCAGAATCCCGACCATTTGTCTGATCTCTAGGGCGCCCTTTCTGATGTCGTGCCCCCCGATCCTTGCGGAGCCTTCTGAAGGTGAGATCAGGCATGCAAGCATTCGGATCGTGGTCGTCTTGCCAGCGCCGTTCGGACCCAAGAGCCCGAAAATCTCGCCTTCTCCCACCTCAAAGCTTAGGTGATCTACCACCGTGGTAGAGCCAAATCTCTTTGTTAACCTGTCGGCTTCAATGGCTGACATGGGAGTCAACTTGTCTGTACAACAGTCTTGATCAAGGTTTCAAACAACTGGTTTTCCGTATATGCTAAGCCCTAAAATTCGGGTAGCTGATACTTAAGTGGTATGTAAACCCCGAGACTATAAGCCATTTAACCAAACAGAGCGTTAGTCTTGCTCATGGCGTCCCTCCAACCTAAGTGGTTAGCCTTTGACGTGTACGCAACCCTAGTTAACCGGGAGGATGGTGGAGTCAAAGCCTTCGCGGGGATACTACGCAAACACGGCAGTACCTTGAGTCCGGCGGAGGTCTTTCAGGAGTGGCACAGGGCGACCATTCGAACATACAGGTCACGCTTTATGAAGTACAGGAAAGCGGCTCTGAGAGGGCTGTTGGAGATCTATTCCCGCTATGGAATTCAAGGCGAACCAGGGGAGGATCTCCTTTCCCTATTCAATTCCATAGAAACGTGGAAACGCTTCCCCGATGTCAAACCTGTGCTCTCGAGGCTGGCTGAGAGATTCAGGCTCGCGGCTGTGACGAATATGGACACAAACCTCTTCGAGAGAACGAGGATTGGAGTTATGTTTGACGTAGTCGTCACATCGGAGATGGCTAGGGCTTACAAGCCCCACCCCAGGATCTACCGCTACTCCCTGATGAGGATGGGTTGCAAGGCACGAGAGGCTCTCTTTGTAGGCACGACGCCATGGGCGGACATAGTTGGAGCCAAGCTTTCAGGGCTGAGGGTCGTCTGGATAAACAGGCGAAGTCCGAGTTGCTTCGAGGGGCAGCTGCTCGACTCGTGGACGCCGAGGCCAGACTATGAGTTTAAGGACCTCTACGGTCTGCTGTCTCTGCTCATGTGATGCTGCTCTCTGTCTTGTACGCTAGGAGAATCGTGGCCAGGCTTGAGCGGCCCTGTTTTGGGCTGAGGCTAGGATAACTGTCTCTGGGGATTCTGGGATCGAGGGTGGGTTCTCGTGTTCGGGTAGTTTCCAGAGTTAAAGTCATCCATCAATGTACCTTTTTCAGACACGAAAGAATTGCAGGACTTTGAACTGTGACAAATAGTTTATATTTAATCCTTTCTTACAAGACGTCCTATTCTGCTTGAGTGGTGGGAATTTGGATCGCCTGAGAAGCGATGAGATGAAGCGTGGTTTGGAGCGGGCCCCGCATAGATCCCTCCTAAAGTCTCTTGGCTTGACGGACGAGGACTTTGACAGACCTTTTATCGGGATCGCGAACAGTTTCACGTCAATCGTTCCCGGGCACGTTCACCTCAACCAGATCGTTGAGGCTGTGAAGGCTGGGATACTTGAGGCGGGTGGCTACCCGTTTGAGTTTGGCGCCATCGCTGTCTGCGATGGCTTGGTTATGGGGCATGAGGGGATGCGGTATTCCCTTCCCTCACGTGAGGTTGTGGCTGACTCCGTTGAGATAATGGTTCAAGCCCACCGGCTCGATGGGGTTGTGTTGGTCACAAATTGCGACAAGATTACCCCCGGTATGTTGATGGTCGCTGGACGCCTAAACCTGCCAGCCGTGGTTGTTACGGGCGGACCGATGCTCTCCGGCTATAAGTTCGGGAGAAAGCTCGGGGTGATCTCGATGTTTGAGGCTGTGGGGGAGTTCAAGGCTGGCAAGATCTCGGAGGAGCAGCTGAAGGCGATGGAAGATGTCGCCTGCCCGACCTGCGGGTCGTGCAACGGGATGTTCACGGCGAACACGATGGCTTGCTTGACCGAGGCACTAGGAATGTCCTTGCCCGGGTGTGCAACCATCCATGCCATCGAGTCGAGGAAGCTGCGGATAGCCAGGGAGAGCGGAAGAACCGCTGTCAAGCTTGTCAAGAGCGACCTAAAGCCTCGGGACATCATGACTCGGGAGGCACTAGAGAACGCGGTGGTTGTGGACATGGCGCTGGGAGGGTCGACGAACACCACACTTCACCTGCCAGCGATAGCCTCGGAGCTTGGGCTCGAGCTACCCCTAGAGACCTTCGACCGATTGGGCAGGAGGGTTCCCCATCTCTGCAACATGGCTCCTAGTGGTCCCTACACTATGCTGGACCTAGACCAGGCTGGGGGGGTACCCGCTCTGATGGGGAGGCTCAGCCGGTTCCTTTCTCTGAACGCGGTGACGGTCACCGGGCGAACACTGAAGGAGAACATAGCCCGACAGGAGGTCATTGATGAGAACGTGATCCGACCGCTCTCGAACCCTATACATGCGGAGGGAGGGATCGCGATTCTCAAGGGGAACTTGGCTCCTGAGGGGGCTGTCGCGAAGACTGCGGCGATCGACCCCAAGATGATGAAGCACTCGGGTCCAGCGCGGGTCTTCGACTCGGAGGCTGAGGCGATGCGTGCGATCCTAGACAAGAGGATTGGGAAAGGAGATGTTGTCGTGATAAGGTATGAGGGACCTAAGGGGGGACCCGGAATGCCCGAAATGCTCAGCCCCACAGGGGCACTCGCGGGCATGGGTCTCAGCGAATCTGTCGCTCTGGTGACGGATGGGAGGTTCTCGGGAGGGACGAGGGGACCCTGCATAGGCCACGTGTCACCCGAGGCCGTGGTCGGGGGTCCAATAGCTGCAGTCCAGGATGGGGACATTGTAGATATCGACATTCCAATGAGGAACCTCAGCGTGAAGGTTGACTCCGCTAAGTTGAAGGAGAGGCAGAGCAGAGTCAAGCCCCCGAAGAGGCCGAAACGTGTTGGCTATCTAGCCAAGTACGTTAGGCTTGTCGGGTCAGCGTCTAAGGGTGCGGTGCTAACTCCGGGCGGTTCAGGCTAAAGGCTCCTGTCTGTTCTCACCTTGCTTTATCGCGGACTTACGGCATCAAGATCCGTTTTTATATCCTCTTTTGCAATACAGACGTAGACATTCATAGATTAACGGCTCGGGGGTAACATTTGAGAATAGAGGATCTTCCGATCCCCAGCGATGTGAAGGCTGTCCTGAGCAACTCGGGAATCTCTGAGCTCTATCCCCCTCAGGAGGACGCGATCAGGGCTGGGGCGCTCGAGGGCAGGAACCTCGTCCTAGCAAGTCCAACCGCCAGCGGCAAAACACTCGTGGCTGAGCTCTGCGCCCTAAAACACGTGGTGGAAAAAGGAGGGAAGGTCTTGTACCTGACCCCGCTCAGGGCGCTCGCCTCGGAGAAGTACGCCGAGTTCCAGCGATGGACCGTGGTCCCGGGACGGCGAGGGGGCAGAGTTCGGATAGGAATCTCGACTGGTGATTTTGACAGTTCCGATCCGTGGCTCGGCAGATACGACGTGATCATTACCACAAATGAGAAGGCAGATTCACTATTACGCCACCGAACCGACTGGATGGGAGACGTTTCCTTGGTTGTGGCGGATGAGGTGCATCTGTTGAACGACGCTGGAAGGGGGCCGACACTGGAGGTGACGCTTGCGAGGATGATGCAGGTCAATCCGAAGGCGCAGTTCTTGGCGCTGAGCGCGACCATCAGGAACGCCAATGAGATAGCGGACTGGCTGGAAGCGAGTGTGGTGACCACGGAGTGGAGACCCGTCAAGCTTGTCGAGGGGGTCTACCTGAATGGGAAGGTTGAGTTCAATGACGGGAGCTCCTACGTGCTGGAGGAGGTCCACCGTAACCCGTCGATAAACCTCGTCGTCCACGTCATCAAGCACGGTGGACAGGCGCTTATCTTCACTGAGACCAGGAAGAGATCGGTGAATCTGGCCGGGAACGTGGCCCAGGTTATCAAAAAGATGCTCTCTAGACCCGAAACGAGAACCCTTGAGCAGATTTCCAGGAGGATTCTTGCCTCGGGGGAGAGGACGCGTCTGGGCGATCAGCTTGCCGAGCTGGTGAGGCATGGCATGGCCTTCCACCACGCGGGCTTGCCTGCCTCACACCGAAAGATCATAGAAGACTCGTTCCGCGAGGGGAGGGTCAAGGTTGTCGTCGCGACACCAACGCTGGCGGCTGGCGTCAATCTTCCGGCTAGGATGGTGGTCGTGAGCAGCTACATGAGGTACGAGTCGGGATACGGTAGATATCCGATTCCTGTCCTCGAATACAAGCAGATGGCAGGCAGGGCAGGGAGACCGAAGTACGATAAGCTCGGGGAAGCGCTGCTCATCGCTGAAAGCGAGGACGAACAGGACTTCCTGATGGAGAAGTACGTCCTAGCCGAGCCGGAGAAGATATGGTCCAAGCTCGGGGTTGAGAGCGTGCTCAGGTCCCACGTCCTCGCGACCATAGCTTCTGGCTTCGCTCACACCGAGGAGGGCGTCCTCGAGTTCTTCGACAGAACCTTCTACGCCCACCAATATGATCCGAAGGGCATCCGACGACCGATCGCCAAGGTCCTGAAGTTCCTCTACGACGAGGAGATGATCGCCTCCGAGGGGAGAGACATCTATCCGACCAAGTTCGGCAAAAGGGTCTCAGAGCTCTACATAGACCCTGTTTCAGGGGTCGTGATCAGGGACGCTCTCTACAGAAGAGCGGATCCGATCTCTGAGCTCAGTCTCCTTCACATGGTCAGCCATACCCCCGATGTCGAGCCGAAGCTCTACCCTAGGGGCAGGGAGTTGAAGCAGATCGCCTCCTACGTCGACACCCGTCAGGGCGAGTTCATGTGTGAGGTGCCGAGCGAGTGGGACGACAGCATCGAGTACGAGGCTTTTCTGGGGGAGGTCAAGTGTGCCATGGTTGCCAACGCTTGGATCGACGAGCTCTCAGAGGACATGATCATAGAGAGGTTCGGAGTTGAGCCGGGCGATCTCTTCAGGCTGGTTCAGAGCGTGGACTGGCTTCTCTTTGCCACGCACGAGCTGGGAGTTCTATTCGGGCACAAGGATCTGCTGGGGAGGATCTCGGAGCTGAGGGAGAGGGTTGACTCGGGGGTGCGGAGGGAGCTCCTGCCACTGGTGAGGTTGGAGGGCGTTGGAAGGGTGAGGGGAAGATCGCTCTTTGATGCCGGTCTCAGGACTATCGAGGATCTCAAGAAGGCTGAGATCAGTCAACTCATGAGCGTGCCCATGATCGGGCCTCGAGTTGCGAAGAGAATTAAGGAGCAGGTGGGGGGGTTCGTAAAGAAGGAGGAGTGGAAGAGGCTCAAGGGGAAGGGCTTTGAGCAGAAGCTACTCTCGAGCTACTCAAAGCAGTAGTAACGGATGGGGCGAGTGTTTTCCGGTTTTTAGGCGGATATTGTCCCTTTCCTGGCTGCTACTCTGAAAGTCCTCTAGCCTTCCTCTCGGTCCTGACGAGCTGGGTCGCTCGGTTTATCTGCTCCTTGGTGGTTCCCAGATAGCTTTCGGGGTTGAGAGCTTGGTCTATCCCCTTAGGAGTTAGCAAGGCGTGAACCTTGCTGTCCTTCAGTAGAACCTCTCTGAATGGTGTGCCCTGATCCTCGCTGGCGAGCGAGAGTTCCCTCACGAGTTCGTGAGCCTCGTGCCGCGCCATACCGCTCCTCGCCAGCGCCAGCATGACTGACTCCGACATGAGCCTGCCCTGGGTTATGTTGAAGTTCTGCCTCATTCTCGCCTCGTCCACGTACAGTCCGCCCAGAATCCTGTCCATGACCGAGACTATGTAGTCTAGGAGTATGAACGCCTCGGGTATCACGAACCGCTCGGCTGAGGACTGCGTGAGGTCTCTTTCATGCCAGGTAGAAACGTTCTCCAAGGCTGGGATCACGAGACCTCTTATTAGCTTCGCTATGCCGCAGACCCGCTCGCTCATAATCGGATTCCTCTTGTGTGGCATCGTCGAGCTGCCAACCTGTTTGCCTGCCTCGAACTCTTCAGCCAGCTCCCCGATTTCTGGTCGCTGCAGCTCTCTCACCTCGGTCGCGAACTTCTCAAGGGATGAGGCGATGTTGGCGAAGAGGCAGATCATCTCGGCGTACCTGTCCCTCTGAACGATCTGGGTTGAGACGTCGACCGGCTTGAGACCCAGCCTCCGCATGACGAGCCTCTGGATCTCCAGGGCGTTCGGTCCGAAACCCGCCTGTGTTCCGACAGCCCCGGTCATCTTGCCGACCAGCACCCTCTCCCTGCACTGGCGAAGTCTCTCAATATGCCTTGAGACCTCTCTCAGCCAAACTGCGAACTTCAGTCCGAGAGTGATCGGTAGCGCGTGCTGCCCGTGGGTCCTGCCGAGCATTATCGTTCCCGCATACTTCTCGGTCATCTTCATGAGCCTAGCCTCAAGGGTGTTCAGCCTTCCCTCGAGGACGGTCAGCGCCTCGTCCAGCTGCACGGCCGTGGCGGTGTCCAGTATGTCGCTTGAGGTCGCCCCGAGGTGCACGTAAGCCCCGCTGGGTCCGGCTGCCTCCGCCAGCACTCGGGTCATAGCCATGACGTCGTGTCGGATTTCTTCCTCTACCTTCTTCACACGCTCGGGAGCGACGTACTTCGTCGATGCGGCTTGGGCGATCTTCGCTGCATCCTCTTTCGGAATGTCGCCTACCTCGGCCTGCGCCCAGGCTAGGGCGGCCTCCACATCCAGCATCTTCTGGAGTCGAGTCTCCTCCTCGAAGATTCTCCTCATTTCTGGCGTGCCGTATCTACCCGCGTCGATAGGCAGGATCGGCAAGTCCTCTGCCTCCAGCAAGACATCTGCCGTTGTGAGATAAAGCATTTCATGGTACTCCCAACTCAGGCTGGGGTTCTTCTCTGAATTCGGTTGTCGTGGAAACCCACTTTACGACCGTTGAGTCTATCAAGAGATCCCATGCTCTCGAAAGACAGAATTTCCGAAATATGGACAAGGGTAAACATTTTTCAAAGGTGGCGCGATGGAGAGCCGACTTCTCATCTGGGTTTGGCTGACTCCATACATCTTAGCAGGTAGTCGACTATTCTGGCAGTCAAGCCCCATATGACACGTTCTCCAAAAAGGTAGGCTTCCGTGAATAGAACGCCACCCTGCGAGGCTACGGGGAAGTTGCTGACTTTTCGCAGACCGTCGATCGGTATCCAGAAGTACTCGGCTACCTCGTTATTCGAACTTATCTCGATTGTGTTGGGCACACAAGCCACATACGGCGTGACTATCACGGTCCCGAGATGGCTTGTTACATCGTTTAGAGAACCGATGATCCTACCGTGACATGAAAGATCGATTCCAAGTTCTTCCTTTGTCTCCCGTAGCGCTGTTTCTAAGGAGGACCTGTCTTCAGCATGCCGACGACCGCCCGGAAAAGCTATCTGCCCCGACCAGGGGTCTTCAGCCCGCTCAGCCCGTTTTATGAACAGTAGGTCCAAAGAATCGTCTTTATCCCTGACTACTGCCACTACGGCGGCAACCATACTTTGTGCGTTCGGCTCTATTCTTAGCGAGCAGGATTCTTTCAGACAGGACTCAAGCAATTCCAGCCTAGATTCTCGTCTAGACACTCTAGTAATCCCCGGAGAGTATTTTCGTGTCCGAACTTGTTACTCTAGAGGAATTTGAAAGAATCGGTTGCACTTCCCATAGCTTCATATCAGTGCATGCCATCTTGCATTTCGGCTCTGCACATCGAGGGTATCCCTACCTCAACGTGCGACAGACAAGCCTAGTACTTGGTTTTTGAGACATTATGATGGTGGGGTCGGCTAGAAGGAATTTTTCGTTTGGGTTTTTCAAAATGCTGTAAATCTTGCTCTAGAATTGCGTTAATTTTGCCTGATTTTTGCTATTTTCTTGTGTCGGCTTTTGTAGGCGGCGGAGATCGGCCGAACTGCCTTCGCAGTTTTACTGCTACAGACAAGCCCAATAAAGATGAGAGCCGATCATAAAGTAGAACTTCATGAAGGATCAAAGGCATGATGAGCAAACATGAACGCATAGAGGATGAGGGGAAAACGGGGCTAAGAGGGCGCTTCCTATTCTTAAGGAGGGCCATCGGTTTGGCGCTCATCCTCATACTTTTCATAGTGCCACTCGTTAGACACGAGATAGATTTTCTCATAGCTTTATTCGTCGTTTTCCCCGGTCCGCTGATGACCATACCATTTTTGGCTATGGCTCTTTACCTGTTGCTTAGCAAGAAAACGCGAAGAATTGATATAGTCGTAATCTTTGTTTGCACAACATTGCTGCTGAGTTTGATGTCAGGCCTCGTGTTCTTCATGCTCTTCTTCTTGCTTCCTCTCTACATGTTCAGTACGCCTCTTGGCCTTCTTCTCATCCCAATTCTGACGACAGTTCTAGCCGTCATCCTCAGAAGAAGAGGGAAGCGGAAAACGGAGGCTCAGAAACTAACATTTGTCTCCACACCGTTTGCGTGTCCCAGCTGCGGCAGAGACCTCTCAACCTTTCCAAAGGACATAGTGATCTGCCCATACTGTGGAGGGAAGCTGACTCAGCGAACATGCCCATCCTGTAGTAGAGATTTATCGCAGTTTCCAACAGACATTAAGAATTGCCCCTACTGTGGAAAAGCAGTTTCAACTCCAAGTATTGAAGCTCCACCAGCCCCAACCGTCAAAGCAACCGAGCTCCCAGCAGGGATACCAAGGATAAGAAGATACTCCAAGATGATGGCGCTGTTTGGGATACTAATCGCCATATCATTCTTCATTCTCATATTTCTTGGAGGATTCATGACCGGTCCGGAACCAAACGCACCATACATGTTTCCAGTTCTACATGAGAACACGCCCGCTCTGTGGAACGGAGTTTACGTGGGAGCCTTGCTTGCAATCTTCTCAGCGATAGTTCGAACTGTTGCTAGTTCATTAGCGCGAGCTCAAATTGCAAGGGGCTGGCAGTTGGTTCTAAGATGGATTCTCGGGGTGGTGATGATCGTTTTGTCGGTTATTCCCATGTTCTTCGGTATGCGTTTCTTCTTTGATTGGTATGCGCCGGGGCTCCTCATCGCAATCTGCTTGTTGATACCCAAGAAATATTCGATGAGGGCAAGCATCGTACTCCTAGCGTTGGCGTTAATCTTCGCTCTGTGGCCAAGGGATATCGGTCTCTTCGGTCCATCTCTGTCCGATACTTGGCTCATATCCATAGCTTTGTCTTCGGAGGCGGCGGAGTGGGGCTTGGGTCAGATAGTCAACTTCTGGGCGCTCCTCACTGAGAAGATTCTGTCCGTGATTGCTGGGGTCCTTTTAGTCGCAAGGAAGATTTGATTGAAAGGGAAGAAGGCGAGCACCCTGTCTGAAAATGTAGTTGGAAGTGCTGAAATGCCGTTCTGCGAGAAACGGGACTCTATCTTGCTCTGGAATTGCCTTCATTTTGCCTGATTTTCGCTATTTCATGCGTTGGTTTTTGTTTGTCGGAGATCGGCTTGAGACTAAGCCCGTCTGGCTCGCCCGAATGGAAGTGTCGAGGCATTGTTATTAGCAACACGGACGCAGTCGTACAGGCTTTTAGGGCTTTCAACGAGAAGGTGACTGAGCAGGATTTGAAGATGGTCCAGCTCAGAAATCTCGGAAGGGTTAATAGCGTGAGTTCGGACCAAGAGGGCTTTAAAGAGTCTTTCTGAACCTACTGAAGCGAGGTCTGGTTTTGTTACAAGAGTTTAGAGCCCTTGCAGAACCATATGAGAAGTTGAAACGGGTAAGGCGAAAATCGATGGTGGGGTCGGCTAGCTGGAATTTCTTGGTTTGCGTTTTTCAAAAATGCAGTAAATCTTGCTCTGGAATTGCTTTGATTTTGCTTTGATATTGTTACTCTATTGCGTTGGTTGCGGCTCGTTCTGTCCTCCCTTGAGCTCAACGAGAACATTTTCAACGCGATGACATATTTTCGATTGAGCCGTGCGGGCTTAGAGGGTATTATCAGCTCACAGATGAGCAGTCCACCTCAAATGGCTATTTTTGGCATGCCCTTTGGAGGTCTATGTCCGTGAGCTGCACACCCTCTGGGTCGTGGACAATTCCTTCGGCGAGATTTACTGACGGATTTTTGTGTGGTCTGAAATTATAGTTTTGCTCCATCTGATCTGTTAACGTTTTTTACTAATGTTAACTTTAAGTACTCGCACGCTAACTAATGATTATGCCGGTCACATCAGACACATCACCGGTAATCGCTTTGGCTAAGATTGGGAGGTTGAGGATGTTAAAGGACCTCTATGGCGCCGTCGTCATCTCGCCGTTTGTGAAAGTTGAAAGCGTGGATAAGGGGAGGGAGCTAGGGGCTCATGATGTCCTTGAGATTGAGAAGGCTCTCAACGAGGGCTGGATCAAGGTGGCCAAGTTGACAAGAAGACAAAACCAAACCGTGCAAAGGTTGGTCAGTGGTGCGAGAGTTGGTTTCGGAGAGGCTGAAGCCTTGATCCTTGCAAGGGACAAGAAAATTCCCGCGATCCTCGATGATAAAGAGGCTAGAGCCCTAGCAAAGAGCTGGGGTTTAGAGTACACGAGCACGGTGATGGTCTTGTACGAGGCTCTTGTCAGGAACCTTATCAGCTACGACGAGTTGGTCGAGGATCTGGCCAAGCTGACAAGGGTGATGTGGATATCCACAGATGTCATAACCGATGTGATCAAGAGGGCTAAGAAGGTGGTGAGATGAGGAAGGAAGAGATGGTTGCCGCGAGGCTCCCCGAAGCATTGGTCTCAGACCTGAAGAAGATAGAGGGCGTAGAGCAAACAGACCGCTCAACGGTATTGAGAAAGCTGTTGTATAGAGCTGTAACAGACTGGAAGAAGGAGCATGCAGCCAGACTCTATGCAGAGGGCTCCATAACTCTGGAAAGAGCTGCCATGGACGCGGGCGTATCGGTGAGGGAGATGATGGAATACCTCAAGCAGAGGAAGATACCGGCTCAATATGACGTAGAAGACCTAGAGGAAGACATGAAGAACTTCTACAGAAGAATGGGAAAACAGTGAGAAGGCTAGATGGGCTTATTGATCTGTATACCATGCACGTGCGGAACAAGATTTAAACCCGCACCAAAATCAGGAAAGCCATCCCCCTATTCATGGTCGTGCACAAGTGGAAGCCCCAAGACTAGATAGCCATGATGAAGGAAGTCATTTGAAAAGCTTCTACCTGCCTTGAAGAAGTACACCGAGTTCGTGTCCGTCGCACAAAGCTATCCGCCAACCATGGAGTGCATCCCCGGCCTCTATCAGCTTATCATCAAAATGGCTTCGAAGTAGGCCTCAGGCTCCGAGGGTTGGAGCTATCCACTCTTTTTCTGCTGGTCCTTCAAGAGCGCCTCAGATGGACAGAAGGCGCTATCAAACGCACCATTAAGAATTTTCAGATAATTCTCAAATCCTTAAGGTTCTGATGTGAACCCCACTTTGGTGGGGTCGGCTAGAAGGAATTTCTTGGTTTGCGTTTTTCAAAAATGCAGTAAATATTGCTCTAGAATTGCGTTAATTTTGCTTGGTTCTTGCTATTTCCCTGCGTTGGCTTTGTTTGCCGCGGAGATCAGGCGGGTCTTATACCGACTAGGGTTCAAAACCCTACTTTGCCTAGCACACAAAAAGATACGGCATGTGACTTCTCCCCTCCCCTTTATGGCACATAGGCGCTTAAATCTCGTGCCCTTACAATCAATCAGGATGAGCAACTGAAGAAAGGCTTCGGAGCTCCAAGTGTCCTTGTCGTATCTCTTGGGAGAACCGGGAAAACAGGTAATCTGAACTCAGTCCCATAGATTAGAAATGGTCTAGTGAGGAATTTGAATTGCTTCGTCTTCATCTGACCTCGGGGAAAGCTATTAACCGAAGGTCTCGTATATTGCCGTGGGAACGCAGTCGGTGAGGATGCGTGGCAAGACGGTCTCTTGAACTTTCATCAATCGTTAGCAAAGAGGGGAAATGGTACGTTGCGCACTGTCCCGAGCTTGAGATCGCCAGTCAAGGGAAAAGCATCGAATCGGCATTGAAGAATCTCAGAGAGGCAATCGAACTTTACCTTGAGGATGAAGACGCCAAAGTTCCTGAAGCCAACTATCGACCGATGGTGACAGTTGTAAAAGTTGTGCGGCCTTGAGCAAGCTTCCAGCCATCTCCGGCCGAGAAATGGTTAGAGTTCTCAGCAAGATCGGATTCGCCATCGTTGGCCGCAGAGGAAGCCATGTCAGGCTGAAGAGACGGCGAGGCAAGGAGATTCTGATTGTCGTAGTTCCAATGCATCGTGAACTTGCTAAGGGAACGCTCAGGTCCATCCTGAGACAGGCGAATCTCATAGTCGAGGATCTACTGCGACTCTTGTAGATCTCGATCTGTTTTCTCTCATGACGGCGGGTCGGACTTCCGTTAGAATCACGTGTCTACATCGCCTGCTCAAGAGGCGAGGTATGAACAAATATGATTGTAGCCCCTGGAGAGATTTGAACTCTCGTTTACTTTTTAAGCCATGAAGAAATGGAGTGAATAAGTTGTCCGCCCCTTCAAGAAGTCCGAGAACTTAAACCGTGTTTCAAACCTCGCCAAATACCACTTCAAAGGTTCAAACCTAGCCGCGAAATTGCCGAACATCTACCGGATTCTTGCAAAACAATCTTCGTGAATTGGGCTTAATTCTGGCAAAAACCCTTAAAAATTGCTTGTTTCTGGAAAAGGAGCTTGGTGGGGTCGGCGGGATTTGAACCCGCGGCTTT
>Ga0315280_10006889_pt1 | contig 15501 bp, 17 predicted proteins | sample YL17G06_40_MG_FD_203697 | JGI IMG/M metagenome (GOLD analysis project Ga0315280, IMG submission 203697) | Sediment microbial communities from Yellowstone Lake, YNP, Wyoming, USA - YL17G06_40 | ecosystem: Environmental > Aquatic > Freshwater > Lake > Sediment | place: USA: Wyoming | collected... | reverse complement strand
AATGGACGGTGCAAACGATGAGCAATGAAATATACGACTTTTCCAGGATTGAGACAAAATGGCAAAAGAGGTGGGAGGAGACAGGTCTTTCCAGAGCGCCTGAGTCCCCTTCTAAAAAATATTACTGCCTTGTTATGTTCGCCTACCCATCAGGTGACATTCACCTGGGACACTTCAGAAACTACGTAATAGGTGATGTGGTTGCCAGATACCGTATGATGTGCGGCTACAACGTCCTCTTCCCGTTCGGCTGGGACGCTTTCGGACTGCCCGCGGAAGAGGCTGCCATAAAGCGCAAACGCCATCCGCGGGAATGGACACTCAGCAACATCGAGATTTCCCGCAATACTCTCAAACGCGCAGGCGTCATCTTTGACTGGTCAAGAGAGGTTATCACCTGCCTGCCCGACTACTACAAGTGGACGCAGTGGGTCTTCGTCACCCTTTACAAACGCGGACTTGTCAAACGCGAAAAGTCTTATGTCAACTGGTGCCCGTCCTGCAAAACCGCTCTCGCAAACGAACAGGTGGAAGCCGGAACTTGTGAGCGATGCCACTCCCTCGTCTCAAAAAGAGAACTTGACCAATGGTTCTTCAAAATCACAGATTACGCCGAAAAACTCCTCGCCGACCTTGATACTCTTCCGGGTTGGTCTCAGCGCGTAAAATCAATGCAGAAAAACTGGATAGGCAAAAGCGAAGGATGCGAAATAGACTTTACTCTCCAGGATACAGGCGAAAAGTTCTCCGTCTTCACCACACGCCCCGACACTATCTACGGTGTCACATTTATGGCTGTCGCTCCTGAGACTGAATTCGCAAAGCGCCTCGCCGACCGCTCACCCAATAAAGAGGAGATTATTAGATACATCTCAAACGCACTCCTCAAACCTGAGATGGAACGCACTCAAGAAGGCGAAAAAGACGGCGCCTTCACAGGAATATACGCGATAAACCCCCTCTCAGGCGAATGCATTCAACTCTTCATCGCAGACTACGTCCTACCGTCTTACGGGACAGGAATAGTTATGGGAGTTCCAGCACACGACCAGCGCGACTTCCTCTTCGCCCGCAAATACGCAGTCCCGGTAAAAGTGGTCATAACCCCGCCCGGCAAATCGCTCTCTCAAGATGCTATGACCGAGCCATACGTTGAGCCAGGTGTAATGGTCAACTCGGGAAAATTCAGCGGCATAGATTCAGAAAAGGGCAAAACGAAGATAATTGAGCATCTGGAGGAGATTGGGCGCGGACGAAAAAAGGTGAACTACCGCCTGCGCGACTGGCTCCTTTCGCGCCAGCGATACTGGGGCGCGCCTATACCAATCATCCACTGCCAGACTTGCGGCTACGTGCCTGTGCCGGAAAACCAACTTCCCGTCCTCCTGCCTGAGAACGTGAAAGATTTTATCCCAAAAGGACGCTCTCCGCTTGAAGATATTCCAGAGTTCATAAATACCACCTGCCCCAACTGCAAGAAGCCCGCGAAACGCGACCCCGATACTCTTGACACATTTGTCTGCTCCTCGTGGTATCATCTAAGATACGCAGACCCGCATAACACGAACGCGCCGTTCAGCAAAGAGGAAGTCGCTAAATGGCTGCCCATAAACCTGTATATAGGCGGCATAGAACACGCCTGCGGACACCTCATATACTTCAGGTTCATCACCAAAGTCTTGCACGACGTAGGCTATCTCAACTTCAGCGAACCCGCCACTGTTCTGTTCAATCATGGAATGGTTCTGGATAAGAACGGCGTTGTGATGTCAAAGTCAGCAGGCAATGTCGTCTCGCCAGCAGAGTCTATGTCAAAGTGCGGCACAGATGCGACCCGCCTCGCTATGCTCTTTGCCGCGCCTTCAGATGCCGAGGTCAGATGGAACGAGGAAGCGGTCTCCGGCTCTGTCAGATTCTTATACCGCGTCTGGAACTTCACAGTCCCAAACGCGACCTGGCTCAAATCCCAGAAAGAGATTCGCTACATCCCTGAAAGTTTGCCTAAGCCGCTTGCGGAAATCCGCCGCAAAATGCACCGCACAATAAAAAAAGTGACACAGGAGATGGAAAACTCTTTCTGCTTCAATACCGCAATCAGCGCGATAATGGAACTCCTCAACCTCGTAAAAGACTGCGCCCAGACAGAAGAGATTCCTGCCCAGCGTGCGATTCTGAAAGAGGTCGCCGACACGGTTGTCAAGTTGCTTGCGCCGATGGCGCCCCATCTCGCGGAAGAATTATGGGAGATTCTCGGAAATAAAGAGAGCATCTTCAAAAGCGCCTGGCCTCAGTTTGACGAAGAAGCGGCAAAAGAAGAAGAGGTTGAAATAGTAATTCAGATAAACGGAAAAGTTAGAACGCGAATCACAGTCCTCGCAGATACACCGCAGGACGCGCTTGAGAGACTCGCTCTCGCTGAGCCAAAAGTTCAAGAATTGACCCGCAATAAAATCATCAAAAAAGTCATCATAGTCCCCAACAGACTCGTGAACATAGTTGTTTAGCCGCGGGCTTCAGCCCGCGGGATGACAAGCCCCGCGTTTCAACGCGGGGGTGGCCGCCGCCCTGTATGCGGCGGAATAAAGCCGCGGACTTCAGTCCGCGGGTATCCAAAGAAATGAGGCGCTGACTTGCAAAAATTGATAATTTTCTTGATTCTTATTCTCTTACTCACCTCCGGCTGCACAACCTACATAAAATCCCGCGCCAATGACTTAGCCGACTTGCTTCACGGCAAGAGCGGGGATAGCCTACGGCCTCGGCGTCCGTGCACAGGTAACCAACTACGTCAGCGCCTCAGTCGGCGCGAGTGTGGAGGAAGAGACCTGGGGTTACTTCGGACGTGAACCGGTGGAGGGGGCTATGGGAATTTGGCTGGGCGCACCTGTGCCGCAGGTATTGGCACCCCTGTTAGGTGTAACACTTGTTTCCACTGATATTAGATTTTTTCCAGAGAATTTGCCCAACTCTGTGAGTGTCTTGGGAATCAACATCAATGAGTTCATGGATGTCACCGGAATGCTCGGATTCGATTTTACAATACCTATGCGTATTGAGCCGCCGACACCGTTCCTGCGCGAAAAGTTCTTTATAGAATTCGGCGCCGCACTTTTCTACGTCAATTTTGACGCGGGTTTCAACCCGGTGGAATTTGTTGACTTCCTTTTAGGCTGGACAACGCTTGACATAACCGGAGACGACTGAGACAAGCCCCGCGTTTCAACGCGGGGGTGTTTAGCCGCGTTGCCTGCAACGCGGTCTTCTCTTGACAACTTCTCGCCCGACAATATCATTGGCTACTGGCTCCTGACTATTGGCTGAGAGAGAGACAATTATGACAAAAGGTATAACGAGCAGAAAAGAAGATTATTCGCAGTGGTACACAGATATAGTGCTGAAAGCGGAGATGGCGGATTATTCGCCTGTGCGAGGCTGTATGGTTATCCGACCGCACGGGTTTGAAGTGTGGGAACGTCTCCGCGACGAAATTGACAGGCGAATAAAATCCTGCGGCGTCGGCGGAAAACTCCACAAAAACGCCTACTTCCCGCTCTTCATACCAGAGAGTTTCTTGAAGCGCGAGGCGGAACACGTAAAAGGGTTCGTTCCCCAGTGCGCTGTCGTTACTGAAGGCGGCGGAAGCGTGCTTGAAGAGAAACTTTATCTGCGTCCGACTTCCGAAACCATAATGTATGATATGTATAGCAAATGGATAAGTTCCTGGCGTGATTTGCCTCTTCTTATCAATCAGTGGGCAAACATCGTGAGATGGGAACTGCGAACCAGGCTTTTCCTTCGCACTCTTGAATTCCTCTGGCAGGAAGGTCACACTGCGCACGCAAACCACGAGGAAGCGTATGAAGAGACACAGATGATTCTAAACGACATCTACACGAGAGTCGCCGAAGATTTTATGGCGATTCCAGTTCTTCGCGGGAAAAAGACTCCTTCGCAGCGCTTCCCCGGCGCAGTTGATACATACTGCATAGAAGGTCTAATGCAGGACAATAAAGCGCTTCAGATGGGCACTTCCCACGACCTCGGGCAGAACTTCGCAAAACCTTTCAATATAAGGTTCCAGGACAAAGATGGCAGTCTCAAATACGTCTATCAGACTTCCTGGGGCGTCTCCACACGCCTTATCGGCGCACTAATAATGGCACACAGCGACGACTCGGGACTTGTTCTTCCGCCTGCGCTTGCGCCTGTTCAAGTAATTATTGTCCCAATCTACAAATCAGATTCCGAACGCGCCAGCACCATCAACGCAGCGCGCAAAATCGCCAACTCGCTCGCAGACGAAGAGGTAAGAGTTGAGATTGACGAGCGCGAAGAGTTCAAGCCCGGCTTCAAATTCCACGACTGGGAACTCCGCGGCGTCCCTGTCCGCATTGAACTCGGTCCGCGCGAGATAGAGGATAATAACGCTGTCCTTGTTCGCCGCGATACAGGCAAAAAGCAGACAGTCTCCCAGAACAACCTGCCTCGCACAATCCACGACCTGCTTACCGCAATTCAGAAGAGCCTTTTTGACCGCGCTCTCAAGTTCCAGAAAGATAATACCGCCGAAACCAACGACTACGAAGAGTTCAAAAAAATTATGGAGGAGAGAGGCGGATTTGTCTGGTCTCCCTGGTGCGAACGACCTGAATGTGAGGACAAAGTGCAGGAAGATACAAAAGCGACAATACGGATGATTCCGCTTGATTCAGAGGTGCAAGAGGGGAAGTGTATAGTCTGCGGCGCGCCTTCAAAAATCCGCGTCCCCTTCGCAAAAGCATACTAATTTTAGCCGGCGAGTTTACTCGCCGTGTCTCCACTATGCGGCGGGCAAGCCCGCCGGCTAATATGTGAGGGAACAAGCGTTGAAGGTAGTAATTATCGCAAATCCGATTTCAGCCACCGGCAAATCGCGCGCGCTTGCGCGCGCGATTGAGACAGCGCTTCTTCGCCGAAAATTTGAGGTAGAACTATTTTTTACTCAGGCGAAAGGCGACGCACTCAGAGCAGCGTGCGCTGTTGGCGAAGACTGCGCAGCAGTCGTGCCTGTCGGCGGTGACGGCACTCTGAATGAGGTGCTCAACGGAGTTTGTCTTCGGGAAATTCCTATCGCTCCCTGTCCGGCAGGACTCTCTAACGCTTTATGCGTTGAACTCGGCATCAAGCCAGACCCCGAACAGATAGCGGATGCGATAGACACGCATAATTTTGTCAATGTTGACCTGGCTCAAGCGATAATCGGCAGCAAAAAGAACATCATAAGATACTTTGTTTCTATGGCTGCCGCCGGCTTTGATGCTCAGGTCGCACATTCAATAGCGCGGACGCGGCGGTCAACTCTTGGTCTTGCCGGCTATGCGCTGCCGATTGTGAGGGCTATGGTTTCCTACAACTTTGACCCGATTTCGGTAGAGGTGGATGGAACGCGAGTCTCTGACTCAGCGCGCCACATAGTTATAGGAAATGTCAGATACTATGGTGGTCCTCTCTATGTCGCAACAGGCGCTTCGTATAACGATGGGCTGCTGGATGCTGTGGTTTTTGAAGGCAAATCCGCCACTGAACTGATACGGTTCTACATGGGAGTTCTTGCGGGTCATCATCTGCGCCACGGCAATGTGAAGTATTATCGTGGCAAGGCGATTTCGCTCTCCTCAAAGAGCCGGGTGCTGCTGCATATTGATGGCGAAGCGGTCGGGTCTGCGCCAGTGACCTTCGCTATGACAGGCAGACAGGTGAAAATACTGGTTCCGCGCTCCAGAGCCCGCAAGTTGCGCTCAACCGGGAGCACAGGAAAAATCGGTTGACAGGATAGAACAGAGTCATAATATAGCGGTGAAGTCAGGAAGTTGCCAGAGGGTTGCCGTATGCTTCTGAAAGACCTGCTCGCCGCTATTGAAGAGATTCAAAAAGACCTCTCCTATACGCAGAACCTCCAGGAGAGATGGGAAAAGGAAGCAGACAGGTTTCCGATTATTTTTGAATACATAAAGAAGCAGAGTGAGTTTTTCAAACAGCAGATTGAGAAACTTCTGTCAATCAACGTCAATGGTGACGCGATTCCCGAGTTCGCGAGGCGAAGAGGCCAAGCAGCGCAGGCCACTGTGTTAGAATCTACAGCGAGCGAGGCGCAGCCAGAAACCGCGGAAAAGAAACCGGACGAAAAAGAGAGTCCGGAAGTAATAGAGCCGCCGATAGCGCAGGAAGAGCGGGTTCGCACGCCTCAATCTTCTTCCGCCGCAACAGTCGCTTCAGTTTCACCTACCACGCCGCCGTCTGAAGAGAAAGAAAAAGTCTTTACCCAGAAGCGGTCTGAGAGGAAGTCCGGCAATAGAAAGTCCGCTTCTCGCGCCAAATCCCGCCAACACGCGCGTAAGGCGAAGTGAAGAGGCGCGAAGAAAGTGAGAAGTATGAAGTCAGAAGGATAAAGTAAGAAGGTAGAAGTAAGAAGGCAGAAGGAAAAGACAAAACTTTTTTCTTACTTCATACTTCATACTTTCCACTTCTCAAAGCGTCCAAGCATATCAGTCAGAAGTTCCAGCGGAAGTCCTACAACGTTTGTGTAACTGCCTCTTATCTGCTCTACAAACGGGTCATCCTTTTCCTGCAGTTTGTATGCTCCGCAAGCGCCCGCATATTTGCCGCTTTTCACGTATCTCAAAATACCTTCTTCACTGACATTTCTCATAATGACTGTTGTTTGCACGCTTCCGGAGAGGGTCTTCCCGGTTTTCGCGTCAATTATGCATATCCCGGTTATAACGCTGTGCGTTGTGCCGCTCAACTTCTTCAAAATGCGGACAGCATCGTTTTCGTCGCTCGGCTTGCCGATAACTTCGCCGTTATAGAAAGTCACAGTATCTGCGCCTAATACTATCCCTTTCTTCGCCTTTTTGCGCACAGACTCTGCTTTTCGGCGGGCAAGGAGGATTGTGATTTTATGCGGGTCGCGCTCGCCTTTCGGTATCTCTTCGGATGCGTCTGGCTCAACAACAGTAACCTGGTAGCCGGCATCTCTTAGGAGTTTTCTGCGGCGCTCGGATTTTGAAGCGAGGATTATTTTCATACACAGATTACTGCCTGCGCGTTAGTAGTTCTTCCACTGCGGCTTTCGCTTCTCAAGAAACGCTTTGAGCCCTTCTTCAGCGTCGTGTGTTTTCATCAGCGAATTCAAATAGATTTCCTCAATTCCGTCAAGTTCTTCGCTGAACTGGCGGGAGAAATACCGGCTCGCTGCCCGGCGAGTGAACTTCAGAACAGGCGCGCTCAGAGATTTCAGTTTTGTCAGAAGCGCTTCCGCTTCCTCGTTCAACTTTTCGGGCGGAACAACTTTGTTCACCAGTCCGATTTTGAGCGCTTCCTGTGCGGAAATGACATCGCCTGTCAGAAGCAACTCAAGCGCTTTTTTCCTGCCAATTATCTTCGGAAACACAGCGCAGGCGACAGGTGGAAATACGCCGACCTGAATTTCCGGCTGCCCGAATTTCGCAGTCTCACTTGCAATCACGATGTCGCAGAATGTCGCGAGTTCACATCCGCCGCCGAGCGCAGACCCGCCGACAACAGCAACTGAAGTCAGTCCAACCTCATCTAACAGCCGAAACATTTTATGGAAGACGTAAATCATATCGCGGATTTTCTCGCCTCTGTGCTCGCTAACATCCACGCCCGCTGAGAACGCTTTCCCCTCGGCAAAGAACGCTATCGCCTTTATGTCGCCTTTGCCTCGCAGACTCTCAAGCGCACAGTTGATTTCAAACATCATCTCAATATTGAGTATATTGAGCGGGGGTCTGCGAAGAGTTATCCGCACAATCCCCTCGCTCTCTGCAAAAGAGATATTCTTGAACTCCTGCATATTAGACTCCTATTGCTCTTATCTGTGTTTATCCGTGTTTATCCGCGGTTTTACCCTCCGCAGCAGGAGCAGCGCGGCTTTGCGCCCACGGACTTCATTACCGGGAACTGAACTTCGGAAATCAAATCCTCCGGCTTTGTCCCACGCGGGTCGTTGTAGCAGATGGTAACTGACGGACCGGCGATTTGATACCCGTTCTCGTAAATCCAGGACGCGAGCCTGTCAAAAGCGGCACCAAGACTATCATAGGGTCCCTTGTGATATGTGTAAGCGACCAACTGCGGCTGCGTGGTCTTTGTGCCTACCTCCTTCTTATTCGCTTTCTCAACGAGTTCCTTGCCCATTTCCATCTTTCACCCCCTTTCGTTTTATCGCGACCTAAGGTCATACCTATTTCTTGCGCAAGATTATGTCGTAGTCGTCATCATCAGAACCCATATGTCTTTCTTTTTCTCCATTATCATCATCCATATCAGGTCCGAAACTGTGAATTGTCCAGCCCTTTTCACCTTTTGCGTATTTGAGAACCTCGCCGGAGAACGGGTCAACTGGCACACATGACAGATACTTTGGAACCAACTCCGACAGAGACTCGGGGTACTTGCCGTTCTCGGCAGCGTAGAGTTCCAGCCCCAAGCCTGTTCGCGCCATCTCGTAGTCCGCTGCAACGCGTGCTTTTTGCTCAACGTAGCGCTTGAGAGAAAGCGCCAAGTAGGTAAAGAGCAATTCTGGCAGTTCTTTGGACCTTGCGTGTTCCTGCATTTGCTCCTCCAATTCCGCACCCTTTTTCAGAGCGGGAACTATACCTTCCTGCAACGCACCGCGCAATTCCCTGTAATATTCGTCATACAGGTTAGTCACTTTTTCTACGGTCTTGCTATCTATACAAGAATCAGCAACAGAATAATCAGCATCATGGAACGGCCTGAGCGCTTTTATCTCATCCTTGCTCTTAGATGGCAACTTGGAAATCTCCCGTTCAATAAAAGCCTGTTCAGCGTCCAGTGCCTCTTCTATACGCTCCTGAGTGCGCTCAGGCTCATAGAAAGTGCTCTCCAACGCTTTGCACAGGTCCAGATTGACACTATCCTTGCAAACCTCTTTACTGACCATTCCAATGAATATGCTCTCAATACTGAGTCCAAGCAGGTCTGAGACGACGGTACCTTTCCTTGCAACGTCCTGAGAGAACTTCATACCGTCGGCAATATTGCGCGCAGCGCATTCAACATCACCTTCTTTTTCCAAAAATCGCGCTTCCAGCGCGAGAATTTTTGCTGCCTGTCGGATGTAGTATAACTGTGGAAATCTGATGTTAAAGTCTGCATCTTCAAGCAGTGGAAAGTAACAAGAACCCATTTCTATAGCCGCTTTCAACCTGAGCAGCGCCTCACTGTTTGCCTCTAAGAGTTTCACAAGTTCCGGATACTCCTCGTTCCAGCCTTCCTTTTCTACCTTCCACATTAGGTCATCCTGTTCTTTTGTCGGTTCAACCATAAGTTTGAACGCTTCCCAATATGGCGCTGCAGGGCTGTTCGGGTCAACAGGCGGAAACTCCTGCTCTGGGTTAGACGCTGACACCCCGCCAGGCTCCTCGCTCTTGCCCGACTGGCCTGTAACAGACTTTCTATCGGGCTGACCGCGCTCTAACTGCTTCTCAGATGTCGGTTTCTCAGCCGGGCTTTCCTTCTTCTGCGCTATCCGCTTTTCCGACGGCTCAAACAAACTGTCAGTTATCTTTCCTGCCACATAGACAAGGGTCACTGTGGCAGCGGCGAGAATAACAACGAAAATGATTATTCTTACCATAAAACTTCCTTACTATATGTACTGACCGCCGTCAACTTTGATAACTTCGCCTGTAATGTGGCGTGCCAAATCAGAGCAGAGAAATGTCACAAGATGCGCGACATCTTCAGGCGTTCCGAGACGACCTAAAACAATTTCCGAAAGCGCTTTCTCTTTCACATCAGCAGGCGCCTGCTTCATCATCTCAGTTTCTATTAGTCCCGGTGCGACCGCGTTCACATTCACATTTGACCTGCCAAGTTCCCTCGCGAGAGATTTGACCAGTCCGATAATTCCCGCCTTTGACGCTGAATAATTGGTCTGCCCGAACTTGCCGCGAAGACCATTTATTGAAGTTACACACACAATCTTTCCGCTGTTTTGCGACTTGAAGAGGGGAGCGGCGTGGCGAATATAGTTGAAGTAACCTTTCAGATTAGTGTCAATCACCTCATCCCACTGCTCTTCAGTCATTTTCCAGGAAACCGCATCGCGGTTTATTCCCGCGTTGCAGACTAAGATATCCAGTCCGCCGAACTCCTTGACGACAGTCTCCACCATTCGCCCTGCATCGGCAAATGAGGCGACATCAGCCTGAACCGCAATCGCTTTCCTTCCCATCCCGCGGATTTTGGTGACGACTGAATTTGCCTCGTCAGCGTGTCTGCGGTAGTTGATTGCGACATTTGCGCCGTTGGCTGCCAAATCTAACGCGATTGCGGAGCCTATGCCCAGACTTCCGCCTGTTACAATCACGTTCTTCCCTTCAAGAAGCATATTCGTTCTCCTCGCTATGGGATTTTCACCACGCTATTGCGGCGTGGTGCTTCTACTCTCTATAAAACTGCACAGCGATGCCCATACCGCCTGAGTGGCAGAGCGTCGCAAGCCCGTTCTTTGCGCCGCGCTTTTTCATCCCGTGAAGTAAAGTTGTGACAAATCGTGCTCCAGTCGCGCCGATTGGATGTCCAAGCGCGATTGCGCCGCCGCATACATTCGTCACATCCCAGTTGAAATGGAGTTCTCTGTCACAGGCAAGCACCTGCGCAGCGAAAGCCTCGTTTATCTCCATTAGGTCAAAATCTTCTAACTTCTTTCCCATTTTCCTGAGAAGTTCCTTCACAGCCGCGACAGGCGCAATCCCCATTATTGACGGGTCTATCGCAACTACTGAGTAATTTCCGATGAACGCAAGCGGCTCAAAACCTAACTTCCCGGCGCGCTCCTCACTCATCACCAGGACCGCAGAAGCGCCATCTGAAATCTGGCAGGAGTTGCCAGCAGTCACAGTCCCGCCTTTCCCGAATTGGAGAGGCAGTTTGGATAACTTTTCCAGATTAGTGTCTGCGCGTGGTCCTTCATCTTTGTCCACAGTAACAGTCTCGCCCTTTTTCCCCTTTATCGCAACTGGAGCGATTTCGTCTTTGAACAGCCCTTTTTCCGCGGCGCTCACCGCGAGTTGGTGGCTTCTGAGCGCGAATTTGTCCTGTTCTTCCCGCGGAATTTTGTAAGTCTGGTTCAACTTCTCCGCTGTCTCGCCCATAGTGAGTCCTGACATCGGGCAGAGAAATCCGTCGTGATACATTCCGTCAATCAGCGGCGCATTGCCAAGTCTGTAGCCCCAGCGCATCTTATCAAACATAAACGGCGTGCGGGTCATATTTTCAGCGCCGCCTGCGATAATTATTTCCGAGTCGCCCAGCGTAATCGCCTGGGACGCAAGAATTATTGCCTTCAAGGATGAGCCGCACGCTTTATTCACCGTATAAGCCGGCACAGTATCTGGAAGACCGGAGAAGCAGCCAATCTGGCGAGCGGGGTTTGGGCGATTTCCCGCCTGTCGCGCATTCCCGAATATAACTTCACCAACTGTCGCCGGGTCTATTCTTGATTCTGAAAGAACCGCTTTGACCGCGGTGACGCCGAGTTCCACCGCGCTCACTTCTGTGAACACGCCGAGAAATCTGCCGATAGGCGTTCTCTTCGCGTGTGTTATTACGACTCTTCTGGTCATAATTCCCCTTTCACCGATATTTACACTGCGGCAAATAATACTTCAGAGGAGAAACGCCTGTCAACTAAAATGAGCGGCGGAAACCTCACAACTCGCTTCCGGTGCTGAAGAGAAGAGAGAATGAGAGAGAAGAGGCTCCATCACCACGGTTTCCACAAATAATTTCATCGCTTTCCAGCGGAAATATCAAAAGCCTATGGTACAGGGTGTTGGATTCTTTGAAGAAAAGTGCAAGAATTACTTCTTCTCTTCTTCCCTGTTGTATCCGCCGCGCTTTCAGACAGTCAGAGTAGAAACGCTCCTGTTTTCCCCAAGACCGTTCCAGTCTTTTATTGTAACTTCTATTTCCGTTTTCTCTTGACATATGATTCCTTCCTGTAGTATACAAAAGTCAAGAACGGCCGAAGAAGGAGAAAGATTTTACCAAATAGTCGAAAACGAACGGTACAGTCAAAAGAAAGGGGGTGCGAGGATGATAAGTCGAGGATTTTGGACTATAGGGATCTTAGCCATTGTGCTCTTTGTTGCCCCGGGCTGTAAGACGGCTCCCGAGACGTTTATTAAGACAATGGAACCCGGCTGGAAGACTGTCGAAGTGCGCGAAGGGATGGAGAAAGAAGAATTATGGCACGCTGTGCTGGATACTGTTGCCAGGAAATATGACATCGAGGTCATCGCCAAGGACAGCGGCTACTTGAGGTCCGCTTGGCTACACCAGATTACCGGCACGTTACGAGAGGATTACAGGTCCCGCATTATTGTCAAGTTCTCGCAGGACTGGAAGAAGGTAGACATCAAGATTGAGTCACATTTTTTAGTAGGGGGGAGCTGGGTAATAGGGTACGATTTCGCTCTTTTGGAAGATGTTTATGGTGACATCCAGGGAAAAGTAGGTAGCGTAAGAAGATAAAAAGAGGAAATGGCGCGCTATAAATGCGGCGGCTAGCTGGGTGACGGGAAATACCATACAGTATCAGTAGGCGCTACATAGGAGTCAAGGTAGTGGTGGAGTGTATTCGATATAAGGACCGCCCTGTTGCTTCTCCGTGTCTTGGGTTGCCATTCCTCCTGGTTAATCTTATTCGCTCTAACGTAAATAATCCGTTTTTTCAAATCAACATCTTTCTTGGTGAGCCACAAGAGTTCTTCACGGCGCAGGCCCGCAAATATGAGCATTGCCACCATGCGCTGGATTTTGGGGAAGCCTCTCCAGGATATCCAACTGCTCTCTGATTTGCTCCGGCTCAAGATAGGAAATCACAGGATGCGCCTCCGGATATTTTTCAACCACTGCAGCCGGATTCGGGAAACGGAAGTCATCTGCCGTGAATCCGACATGCTTGATCGCATAGTTGAACATCGTATGAATAGCCTGCCGGTAGTGATTTGCAGTCTTTGCTTTGACCTTTTCCTTACTCACTTTAAAAGACAGGAACTCGGAAATTATGGCTGACGTAATACCCTCGAGGGTTCGAACGCTTGGATATTCCTTTTCAATAAAAGAAAAAAAGTGCCGCAGTCTTGAAATGTCAGTTCTGAGAGACCTTGGAGACAGCCTTTTCTTTGCTTTGAGATGTTCGCTGTATTGACTGAGAAATGCTGCAATGGAAGTTCTGGAACGTTCTATGAGTATTCCTCTTTCCAAGTCTGCTTCAATGTGTTTGAGTTTTTTCTCGGCTATGTCACGGCTCTTCGTGCCGAGAGATCTGTACCGCGGCTTGCCGTTCTGGTAGTACTTCACCTGCCAGACACTGTTTCTCTGAAATAGTCCCGTCATACCAGCACCTCCCCAATAATATACGTGCTTTCTTCTCGGGCAGGACTTGCAGAAAAAATGCGAATTCGCACAACTTTTTTTCTGCTCATGGTTGGCATTTTAGTTGGCATCGCTTCCAACGCCCAAAAAAGAAAGCAGAGCCCAAAGAGTTATCTTCAAGTCTCTGCTTGAGTTGAGAACTTAGCGGGGGTTGGATTTGAACCAACGACCTTCGGGTTATGAGCCCGACGAGCTACCAGGCTGCTCCACCCCGCAGTGCTCAAAAGATTATAGCGGCAAGACCTTCTCTGTCAAGCGTCCATATAATGATTTTTCGTGACCCGTCATCTTGCCATCTAAAGTCACCTGCGCAGATAGGGCGCCAAGATAAGGTTCAGCCGCAGCCCTGCGCGGCAGAATCATCGCGCCATAAATGACGTGGCTAAACGCTGCCGGGCGGATGGCTCATCCGCCGTATGACGCGGGCGAGCGGGAAGCATCTGAAGCGGTCATCCCCATCCTTCTGTGCTTTCCGTCCAACTCCCAATTCAAGGCTTGACGAGGCACTACTTGAGAGCGATAAACTTGTGGGTCTGAGGAATGACGCGCACGTCAGAGAGTAGCGAGCGGGCAGCATCATAGAACGCCATAATCAGCACAGGAGTCGCGAACCGCTCTATCGCCCTGCCCGCCCTTCCCGCCCGCACAGGGGTCGCAGGCTGAAGAATAAACGGAATCCCGGGATTGACAGAACCGACAATCTTCACCGCAGTGAGAATCTCATCACGCTGACTGCGCGGACCAAAAACAACCTTCACTGAGACGCCCTTTCTCACTGCGACCAGCAGAAACTTTTCGTTCTCCTCAAATCGCGGCTTCTCGCCTGTCGCAGACTCAATCTTTATATCCATACAGATATGGTCGGTAAATTCTATTACCCTCTCTAACGCATCAGGTAGGGTCCCGTTCGTTTCAAGATGCGTCATCAGGTCAATGTCTTTCAGCCCTTTCAGGAACGCACGCAGAAATCCGCCATCAGTTAGAAGCGGCTCACCGCCTGTAAGAGAAACGCCCTCGTGCTTTCCTGTCGCTGCGAGGGTCTTGACAGCGCCAAGCGCGGTATCTACGGAAATCGGAAATGGAAAATACTCAACAACCGAGCAGCCAGGCGGATTCTCAAGCGCCATTCTGGTCACGTTATTCTGCCGCTCATCGCAGTAAGCGCAGTTCAGGTTGCAGCCGAGAAATCGCACAAATACAAATCTCTTGCCGACGAAGACTCCTTCGCCCTGAATTGAAGAGAATATCTCCGAAATCTCCGCGCTCCCGGCGTCGCTTACAGAGCCGCTCATTAAGCCTCCGGACAACTGACCTCTGCTCTAATCATAGCGACAGACAGAGTCCTCTTCAAGGGGCAAGGACGCGGGACAGACATTCTCCATCCCGTTTTTGCTCGGCGACTTTTTCGCGAGAACTTGTTCTGCCGCCAAATTTTCGTGAAATCTCCACTCTAAACTTATCGTTGGAAAAACTGACAAGGTTGCGATAATATATCAGGAAAAATCGGTCGGCTCAAAAGAACCAAGGGGAACAAATGTGGACTGTTATTCTTCTGACGGTCTCAAATGTGTTTATGACAATTGCCTGGTACGGACACCTGAAGTATAAGGAATCGCCCCTGTGGAAGGCAATTGCTATCAGTTGGCTCATCGCTTCTATTGAATACTGTTTCCAGGTGCCTGCCAACAGAATAGGGCATTACAAGTTCTCCGCGGCGCAATTGAAAGCAATTCAGGAAGTTATAACACTGATCGTTTTCAGCGTCTTTTCAGTAGTCTATTTGAAAGAAAGCCTGAAGTGGAACTACATTGTTGGCTTTCTACTGATTGTCGGCGCCGTCTTATTTATCTTCAAAAAATGGTAGCAGGCGAGAGTTCTTGTGAGAAAGCCCAATGTAAAAGAGGGCTATATACATCACTCAAATACCCCCTACCGATTGGGGTGAATAAGTGTTCTAAACGGTTTCGGCTCCACTTGAACAGCCTGTTGCATCAAACGGTAAAACAACTTGCCGCGTGACGCCGA
>Ga0315280_10006888_pt1 | contig 15501 bp, 14 predicted proteins | sample YL17G06_40_MG_FD_203697 | JGI IMG/M metagenome (GOLD analysis project Ga0315280, IMG submission 203697) | Sediment microbial communities from Yellowstone Lake, YNP, Wyoming, USA - YL17G06_40 | ecosystem: Environmental > Aquatic > Freshwater > Lake > Sediment | place: USA: Wyoming | collected... | reverse complement strand
CACCCTCATGCTCACCTTTACTGCGCCTTCCTACTGAATAACCACTTGTCTCTCTTCCCGGTCATCTAACGTGCCCCTACTTTCATATCTCATTCACTGTTTTTCATAAAACTTTTGACAATATCTTTCTATTAAAACTAAATCCCTCCTTGCCTCCAAAAAAAAGAGGTATTCCCCTCTTTCTAAAAGAGGGTTAGGGAGATTTTCAGAAGAATATGTCCGCTCAATTATGGACTCCTTAGTAAGCCTGCTTGAAGTCGAGAACAATCTTGGAAAAGTTCCCGGTTAAGCCATCAGCAAATGCCTCCTGGTATTTCATAAAGGGAACAATCTTCGAAAGCACGGGAGCAACGTTAAACGTAGGATCTTGCAGAAGGGCGATTGCGTCCGCGAAATCTTTCTTCGTGTAAATAATGGTACCGTAAATGGTTATCTCGCTGCGAGTGATACGCAGAGCTGGATAGCTAATCTCATCTCCGGTAATGCCCAGTGAAATCATCGCGCCGCCTGGCTTCACAAGCTGGAACGCTTGCTCAACAGACGCTTTCACTCCGGCGGCTTCGATGACGACATCAAACAACTGGTCTTTAATATCAGCAGGAGGTATTGCTTTTATATTCCTGCCAAAACTTTTAGCCTTTTCCATTTTGGCCGAGATGATATCCAGCACTGTTATATCGGCGCCCATATGGCTAAGGAGGGCGATCCCCAGCAAGCCTTCCGTGCCGCAACCGATGACAGCCACCGATGTCCCCTTGGCGATATTGGCTCTTTTCAAAGCATGGACGTTAACGGCAAAAGGCTCGATTAATATTGCCCTCTCTTCCGCCAGATCCGGAGGAATAGGCACGACGAACTCGGAATCAATAATAATCTCCTGGGCAAATAAACCATTCACAGTGACCCCGAAGGATTTCTTATTCTTGCAGATATTGGTTCTGCCCTGCAGGCAGAATTCACATTCGCCACAGTAGGTATTAGGAAAAGACGCTACTTTGGTCCCGACTTGATACGGCGATTTTTTGCCCGTCTCAACAACCGTCCCCAAAATTTCATGACCGGGGCGGCAAGGATAGGTCACATAGGGTATAGTTCCTCTTAGAACCCTGAGGTCCGAGCCACAAATCCCTCCATAGATCACCTTAACCTTCACTTCATTGTCTTTGGGCGCTGGTGCTGGTGCACTTTCCCTCATCTTCAAGTCATTGGGTTTTTCTAAATACAATTCGTACATTTTTTTCACCACCCTATATTTTTTTCGACTCTATGGAACGCCTACAACTCAAAAATGACTTTCGCAACCTCCCCCAGGCGAGAGGCCTCAAAGGCCTCCTTTGCTTCTTCCAGACGGAAGAGCCGGGACGCAAGGGGCTTTGCCCTGACCTTCCCATATTTCATCCATCGGATCGCCCTAAGGAAATAGCGGGGGAGCGATCCCACGTCTCCGAAGATGTGCAGACCACTTCGCGTGATGGTGAGGGGGCTCACCGTGGCTTCAGGATAGAGGCCGAAAAAGGAGACACGGCCCTTGGCCGCAGCGACATCGAGTGCTAGGGGCACCACAGTAGGTGAGCTTGCCGTTTCAACGACGATATCAGCTCCCAGGCCGTCGGTCAACTCTCGAACCCGTTTGACCACATCCTCCCTACCGGAGTTAATGATGTGGTCGGCTCCTAATCCTTTGGCCACCTCGAACCGTTTTGCATCCTGATCAATGCCGATCATGATCACCTGGCCAGCCCCTGCAGCCTTGAAGGCCTGGAGATGGAAGAGACCGATTGCGCCTGGCCCGAAGATCGCAACCGTATCTCCAACCATCGGTTTCACCTGCTCCATCGTTCGTACGGTCAGGCTGATGGGCTCAAGGCAGGCCGCATCCACAAAGGAAACATTATCCGGAAGCTTGTGAGCTGCACGGCCTGGAACAACAACATATTCGGCAAAGATGCCATCATAGGTAATGCCGATATGCCTCCAGTTCGTACACATATTGCTGTTTCCGTTGAGGCAATTGATGCAGGAGCCGCATCCGTAGAGCACTTCCAGCCCGACTCTATCCCCTACAGAAACGTTATCCACACCCTCCCCCAATACTGAAACAACACCTGTCCCTTCATGACCCATAATGATGGGGATAAGGACAGGCCTTCGGCCTTTATATTTGTTGTTCAAAATGGAAACATCGGTGTAGCAGAGACTCGCCGCCTTGACCTGGACTAATACTTCCCCCGGGCCCGGCTTCGGTGTAGGAACCTCCTTCACCTCGAAGACCCCTGCTTCCTGACTGGTTTTCACGATGGCTTTCATTCCAAAACCTCCTCTCGTTTCGTTACACGGTAAGGGTAACGATGCCCGTTTCGTCATTCGGCGACGTCGTTTGACTCAAGAATTTCACGTAGCCGTTAGACCCTAAACGATATTGGCGTCTTAACCGTAGCCTTAACCCAACGATCATTTTCACGGTTCCGGACTTGGACTACAAACGGATGGGTTGGCCTGTTTCTCCGGATCTCTGAATGGCCAGAGTCACCTCAAGCGTCCTTCGTCCGTCTTCCCCTGAGGTCCGCGGGTCTTCTTTCCCTAAAACAACTCTGCAAAAGTGACTGAACTCCTTTATGTAAGGATCTTCCCGGACCATTTTGTATCCATGCTCAGTGATGGGATAATTCCATCCTACCTTCGTGGGGTCGGAGTAGTAGAGTCTCTTCATTTGAGGAAACAACAAGGAGGCATCCGTCCCGAAGAAGTTATAGCAGTTCCCAAAATCGTGGTAAAGCAACGGGTTTTCTCCGGTCGTACCTTCCCAGGACGTCAGGGAAGGCGTGCAATCAGATAGAAAAATAGTTCCCAGTGCTCCGTTTTTGAATCGTAAAGTGATGCTGGCCGTATCCTCCACAGGAAAACTCCTGACCTTGTTACTCACCAGGGCGTAGACTTCTTCGATCTCACCGCAGATATATCTGAGGTTATCGATCTCATGGATCAGATTGATGAGGATCGGCCCTCCCCCCTTTTCCTTTCTCCAGGACAGGGGTCCCTCAAAATAAGGCCCTGGTTTCAGCAGCGCCCACGTGATGGTGGCACCCACCAGCTTGCCAAGCTCGCCTCCGGTTATGATTTCACGGGCCTTTTCAACGAGACTGCTAAACCTTCTTTGATGTCCCACCAAGATGCGAACCTTGTTCTTTTTTGCTGCTTCAATGAGGCGGTCCGCTTCGGAGACGCTCTGAGCAATAGGCTTCTCGACAAAAAGATACAGGCCCTTCTGGGCGCAGGCGATGCCAATAGGTGTATGGAGTTGATTCGGGGTAACAATGATTACCCCTTGGAGCCTCTCCTTTTCGACCATCTCTTCAAAACGCCGGTAGAATTTGATTCCGAGTTCCTCTGTGACCGCTTCTTGTTTTTCGTCAACGTCAGAGGCGGCTACAAGATCACACTCTGAGACCTTTTTTAGGATTCTGGCATGGGGAGTTCCCATTAGCCCTAAACCGATCAATCCAAGCCTTACTTTTTCCATTCTTCCCTCCTGACTTACTGAGAAAATAGCATAGCGTAAAGCGCATAGAGCATAGTGTAACTACATAAATCAAAAACTTTGGTTAAGGTCAGGGTCAAGATGCCCGTTTCGTCTTTGGGTTAGGGTATGGGCTTCAGATCCTCAGCCATACCCCACCAAAGGCGGGATAGGGTTAGTCATGCGGCTTTAGATCTTTGGCCATAACCTTTGCTCTTTGCCCAAACTGGCCTCCTAACCTTAACCCTTACCCCGTCCTCTTCCCGAAGATTATGTGCGTTACTGGAGAGCGCCCTCCAGTTATGGAGCGTCAGAAAACTACGGGTTGTCCGGTTTCGCCTGATTTCTGAATCGCCAGGGTGACCTCTAGCGTTTTCCTTGCATCTTCTCCACTGGCTTTCGGAAGTTCCTTTCCTTCGATGACCCTGCAGAAGTGTCTCAGCTGCCTTGTGTAGGGGTCTTCACGATCGACCTTAAGCCCTGTTTCAAAAATGGGAAACTGCCATCCCGCTCTTGCAGGCTCTGGATAGTAGAGTTTCCTCAGTTGAGGGAAGGTGATCGATCCTTCCGTGCCGAAATAGTAATAACACGTCTTTTGACTGTGATAGAAGAAGAGGTTCTCGAGGGTGTTCGCTTCATACCCAATGTTACTCGGGGAGGTGTCGGTAAGAAAGATCGTCGCCAGCGCATCATTTTCAAGCCTGAGGCTGATGCTTACGGAGTCTTCGACAGGGAATTTTCTTGCGCTGTTGCTCACCTCTGCATACAAACGCTTCACATCACCGCAGATATAGCGAAGGTTATCTATCTCATGGATCAAATTGATCAGGATCGGCCCGCCTCCTTTGGCGGCCCTCCACGCAAAGGGCCCCTTGAAATAATCCGATGGCTTGTATAAGGCCCAGAGAACCGTCACGCCTACGAGCTTTCCGATCCCTCCTCCTCGTACGGTGTCCCTCAACGCCTCGATGAACGGATTGTGCCTCCGGTGGTGCCCGATGAGAAGGTGAACCTTGTTCTTCTTTGCGGCTTCGACAAGACGGTCTGCATCCGAGAGGTTGGATGCAATCGGCTTTTCGACAAGAAGATGCAACTTCTTTTCCGCACACTTTGCCCCTACCGGAAGATGCAACTCGTTTGGCACGGCGATGACGACGCCATCCAGTTTTTCCTTCCCAATCATTTCCTCATAGGATTGATAGAATTTTGTTCCCACCTCCTCCGCTGTTTTTTGATGTTTCGCATCGACGTCCGAAGCGGCTACAAAATCGAACTCATCCATTTTATGCAAGGTTTCGGCGTGCAGTTTCCCGATCATCCCCAATCCAATGACGGCCAATCTTACCTTTTCCACGTTTCCTCCTTTTTACGAAAGTGATGTTTTCCGCCGATTGTCCGGTTGCGGCATAAAGACCCGAACGAAACACGAGATCCTAACGCCGTTGTTCTGTAACCTGTTTTGGAAAACACGGTTCCCTGCTGAGGAAAGCCGAACAGGACGATCATCCAAATGGAAGCCCGTAACGTCGTGTCCCCATTCCGGAAGATTTTTCATTACCCAACTGCCGATGCACGCTTGCGCCCCGGTTACAAGATCTGATACATCACCGGTGAGGGGATCGACTTTATAGATTTTCTGAATCAACCTGGCAGCCTATTGACAGTATAAAGCGTCCCATCGTCTATTCTCCCATACAGCAAATGTAGTCAGTTGAACAGATCACGTTTGCGGCGTCAATTCCACCGCCATGAATATCGCCCTGGTGGTGGTTTCGTATTGATGCCAGGGATATTCTATGTTCTCGTCGTACATGGGCTGATGCGCCGCACCGGGCGCCATGGGGTCTTCGCGGTAGAGCGTTTTGAGATTGTTTTCGTAATACTGCTGCATCCTGCCCACGCCCACTATCTGGACATGCACTTCCTTTATCGGCGGGCCGCCCCAGTGCTCCCTGTGAAGGCCCACGTTGAGCGGCACGCTGCCCGCAAAGCACATGTTGACAGCGATATTACCGAGCTTTATCTTGGGCGAACGCCACAGCGCCACGCCCTTGTGCCTCTCCTCGTGCGTGGCGTCGTAGGCGAGTACCCAGGTGTTTTTCACCTGCTCGAAAAGCGCCTCCGCGTCGGGATACGCGTCGAATTTCTCGATAATGAGCGTGCGCTCTACGTGCGTGATAACGGTGTTCACCGCCACGGTCGAACGGAAGAAGCCGAGCGGACGGCCGTTTATGAACAGGTCCTCATCCGACATGTTGAACACGATGCTCTTTTCGCGCACCGCGTGTTCCTCCTCGCCCTGCACATAGCTCACGGGAAAGAAGGGGCTTGCATAATCCAAGGCTGTAATGCTCATAATGTACTTCCTTTCTTATCGTTGCAAAAGTGCCGCCACATGCCTAAACGCAGCCTCGCCGGCATAGAGCACTGGCACAGACCAAGACTGCGCCTTGATTTTTTCCTCCATCATCGCGAACGGTATCTGCCCCATAAGGATGCAGTCAACGCCCGCCCGTTCCATGCGCCGCATCTGCTGAAGCACCACATCGTCGTGCGCATCGAAATCCCCCGCGTTGAAAAGACCGAGCGCGCGCTCCGTTTCTTTGTCGGAAAACAACAGCTCAAGCTTTTTGTCCTGCCTCTCGGCACGCGTCAAAAGTCCCTCGCGGATGTACGGCACCGAATATGGGGTGGTGTTGATAACGCCTATACGGCTGTAATTCGCCGCCGCCTCGTCCAATATCACCGCGTCCAATTGTATGAACGGTACGTCCACCACCGCCGAGGCATACGCCACGGCGCGCGGCATAAGGCTGCAGCATGACACGATCACATCGCAGCCCGTGCGTTCAAGCTCATTGGCAAACACCGCATATCTGAGCAGATTTATCTTGGGCGTGACGCCTATGGGTGAAGCGAAATTCGCGAGCTTCACATTCCCGTCGTACATATGGATATACTCGACCCCGGGCAAATACGCCTTCATGAAGACTTCCACCATCCCTATGGTCGCGGGGGTGGTATGCACAAATCCGACCTTTTTCGTGCTCATGATCTCTCCATCCTTTCATGACCGTTGATTTCCGTACGCTTCGTATCAAAGCGCCTTACGGGATGGATACCCAGCTCTTCGCCTTCGCGGACTGCTGCATCTTATCCATCACCATCTGCACGTAGATGCCGTCCGAAAGCGAGGGCGAGGCGGGCGCCCCGTCCCTAACCGCACAGAGGAAGCTGTATATGCTGTGCATGTGTCCGCCCAGCCAGCCCGGGGAATGCCTCGGTGACGGGAAGCGGCGCATGGGATATCTGTTAAAGCACTCTATGCGTTTGAAGCCCCTGTCGCCGCCATACGGTCCGGGCTTATCGTTGGCGTCATAGCAGAGCAGCCAGTCGGGATTTTCTATGTCGAATTTGAGCGCGCCCTTCTCGCAGTATACTTCCACGAAATAGTCGTTGTTGGCGCCCTGCGCTATCTTGCTGGCCTCGATGATGCCCTCGGCGCCGTTCTTCATCTTCGCTACGGCGAAGAACCCATCCTCCGTGGCTTCCTTATGCGGTTCATCGGGGTTGAGATACTTCGTGTCGGCGATGAGGCTGCCGAAATCGCCCAAAAGGAAATACGCCATGTCCGAAAGATGGGGTCCCAGGTCCATTATAGCGCCAGATGCGAGCGCGCTGGGGCTTGCGGTTCCCTCGAGCCTGTTCATGGTATAGTACCTCACCTTGAAGCCCAGCTTTCTGCCGAGCCTGCCGCTGTCGAGTATCTCCCGCGCCCTTATGGTGCAGGGATAGAACCTCGAATGGAAGCCGACCTGCCCGATGCTCTTACTCCCCTTGAGCGCTTCCTCGATCTCCTGCGCCGCCTCATAGCTGTCCGCGAGCGGCTTCTCGCAATACACATGGATGCCCCGCTTTACGGCTTCCATGACGAAGGGCTTGTGCATGTCGTTCGGGCAGCATACGTGCACGATGTCCAAGCCGCTGTTGAAGAACTCGTCGAGGTCTGCCGTGGAGATATCGTAACCATATTCCTTGGCGGCCTTCTGCGCGTCCTCGAGCGGCAGGCTGCATATCGCCCACAGATTGACCTCAATGGGCAGCTCCCCGTAGAAAAAAGGTATCGCCTTGTAGGCGTACGTATGCGCCTTTCCCATAAAGCCCGATCCGACCACCCCTATGTTGTAAGTCTTCATGAAACCATCCTCCTGCAACCAAAAATATTGGAAAGAGTATCTCTATCAATTTCTATATCGTCACCCAGGTCCCTCCATAAGGGAGTTAATGAAGTTTAAAGAGGCGAGGAAGCGTCAAAGTGAACCAGGGCATATAGGTAATCACAAAGAGGATGATAATTTCTATAATTAGAAATGGGATGACCTCTTTAAAAAGTTCCCCCAGCTTTATTTTCGAAATACCACAGACAACAAATAGACAAAGGCCCAGTGGAGGGGTCAGGAGTCCAATCATCAAGTTGACCACTACAATGAGACCAAAATGGAGTGGGTCAATCCCGATCTGAGTGACCAAAGGCATCAGGATGGGGACAATGAGGATAATGGCGGCCAGTCCCTCCAAGACACAGCCTACAATGAGAAGAAAGATATTGATCAAGAAAAGAATGACATTTGGATTGTTAGAAATAGAGAGGATAAATGCACTTACTTTCTGTGGAATCTGTTGGGTTGCCAAAACCCAGCTAAAGGCGTTGGCCATTCCCATAACAATCAAAATGGTGCTCGTGGCAACAGCACTTCTAAAAAAGATATTTGGAAGATCTTTTAGTTTTAAGGTTCTTAAGACAAAAAATCCCACAAAGAGGGCATAAGCCACTGCAACGGAAGCCGCTTCCGTAGGTGTAAAAATCCCACTTAATATTCCTCCTATAATGATGATAGGCATCAAGAGAGGAATAATGGCACCTAAACTAGTTTTTAAAAGGATCTTAAGTGTCAGAGGTTCAACGACCCTTGCATAATTTCTCTTTCTTGAGATGACATAATTTACAGCCATCAATCCCAGACCAATAAAGATTCCGGGAAAAACACCCCCGAGAAAGAGGCCACCGACTGAGAGATTTGCCATCATGCCAAGGACTACCATGGGAATGCTGGGAGGAATGATAGGGCCAATGACCGCTGCTGATGCTGTGATGGCAGAAGCATAACGAGTCTCATAGCCATCCTTTTCCATGGCTGGAATCAAAATAGAACCCAGGCACGATGCATCAGCCACCGCAGAACCACTAATGCCTGCGAAAATCATGCTCCCCACGATGTTTACATGCCCCAACCCTCCCCGGATTCTCCCCACCAACACTTTCGAAAATTCAACAACTCTGTCCGTAATCTTTGAGGCATTCATCAAATTCCCACCTAAAATAAAAAAGGGGACAGCCATGATGGGAAAGGAGTCCATGCCTGTGAATAATCGCTGTGGGATGAGGTGGAGCGGAACACTCTGAAGTGCAAGCAAGGCTGCTAATGCTGTGGTCCCCATTGTAAAGGCGATAGGGATGCCTATGGCCAGAGAGACCAAAAAACTGATCGCAATCAGTAAATTCATAAGGATTCCTCTTTTCCCTCTCTTTTGGGGAGCTTATGAAAAAACATCATAATGGGTATCTCGAAGACAATAAAAAGGCAGCCTATTGGAATTGATAGGTATGGCCATATCATGGAGATCTCCATGGCAGGAGATTCTTGGGTGCTTACCTTAGCGGCTAATATAAAGCCTTCGACCATCACAATCACCATAAAAATGAAAACAATGATTTCCGCAATTTTCAAGATTATTTTTCCATAGATACTATGCAACTTATCCACAAGTATTGTAACAGCAATGTGAGATCCTTCCCTAAAAGCCACCGCTGCTCCCAAGGAAGCGCCCCATACCATCAGGTACCGGGCCAGTTCCTCGGACCAGGGCAGAGGGGCCGTAAGAACATACCGGAAGAAAACACCCAGTAGAACGACAAGTGTCATAGTCCCTGTGATTAGAAAAAGAACCCATTTCATGAGATTCTGAACAGATTGTTCGACTTTCAATATTCCTTCACGAATACCACCCATAAGGTTTCTCTCTTTCAATCTTTAGCTTGATCGTTTTAATTCTTATAAGGTGGAAACAGGGAGGGGAATCCCTTAGACTCCTCTCCCCTTTTCTTTAGCCTATTTAGCTATTTCAGCCTCTGCCTCTTTGACTGCCTTGAACAGCTTATCAATCCAAGGTCTCCCGATCTGCTTCTCGATATAATCCATAACTGGCTTTTGAGCGAGATTCCGGAACTGCGCCCGTTCGTTTGCATTGGGCGAATAGATTTCCATGCCTTTCTCTTTCAACGCGGAGAGCCCGATGGCAGAATTGAGTTGTTGAATCCCTCGACCAATCAATCCTGCATCAATAGCTGAAGTCTTGAGGATAAGCTGGGTTTCCTTGGGCAAACTCTGGTAGAATTTATCGTTAATCAGGATGAAATCAACTCCGTAGGAGTGCCCATCCAAAACCAGATATTTTTGAACCTCATAAATTTTAAAGGAAAGAATTACTGAAACTGGATTTTCGTGACCATCGACTACCTTCTGCTGCATGGCTGAATAGGCCTCTGTCCAGGCAATTGGGGTGGGGGCAGCACCGAAAGCCTTTACCATATTGACATAGACTGGGCTTTCCATTACCCTTATTTTTAGCCCTTTCAGATCGGCAGGGGATTTAATGGGACGGGCAGAACTTGTAAAATTTCTGAACCCCGTCTCTCCATAGGCCAAGACTCTCATTCCCGTCTTCTTTAGAATATCCGCTGCCATCTCTTTCCCAAACCAGCCATCCATAACCTTCCACGCAACAGGAGCAGAAGAAAAGAGATAAGGAATATCTAACACCTGAGCTTCTTTGTAAGATCCTGCAATGGCAGCTGAAACCATGCACATCTGCATAGTTCCCAGTTTTGTTGCCTCAACCAATTCTCGTTCTCCACCCAGTTGGCCTGCTGGAAATACCTTGACCTCTACACCCCCTGATGTCTCAGCCTCAACGAGGTTTTTAAAGGCTGCCCCAGCTGCACCCTTTTTGGACGTATACACATCAGGTGGATCGACGTGGCCAAATTTAATTTCGATGGGAGCTGCAAGAGTTGAAGCAGCAATAAACATCAGACAAAACAACCCAACCACCATTCCCAATACCATTTTCCTCTTTTCCATGCTTATTCCTCCTCTCTTAAATTCCTCTCCCGTTAATTAATGTCCAAAATAGATTGCCTCAGCTTCGCCTCGCAATGACAGGGAGAGGTTCATTGTCATTCCGAACAAAGCGAGCAATCTCAACCCTGTAAGAACCGCTATATCTCAAAAAGGACCCTTACGATATCTCCCCTCACCCCGCCCTCTCCCCCGGGGAGAGGGGAAGGGTGAGGGGGCGCTTTTTTCATCACGGCGGGAAGGCGACGGTATAGAGATGTCTTCCACCTTTCAAGGGCCCTTTCAGGAGCGCCTCAACCTCTTCTGGGGGTCGCTGACTCAGATATTTGCTCTCAGGCAGCACCCCGGGGGGAAACTTGCCCATGATATCGTCATGGAGCTTCTTCAGATAATCGAGGGTGACTTCCACACTCTTATAGGCCTTCTTCGGATCGGCCAGGGAAGGCTTTCCGATCACCCCTTCAGGATAGATCACGCACTCAATGCCGCCACAACCGACTGCGCAGTGGCCAGGAATCGGATTGCCATAAATGTCTCCTCCACGATCTATGTGTCCCGGCGGCAGGAAGCCCCAGGGCGTATTGTCCTCGGCATTTTCGAGTTGGACCATCTCAGGGAAAAGGGCCATGGAGAGAGAGGTCTCTGCCTCGCAGGCATGCTGGAAGGGATTGTCGTAAGGTCCGCCGTGGGCCTTGTCCATAAGGGTCTGACCCATAACCCTTGGAACATCGACGAAGATGATGATGGCAGGCACCTGGTACTTCTTCCCGAATTCATTAATTGCCGAAGGAACAATATATTCCTGGCCATGGAGGCTCATGAAGATCTGCTTCCGGAAGCCCGTATTCCAGAAACCAGCCATGATGGCCCTGAGGTAAGCCGAAAAAACATCATCCGGGATTACAACTGTTCCGGGCTGGCCTAAATGGTGGTACGGGTGAGACCCATAAACAACAGGGTGCGCAACGGTACAGCCCGTCGCCTTGGCCACCTCTTCCGCCATCCTTGTCACCATGAAGATATCTTCGCCGTAGGGACCAGCAGCCCCGTGGTTCTCCGTGGATCCAAGCGGGATGATGATCAGGTCGTTCTTTTTAAGCCTCTCTTCCACATCCTTCTTGGTCATCGTTTGAAAATAGATCTTGCTGGGTTTGTCCATGTGCCCACCTTCCGGTGGTAATTTCCATTTAGCCATTTTGTTTCCTCCTTCTGTTTTGATAAAAACGTGTCCGTGATCCGTGTCCGTATCTGAGAAACCTTATTCTTTTGTTTTACTCCTTACTGCTTACTCCTTACTTGGTTATTTTCTGTGGCTCGGCAGTTGTGGTGAATAAATCCAGATAAATCTCAAAACCTCATCCCCGGTGTTAATGATCTTGTGAAGCTTTCCAGGCGGATTATAGATGCATACGCCGGGCTCAAGGGGAATCTCCCTGCCTTCGGTCACAAAGACTCCCCTTCCCGCCACAAAATACATGACCTCCTCTTCATTATCGTGCTTGTGCTCCGGCACCATTCCGCCCGGATAGGTCTCATTCATGCCCATGGCAAGATTCTGTGATCCCACGGTCTTCTCAGAGACCAGAATCCATGACATCCTGGGAGGGTCTCGACGCTCCCCTTTCACATCCTTAATATTGACAACCTTAAGTTCTGACATCGTCGTCTCCTACATTATTTGTAAATCGACCTTCTATAAATTCTTACACGTTAAATCTGGGAAATTTCTTCTAACATTTTGCCCCCTCACCCCCTCCCTCTCCCCCGAGGGGAGAGGGGAAGGATGCATGTTTCCTGCCTCTGTTAGAAAACGTCTCTTGGAATCTTCACCTCCCAGATTTGCTGCATCTCTTCCATGGAAATATCGTAGACGGAATTTCTCGGGGGAAGCGGCTCTTCCCTCATGAATTCCGGAATATCGTAAAACTCCTCCGACACGCCGGCACGCCGGTTGAATTCCCGTTCGGTTTCCAGAGCATCGATTCCAAGTTTTTGCACATCTTCATAAGTGACGTCCCAGCCATAGCGCCCCTTCAGGAAGAGAGCAAAGAGTTCAGGTTTCTTCACGAAGGGAGGGCGAGTAAAGAGACAGAGGCCCATGGTATCAAGAATGGCAGCCCTGATCTGAAGCTTCCTCGAATTTTCAACCTGGTTCTCTTTGCCAATTGGATTAATGGTTTTCGCGGTTTCAAAGGCATTTCCTGCTGTGTGGTCTGCTCCCATCGGAGAAGTGATATAGGTGACTCCATTTCCTTTTAATGCACGTGGATCATAGCCTGGAATGGCCTGGCCCTTGATAGCAGGCACCCGTCTTATTCCAAGTACCTTTCCTGTGATGACGACTCCATTCCCGAGGATGCGTCCGAGATAAGTTCCCTGGCCGATCTGTCGAACGAGGTCTTTTGCACCTTCGGCGTCCCCAAATGGAATCACCCCAGCTTCCATGGCTACCCCTATGGCAGCCCCTGTTTCAATCGCATCCACACCTACCTCGTTGCAGAGGTGGTTCAATTCGGCAATATCATCAAGGTCACCAATGCCACAATTGGGCCCAAGAAGCGAGATATTCTCGTATTGGATGGAAGCCACAGTCTTCTTTCCCGAAGGGTCTGGAAAGATATTGGAACATGAAATGACGCAGCCTCTCAAGCAGGGTGTCCCTGAGCGACCTTCTCCTCCTCGGGCTGCAATCACCTCTGCAACCCGCTCTCCAGCGATCTCTTCCGCTTTTTCAAACTGGCCAGCACTGAAATTTCGTGTAGGCAGAAGGCCAAGTTCGTTGGCGACCATGAGGATCGCAGGCGTTCCAAGCTTATGCCTGTTTTCCGTCTTGGGATCCTCCAGGATCGCTTGAGCAAGGGCCTTGCCTGCTTCACGAAGAAGGGCATCATCAAAAACATGAGGCGACACGGCACCTGAATCATTCACCACAATGGCTTTGATTCCTTTCGACCCCATCACTGCTCCAAGGCCACCCCGGGCAGCATATCGAACCTGTATGTCATTCACATCGGACACCGACACGCCGGCCCCAGCCATCTTCATCTCCCCTGCTGGGCCGATGCAGATGATCCCTACCTCGCGGCCGAACTCTTCCCGGAGGAGGCAAATGGTCTCTGAAACGAACATCCCCTTTAATTCAGGAATTTCTGACAGGCGAAGCTCATTCGAAGTGATGGTTAACACCCTTGGCGCTGATGTTTCAGGGATATCCTCCACCACAACAGCCTTGATCCCGAGCCGGGCAATCTTCTTTCCAGCCTCTCCTCCGACATCGCTTTCCTTAACGCCGTGCGTGAGAGGACTTTTACCTCCCACCGAAAACTTTCCGGTCGTGGTTACTAGGGTGTCTCCGAGAAGACCCGGCGAAATGATGAACTTGTTGAAACGTCCGAGAGGATCGGCCGTGGGAGGGACTTCCCTCAGCAGGAATTTAGAGATCAGGAGCCTTCCTCCCCAGTGCATCTCCTCCTGTGAAGCCTTTACCTTAGTAATCTTTCCAGTTCTTGTGTTTACTCGGATAATCCATTCCATATTCAGTCTACCTCTAAGTTAACCGGAGTGGACTTTTAACTTTCTCCAAAAGTATATTCAAATTCTTGGCAAGTCCTTCACTTACTTCAATTCCTTCTTTTAAGCTCTGTTTCTCTTTTTCGAATTTTCTCTCTCCTGGGATATAGATCCGGGAGACACCTTTTGCCTTTTTTGAACCTTTGATCGATGCAAGGTACGCTTGAATCAATTCATTAAACTGCTTAAGCGGCATAAACCTTTCGATATCGATAGCGAGTGAGAACACACCTACTCCAGTGGGCCCCGCAAGCTGATGGAAGGTCTTGATGCCTTGTCCGTATTTGGAACCAGAAAGCAATCCGGCCAGGATATCGACCATTAAAGCCAGGCCATAACCTTTGGGTCCTCCAATAGGTACAAGGGTGCCCTTCATGGCAGCCGTGGGGTCTGTGGTTTCAGCCCCTGTCTCATCGTAAGCCCATCCCAAGGGTATGGGTTCCTTCTTCCGCTCGGCAAGTCGAATCTTTCCCCGGGCGACGAAACTGGAGGACATATCCAAGGCCACAGGGCCTTCTCTCCCCCCCGGAGCAGCGAACGAGATTGGATTCGTCCCGAAAAAAGCTTCTGTACCTCCCCATGGAGACATGGCCGCAGCAGCATTGCCCATGACGACTCCAACCATCCCCTCTTGTGCTGCCATGAGCGTATAGTAAATCAGGGAGCCAATGTTATTGGTGTTTCGAACCAAGGTACATCCCAAGCCGAATTTTTTTGCCTTTTGAATGTTCGTCTCCATGGCTCGGTGGACGGCGAACTGGCCCAGCCCGTTCGCACCATCGAGGAGCGTAGTGGTCTCTCCTTCTTTTATCACCTTAAGATTCGTCGGAATTTGAATCATGCCTGCGGCAATGCGGTCTGGCAGAAGGGTGAGCAAATGAACACCGTGCGTGTCGGTACCCCGCATGTCGGCCTGGACCAAAATCTCTGCCACCAAGGCCGCCTCTTCATCAGTTGCCTTCAATCCTTTTAGGACATCAATGGCAACTCCCTTCAATCGGTTCTTTTGTACCTTCATCAAATCAATCCTCCTTCAATCCCAAGAATTCAAAGTTCTTGCCCAGTTTGTTGAACTCCACGCTGGAAATCCCAGACGCAAGCTGCACCGATTTCTTCTTCTCCGCCTCTATCCTCTCTATCGATTTTTCCAAAACGGCTTTACATTCGCTCCGAGCAACCACGACCATGCCATCACCGTCGCCAAGGATCAGATCT
>Ga0315280_10006887_pt1 | contig 15501 bp, 19 predicted proteins | sample YL17G06_40_MG_FD_203697 | JGI IMG/M metagenome (GOLD analysis project Ga0315280, IMG submission 203697) | Sediment microbial communities from Yellowstone Lake, YNP, Wyoming, USA - YL17G06_40 | ecosystem: Environmental > Aquatic > Freshwater > Lake > Sediment | place: USA: Wyoming | collected... | reverse complement strand
TGACTGCCATCTTTGACCTCCTTTTAATTATAAAAAATCTCTCCAAAAAGAGAGATTGATATCTTGGCCCTGCGTGGAATGAATTCCTTAACGGACTGACAAAAAACCTTCACCGTTTAATGCCCCTCGGAAAGTATAAGGAAAGAGCTTATCCCCTGTCAAGTTTAACAGATAGAGGGCCTTGGTTTATGGAAGGCAATCTTTATTTTAAAAATACTTCTTAAATCCCTTCTGGTTTGAAAGGCTTAAATGCACTTTAACCTGCTGTCCAGTTTTTGGCAAATATTATTCCTCTCACTGAACGTCTGGATGCAGGCCACGACACCGGGAATACGCTCTGCATCTGTGACTGCCTGAAAGTACTTGAGGAGGGCATAGACGGCCGAGTGGGCCGAGAAGCCAGAGTTTTTAGTTAAAAATGTCGCCTAACGTTTTCAGCATAAAAGTAATTTTTGCTTTGCAAAAATTTGGGTGAGCCCGAACGGCAAACTTTTTATGCTGTGTTAGGCGATGCGGCGGCATTATTCTCTTCCGCTATCCTGTGGAAAGGGGAACTATGTAGTTCGTTAATCTCTCAACATATTGAACTTCGTATATTCGAGAAGCTGTTTCTTGAGGTTCACGATAACGAACCGCCTCTAGAGCCGGGATTGCTTGACGTTCCTCAATAGCAAAAATAGGTTTACCGATTTCCAACCTAATTCGACCAAATGGAACCACCTTTATTTCTACATTAATTGGCATAATAATCTCCTCCTTTTAAACAGTTTCATCTGTTTTTTCCTTCCACTCTCCACCGAAAGTTCTTCCCTCGATACCAACAATTGGAGACTGACGAATTATTTCTTGTTGGACAATCTGCGGAATTGCTTGAGCGATCTGCCCCATGAGTTGCTGAACTATCTGCTGGAAGTTTTGAGGTAATTTCATTGGATCAATGCCTGGCGGAAGCCCTAAATTCATGTTGATGTTAATCTGTGGATTTGGAGGTACTTGTCGCTTCCGGCGGAAAACAGAGTTAAGCTCAAATATATCTAACTTGGGAATATTCTCGATAATGGCCAGAGGAATATTATCTATTGCGTGCTTCTCTTTGTTTTCTCTGGTGAGTAACTCTTCTGGGTCAATCGGTTTAGTAAGTTGCAGCAATTGCTCATATTCTTGATAGAGATCCCAGATTATTGTCTCAATCCCCTCGTCCGGTTTATCTACGGGAAGACCCAGCTCAGTTGCTTCTCTCCTGCCAATTGCGTGACCATGAGAATACATCTTTTCTGTCAGTGCCTCGATGATAGTCGCAATTCTGCCCTCTTCAATTTTTTCCTTTCGTGACGTTAGTAATTTCCGCGCTACAAGTCTGATGTGAGAATACTGCCTATTGACACTCCCGAGTGTCAAGGGTGTTAGATGACTTGCTAATTGGGATACAACCTGGGCTAGAGCGGATTGGTCTGTGATATTCGCCCGCTCTCGCATAAATGAGATGTAGGAGGAAACATCCTCTACGCTTATCTCAGGAGGTGGCACAGTGGCTTCCCCAATAACTGCTCTTACAAGTGTAGGGTCAATAGGACTAAGTTCGGCCTTTCTACCCATAACAATTCTATCAGCCCCTAAAGCAATCATTGTACCAGCACTATGGGCTTTATATGGAATCAAAACGGAAAATTCATTGCAAAACTCACGAATCATTGTTACTATGCGCCAAGGAACACTTACATCGCCTCCCCGGGTGTAAAGAAAGAGGTCGATTTTCGTCGCATCTGGAACAGCCTTTTCCAAAGCCAAAAGATGTTTATATAACGGGAGTACAGCGTCCTCAGCTATTTGCGAAGGGAAAGGCCTCCTATCACCTGTAAAATACACCAGCAGCCAGGATTTCCTATACTCTTGGATCTTTTTGATAAGTTCTAACCTTTCTTTTCTTCTGCTCATGTGATCCTTACCTTTAATAAGTATAGTACCTTATGTTTATATATTTGTCTATTGTCATCACCGCCGTATCGCTTAACTTGTTCATATCCGGAATAAGTTCGGATATCTTTCCAATTTAGGAGCATAAGCGAACATAGTTCGGATAAACATCCTTTGTGCTGTCTTACGGGCATTTGAGAATATCTTCTTAATGTTCTAATTGTTATATGTTTTCCTTTATTCTGACCCGAAAATAACCATTTTTAGGTCTGTATTTTTTATAGTATAACATATTACTTTACCATCAACATAAGGAAAAAGTTAAGTCTCTATCAAGCCATTGTAAGCGGCTGGAAAGTCTGAGTCAGCCGCCAAGTAATACCCTCTTAATTTCTTCATTTTTTATTAGCTTTTCTCTTTCTCCTTCAATAGCAATTTTGCCTATTTCAAAAATATATCCTCTATGGCAAATTTCAAGAGCCTTAAAGGCATTTTGTTCAACAAGAAGGATAGAGGTTCCATCCTTATTAATCTCGACTAATTTCTCAAAAACCGCCTCTACATAATTTGGAGAAAGGCCCAAAGAGGGCTCATCCAATAAGAGAAGCGAAGGCTTAAGCATTAAGGCCCTTCCGATAGCCAGCATCTGCTGTTCACCAGAGGAAAGAGTGCCTGCTTTTTGCTTTTTTCTATCTTTAAGGATCGGGAAGAAATTAAATACCTTTTCCAGTCTGTCTTTGATCTCTGAAATATTCTTTCTAGGAACCGTGAACGCCCCCATTTCTAGGTTTTCAAGAACGGTCATGCTCGTAAATATCCGTCTTCCCTCAGGAACAAGGGAAAGTCCTTTTATAACCAATCTATCAGGGGAAAGGCCACTAATGCTTTTCTCTTGAAAAAATATCTTTCCCTTATCTACGGGGACAAGTCCGCAAATAGCTTTTAGGGCTGTGGATTTCCCGGCACCATTAGGGCCTAACAAGGTAACGATTTCTCCTTGATTAACAAAAAAAGAGACTTTCTCAAGAGCCAGGACAGTGTCGTAATAAACAGTGAGGTTATTTACTTCAAGGAGTTTGTTCATATGCTTTTCTTTTTCCTAAGTATACTCTTAGGACTTCCTCATTGTTTCTCATTTCATCGGGAGTGCCTTCGGCTATTTTTTTCCCATAATTTAGGACAATAACCTTCTCCGCAATATTCATTACTGAACCTAGATCATGCTCAATAAATAAAATTGTCTTTCCCTTCTCTTTAAGATTCCTGATATGATTTAACATCGCCTCTTTTGTCTCAGGAAAAAGCCCGGCTATCGGCTCGTCAAGAAGAAAAATTTTGGGCCCCAAAGCAAGAATTCTCGCTAATTCAAGCAACTTTCTCTGGCCGTGAGAAAGATTTTCGGCTAATTCGTCCTTTTTTTTCATTAGGCCAACAAACTCAAGAAGCTCTTCCGCCTTCTTTTTGTTTTCAGCTTCCTCTTGCTTCATCCTTTTTGTTTGAAACAAAGCAGCCGAAAAACTCTCGGCTTTCTCGTATTTAAGACCTAACATCACATTGTCCAGAACAGAAATTTGAGGAAAAAGCCGGATATTCTGAAAGGTTCTCCCGATGCCAAGGCGAGCGATCCTGAACGGACTCTCGGAGGTAATATCTTTAGATTCAAGAACAACCTTACCCTTTTCCGCCCTTAAGAATCCGCTGATGATATTGAAAACTGTTGTCTTGCCCGATCCATTTGGGCCGACAAGGGCTGTTATAGAATTCTCTTCTATGGTAAAAGAAAGATCATCAACGGCTTTAACACCATCGAATTCCTTATATAGGTTCTGAACCTGAAGCATAGTCATAACTTTTTGAACTTGTATCTGCCCATAAGTCCTTGGGGTCGCCAGATCATCAAAACGACCAGAAGAAGACCGTAAATCATCTGTCTCAGGGGAGCAGCTATTGAGCTTGGCAGCCCTAAAAATCTTAGAAGCTCAGGAAAGATTACTAGAACAGAAGCGCCGATAAATGAGCCTTCCAAACTCGCCATTCCGCCGAAAACGACCATAAGAAGAACTGCGATAGATTCCATTATGGTGAAGCTGGACGGGTCAATAAAGGAAATGTAGTGAGCATAGAGGCTTCCGGCGATTCCGGCAAAGAAAGCGCCGACAACAAAGACTATGAGCTTATATTTATTGACATTCTTCCCCATCGCTTCAGCAGCTATCTCGTCTTCTCGGACAGCGGTGAGGATTCTGCCAAAAGGTGATTTTGTTATGTTTCTGATAACAACATAGGTAATGACTACAAATATTAAAACCAACACAAGATAAGCCCAGACGTTATTAATCTCGTAGCCGAATAGTTTGAATGAAGGTATTCCCGGAAGCCCCATCGGGCCTCTAGTGAAGGATACCCAGTTCTTGGCAATTGAATAGACGATGACCCCTAATCCAAAAGTAGCTATAGCAAGGTAATCGCCCTTGAGTCTAAGTGAAGGAAAGCTGACAATCGCTCCAATAATAGAAGCTAAAATTGCCCCGATTAAAAGCCCTACCCAAGGGGATACGCCAAGATTCAAGGCCAAGAGACTAGACGCATAAGCCCCGACACAGGCAAAGGCAATATGGCCCAGGGCGGCTAAACCAGTGTAGCCGACAATGAGATTAAGACTTAGCGTGAGGATGACGTATATGCCCGAGATTATTAATATGTGGATCAGGTATTCCATAAATTTAGATTTTCTCTTTCTCTCTCTTAACGCCCATGATTCCAGAGGGCCTTAAAAGTAAAAATATAATCAAGATGGCGAAGGCGATAGTATCTTTCCATCCAGCTTGAATTTTCCAGATACCAAGGTTCTCAGCAAGTCCGAGGAAAAGGCCGCCAAATAGTGCTCCAGGAATACTTCCTATGCCGCCAACAATAGAGGCGATAATTCCCTTTAAGATCGCATTCATCCCCATTGTAGGCTCGATGTTTGTTTCAAGAGAAATAAGAATTCCGGCTGCTCCGGCCAGGGCGGATCCAATGGCAAATACGGTAAGAATTATCTTTTCTGAATTTATGCCAACGACTCTTGCTCCGATAGGATCGTCCGACACAGCACGGATAGCCTTGCCGAGCTTTGTTTTTTGGATGAATAGCCAGGTTAAGATGAATAAAACAAGACTGGCAACGATGATTATAATCTGAGTATCTGTTATGACCGCACCAAGGAAATGATGACCTTCTTTAATTGGGCCGGTTCTCAAAGTCAGAATTTGAGCGCCGAAGATGAGTTGGATAAGATTTTGGAGGAAAATAAAAACGCCGAAGGAGGCGATGAGGTAGACTAAGTTCGGTGCGTTATTTTTCCGAAGAGGATGGTAAACAAACCTATCAATTGCAATGCCCAAAAGACTGGCAAGGGCTATAGATAAAAAAAAACTGATAAGAGGGCTTATGCCAAATAGTATGAAAAAGGTATAAGCAAAATATGCCCCTGCTGTATAGACCACACCGTGGGCAAAGTGAAAGAATTTAACTGTTCGATAGATAATAGTAAAGCCCAAAGCAATTAGGGCATAGATACTGCCTGCTATTATGGCGTTTAATATTAGTTGCTGAATCATATAACTGAACTTAAAAATATTAGTTCAGAAACTCAGTTGATTGCAAATCCGCTTTCCCTAACTCATTGATATATTAAAATTAAAAATTTTTATAATAATGAAGATATCAGGTCAATAAGGTATAATAGAACTAAATCGTGACCAAACTCTTGCAGCAAAGTGCCTCCCATATCATCATTAGTCTTTCTTGCTCAAAAAGCGATTAATATCGACTTCTATAAACTTATCTTTATTAACATCTCGTAAAAAACGTTCAGAATAAATCGTCGGATAATACGTAGGAGTTCGCTCAGCAAAATTACGTGCTATCTCTCTTAAATCTAATATTTTTTGTTTAGAATCTCGGATCTTTGAGGTATTGTTAAGAAAAAGTGGATCTTTTCGCCACGCCTTAATACACTCTAACATTGCTTCGCTTATCGTGTAGTTTGCCTTAATTGAATAGTCATTACAAGTTAATATGACTGTCTTTAATTCTTTTTTTATAAAATTAAAATTTTCTTCTTTAAAAATTTGACTATCCACAGATTGTAACTCAAAAGCAATATTGAAAAGATACCAAATGATGAGAAAATTTTGATAGCCGTTTTCCCACAATCCTTTCATTTCTTTCATAGATTCATTCAGTTTTTCCTTAATTCCCTCTTCGAGATTATTATTTCTCCTTCCCCAGAATCTGCTTCCCGCTTTGCTATTTCTCAACTCTGCAAGATTAGTTATAGTCAAACCTATCTTTCCTAGATCCCTGAATTCAGGAATTTCAGAATCTCTCAATTCTTCAAATATCCCTATTGATTTTTTAAACATAGAGAACTGACGGTAAGCTATACCAAGTCGCCAAAGAGATAATCCGTAAGTGCGTTGTCCAACTAATATGAGTTTTCTTTTCATTATTCGAACTTTTTCGAGAGTATCCAAAGATTGCACATTATCTTTTGCATAAAAATAGATCCCTCTGGAAATTAGAATTTTTGCTTTCCTTTCAGGCTTCTCTTCAATAAATTTTGAAATATGAGGACTAGACTTTATCATCTTTTCCAATTCTTCCAAGATACGAAAAGAACTTTCTGGAACATGCTGGGTAACAGTGAAGGGTGGAAAACTTTCAATGATCATATCCGTAGAAGTGGTTATTAGTCCTTCCAACTCTTTTGTCATATCTTCTAGTTGTTCAATCTTCCTTACACGATTTTGTATGAAATAAACACCAGAAGCGACAACTACTGCTATGAAGGCAAAGAGAACTCCAATAATCTGAACATAATAGTCCGGTATATTTTTTTGTTTTATTGTTTCTAACCTTTCAGCAGTTATAAACTCAAAGCTTTTAAAAAGCACAATAATCAAAAGTAGAATTAATAATACACTGATAAAAGCCATATAAAATCTATTAAAGTGGTAGCTCAATGCAGCAGAAGTATCGGCTCTAAAAAATGCTCTATACAAAAAAGCAAAAAGTAATACCCAGAGTATTACGATGCATATTTTTACAAGATTATCTACTAAATAAATAGGTTCTTTAAAAAGTTCTGAGAGAATATTAGTTAAGTTAAATTTTAAGACAAAATATATTCCACCAACTACCACTATCACTTCTATAAGAAAAAGAAGATTTTGTAGTCTTTTCCCACTGCCGCCGCCGATTACGAAACCCGATGCTCCCAATAAAAATATGAAAATTCTCCACACATCTGGAAGCCACTGAAAAATGAAGAGTAGAGGAGATACAAGAAAAAGCAACACTCCTACAATTTCCACCCAGATTATTTCAGGTCCTAAAAGGCTTTTTATTTTCATTACAATATCATCATTCTTTTGTCAGGTTTTATTAGCGCGGCTCAATTTTTAAAATAATATTTCATTGCCATTTTTTATTTTTATATCTTACAAACTTGCTTTCTTTAATAGTTTTAAGAATTACTGGCTTTATTACATCTCCATTTTTATCAAAACTTGTAGTTCCTGAAAGGCCTGGGAAATTTTTGATCTGATAGAGTGAATTTTTAATCTGCTCTGGCTGAAAGCCCCTTTTCTCGATTGCAAGCGCAAGGATTTTAACAGCATCATATCCGATAGGAGCATAGTATTCCGGTTCAACGCCATATTTCTCTTTAAACTTTTTAATGAATTCCAAAATCCTCGCATCTTGACTCTTTGGATCGAATGTTCCATAATAACTATAAATTGCTCCTTCCGCTATGTCTCCAGCCTTTTCGATAATTTCAGGATCCTCAAAAAGAGGTGAGCCAAGAACTTGCATTCCCATGCCCATTTCTTTCATTTGTCTTAATATTAGTATTGATTCTTTATAGCTCGCAATTAAAATAGCATCAGGATCTGTCCTTTTAATTTTCAAAAGCTGAGTCCGAAAATCCTTTGCATCTTGCTCAAACGCTTCAGCATTAACGATTTCTCCACCAAGTTCTTCGTAAACTTGCTGAGTAATATCACGAACTGCTATACCATAATCATTGTTGATATAAATAATCGCTATTTTTCTGAATCCGGCATTAAAGTATAACCCTGCCGATTCTTTAGCTCCATATGCCTCTGAAATTTCATTTCGGAAGACGTAATCTCCCTCATTTGTAAGTTTAGGGGAGGATGCACCAGAAGAAAGTAACACTACTCTATTTTTCTCAGCTATAGGTGTAACTGCCAAAGTAGGAGAACTCCATAAAGCCCCCAAAATAGTAATTACTTTGTCTCTCTGAATAAGTTTTTGCGCGGCTGCAACTGCCTTTTCAGGTTTCCCTTCGTCATCTTCGTAAATCAACCTGATTTTCCTTCCCTTAATGCCCCCTTTTTCGTTTATTTCCTCAACAGCCAAATCATACCCTCGCTTAATATCCTCGCCATACTTAGCTGAACCACCAGTAAGGGGTGTAATTACTCCAATCTTTATTAATTCTGGCTCTTTCTTTGTCTGAAAGTTAATAAGTATTATAGCTAAAGATACAAAGATTATAATGCCAATACTGATCCAAATTTTTCTCATAGTTTTATTTATCCTTAGCTTAATTTTTTATAAGATATCTCGACCTTTTAGATGATAAGGAAATTTTATTCAACGGATTGCATTTTTTCAAGAAATCTGCATTAAATAAACTCGTTAAAGGCCAATATCTAAGGTTCCTTCTCAATCTTATTTAAATCTAACAAAATAACAAAAAAAGTCAAGGATTCTTAGATCTTGCGCTGACCATCATCCCTAGTGCCACGGCATCAAACATATTCTGGTGATACTCCTCTTTCCATGCCCTATCTTGGGTAAGGTAAACTTTGAGTTCTGGATATTTGGAAACTATAACTCTTGCCATTTCCCTTTTGCTCGCCCGGCCATTGCCGCAGATTGCCTTTTTAACTGTGCTAGAAGCAAAGCTCTTTACCTTAAGTCCTTTCCGTTTCCCTATCGCCTTTATTTCATCCACAAAGACATTTAGCAGGGAGGCACTTCGGTTATTAGCGAAGAAGGTTTTCTCTACCACCAGGATATCGGGTTTAAAATTTTTTATCAGCCGGAGAACGATTTTCCTTCCCTCCTTCAAAGTCTCATGTGGGGATTTTCTAGCTTTAATGACTTTAACTCCGTAATGAATGAGGTTTTTATCATCAAAAAAGGCAACCCCCATCTCTCTGGTGCCAGGATCAATGGCTAAGATTTTTGAATTATTATTCGGCATAAATAGAAAATTTGGTTTAATTATAGCGACCTTTTAGTGTTTATCAAGCTGACTTAGGCAAATCGAAGCTAGGGCAACAGCTTCGACGGCCCTGATATGGTAGGGATTCTTGTGGCTTCTTTCTTCGTTCAAGTCATGGGACAAGACCGGATACTTGGAAACAACGGCTTCAGCCAGATTCCTCTTGTTGAGTTTTTCGTTTTCAACGAAGAAGTCTTCAAGCTCTTTTATAGAATATTGATAGACCTTTAAACCCCTTCTTTTTGAGAATTCTTTAATTCGGGCCACTAGTAGAGTCAAATTCTGAGACCTTCTTGAGGGATGAAGTTTCTTAATGGCTAAAACAGCCGTCTCATAGCGCTCAATAAAATCTGAGATAATCCCGATAGCCTTTTTCATCTTCTCTTTTGACCACTTTCCTTTGAGGATTTTTATTCTCCAATCCATAAGCTCCGTCCCTTGAAAAACGGCAATTCCCAAATATCTTGTCCCTGGATTAATGGCGATGATTTTTAGAGGTTCTTTGGGCATGTTTTTTAATGAGATAGTTAAATAAAGCGGCTCGACCTTTTTTGATCTTCTCGGGTTTTATCTCTTTTACCTCTCCCAAGAGGCTCCTTAAAAAGCCCTCAGGGTATTTTCTGGCATAAGAGAGATAGACAGGTAAAGACTTAAGGTCATTCAACTCCCTGGCTATATCCAAAGCCAATAGCTCCTCCCTGGTTTTAGGTTTAAATCCCCTAAAGGATTTAAAATTCAGAAAAGAGAAATTTTTATTATCGATATTGTTGTTATTTATTCTTGTTAAGTAATTCTTGTTTGTGTTCCCTCCTGTCACCTCTCGTGTGTCTTTTTTGTCACCTCCCTGTGTCCCTTGTGTCACCTCCGGCTTAAGAAGACGATAAAGGCACCGGCCCTGCCTCTTTTCAACGGCAAGCAAGCCAAGCTCTCGGAGCTCCTTTATTCTCCTTATGACTGTCCTTTTGCTCATTCCAATCAAATCAGCTATTACTCTTTGGGTAGGAAAACAGGTTTGGTTTTTAAAATTCGCAAAAGAAGCTAAAACATTGTATACAGCGAGGCCGGAAGCTTTAAGGCTTCGGCTGAAAAGCTGCAAGACTTTTTTATTTATCCAAAACCAATCTCCATTTCTTATACGCCTAATCTCATTTTTCTCATTACTTGTCATAATTTTTAGTAGAATTTCTTCCCCCAGACATGCTCACAGATAGTCTGGGCGAGAAGATTAAGATAGTTTTGCATTTCGTCTATCTCTTTAATTGACAAATTAGGCATTTTAAGAATGCGGCGATATTTATCATAAATGTCCGGTCGCTTCTTTCTCTTGGGCATACTTTTATCTTAGAATTTCTTCTTGCCTTTCCATAATCTTTCTCTTAATCAACCGTATCAAAGGAAAAAACAAGGCGTCCACCAACACACAATACAAGCCCGCCAACTTGAAAGCATTAAGCAGGCTCGGCAGGCGGACGCCTTTCTCCCAGCGGGAGATCATGCCCGAGCTCTTGAGGTTCAGGATTCTGGCAACCTCTCGTTGTTTCAAACCAATGGCTTTTCTGTATTTCCTCAGGTTATTCGGAATCTTTTTAAATTCGACTTTTCTCATACCCTCCTTGATTGCATTAATAGTTATACTTTTCAGAATAAGCGGAGGGCAAAGTCGAAACAAGACACAAAAAATTGCCTTTTCAGGCAATTTTGAGAGGAAAATGTTAAAAAGATGGGGATAAAATAAAAAACCACCGGAAAGGTGGTATGATTTTTTAACCTTTTAAGGAAAAAAATATTATTGATATTATTGTGAAGCCTTATTTAAAATCGTATTATATGATTTTCTCCAAAGAGCGAGGTGAAAGATGGATACAATATTGCGTGAATTTATAAATTCAATGGACCGAATTAAAAATAATTTTTATTTTAGTTTTCTTTCCTTAAATTTCTTAAATCTACGCCCATTCTATCAAGATATTATTTTACCTATTAACATGTCTCAAAATATTATGAAGGCTCAATCTCTTAATTCTTTTAACAAAGACGGAGCACAAGAATATAGTAACTCTATTCGAAGGCACTTTCTCAACGATATGGTTATTGCTTACGAAAGATATTCAATGCTTATGATAGCTTCTCATAATAATGGACAATGTCGAATCGATCCAAGCCTGATTAATGATAGAGTACTTGGCGCGCCTCTCTTTGAACAGCTCCCAAAAGTTTATGAGCAAGATGATATCACTTTTTTAGTGCAATTACGGCGGTTCAGAAACTCAATTGTTCATTATAACGGTGTTTATTCGGCAACAAATGAACTGAATTATACCTTCGGGACACAAACCTATTATTCTGTAGGCAGAGAAGGAAAAGATATCTCTATTGAATATGATAATCTACTGTGGATTTATGACAGGTTAATCGAGACAGTCCAAAGAGGAAATACTAGCTACTTTAAGAATTATCCAATCCAACAAAAATAAAACAATCTAGGATTATGGTTAAACTTTTCAATTCTTTTTAGGCTCTATAGAAATATCATCCAATAAAGGTTTTATCTTTTCTAATAAAAGCTTGATTAGCCCTCTTAATTTTCTATATTGATCTGTGAGATTAAAAGCTACAATCTGTTCGAAAATGTCCTTTATGGTGGGAGCGGGAGGACGGTTTTCGAATACCCTTTTTCTTGTCTTTCTGTTTAGATGTTCAAAAATGTCCTTGCTATCTGGCCCAGGGGTATTCAAGTATCTGAAGGAAGACATATAAGGAGTTTAATTGCAGAGTCAATGGTCATTCTTATCTTTGAATTCCACTTGCTGTTGGATTCTTAAAGAATCTTCCTGGGTTAAAGTAGAAAGATATCTCATGACCATAGAAATCGATGAGTGGCCCAAGTGGTGTTGAAGAGCCTTGGGATTTCCTGTCTGCCTTAATCTCTCGATTGCATCCGAATGTCTTAAAAGATGGGGGAAAACTCTTTTTTCAAAGCCTGCTCTTATTGCAGCTTGCTTGATTATCTGCCAGCCTCGAATTCTATTAAATGGGAAGAATCTATCTTGAGAATTGAATCTTTTATGACTGACATAAGCTATAAGTTTTTTGGCAAGGCGTTCCGGGCATGAAACAAGTCTTAGCTTTTTACCTTTGCCCATAACCTCTATAACCGGCTTTCCCTCGAACTGTTCAATCTTGGCCAGGGTCAAAGAAAGCGCCTCAGATATTCTCAGTCCGGTTTGGTATAAAAGCAGAATGAAAAGAGAGTCTCTTTCTCCATTCCTTCTTGTTCTTGCTCCTGCCGCAAGCTTCTGAACTTCCTCAGGCAATAAATAAGGAACTATCCTAATCGATTTATCTGATCCTAAATGCCTATTATTTAGATTATTTTTTTTCATTATTTTTAAAAAAATTACTTGAAATTGATTTAAGCTTTTAATAAAATAATTTCAAACATCATATGGCTAACTATAGAATGAAGAAATTGATACTTAACCTTGAACAAAAGTACTCCTTTTGTTTAGTTTTGAATTGAGAATTTCTCCCCTTATTTCAAATCTAAACCCCGAAAATTAAGCAGTCAAGGGCGATGCATAGCGTTATACAAACCTGTCTATATTTTATAGATTTGCCTTTTCGTGGGCTTGGTTCTTTTTCTTCTATCTTATCTTATTTCGGGAGGTGCTCCTACTTTCCAAGCCTTCTCGGATCGGTCATACCACATTTGTATCCGCTCACTTGTTAGGTTAAAGTCAAACTGAGTTTTCTCTATCGGATTTCCCGCCCCATCGACCTTTGTGGTTACATCGAAAAAAGAAACTTTTGCCCGAGAGCTAAATGAAGGTATCACAGGAAAAACAAGTATTCCTTCATAAGAAAATCCGGGCAAAATTTCTGCCTTTAACTCATTTACTAACTTGAAACTTCTTCTGTTATATAGAACAAGAGCACGGAAGAAACCAGTAGGTAGAGGTGGCTTCTGAAGAATAAAGAGAGCAGTTTGCTTTGACCTCTCTCTGTTAGCAACTGCCTCAAAATAATCAGCTTGTTCTAATAGCTGTTCAAACGAGGATAAGGCAGGCAAAGGCTCGACTCCCTCTACAACTAAGTAAATTCTGGCATCGCCCATCCTAAGGATGTGCTTTGTATTGTTTTTGACTTCACAAAAACAAAAAAGCAACTGCATACTCCCATCAGGACTAGCAAAAGGAAATTCCCACGAGCTGCCCAAGGGGCCAGGTTTATATTCAGATCTCACAATAGGACTGCTTGCGTATTCAGGGGGAAGCTCGTCGATTTTAAATGAGAAAAATTTTGGATACTTATAGACATCTGATAGGCGAATTAGCGCTAAATTAATTTCAATATCAGATTTTTCTTGAACTTGTTCAGGGCCTTCTTCTAAAGCATATTGCATAAAGCTGAGCGTTGGGATTTTTGGAGTAGATAGCGTCGCGCAGGAGCTAAACCCTAAAACGGTTAATAGCAAAGAAAAGCAAAGGAATTCTGGAATCGATAGTTTTTTTAACATTGTAATCCCCCACATTGTTTAATCAATTCAGGAGCTAAAAGGCTATATTTAAAGTTAGAGCGTAATACCTCGCTCGAGGATTAATCTGGGCTGTAAAATATTTCTTTATCTTCCCTTCATTCATGAGCAATTCCATCTTTTCAGCCGCTGAGCTTCTTTTACCGGCTGCATATAACCATAATCCCGTCCCTCCTAGACCCACAGCTAGTCCAGCTATTGTCGGAGCCAATGAACCGTCTTTTATCAAAAGTGGGGTCAGACAGCTTGCCAGCGCTCCTCCTAAGGAAGTAAACATGCCAACGTAAACATATTTCTTCCATTTCTTAAAATCTGTTTCGGCTTTATAATAATCTTCTTTCCATTTTAAATAATCAGGATTGGTATCTTTTGAGAGTTCTTTTTGGGGCTCAACTGGCTTAGAGGTGACTTCTAAGGCTTTTTCTTCCTTTTTCTCAACAACCCTTTCTTCAGTCTTAACGGTTTGTTCTGCCTCCTCAGTTATCTCCTCCACCGTACTCTGATGAATATATCCTGTAACTACAATACCTTGCTCATCGGGTGGCAACTTGACATAATACCAATTACCTTCTTTCTTAATAACATCCAGGATGCCACCCAAAGGAATCTTTGATACAATGGTGCTTTGGGTATCAGGCTTTAATCTTATATTTGCCTGAGAAGCAACTACTCGCACCTTGGAACCTTCAGAAAAAATGAAGGTAGTCGTTACCAACACAAAAAGAATTAAAACCAAAAAGGTTTTTAAAGATCTCATCTCCCTCCTCCTTTCTAATCTTTTGCCTCTATATTTTCCGATTTAGCTTCTTTATCTACTATTTATTCTCACCTCCTTCTCTTCCAGAGCTCTTTTGTTAATGCCAAAGGGCTTGTTTTTTAAATTTTTTTGATTTATAAAATGAAGTTCTCCTAAACAAAAGGAGTACTTTTGTTTAGTTTTATCGATAATTTAGATTCAAATTATGGATTTGGGGAGGTCGATTAAGTTTGTTACTTTTCAGCTTCTTTCGGCTTAGGCTCTAATTCTAGAGATTGCATTTCTTCTTAAAAAATCATCTATATTTCCACTAAAGGGGTCTATTTCTGAACCAAATGTCCAAGCGATATCTTTGCTCACTTCAATTAAAGTACTTAATCTCTCATCTTGATTTCTAAATTTTGGAATTGATACTGTTTGAAACTTCTCAGGTAATAAATATTCCTCAACAATTGATACTCCTTCACTTAGAATTCTTACTCCGCCAACATATGGATTTAATGAAATGTTTAATATATTTTTTATTGATAAATCAAGTTTACTATAACCATGATATCCGATACTTTCATAAAACAGATTTATAAACTCAAAAAATGCTAATATGCTTAAGAAAATCTCTTCAAAACTTATTCTCTTTCTTTCCACTATTTCATTATCTTCTATTTGTTCCTCAGTTGATCTTTGCTCTTCCCATTCTAGATTTCTTTTCTTTACCACCAAACCAAACTGATTCGTCTCCAAGTAATCAAAACTGTTTCCATGTATTAAAAATGTGGTTAAGCCATATTGGATAGGCAGGAATCGATAATGGCTTATTGAAGTGGTCTAGTTGTCAAGACCAAAGTTGGATCTTTTTTTAGGTGTAGTTCCTTTAACATGCCGCGGCCATCCTCATCTGCCGGTAAGCCTCAAGAGGCGTATCATATTCCTTCAGGGATTGATGCAGCCTCTCTCGATTGTACCGCTCGATGTATTCCCTTAAACTCCGTT
>Ga0315280_10006886_pt1 | contig 15510 bp, 16 predicted proteins | sample YL17G06_40_MG_FD_203697 | JGI IMG/M metagenome (GOLD analysis project Ga0315280, IMG submission 203697) | Sediment microbial communities from Yellowstone Lake, YNP, Wyoming, USA - YL17G06_40 | ecosystem: Environmental > Aquatic > Freshwater > Lake > Sediment | place: USA: Wyoming | collected... | reverse complement strand
GGCCATCGCGAGTCATGTCGCCAGCCGCGGTCACGCGGCCGCCTTCACCCTGGCTGGCCGCCAGATGGATCCGTTCCCCTGCATTGGTGGGGCCGATCTCCTGGTCGTGCCGTCGCTGTTCGACAGTTACCCCGGCACGATTCTCGAGGCACTGCACGCCGGGACCCCCGTGATCGCAAGCCGCGTCGGAGACATCCCCGATATGTTTGCGCACGACGATCTTCTGTTCGAGCCGGGGAACGTCGAGGCAATATGCGAAAGGATCAGACCGCTGTACGACCATCCCGAACGCTACCGCACAACACGGGAACTGTGACGGTAGAGGCGCACCTGTTTCGTCTTCGACTGGGCTGCGGAGTTCGAGCGGGCGATGACGGCGACAATGGACGGCCAGTAGCCAGCTAGGCCGTCGTGGTCGCGCGGGTCCTCGATGCCCAACGCCGCCTTATCGACGATTTCTAGGATCACGAAGGCCCCCAGATGGATTGACCGCGACTCGTGGATGTAGTAGTCTGGTGGACAGGTAGACCAACTTCCACCAGGGAGGAATCGTGGCGCTCCACATCAAGGACGAAGAAGCTCATCGGTTCGCCCACGAGCTGGCAAAGGCAAAAGGAGCTTCGCTGACTGAGGTCGTGACTCAAGGCCTGCGCGAGGCCCTCAAGCGCGCACACACAGAACGGGCTACCCCTCGTGTCTTGTGACGGTGCAGGATGATTCAGTCGCGGCTTCTTGAACAGGATCGAAAACTAGCGGAGGTGGTGCGCCGGCTAGCGGCAGCCTACGCTCCGGAGCGCATCTATCTCTTTGGCTCCGTCGCCCGAGGCGACGGCGACCCCGACAGCGACTATGACCTGATGGTCATTGTCCCCGATGACGCCCCGACGGAGCGCAGGCGCAGCCGACTGGCATATCAGGTACTGCGGGGAACGGGTATCGCTGCGGATGTTCTGGTGTGGCCCCGCTCCCTCTTCGAGAAACGAGCGCATGTGGTCACGTCGCTTCCGGCCACCGTGCTTCGCGAGGGAAGGCTGGTCCATGCAGCATGACCAGGAAGTCGTCGCTGAAACAAGGGCGTGGCTGGCCAGGGCCCAGATGGACATCCGGGCGGCGACCCACGAGTTCACGGCCAAACCGTCTCTCCTCGAAGACATTGTGTTCCACACCCAGCAAGCCGCAGAGAAGTGCTTCAAGGCGTTCCTGGCTTGGAATGGCCTGATCTTCCGGAAGACGCACAATCTGGAGGAGTTGGGCGAAGCGTGCCTGCGGCAGGATCCCACTCTGCGCGGGCTCGTCGATAAGGCCGTCCCTTTGACGGAGTATGCCTGGAGGTTCCTCTACCCGGGTGATCAAGAGGCGCCCTCGGTGGACGAGGCGAAGGAGGCGCTGGCGATAGCGCGTGAGGTTCTTGATGCTATCCTAGCCCGACTCCCCGAAGAGGTGCGGAGTCCGAACTCGCCGACACCATGGATGCAGTCGACGCACCAAGAGGAGCGTTCCTGAGTTGGCCGAACCTCCTCGGGTTGGCCAGGTCGGACTGGAGGACTTTGACCGACAGCAGGGACTCCCCTACCAGTAGAGAGCCTTTGCGAAAGACTACTGGATGCGCCGCTTTATTCTAAACAATTTCTGGACTTTTTCGCAAAACAAGGTAAGGAATGCCTTTCAATTCATCATCAAATATTTTCAGTTTAATTTAACTTCTCTCGGAGCAATCTTAATCCAATTCATTTGCATAGGACTTTCAGTGCTGATCTTCAGTACAATAAAGCAATTTTCTTGCACTTTGTTCCCAAGAGAACATTCAGGCGCGTTTTAGAGCCTATCCGAAAACTACTGATTTCGATATAATGTAGCAAAATCATTTCTCTGGGAGGGGAATATGATCGATGCTACATACGGAATCGACAGTAGGTTCAGTCTATCGGATGAGGAATGGGAACGGATGCGTCCGCTTATACCAAAAACTAAACGAAAGAAGAAAGTCACGGGCCGTCCGAGGATGGATGACAGGAAAGCCATGACGGCGATACTGTATGTGTTGCGTACCGGATGCCAGTGGAAAGCGATTCCGCGAAGTCTTGGGGCAGGCAGCAGCGTTCATGATCGGTTTCAGCAGTGGGTGAAAGCCAAGGTTTTCAAGAAGATGTGGCAAGCGGGTTTGCTGGAACTTGATAAAAAAAAACAACTGGATTGGGCATGGCAGTGTATGGATGGAGCGATGACGAAGGCCCCCTTAGGAGGAGAAAAGACAGGGAAAAACCCCACAGATAGGGCGAAATCTGGGGTAAAACGCAGCCTGATGACCGAGGGGAATGGGGTACCAATTGGGCTGGCAGTAGAGGGAGCCAACTGTCATGATAAGAGACTGGTGGAAGGGACGCTACAGTCGATTCTAGTCGAGCGCCCCCGGGTGACAAGGAAGAACCCTCAGAACATGTGCATGGACAAGGGGTATGATTATCCTGATACGAGACAGCTGGTGAAGCAGTGGGGGTACACGGCGCATATCAAGGCACGGGGAGAGGAAGTGGAAGAGAAGAAGAAAGTCCCCGGATTTCGTGCACGAAGGTGGGTAGTTGAGCGCACCCATTCCTGGATGAACAGATTTCGGCGGCTACTTGTTCGCTGGGAGAAGAAGGTAGCAAACTATCTTGCGATGCTACACTTCGCGTGCGCCTTGATTACGTTCCGGTCTATCTGACTTTTCGGATAGGCTCTAAGTACTTTCTCACTTCCTCCTCCTTATTAATCAGGATGAGTGAACAATAAATCAGGGCCCCGGCTTTGTCAACTCCGCCCACTGCCCGGTTTTTTTCCGGGCCCCGCCGAGAGGCGGGGGCGGGAGATGAAGGCCTGCTGAACCAAGCGGATGCGATCGAAGGGGGCTTCAGCTCCACCTGGGTGGGTAGCTCCCGGGTGCCGCGGCCTGCGGTCTTCAGATATACATGGTGATCAGCTGGTCCACGATGCCCGGTATCGCCTCCAGGGGCGGTTTCTCCTTCTTCCACACCGCGCAGACGCCGAAGATCGCTCCCCGCAAGGTCTGGAGGACCATCTCGGGGGAGAAGCCGGTCCTGAACTCCCCATTCTCCAAACCCAGCTTGATCTCCTCCAGCATCAGGTCGTTAGCCAAGCGGTAGCTGTCCATGTAGTTGTTGATGGCCGTGGACTCTTCCTTTGCCTCCGGGTCCATGAGCAGGGGGAAGATGCGGGTAAGGATGATGAGCAGGATCTCCAGGTTGTGGTGATAGAACTCGAGGATGAGCTTGGCCATCTGCTTCAGGATTTCGGTATGGCTGCGGTTCTCCTGCCGGAGTTTCATGATTTCCTGGTCGAAGTTATAGTACTCCTTGTCCAGGATGGTGTTCAGGATTTCTGGAATCCCCTTGAAGTAGTAGTAGAGTGAGCTCTTGTCCATGTCCAGGGCAGCGGCGATGTCACCCATAGTGGCGTTCTTCCCGTATTTGATCAGCACCTTTTCCGCTTCCGCCAGGATGGCTTCCCGTTTCTGCTTCAGGCGTTTTTGTTTCATCACTGACATTCACACCTCCGCCAGGCTGTAATCATATTTCAATTTTAATTCCAAATCAAGGTTTAATTTCCTCTGACCACCGGGCCCGTAAAAAGAGCTACCGCTGAGGAACAGGGCAGCGAGAGGTCAGGCGTTCAAGCCCCAGGTTTATCCGCGCGCACTTCCGGCCGGCCCCTGCTTGCCTGAACAGGTTTTCTGATTTATTGTAAGGTCACTATGGTAAGCCACGAGTCGGAAAGAGAAATCCTGACCCTGAATGGCAGCGGCCTTGAAGGGGTTCAAAAGCAGATCCTGGCCGGTCCCCGGGACGGTTACCGGGGCTTCTTGAGGGAGTTCACCCTTTCCCCCGCGGGTCATACCCCTTTTCACAGCCATTCCTGGACTCACCTGATCTACGTCCTCGGAGGCAGCGGCCGCCTCAGCAGCGAAGGCCGGGAGCACGCCTTGAGACAGGGCTCCGTGGTCTTTATCGCCGGGGGCAAGGAGCACGGCATCGCCAATACCGGCAGAGCTCCCCTCAGGTTCCTCTGCCTAGTGCCCGAAGAAGGGGATGAGTACTTGCCCGGCCCGTAAGGGCTGGACCCCTGCGGCGCGTAGCGCCGCTATCCTCCAGCCCGTGAGTCCGCAAGCTCAGGAACGCCCCAGCTCCGCTGGCAAGAGATCCCGGGCCAGAGCCTTGAGAGCCTCCAGGGCGAAATCGTAGATCGCCGTAAAAAGCAGGAGCGCCAGCGGCTGGACAAGGCCCGTCATTTCTGCTACATTTCCCCCGCTAGACGATCCGGCGCCGTACCCAAGTGGCAAGGGAAAGGTCTGCAAAACCTTTATGCACCGGTTCGAATCCGGTCGGCGCCTTGATTCCTCTTCCCCTCATTCAGGAGCGGAGCGCAGATACCACTGGAGAGCGATAAAGGTCATGGAGTTGCAGTAGACCCCGGTGCCGATGCCGGAGACCAGCTCGGGCACCGGCACGGTGAGCACCTCCAGCTCCTCCAGCTCGTCGAGGTTCTGCTCCTCGTTGCGCTCCAGCCGCTCGGCCGCATAGGTGTAGCACCAGTTGCTCATGAAGGCGGGATTGGGCCTGATGCGGCCGATCATCCTCAGCGAGCCGGCGCGGTAGCCGGTCTCCTCGAGGAGCTCCCTGCGGGCCGCCTCTTCCAGCGCCTCCCCCTCCTGCACCAGCCCGGCGGGGAACTCCACCGTGACCTCGCGGATCCCGTGCCTGAACTGCTTGACCATCAGGAAACGAGTCCCGCCTTCCGCCTCCTTCAGCACCGGCACCACATTGATCCAGTCCGGCGCCTCCAGCAGGTAGAACCAGCCCTGGCGGCCCCGACCGGAAACGCGCCTGGCCCGGCGCAGGTTGAAGATGCCGCAGGATCTTATCAGCTCGGATTTCTCTTCCCGCCAGCCCAGGTGATCGTCCATACCGCCTGACACTAACACGTACAGGCTCCCGCTGCAACCGGATTCGTTGCTCCGGCCGCCTGCGGACGGCGGCCGCTTCCTTGACTTTTTGATCCTCCCGCTCTAAGGTTAGCCGGGACTGGAAACCATGGCTGGATACCTCCTCGGCTACGACGTGGGCAGCTCCTCCGTGAAGGCCGCCCTGCTGGATGTGGATACGGGAGCGCCTGTCGCTTCCGCAACCTCGCCGGAAAAAGAGATGGCGATCTCCGCGCCTCAACCGGGTTGGGCCGAACAGCATCCCGAGCTGTGGTGGGAGCAGGTGATAAAGGCCACCCGGAAGCTGAGGCCACGGGGAGCCGCGCATCTGAAACGGGTGCAGGCCGTGGGCATATCCTACCAGATGCACGGCCTGGTGGTAGTAGACAAGAACCGTCGGGTCTTAAGGCCGGCGATCATCTGGTGCGACAGCCGGGCGGTGGGGATCGGTGAACAGGCCTGGCGGGAGATCGGTCCGCAGCGGTGCCTGACCCGACTGTTGAACTCCCCCGGCAACTTCACCGCCTCGAAGCTCAAATGGGTTCAGCTCCACGAACCGGAAATCTTCTCCCGCATCGACAAGGTCATGCTCCCGGGCGATTACATCGCCCTGCGCCTGAGCGGCGAAATCCGCACCACCCCCTCCGGCCTCTCGGAGGCCATCCTGTGGGACTATCAGAAACAGGGCCTGGCCGATCTGCTCCTGGATTACTACGGGCTGCCAGGCTCCTTGCTCCCCCAGGTCGTCCCTTCCTTCTCCGTCCAGGGGCAGGTGAGCGCCGCGGCGGCGGAAGAGCTGGGCCTCGAACAGGGCCTCCCCGTGGCCTACCGGGGCGGGGACCAGCCGAACAACGCTTTTTCCCTGAACGTCCTGGGCCCTGGGGAGATCGCCGCCACGGCGGGCACCTCCGGAGTGGTTTTCGCCGTGGGGACCCGGGCGGCCTACGACCCCAAGTCCAGAGTCAACACCTTCGTGCACGTGAACCACAGCGCCGCCCTGCCCCGCTACGGGATCCTCCTGTGCCTGAACGGCACGGGTGCGCTCTATAGCTGGCTGAGGCGGCTCCTGAGCTCCGGCGGCGGCATCTGCGACTATGAGGCAATGAACCGGCAGGCCGCCGAAGTCCCCATCGGAGCCGGAGGCCTGGTCGTTCTGCCCTACGGCAACGGGGCCGAGAGGACCCTGGAGAACCGCACCCTCGGAGCCCTGATCCAGGGGCTGGAGTTCAACCTGCACCAGGGGCCCCACCTGCTGCGGGCGGCTCAGGAGGGGATCGTTTTCGCTCTCAACTACGGCCTGCAGATCATGAAAGAGATGGGTCTGGAGGTCCGCACCGTGCGCGCCGGCCGCACCAACATGTTCCAGAGCGCTCTTTTCGGCGAGGCCTTCGCCACCGTCACCGGCACCCCGGTGGAACTTTACAACACCGACGGCGCCCAGGGGGCGGCGCGAGGCGCGGGGTTGGGGGCCGGGATCTATAAGGATTTCAAGGAAGCTTTCCGGGGGCTGAAGGCTGTCTCCAGCTTGGAACCGGAGGCCGAAAAAATCGCCCCCTACCAAGAAGCCTACGAGCGCTGGTTGGCCGCGCTGCGAGCCAGGCTCGCCCAGGAGGGTCGGGTCTGAGGCGGAAACCGGACCTTCCGGGGTTTATTGACAAGCGAAATACCGCCCTTTATACTAGCACTGTTACCGAGCTCTGGGAAAAAGGAATGGCGAATCCTCTACAGCTGTCGATCGTTAGTTTCAAGAAGGACTCCTACATCATCGTGGAGGGAAAGCAGAACGCCTCCTGCTTCTTCATCATCCGCAGCGGAAACGTGCGCATCCACAAGGAAGCTGAAGTGGTTGAGGAGGAGGGCGGGAACACCCTGGGCCCGGGAGACTTCTTCGGTGTCGTCTCCACCATGTCCTCCCACAGCCACATCGAAACCGCCGTGGCCCTCACGGACGTGTCCCTGATCGCGGTCCATAAGGATCAGTACGACCTGCTGATCGAGCGCAACGCCCCCGTGGCCATGAAGATCATCCAGGGGTTCTCCAAAAAAATGCGCTACCTGGACGAAGCGGTGACCCGCCTCACCTTCAAGAATACCGCCACCGAGGACCCCAGCCACCTGTACAAAGTGGCGGAGTACTACGCCCGCCAGAGCCAGTACAACCAGGCCTATTACGCCTACTACCGCTACCTCCAGCACTGCCCCGGCGGGGACAGCGTCAACACCGCCAAGGAGCGCATGGCCAAGATCCATCCCTACGCCAAGGCGGTCTATCTGGAGAAGAAGGGCGGAGACTTCACCCGCTTCTATCCCAAGAACACCATGATCTGCAGCGAGAGCGAGCTCGGGGACGAGCTGTACATCATCCAGAAGGGCACCATCAAGATCACCAAGATCGTGGAGGACAAGGAGGTCCTGCTGGCCATGCTCAAGAGCGGGGATATCTTCGGCGAGATGGCCCTGCTGGAGAACAAGCCCCGCTCCGCCTCGGCAATCGCTTACGATGACGTCACCCTGATGGCGGTGAACCGCTCCAATTTCCAGCGCATGGTGCAGACCCAGCCCCAGCTCATCACCCGGCTGACCCAGTTGCTGGCGGAAAGGATCTGGGTGGTATACCGTCAAATGGCCAACATCGTCATGGAGGATCCCCTGGGCAGGTTTTACGACCGGCTCTGGCTGGAGCTGGAGAAAAACCGCGTCCAGGTCGCCTCCGGGACCCCCTTTACCTTCGACTTCGGCCCCAAGGAGCTGATCAACATGGTGGGGATGTCCATGCAGGAGGGCCAGGTGGTGCTGCAAAAGCTGTTCGAAAACAAGAAGATCAAAGTGGTAGAGAACCACATCACCCTCTCGGACAACGAAGAGATCAAGAAGCAGAGCGAATACTACCGCAAGATGGAGAAGATCCGCAAATCCCGCCAGAAGGGTTCACCACCCCACTAGGGGTGAACCAGATTCCACGCCCACCGTCTCAGTAGACCCCCAGCACCTCGATATCCGACCAGGCGGCGCTGTAGCTGAACAGGTTGCCCGTGGCCTCCTCGTGCAGCGTCTGCAGGGTGGGAAGGTCCTTCCTCCTCACCACCCTGCCCTCCGGGTCCATCTGGTTCAGGGCCACCAGGCCCTTGGAGAAGGTGAGGTGGCTGAAATCCAGGTTGCCGAAATAATAGCTCTGGGGGTTGATCTCCGGCGCCAGGCTCACCCGGCTGGCGCCCTCGGCCAGGCGGAGGTCCACCGGGATCCAGCCGATGGTCTCAATGTAGAACTCCGCCCAGAAATGCCGCACGGGCTTGTTGTCCTTGTCGATGAGATAGCCCGCCACCGGACGGGAGGGGATCTCCACGCTGCGGGCCAGGGCGCAGAACAGGGCGGCGTAGGTGAAGGAGTTCGCCTTCCGGGTGTCCAGGGTCTTGAGGACGTCCTGGTCCTGAAGGGAATCCGATGGGGCTAGCCGGTTCAGGAGCCACTGGAAGATCAGCTTGGCTTTGAGGTAGGGGTTCTTCTCGCCCCCCACGATGCTCTTGCCCAGCGGCTTGATCTTGGGATGATCGGCAGGGATCAGCTCGTCGGCTTCGGTATATTTCTTGAAAAGCTTCCGGGAGCCGTCATAGCTGCCGGGAATCTTGCCCGGATAGACCCGCGTTTCCACGCAGTAGCGGTCCAGCATGTAGTTCTGCAGGACGGTGTAGCTCTTCCCGGGTTTCAGGTTCTGGAGCCAGAACAGCTTCACCCCGTGGACGTCCTCGAACTGGGGAGCAGGGTCCTGGGAGACCAGCTGGATGGAGCGCTGCTCGGGAGAATCCAGGACCTTGGGAACCCAGAGGTACAGGCCATTGCCATCGGTCGCGGAGACGTTGCGGATCTCCACGGTGTACTGGATCGAGTAGGTCCGCTTCTCCGGGTAGAGCTTGGCGCCCGTTTTTCCCTCTACCTCCAGATAGATGGAATTGCTCTCCCCCTTGTCGGTCACCGCCCTTACCTGTCCCGAAGTGGCTCCGTCGGGGATCCGGACCTGGATCTCCCTGTCGCTCCAGCTCTCGTAATCCTGGTCGTACTCCAGGGCCGGGATCAGGGATGAGCTGCCCTCCTCCACCTTGCGGGAGGCGTCCGCGGGAACCCAGCTGAAAGTGACCATGGAGCTTCCCCGCTGCAGACCGAAGTTCATCCCCTCCAGGGTCAGCAGAGAGCCGATGGAGAGGCTCTTGGCGCTAAGGCTGACAATATAGGGTTCCCCCGGCTTGCCCGGACCCGAAAGCACCACGGGGATCTGCGCCCGGTTGGTGAAGAGAATGCCCCGGCTGCGCCCGCTGCGGGTGATCACGTGGACCAGGCCCGAGCTGGCGTCATCCGGGATGCGGAGGCTGATGCGGTTGTCCTTCCATTCCAGGTAATCGGAGGAGATGGGGGAGTAGCCGGAGATGACTACCTCGCTGCCGCTACGGCTGGAGCCAAAGTAACGGCCGGTGATGACCATCACATCCCCGGGATAACCGATCCTGGGGCTGATGGAAACGATCTGGGGGGGCCTGCCGGTCATATGGGAGCTGATGAGCAGGAAGGAGATCAGGAAAACGAAAGCCAGGAGGGGAAGGAACTCCTTTCTCTTGTAGAACGGAGGAAGGGCTTTTTTCTCTTCTTCCATCGCTAATTAGAGCTCTCCTCCGCCGGACTCTTGTAGGGAAGCACCTCCACTTCCAGCTGGAGGGTAAAGGTTTGCTGCTTCGAGATATTGCCGATACCCAGGGGGAAAAAGAGGATCTTCTCACCCAAGACGATGGGTATGCTGTTGAAAGTGCTCATGTACCGGGTCTCCTTCAGGGAAGATTCGGACAGCCACACCTGGCCCTGGGCCACGAGGAGAAGCTGTCCATCCTCCTGCTGGTAGGGGGTGAAGACCGCCTCGATACGGATGTTGTCGCCCACCAGCTTCACGGCCACGGACCGCCCCGGAATGGTCAGCTCCCGGCTCTTCATGTTCCAGACCGGCGCCGCATTGGGGGGAAGGATCTTGGCCTCGATGTTCAGCTGCAGGGCCTTCTCCAGAAGCCTCTGGAAAGCCTCTTTCAGGTTGAGATCCTGGCCCGACAGCTCCAGCCCTCCCATCAAGAAGAGCACGGCGGTCAGGAGGGGGCTCAGTTTCCTGGTCAAACGCCGCATTGCCAGAGCTCCGCTAGAAGCAGAACAGCTTGCCATTATTGGCTCCTGATAAAATCGGCCGCCCGCAGTATCTTCGGCTCCCCCATGATGAGGAACCGGGAGTCCTTGGGAAGGGTGATGACGATCTCGCGGGTGGGCATCTCCTTATCGAGGGCTTTCAGCAGGACCTCCAGATCCTCGATCGGTGCGGCTACATGCACTTCCGTAACCCCCGAGGGCTCGCGCTTGATGCTCATCCTCCTGAACTCCATCCGGCTCTGCAGCAGGAGCAGGGAAGCTCCCAGCAGGAAGATGAGGGCCGCAGCCAGGACCGCCACGGGCAGGGGAATGCTCACCTTCCTTCGCCAGAAGCCAAGGCGGGCGGGCCAGGTGAGACCACGGCGCAGGGACAGTTCCGTCCTGAATCTCTCCAGCGCGGGCCGGTGGTCCGGCCCCTCCTGCGCCCGCATGCGCTCTCTGACCCACTGCATTTCCTCCAACGCCTGCCGGCAGGAGGCGCAGTCCCGCAAATGATCCTCGATTCGTGGCCGCCAGGGCGGCTCCACCTCTCCATCCAGGTAGGCGGAGAGGATGTGCTCCTCAGGGCACATGCTTTGCTTCCTCCTTGATTATCCCGGCCAGGCTCTTCCTGGCCCTGAACACTCTGACCTTGACGTTCCCCGCGCTCAAACCCAAAAGGGAGCCTATCTCCCGATAATTCATCCCCCCGTACTCTTTCAGCACGATCACCACCCTGAGGCTGAAGGGAAGCCGGTCGAGGGCCCACTGGATGAAGCCGGCGTCTTCCTGGCGCAAGAGCTGCGCTTCCCCCGATTCGGCGTAGCGGGGGTTGATCTGCTCGAGCCGCTCGTAGGCCTTTCGCTCCCTGGCCTTTCTCTTCTCATAGTTCAGAGCGATGTTTCTTACAACCCTGATGAGCCAATACTTCGTCTGCTCCAGGTCGGGGAGTGACTGGTCGCGCTCGAAAAGCTTGATGAAGGCTTCCTGGCACAGATCCTCTGCCGCGCCCTGGTTGCCGCAGATGCGGAAGGCGATGCGATAGATGGTAGGATAGAGAGTCTCATAGACTTCTTGAAATGCCGGCACCTCGGGCCGGGCTCCGCGTATCATAAAACAACGATCCTGTAGGAAATGTTACACCCTCCACTTCATTTTTTCTTCCACACCACTCCCATGGGGGTATCTTCCAGGCGTATGCCTTTCTGGCTCAAGAGCTCCCTGATTTCATCCGCCCGGGCATAATTCTTGCTCTCCCTCGCGGCGGCGCGCTCCTGGATCAGCCTGCGCACTCCCTCTTCCAGGGCCGGCTCCTCCGTCTCGCAGTGGGCCAGGTCCAGGCCGAGCACCCGGTCCATCGCCAGCAGGGCGCGGGCCTTGTGGGGCGGTTCCACCGCTTCCTCCTTTACCAGGCCCCAGAGATCCGCCAGGCAGCGGGGAGTGTTCAGATCCTGGCAGATATCCTCGGCGAAGGCCTCCAGATAGCTCCGCGCCCGGCCCGCCGGAAGGCCTTCCGTCATCTCCCCGGCCCGCGGACCTTGAAGTTCCTTGAGCTCATCCTTCAGGGCCGCGATTCGCTCCTGGAGGTTCCGGCGCGCCGCCTTGGCCGCCTCGAGGGCCGGGAAGCTGAACCGGAGCTGGCTGCGATAGTGCGCGCCCAGGCAGAAGTAGCGGTAGTCCAGGGGATGGTATCCCCGCTCCGCCAGGCTGGCCAGGGTGATGAAGCCCCCGCCGGATTTGGCCATTTTCTGCCTGGCCAGCACCAGGAACTCCCCGTGCAGCCAGTAACTGACCCATCTGCCTCCGAAGGCCGCCTCGGACTGGGCGATCTCGTTGGTGTGGTGCACGGGGATGTGGTCCACACCGCCGCAGTGGATATCGAAATGCTCCCCCAGGTATTTGCTCGACATGGCGCTGCACTCGATGTGCCAGCCGGGGTAACCCCTGCCCCAGGGTGAATCCCAGAGCATGGTCTGGTGCTCGAACTTGGAGCGTGTGAACCAGAGGGCGAAATCCAGGGGGTTTTTTTTGTTCTCGTCCACGTCGATCCGCGCTCCGGCGCGCAGTTCCTCCAGGTTCAGCCTGGCCAGCTTGCCGTAATCGGGAAGCTTGCCGATGTCGAAATAGAGGTTGCCCCCGGCGCGATAGGTGTAGCCCCGGCTTTCCAGACGGCGGATGAGCTCGATCATGTCCGGGATGTGATCGGTGGCCCGGCAGACGATCTCCGGGGTCTCGATGTGCAGGGCCTCCAGGTCGGCGAAAAAAGCGCGGGTGTAGAGCTCGGCGATCTCCCAGACCGTCCTGCCGCTCTCCCGGGCGCTTTTGAGGATCTTGTCCTCCCCCTGGTCGGCGTCGTCTGTCAGGTGCCCCACGTCGGTGATGTTCATGACGTGTTTCAACCGATAGCCCGAGACCTTGAGCGTCCTGCGCAGCGTATCCTCGAACAGGTAGGTCCTCAGGTTGCCGATATGGGCGTAGTTGTAGACGGTGGGACCGCAGGCGTACATTCCGGCCTGGCCCGCAACGAGGGGCCGAAACTCCTGCACCTTCCTGTCCAGGGTGTTGAAAAATTTCAGCGTCATGCCAAAACCGTAGATTATTTTACCCGTACCCAGTAGACTCGTACCGTGAACACGTTAGGGGAAATAGGGAAAAAAATCAAGTTCACCGCTTCCCCCCTCCTGAACGAACCGATGAGCCGGCACACGAGCTTCCGCATCGGCGGTCCGGCGGACGTGTTCGTGAGCCCTCGCAACCTCGAGGAGTTGAGCCGGGTGTACTCCTTCTGCCTCTCGGAAGAGGTGCCTTTTTTTCTCCTGGGCGGCGGGGCCAACCTCCTGGTCGCAGACCGGGGCATTCGGGGAGCGGTGATCGACCTCGCCGGGCTGCAGGGCTGCGGCCTCGAGCCGGGAGCCCCCGGCCCCGTCCTCTGGGCCTGGGCCGGGACACCCATGAGCCGGGTGTGCGAGGAGGCCCTGCGCCTTTCCCTGAACGGCCTGGAGTTCATCTACTCCATGCCTGGAAGCGTGGGCGGCTCCGTGTGGATGAACGCCCGCTGCTACGGCACCTCCGTCTCAGAGGTCCTGGCCTGGGTGGAGATCCTGGACGAAGAGGGCCGCCCGCAGAGGCTCGAGCCCCGGCAGGGGGACTTCGGCTACAAGCGCTCGCCCTTCCAGGAGCGCCGCGCGGTTCTCCTGAGGGCCGGGTTCCGCCTCCAGCCGGGGGAAAGGGAAACCATTCGGGCCGGCATGGAAGACCGCCGGGAGGACAGACAGCGGAAGGGGCACTTCCTCTACCCCTGCGCGGGCTCCGTGTTCAAGAACAACCCCCGCTTCGGCAGCCCCACGGGCCAGTTGCTCGACTCCCTGGGCCTGAAGGGGCTGGCCGTCGGCGGGGCCAGGATCTCTCCCCTCCACGCCAACATCATCGTCAACACGGGCGGCGCGAGGGCCCAGGAAGTCCTGGAGCTGATCCGCCTCAGCGAAGACAGGGCGAGGGAGGAGCTGGGCCTGGAGCTTGAGCGAGAGATCCTTTTGGTAGGAGATTGGCAAGGGCGCTGAAGGGCATGGTCCTGGCGATTGGGCACAACAGCACCTGGCAGAAGACCTACCGCATCGGCAGCCTGAAGCGGGGGGAGGTGAACAGGATCGATTCGGCCGAAGCCTTCGCCAGCGGTAAGGGGGCCAATGTGGTCCGCGCCCTGGCCTGCCTCGGGGTGGAGGGCCTGCTGCTGGGGTACGCCGGAGGAGCCAACGGCCTGCGTTTCCGCCGGTCCCTGGAGCAGGAGGGGCTCCGCTTTGAGCTGCAGGAGATCGAAGGGGAAACCAGGATTTGCACCACCATCCTCGAGCAGGACCGCACCACTACCGAGCTGATCGAGCCTTCTGCGGCCGTCCGGGAACAGGAGCGGGAGGCCTTCCTGCGGCTCTGCCGGGCCAGGATCTGCGAGGCGGAGCTGCTCATCATCTCCGGCACCTCTCTTCCCGGCGAAGCCGAGACCTGCTACCGGGATAATATCCTGGAGGCGAAACGGCGGGGAGTGCCCGTGCTGCTGGACTCCTTTCGCAGCCACGGCCGGCTGGCCTTGAGCGCCGGCCCGCAGATCCTGAAGATCAACCTCCGCGAGCTCGAGGCCCTCTGCGGCCGCAGCCTGGAGAGCCTCAAGGAGAGAAAGGAGGCCTACCGGGGCCTGCGGGAAAACTACGGGCTGCGTTGGGTGGCGATCACCATGGGCGCCCGGGGCATGGAGGGGTTTGACGGCAGCCGCTTCCTCCAGGCCGAGCCCCCCGAGGTTGCCTGCCTCAACCCCATCGGCAGCGGGGATGCCGCCGCCGCCGGCGTGGCCCTCTGCTTCTACCGGGGCCAGGACCTGGCCGAGGCGCTTCTTTCCGCCACCGCCCTGGGCAGCGCCAACTGCCTTAATCTGAAACCGGGCCTGATCCTCATGGAGCAGTACGAGGAGCTCCGCCGCCGGGTGAGCCTCCGGCCCCTTTGAAAGAACGGATCCCACCGCCTAGGAACGAGCCTCCCAGCCCAGGGTCAGAAAAAAGCGCGGGGAAGCCGAAGCCGCCTGTTCGCCGCCGCCCAGGCGCAGGTAAAGGCGGGTCTTGGAGCGGCGCAGCTCCCCTTCGAGGCGCAGGGAGGCGGCGGAGCGGGCAGCGCTCGAACGCTCCAACTGCCAGGAAAACCTCGCTTCGCTCCAGGCACAAAAGCCATTCAGAGAAACGGTGTTCTCCCGCAGCCTCCAGCCAGCCACCGCCTGGCGGCAGCTCAGGCCCAGCCCCCAGGACCCGGCACAGGCAGGCTGGGCGCCGAAGCGGGTCCCACCGTCTCGCGATCCTTCGGACCGGCTCTCCCCCCAGAGCTCCCCTGTGAGCTCCGTTTCCCCTTCCTGCCTTCCGGAAGGGGCCACTTCCCGCTTCAGCTCCGCCCCGGCTTCCAGCCGCATCTGCCAGCGCCGTCCCAGGGGCAGGGCCGCCTGGCCGAGGAAACAGGCTTCCTTCCGCAGGGGCGGTAAGTCCCGGGGCAGGGCCGGAGGCCGGCCTAAGGTCCTTTGCGCCTTCCCTCCCAACCTCAGCGTTTCGCCGAGGGGCAATTTCAAGCTCAGGCCGGCGGTGAAAAGGTCGCCCGAGGCCTCCCCATCCGGCGAGCGGTACTCCCGGCTGCAGCCCCCAAGCAGGAGATCCAGCATCATCCCCCGGCGCTCGTATGCAGCCCCGAAGAGGGCCCAGCCGCCCTGAGGCACGGCGGCCCCCGAAGAGCGGGCGGCCAGGACAAAGGCGCCGAGCGGCGGCGCGGAGAAGGCCAGCTTCCCGCCCAACAGGAGAAGGCGGCCCCCGGGAAAGGGAGGCTCGGGGGCAAACCAATCCTCGGCCAAA
>Ga0315280_10006885_pt1 | contig 15510 bp, 15 predicted proteins | sample YL17G06_40_MG_FD_203697 | JGI IMG/M metagenome (GOLD analysis project Ga0315280, IMG submission 203697) | Sediment microbial communities from Yellowstone Lake, YNP, Wyoming, USA - YL17G06_40 | ecosystem: Environmental > Aquatic > Freshwater > Lake > Sediment | place: USA: Wyoming | collected... | reverse complement strand
CGTTCATACTTCTTCGCGGAGCTCTACGAATTGCTAAGACAAGAATGGACAAAAGAGAAATACCCGAGCCTGGCCCACTCAGCGTAGGAAAATCAATGCTCGAAGGACACACTTCAGCTATGCACGAACACCGTCGGCAACCAAACATTTGAATCTCTTTGCCAAGATTGCTCCCTGTGGTCTCTCTTTGGAATTGATCTGCCGAAAATGCGGCACTAAGACGCCAGAAGAACTCGGCTTCTGCAGGAATTGCAGAACGAGACTCATTCCCAGAACGAGATACGATCTTGATGCGGGAGATTTCGCATACCCCCCAGATCTTAGTGCCATAGAAACGATCAAAGTCACAGGAGCACTACCCTACATAGTGAAGAGACTTACACTCGGAGATTTCGAAAAGACTCTGAGCTCCAAACTTAGAAGTGAGGCACGGGAAGTAACATATCCATCATACATTGACATGCTCGTAAGACAGTGCGCAACGTTGCTCTCAATCGAATTCCAACCCGAGACATTCATTCTAGAAGGCGGCCAGCCGAATGCTTTCACTTTTGGGAGCGAAGAGCAGGCCTATCTGGTCATGGACTCGAGTCTTCCCACAATGCTAACGCCCCCCGAGCTGATGGCGGTCATTGCACACGAACTGGGACATGTGAAGAGCGGACACATGATGTATCACACGCTCGCAGAGGTGCTCGGCGGCGGGATCAGTCTGTCGGCTTCATTGATGGGGTTAGATGTGCTTTCAATCCCGCTGCGCTTCGCTCTCCTTTCTTGGCATAGAGAGTCAGAGGTGACTGCCGATCGTGCAGGCCTGTTAGCAGTAAACGACATCAAAGTCATAGGATCCCTCCTGCCTAAGCTTGCTTCAAGTCGCGGAGCAACTATGGTCGACCAACCCAATGTGCAGAAGCGCGACGTAGGGATGCTTGAGACGTTGGGAGAACTCTTTCGCACGCATCCGCTCGACTCCAACCGATTCAAACTCGCTGAAGAGTTCTGGAAAAGCCAAGAGTTCCGGAACGCGAGACGAAAGATCGAGCTGCATCAGAAGTTGCTTAAGGGGCTGGTTCCAGTGTGTCGCTACTGCGGGGAAGCCAAATCGACAGAAGATATGTTCTGTCCCGAGTGCGGAAGATGCCAGACTTGAATCTGTGAATGTGACTGATAATGTCCGAGGCACCTGAAGTACTAGGCGAGATAGCGAAATATCTCAAAGGAAGAACGCTACTAGTCGGAAGGTACATAGGGCAGGAAAAGTTCAACGCATTGGGCGCAAGCCTGCGAGTCGAAGCAAAACCTCACAAATATCCAACGGGCGGGAACGTGATAGCCTGGGAAAGGCGACTGCTTGAACGTTTTGTCAAAGGCGATTTTGACTCAATACTCCTTCACAGATTTCTCTACAAACCAGTGAAGGACTACTTGGCGGATCCTGTTGAGGTTCTCACCGACGTGGACAGAATCCTTTCCAGAGGAGGAGTACTCGTGGTGAATTCCTACTTGCTAAACGATGTCACCAAAATGTTCCGGTCCGCTGAGACATTCTTCACCGAGAAAGAAATGCAGGATCAACTTGAGAGACGAGCCTTCAGTACAGTTTCCAAGATTCGAGTCGAAGATGCGACCCTTTTTGTGTGCGAGGTACGACTCTCCGTCCATTGATTGATGCAACTTCCGGTCCAGCACTGCCTTCTGCATATGGGACACAGGCGACAGATTCTAATGGGCTGGTAAGCCAGGAGTTCATGTGAACTAGAGGGAGACAGGGCGTACGAGGGTAACTCTCATCAACCCTCCATGGGTGTTGGAACAACACTTCAAGAGATTCGAAAATGTTGCAAGTATCCAGCAGCCTTTGGGCTTGGCCTACCTCGCAGCCTCCCTGGAGAAAAATGGACATGAAGTGAACGTGATTGACGCAGGCGTCCTGAACTATAGCTATGAGCAGATCGCCAGCGAGATCAGACTACATGGCCCTGATATTATCGGAATAACTTGTGTAACCCCCAGCTACACGAAAACGCTCAACTTGGCAACGAGGCTGAAGAAAGAATTTGCCTTGCCCATTCTGATCGGTGGACCACATGTGACCGCCGTTACTGAAGAAACCATGCGAAACGACTGTTTCGATATCGCAGTTCTGGGAGAAGGCGACTTCACTGTAGTCCATTTGGCTGACACTATTCAAGACGGCGGAGATCTTTCGAAAGTGGAAGGAATAGCCTATAGGCATGACGGCGAGCTGATCAGAACCCCTCCGAGACCCTACGTCGAGGACCTTGACGCCCTACCGTTTCCAGCAAGACATCTGCTCCCTCAGCTGAGCGAGTACAAACCCACACCCTCAGCATACAGGAATCTGCCGCAGGCTACGATGATCACCAGCCGAGGATGTCCCTATCGTTGCGCGTTCTGCGACCGATCCGTCTTCGGAAACAGATATAGATCCAGAACGGCGCAGAACGTGGTCGATGAGATGGAACTCCTCATAACCAAGTATGGCGCGAAGGAGATCAGATTCTGGGATGACACATTCAACGTGGATCCGCAGAGAGTCACAGCGATCTGTGAAGAAATACTAGCACGTAAGCTCGACGTAACTTGGACATGCCTTGGCAGGGTCAACCACATGAACGAAACCATACTCGAAGCTATGGCGAAAGCGGGTTGTTGGCAGGTGGAATATGGCATCGAGTCTGGAAATCAAGAGATCTTGAACGGGATAACGAAAGGACAGACGCTTGATCTCGTCCGAAGGGTCGTCAGGATGACGCGTGAGGCGGGAATTGGAGTGAGAGGATTCTTCATGCTTGGATTACCTGGAGAAACTGAAGCAACTATGAGGGACACAATAGAGTTCGCCAAGAGCCTTGATCTTACATCAGCCGTCTTTCATATCACTACCCCCTTCCCTGGAACTGATCTCTTCAAGATCGCAGCCGAGTCTGGGGAACTGCGCTCAGACGCTAGCTATGATGAATACATGCTGGGCTTTTCTGAAGATGTCCCATATGTGCCAAGCGGGCTCACAGCTCAACGCGTAAAAGACTTTCACAGCATAGCTTACAAAGAGTTCTATTTTCGCCCCAGCTTTCTAGTTAAGAGAATCTTAGAGATTAGGAATCTAAAGGATTTTCAGAGATATGCTGAGGCATTCCTCATGGTAAACCGCTTGAACTAGGATAGCACAGACTGAGGTCGCTCTCATGACGACTCCGAAACTTCTCGCGGTGGTGGGAACGAAAAAGTCCGGAAAGACAACGGTAGTTGAGCATATAGTCTCACGGTTGACGAGGAAAGGCTTTCGAATAGGATCTATCAAGCACATTCACCACCCCGACTTCACGATCGATAGTGAGGGAACCGACACGTGGAGACATGCGAAGACAGGCTCAGGAATCGTGGCGGCTCTTTCCAAGAATGAGACAACACTCATCATCAAGGATGGCCTTGAATCAACATTGCCCCCAGCTCCTAGTTTCATGATGAATCAAGGACATGACATGAACGTGATTGAGGGACTTCACTCCTCTATAGGGCAACGGACTGACATTTTCAAAGTAATAACTGCTCACGATCCCGAAGATTTGAAAGAAAGAATCAACAACACGGTACCCCCGATCGTCGCAATTTCAGGAGTCGTTGCCGAAAAGGCAAATAGCCTTCCCGACAACAATGTTTCAGTAATCAACGCGATGACGGATTCCGCGAAACTTATCGAGAAGATTGAAAACGAAGTACTCCGACTCAAGAACTGAAACATTGGGTTCGAGATCGATCGGGTAACTGAAGTCGTTGTTGATCATTCAATGAGTACAAGTGCTCTGATTTTGCTGGCTGGTGGCCTAGGCTCGAGACTGGGATCAGACAAAGCTCTGCATCCAGTTGCAGGTAAACCCTTGATAATGCACATCATCGAACGCGTATCCGGATTATCAGATGAATGTCTCGTTGTTATCGCGCGAAACGCGTCGAGAAGCGTATACTCAGAGGTCCTACCAGACTTCACTAGGGTGATAAACGATGAACCAGAGGGGAAGAGCCCACTGGTTGGCATAGTTACAGGACTAAGAGCAACAAAATCGCGATATGCCATTGTCCTGAGTTGTGACATACCATTTGTCAACAGGCGTGTGATCCAACTCCTCTTGGAACGATCATCGGGCGCTGACGCCGTCATTCCAAGATCGAGGGTAGGGCATCTCGAACCACTACAAGCAGTATACCGTAGAGATCCAATGCTTCATGAGGCTGAACAAGCGCTCGCCAACGGACACTTCTCGCCGATAGACGCAATCAGCAAACTCGCCCGAGTCGTGTATGTCTCCATCGAAGACGAGATAGGAAGGATAGATCCAGAGCTCAGAACCTTCTTCAACGTGAACACGAAACAAGACGTGGTAAGAGCTGAGATGATCTTCACGCAAGGACAGGAGGTTTGAGACTACTGAACATAGTCACCGTTGTCGGATCGAAGAAAGGCGGAAAAACCACGGTGGTATGCAAATTGGTCGAACAGCTGAAGGCCTCAGGTTTCAAGATCGCAACCGTGAAGTTCATGGAACGCAGCCCAGGCATCGATATCAATGACAAAGAAACCTACCTACATCGGAAAGCTGGAGCGGACATCACGATTGCATCAGGGCTGTCTGAGACAGCTGTTCTGAGGAAAGTCGAACAAAGAGAAAGTCTCCTACAACTCCTCGACTACATTCCGGAAGATGTTGATTATGTGATATGCGAGGGCGTTGATGATGGAAACATCCCAAGGATTGTGGCTGTCCGCGAACGCTCGGAAATCGAGGACTACGTCAACAGAATGACCATTGCTATATCTGGAATCGTGGCAGGCGAGTCTTTCACTCATAAGCTTCCGGTGGTGGACGTTACCAAGGACCCAGAAAGCTTAGCGCGAATTGTCAGATCAGAGAACCTCAGCTTACGCACAACACACCCGAACGAGTCGGTCAAAAGTGACAGAGGCGCTTGAGTAACCAGCTCATTTTTCATAGTAGGAACCAGAGGCGCATGACCTGCAGAGCGCATATCCTTCCTTTATGGTTTCTCTGTGATCGAAAATCAATTCGCCACATGATTCACATGCCGTAATGTGTGTAGGTATACTTGGCAGGCCCTCCTTGGGAATATCCACCTTGACTCTGGCGATATCTATCAGGTCCATTTCAGGCATCTCTGAGTAGGCCCTGATTATGAGTTCCTTCTCACGATCTGTGAACTCCTCAATCCGCTCACCGGGCTTGAGCCATCCTTGTTTCTCCGCGAATTTCATCGCGGAAAGCCGTGCATATTTCTTCGAGGAAATTCTCACAGCCCTATCGTTGGAAAAGTCGACGAATGTTGCCGCGAACTTGTCATAGTCGATGAATTTCAGACTGCGATGCCCAATGGTGCATCCTGAAACGACCTGAATGGCGTCAGCGATGCAGCGATCGACATTGTGAACTGCAGGCATGGAGTCTCCGGGATAGTAGTAAGTGAGGCCCTTTGCCAATATCCGTGGGGGGAGCTTCCGGGCAGAGATATGACACCTTGGTAATATTACCAATCGGTAACATCGCATATCTATAATTCTGTCCAATGGATTCTGGATGCGATATAGTAACTGCTCTCTTGATACGAAGCGGCATGTACAATATTGAGAGACTCGCTACATCGACTTCGCAAAATTCTGCAAGAGGCGCTTTGCCTCCGAATATCTCTGAAGCAAGAAGCGGCACTGCTCAGTGAGCTCTGCTCCCCCTTTGGGCGCCCCTCCTCTGAACCTACGCACAAGCTTCATTTCAGATCGCTTTTCTGCTATCGAAATTCGGTGAAGAGCGTATCGGTAAGACATCCCGATATCCTTGCACGCAAGGGAGATGGACTTCTGCCTGTCAATAGCCTGCAGCAAATTGGCAATTCCCTCTCCGAAGAACGCCTCGCCTGTTGTATTCTCGAACCACAACCGAATCCTGAGGTTTCCTGCTAGCTCTGATTCTCCCATTCGAATGCGACCAGGTGTACACCCGTCGCAAGTTGCTCCGGAGCCGCCTAAAAAACCCACAGTAACGGTTACGCTACTGGACGCCATTGTAGAGATTAATTACACTTCTTACGAATCATTATTAAGAGGTGTGAGGCCGTCCAATAACCGGAGGAATAGGGTTGGCAGTTACTGGTTGGGAAATGATAGTTGTAGTGGGGGTATTAGCTGTGATCTTCCTTTGGGGACCAAACAAGATACCAGAACTCGCTAGATCCATCGGGCAGGCACGCAGAGAATTCGAAAAGGCACAAAAGGAATTGACGACTCTTCCGAGCGGAGAGAGTCCTCCGACTCCAGCAGGACCCGCGCCAGATGACGCATTGATTTCGACCGCCAAGAGACTCGGAATCACTACAGAAGGAAAGACTAGAGACGAGATCTCGAAAGAGATTATTGGAAAAGCAACTGCGAACAAAACCGCAGAGAGTGTTCAGTCAAGCGGAAAATGAAGCAGACGCAAGGGTTTCTGAGGCTTTGCGGGATTCCTGTTGTGACCACTTTGCGGATTTCGCTGTAGGCCACAGAGCAGCGGAACTCCATATTCTTGAGAGTAAGTGTGCGGTAAGCTCCAATACAACCAGTTCAGAGAACCAGTGGATTCTCAGTCTTCCCTCTTCTAGTTGATTCTTTGTTTCTTGGATCACTACTCTCGCAACAATCAAAGGGCGCCTGAAGATCAGCGTGTCAAGCACGCTGGGTGAGACGCCAATCATTTGCTTGAGCTGCAGGTGACCTCGGATGATCCTTGCTCTTTGTAGCAGAACGTCGCGAAGGTTTTCGGGTGTCCTGTTCAGAACCGTCGTTTCCCTTGCGTATGCGAACTTGTGCCCCTTCAACTGTGCCCTGAGCACAAGGTAAGCATCATCGTTGATGACGTCTAGCGGGACATTCTCTGCAGCCTGTCGACTGATGGCGAATGCCTCACCTGCCTGCATGCGGAGCCCGTTTCGAATCTGAGCCTCTATGGTCCTGTCGTGCAAATTCCACATGAGATGTCCAATGTAGCCTCCCTTTGTACGGATATCGTTGATCGGCACGGGCCGACAGCCGACAACACCCACGCCGTCCGCGAAGCGCGACGTTAGAGCATCAACAAAATGCGCGTTCGGCAAGCGGACGTCGCCAGAGAGAAGTACGAGTACCTCCCCAGACATACGCTCCAATATCTTGTTGATCGCGGATGGCTTTCCTTTCCTATGATTCTCGATGATAAGGTGAATCCTCGAATCCCTTTTGCTGAACCTGCGAACAGACAGCACAGTGTTGTCCGCACATCCGCTTGCGACCACTGTAATGTCTCTGATGTGATGTCCCGCGTTGAAAGTCTGGCATTCGATGTCATTCAGCAGGTGATCAATGTTGTCACCGTTATTATGGCAGGTTATTCCGATCGAAATTTCCGTTTCTTCCTCTCCTCCAGCCTGCCTGTCCACGATTCTATCGAGTCTGATGCATGAGAGTGCGGTTCTTATTCTATTAGCACTAAATACAAGCTACTTAAAGACCGAGGAGCCTCACTTCAACACGTTGCCAAACGATGCAGCGAGCACTGCTCCTATTCACGAAGGTCCCAGAACCCGGTCGTGTAAAGACACGCCTTATAGGAACACACGGTCTATCCCCCACAGATGCCAGCAACCTCTACTCCGCAATTTTGATGGACATCTTCCACATGATGATAGAACTGGCAGAGTCGACGACTGTTCGACTGTACGTCTGCTATGCGCCACAGAATGAAGGCGCGAAAATAAGAGAACTCTTGGGTACCGGCGAACCAGCCAAAATGTCATTTTTCCCTCAAAATGAGAAAGCCGCGACCGCACAACGGATAGCACTGGCTTTTGACCGAGCGTTCAGTGATGGCAACGACATTGGAATCATAGTGTTTGGCGATCAACCCGAGCTAGACAAGGAACTGCTTCTGGAAGCATTTCGAGCCTTAGAGAGGGCTGCCGAGAGAAAGGAACAACACATTGTCTTGGGACCGACCTGGGACGGTGGCACTTATCTCATAGGCTTGACCTCAGGCCTGACCAGCTGGCTCCATAGCTCAATCGATTGCACAAACACAAGCAAAGCAGTCTCAAAGTTGGTAGCAAAAGCACGAGCGGCTGATCTGCCGTTCACTCTGCTCAGCGAGAGAGCTGACCTTGATGACTTTGATGATCTAAGGCGTCTCAAGAATCGGCCGCGAAGCAACTATCCACGCACGAACGCTATGCTCAATACACTCCCCTCAACGTCGTCGCAAGAGGCGAAAAGTGTTATCTCGGCAATCATTCCCACACTAAATGAAGAGAAGACCCTTGAAGCAACGATTCTGTCGGTTCGCGCCAATCAGTACCAGAGTGAGATTGTCGTAGTGGACGGCGGCAGCAGCGATCGGACTCTGGAGATCGCAAACCGATTGGCGGATCGGGTTATTATTACGAGCCGGCGAGGGAGGCAATACCAAGAGAATGTGGGAGCCAAGGGAGCCAAGGGGGACACACTTCTCTTTCTTCATGCAGACACTGTAGTTTCGCCAACGCTGTTGCAAAGCATCATAACATCCCTTCAAGATCAGGACACAGTTGCGGGCGGTGCTCATCTGATGTATTCATCGCCTGAGCGGTTCAGGTACAAAGCTCTTTGCGTTCTGAGAGATATGGGGAGCAGAGTGTTGGGGATCTCTGGGATGGGGTCGTCCTTCTTCATTCGAAGAGAGACCTTCTGGCTAAGGGGCGGATTTGACGAGGGAATGAATGAAGAGGCAGTCGATATGTGTAAGAGATTGCGTGGGCTCGGGAAGCATGTCATGCTAGATGAAGTGGTGCGGACCTCCCCAAGGAGATATGAAAGTTGTGGTTTCATCAAGACCGTATCTGCATGGGCCTTCACAATAGGCCTGAGTTACTTTGGCATTCGCGCCGTCCCAATTGAGAAGTATCTTTGGCGAGTTGTTAGATAGTGTGAGAAATGATCTTTGCATCTCGAACACTGTGGGATCGAATCTTTCAATTTGCAAAACAAAACTGGGTGCCTCTAACCTGCGGGATCATACTCGAGCTCGGATTTGCTGTATTCCTTCAGCTCACTAATGCACCTAACTGGACCTCGCTTCCCGGTCTATTTTTCGTCCTCTTCTCGATTTACCTCTTCACCATATGGTTGGCAAAGAAGAGAATCCCTCATGGTTCAAGAGGGTTATTGGTAATTGTCATATTCGCCGTTGCCTTTAGATTGACCTTACTCTTCTCTGGACCAGTCTTCTCGTTTGACATCTATCGATACATTTGGGACGGAAAAGTCGCAGCCAATGGAATTAACCCGTTCATGTACCCTCCCGAAGCAGATGAGCTGGCTGGTTTGCGAGACTCCAACTGGTTATTGATCAATCACAAATACCTGAAAACAGGTTACCCACCTCTGATGGAGCTGCTCTTCGAGTTCCTCTACATCGCCTTCAGGTCAGTTCTCAGCTACAAAGTCACATTCTTCCTCTTCGATTTAGGAACGATCGTCGTGCTACTCTTGTTGCTGAAGGAACTGAAACTCGACGTAAGGAACCTGATCGTTTACGCGTGGGCTCCATTGCCCGTAGTGGAGATATCTCAGACCGGTCACAATGATTCAGTTGTGGTGTTCTTTGTGCTTCTCGCATTTCTCCTTATGGCGCGAGGCAGGAATATTTCATCAGCCGCCGTCATGAGCCTGGCAGTGATCTCGAAAATCTATCCAATTTTCTTCGTACCAGTACTCTTCAAACGGTGGGGCAGGTGCGGTACACTCCTCTTTTTTGTGATAACGCTGGTTTCCCACCTCCCATACATCGGAGTTGGGTGGAGCATTTATGAGAGTCTTCTATTCGTGTTCAACACAACCAACTTTAACGGAAGCATTTTTCCTGTGATCACTAACATAATCGATTGGACAAGGATCACATCTAACCCTGGACTAGTGGCTCAGTTCATAGTCTATGGGACCTACGCATCTCTGCTAGCATGGACATTTGTGAAGTCGCGGAGTAGCCAGCTCGGCACACCGCAACTGATGGAGATGTCATTCCTTCTGACCGGAACGCTCCTATTGGTAAATCGATCCTTCTTCTCATGGTACATGATCTGGATGATCCCGTTCCTCGCCTTCTACATATTCAGGTCCTGGCTGCTTCTGTCCGGGACGACCTTCCTAGGTTACCTGAAGTATGATTCATTCCCCCCGCCGGACCATGAAGCAGCGAGCCCGCAAATGGGTCAGATCATAGACGTAGTGCAGTACCTACCTTTCTACGCAATCTTCGCTTACGAACTCGCGAAGAAGTGGTATACCAGATTCCCGAAAAAACGCTCAAGTACGTCCATGAGAATCTCTGCAAAGATGGCCTCCGAAGTGCAGTGAGTCCACAAGCGCCGGAGCCTTCGGAGAGAGCTCCCGCCTCATGCTGCAAGTTGAAAGTTCCTTGGCAAGAACCTCGAAAAGAACTTAATTGAAAACATCGATATCTTGAATAGTCATTACAAATCCGCGAATAAGTAGTAAACGGATTTATGGTTAACGTTCAACCAAGATAGTCAAAAAAAGTCACGGTTCTGAACCGACTTGAAGCTTCTTTTTCTACAGAGGGACTCTCTCATGGTTAACACTGGAGTAATGAGTATATCGGCAGTGCTAAAGCAGGCTGGCCACGGATGTGACATTTTGGTTGACAGTCTTGAAAGAGATTTCATTGAAGCGGTAATCAAATCCAAACCAGATGTCATAGGTATTTCCTGCACGACTGGCCTTCACCTGTGGGCCAAACAGACGGCCAGAAGAATCAAGAAGAGGATGAATGTACCGATAGTTGTCGGCGGACCCCACCCTACGTTCTATCCTGGCACAATAGATGACAGTAGCATAGACATGATCTGCATTGGGGAGGGAGAATACTCCATGCTAGAACTAGCCCAAAATATCGATCGAGGGGATGAGATCACCAACATTAGGAACCTATGGGTGAGAGACAGTCGGGGCCAGATTCACAAGAACCACTTGAGACCACTGATTCAAGATCTTGACGCCCTGCCATTTGTGGACAGGAAACTTTACCACAAGTATAGGCCACTGAGGGCGTACGACCACAGCCCGCTCATCGTCACAGGCCGGGGCTGTCCATACAGTTGTTCTTTCTGCTTCAACAGAACTCTCAGAGACATATATTCGGAGACAGGAGGGCGCTACGTTAGGAGAAGAAGCAGCATGAACGTAATTAACGAGATCAGAAGAATCCAAGCAACCTATGATGTAAGAAGAATCATATTCATGGATGATACATTCATACTTGACCACGAATGGGTATTGAGCTTCTTGGAAGCGTACACGCAACTCGTGGCCCTTCCCTTTAGCTGCCTAGTCAGAGCTGATTTGATCAACGAGCCAATCGTCAAGGCTCTGAGAAACGCGGGATGCTTCTTTGTGAGGATGGGGATTGAGAGCGGAAACGAGCTTCTCCGAAACCAAGTCTTGAACAAGAGAATAACGACCCAACAGATAAAGAACGCAGCCCAACTGATCAAGAAATACGGCATCAAACTATCGACTAACAGCATCTTGGGCATACCAGGCGAGACTATGGATACTGCCCTCCAGACACTCCACATGAACCTTGATATTCGTCCTGACTTTGCATGGTGTGCACTCATGCAGCCATACCCAAAAACCGAACTTGCGAACTACGCAATCGCGCACGGATTTCTAAAAAGCGATTTCAGCTTTGACGACCTTGACCACTCCTATTTTTTTTCCACCCCAATGGTGTTCCAGGACAAGACCGCCGTCACCAATTTACAGAAGTTTTTCTCAATATGCGTGGCCCTTCCATTTCTTTTACCCGCGGTTAGGTGCTTAGTGAAACTGCGAGCGAACGCGATGTTTGATCTCCTTTTCAAACTATGCTACGCATATGGGACCTTCATGACGCGCGAGATCGACTTTGAGGATTACATAAGACTGGGCGTGCATGCCGAGTCTTCCTTCCGAAGGGGAAAGGGTTGACTAAGGGATCTCACTGAACCTTGGCCTCGCCGTCTCTGGCGGATCCGCCAAATGATTATTCTGCCGGGACGCGCTTAGGACAAAGTAGAAGCCAAGAAAGCACTCTTCGTAACTGAGGATTCTGGCTCTTGATTCGATATGTTGGGCCAGGTTTCTCCCCAAATCTATGCAGGCCTTCCCAAGGACCCAGCCGACAAACGCATTCAAGCCTCTGCATGGCACTGCAGAACTCGTTCTCATTCCTAACATTGCAAATCGGCCCTCAGGCGTCAGCAGCTCGAATATGTTATCAATCGCCGCCTCGTATTCAGCTATTATTTCTAAGGCGAATGTACAGAGTATCGCATCGAATTGCTCTTTCGGTCTGTAATTGGTGATGCTCGTGTTCAGAAGGTGCACATTTGTCCACTTGTGCTTGGCAACCAGCCTCTTCGCTACCTCCAAGGATTCAGAAGAAATGTCAATTCCGACAAGTGTCCCACTGTTTCGCAAGTAGCTCTCGATGATCTTGAAATTGGAGCCTACTCCACAAGCAACATCAAGAACTGAGGAGTTCGGGGTCAATCCCAATCGAGCGATTGCCTTCCTGCGATAGGGTGAATTCTCGGTCGCTCTGCCAAGCAAGGCATCGATAAACCTGGCGTGCCGATCGTACAGAGATCTGATTTGCTCATCATCGCGCCTACTCAAGGGTCCGACATGATTCAGCGAGGATGAAGTTCGACTCATGGAAGGAGCGGCCATCAGAAGTCTTCTGTGAAAGATTTGTTCCAATGGCCTGACTCAGCTCTTCAGCAGACCTAGCCTACATCATGAATGGTAGAGCGACCTGGCTTAAGGCTTCTTAGACAGATCTACTCAAGCTCGCTCTTTCTGGTTAGCATACAACTTCCCCTAACGGAGGCATCTTGCAGTTCGTTACAATCCCAGTGAAGCAAGCAGAAGAGCATCATAGGAGAACAAAAGCATCATTCGCGGCCCTCAGCACAGAGCCATAGACACATCTGCTACCATATATTATCATCAGCACGACTTTGGAGCCATCGAGTACGTTTCATGTCAGGATACTGATCTCACTAAACAGCCTTCAAGACGTTCGTTGCGTACAGTTGGTTACTCCAGATAGTAAGCCGGTCGGCTCTAATGTTCGCAATGCTCTGGTTCGCCTAGAATGGAACTACCGAAACCGATTCAGCAGTTGCACAGAACTGACTAGATCAAGATTTCACGCTAGATATTCTTCGACGGACCAGCAGAGGTGGTGACAGAACTGACGGCGGAATAGGCAGTTCGTATCGATGACGGCTTTCAGCACATAGCCATAAAGGCCGCTCTCGATAACGGCCTAACGAATGCGTTTGAAGCATCAGTCAAAACACAAAAGCGATGAGCGTTTTGCATTCAGAAAGCTGTTAGAATCGATCAAGTCCGTCAATCCGGAGAGCAGAAAGATCTATGATGAAATTGAGAGGCAATCGGGCAGCGTACCCGAAATCTATCGAGTTAAAGCTCTCGCCGACAACCCCCCGTGGTTGAGAGTTCTTCACAATTCAGTCTTTCGATGGCCTCAAGGGTGTGCTCTAGACGAGAAAACGAAGGAACTCGTCGGATTAGGTAAGTCCATCGGTCACCTATGGGAGCCCGGTGTCCTGACTAATATAGAGGGCGCAATTGATGCAGGCGCCACCCCCAAAGAGATTACAGAAACAATTCTGCTCGCTTCCACGGTCGTTGGCCTAGCCGACCTTGACTACGCTTTTCGCGCAGCGCATTTCGAAGTCATCGGAGACGCTTCCATCCAGACAATCCCTGATGTTTCCGTGCAGAGAGTATATGATGATGCAGTAGCTACCATCGGGAAGATACCGGAGCTTTACCGATTCAAGATCATGACAGAGAACGCGGACTGGTTGAAGGCAGTTCATGAATCTGCGAGAATTCGGTACACGAACGGAGTACTCAAAAGAAAGACCAAAGCCCTAATCTGTCTCGGAGCAAGCGCCGCAAAACGCTGGGACAGAGGTATAGAAGAACATCTCGAATTCGCACTAAAGTCTGGCGCCACGCCCAGAGAAATTGCCGATGTGTTGTGCTCAACCTACAAAACAGCAGTATCAATCGGCGTGCAGACTGGTTTCAGTGTCCCGTGCAGCATTCCTGAAATGAGAGGATTAAGACTACTGCGAGACTACTACTCAGAACCACACTCGGCTACCAGGTTCAGGCAGAAGAGGAGATCGTAGTTAATGCCCCCATCGCCCCAGCAGAGTCGGCGCGCTCCTGAACGCGATTTCCACAAGTCGTAATTATTGATTGTGGAGTAAGTAGTAAAGCAATTTATCGAATACGGCTACATGGCCCTTCGAAAGGCAAAGTCATTGAACGAGTTGTCAAGCAGGCAAGAAGTCACATCTCGTCGTTACGAGCTGGGCGCGAGAGTCACGATAGGGTTGCTTACGGAGGAAGCCTAGAACCGTTGGCCGAACGAAACGAAACAATTGACGTTCTGGTCAAGGCAGTCAAACCGAGAACTGGGGTGAACAAGTATTGGTTCAAGTGACATTGTCGGATAGAGCTAGACGGACGGGTCTTGGACATACCACTAGCCTTTGTCCACGATGCGATCGAATTTTGGACGCAATCACTCTGAGTGAGAACGGCAAGATCTTCATGGAAAAGACCTGCCCTGAGCATGGCCCTTTTCGTTCCTTAGTCTGGAACGATGAGGTTCTATACAGGCAATCCTTCAAATTCGAGCAGCCAGGAAAGAAGCATCTAATCAGGAATTATGCTACTGAGGTCTCCAAAGGCTGCCCGCAAGATTGCGGCCTCTGCCCAGAACATCAGCAGCATACTTGCTTCGCATTGGTTGAAGTCACTAACAGATGCAATCTCAGATGCCCGGTCTGCTATGCTTCTGCCAATGAAGGACCTACGCAGGAGCCGAGCCTCGCAGAATTGGAGGATAGATTCAGATTCATTCTCAGCTCGGAACAGGACCCGCCGACATTGCAATTGACCGGTGGAGAACCCACCATTAGGCCTGACCTCCCAGAAATTGTGAAGACCGCAAGAAGATTGGGGTTCACCGACATCACCCTTAGCACTAATGGGGTCGCCTTGGCCAAGGACAACACACTAGCAGTCAGGCTAGCCAAGGCCGGTTTATCTGAAGTGACCTTGCAGTTTGACGGAGTAACCGATGACGTATACATCAAGATAAGAGGCATCCCACTCCTCCAAAAGAAACTGGAAGCCATCAGGAACTTGCAGGCTGCACGGCTCAGCGTCGCTGTAGCTGCAACCCTCCTTCCGGGCATAAATACCGGTCAAATTGGAGATATCGTGAAGTTCGCCAAGCAGCACAAGCTTGATGGCGTCAACTTCTCACCGATGACCCACGTCGGCAGATACCCAAGTGGCGGATTCGATCCTCAGAATCGCCT
>Ga0315280_10006884_pt1 | contig 15511 bp, 9 predicted proteins | sample YL17G06_40_MG_FD_203697 | JGI IMG/M metagenome (GOLD analysis project Ga0315280, IMG submission 203697) | Sediment microbial communities from Yellowstone Lake, YNP, Wyoming, USA - YL17G06_40 | ecosystem: Environmental > Aquatic > Freshwater > Lake > Sediment | place: USA: Wyoming | collected... | reverse complement strand
GGCCCGCGCCGGAGTCCGACAGGACCGCGCGAAGGAGGAACCGATCGATGGATCGCAGCGACCGTAATGCATCGTCTCAACCGGGCCTAGAGTCCCTGGAGCCGCGGCTCCTCCTGGCAGGCACGATGGTGGGGCAGTACTTCGCCTGGCTCGTGAACCGGGCCCGCCACGACCCCGCCGCCTTCCAGGATGAGCACGACACGATCATCACGGTGACGCTGGCCAACGCACCCTCGATGCCGCCCCTGGCCTACAACGAACTGCTCATGGACGCAGCGTCGTGGAAGGCCAGCGACATGTTCAACAACGCCTACAACGCCGACACGGACTCCCTTGGCCGCATGCCCAATCAAACGGTGATAGACATGGGGTATAACCTTTCGGGCCAGTTCGGCCCGCACGTGAACAACCCGGACAACGACGTCGAGTCCCGCAGCGTCGGGCAGGCCAACGCCGATAACGCCCTGGCTACCATGCTCCAGGACGACGGCAAGGCAGACGCAGACGCGATCCGGCGCGTGCGCCTTCTGGGCCTGGACACCCCGACCAACCACGATGCCTTGGTTCTGCGCGAAATCGGCGCCGACGACGTAGGCGGCGATTGGGTTGCCGAGACCGCTTGTCAAGGCGGCCAAGTGACTTTCCTGACCGGCGTCTGCTACCACGACAACGATGGCGACGGCCGCTACGACCTGGGCGAGGGGTTTTGGATCAACGCCCCGTCGGTCCAGGTCATGAATATAACCGTGCCGTTCGCGGTGAATGCGGACGGAGGCACCTGGAGCGTGGTGGTGCCCAACTCGCCGACGACCTACTCGGTCAAGGTGACGGGCGGGGACTGGGTGGGAACGTCCAACGCCACGGTCATGGTGCGCGGCAGCAGCGTCGAGGTCGACTTCATCAACGGCATGGCCGCCGGGATCGTCGACTTCGGCGGCGGGTCGCTCAAGCGGCCCCCCGCGCCGACCGTCATCAGCGCCTCCGACGGCCTGTTCCCCGACAAGGTGCACCTCACCTGGTCGGCATCCGCCACGGCGAACTCGTACACCCTCTACCGCAACACCACCAACAACGCGAACACGGCCGTACAGATCGGCACTGCGACCACCCTCACGTTTGACGACACGAACGTGGCCTACGGCCCGAAGTACTATTACTGGGTCGCCGGCGTCAACGCCAACGGCACGGGCAAGAAGAGCACGCCCGACACAGGCTGGTTCAATGCGCCCCCGACGGTGGGCGGCGTCACGGCCGACCCGACCACGGTCATCCAGAGCGGCACCCTGGCGCTGACGGCCACCAATGTGCAGGACGTTGACGACGCCATCGGCAAGGTCCAGTTCTACCGCGACGTCAATGGCAACGGCACGTACGATCAGAGCGTCGACGTCGCGGTGGGGTTGGGCACCCTCACTGGCGGCGCGTGGACCTGGACCGGGCGGGCCGTGGGCTTCCCGGCGGGGACCGTCTCTCTCCTTGCCCGGGCCTGCGACAGCGCAGGCGCCTGGAGCGCCGCCGTCGCGACCACCATCACCGTGCAGGCCGACACCACGCCGCCGCAGGCGTCTTTTACCGGCGCGACGGTGACCGAGGCCCCCGGCGCCAAACTCACCTTCACCGTCACCTACACCGACAACGCGGCCGTCAAGGCCTCGACCATCGACAGCAAGGACATCCAGGTGTCCGGCCCTGGCGGCTTCAACAAACTGGCCACGCTGGTGCAGGCGAGTTCGAAGACCGACGGGACGCCGATCGCGGCCGTCTACAGCATTCCGGCGCCCGGCGGAAACTGGGACTATGCCGACAACGGCGATTACACCGTCGCCCTGCTCGACAACCAGATCACCGACGCCAACGGCCTGCTCGTGGCGGGCGCGACGCTCGGGACGATCACCATGGCCCTGGCGAATTCGCCCGACCTGGCGGCGTCCTTGGGCGTCATCAAGGCGCCGGCGCCCCTCGTGCCCGGCGACAAGGTCACCGTGCCCGTCGTCATCAAGAACATCGGCGGCTTGCCCGCCAAGGGGAAGATCGACATCCGCCTCATCCTGACCAATCCCGGCGCGAACATCGTGCTCGGCACCAAGACTGCGAGCGTCAGCCTCAATCCCGGCGCGTCCACAACCGTATCCTTCCTGGTGACGTTGCCGCCGCAGACTCGCGAGGGTGGTTACTTCTTCGATGCCACCGCCGATGTGACACAGCAGATCCCGGATCCGGATCCGGGAAGGGCCAACAACGAGTGCGCGAGCGCCCTGTACGCGGTCGTCGAGCAGTTCGGGGCCGTGGGCCTGCGCAAGAACGTCAAACTCCTGGTCAGCGACCCCGACGGCACGCTGGCGACCTTTGCGATGACCGGCACCGGCAACGGGACCCTGACCGGCGGCGGCCTCGTCATCACCGCCACGACAAGCGCGTCGGGCGTTACGGTGACGACCGCGATGTCCAAGACCCCGGGCGACGACGGCAAAGTGGGCCTCTCGAGCATCACCGTCGGCGACCCCGCGAACCCGGCGGACCGCACCTCGCTGGGCAAACTGACGGCCAAGACGACAAACCTGGAGGGCGACTTCACGATCACCGGCGGCCTGGGCACGCTGGTCCTGGCCGACGTCAAGGGCGGCCGGACAGTGACGATCGGGCCGGGGGCCAAGTTGACCGACGCCGCCGCCCTGACGTTCAATAAGGTCTCGGACCTGGTCCTCGCCTCGGCCATGCCGATCAGGTCGCTGGCGGCCGTGGAGTGGCTCGCCCCGACGCCGAAGTCCAACTCGATCTCGGCCCCGTCCATCGGCACGCTGGCGATCAAGGGCGACGCCAAACAGTCTTCGCGAGGCGATTTCGGGGCCGTCGTCAACCTGACCAACCCCGGCGCCAAGCAGTCGCTCACCACGATGACCGTGGCGGGGATGCTCGACGGCGCCGAGGTCCGCGCACGAAGCGCCATCGGCACGGTCACGGTCGGGGCCATGCAGAACGCCCTGATCTTCGCCGGCGTCAAGGACACCGTGACCGGCCTGCCGGACCCGGCCGCCGACTTCGACGCCACGACCTCGATCGGCACCGTGAAGGTCAATGGCCTGAAGACCCCGGCCCCCTGGACCATCAACTCCAGCATCGCCGCGGCCAAACTGGGCACGATCACGCTGGCGGGCATCCAGTTCACCAATGCAAATCCCTTCGGCCTGGCCGGCCACAGCCTGACGCGCCTAACTTACAAGTACGTCGACGGCACGCAGACCAAGACGTACTCGTGGCCGAACAAGGACCTGGCGGAGAAGGTCCACCCGCTGCCGCGGGACCAGTTCGAGGTGAACCTCGCGTGAGGCGGCGGCGTTGACGTGGCCTTATCTGGACTTGTACTACGTCGGGGTGCGTGTTCGGCGCGCGCCCGGTGAGCCGCCCCGCTCGCCGGGGCGCGTGTTCGACAGGCGCAAAACGCCGCTAACCTTTGATCGCCCCCTCGGTCAGACCGCGGACGAACAGTTTCATCGAGAAGACAAAGAGGATGATGATAGGGATGCTGGCGATCGTGTAGCCGGCCATCAGCGGTCCCCACAGTTTGATGTACTCGCCGGCCATGCGCAGCAACTGGACCATGACCGGCAACCGTGCGTGGTCGCGGATGATAATCAGCGGCAGCACGAAATCGTTCCACGACGCGATGAACTGCATAACCGCGATCGTGCCGACGATCGGGGCCGACAGTGGCACCACGATCATCCGGACCTGCTGGAGGTGGCTGGCCCCGTCGATCTCGGCCGCCTCGAACAGGTCCTGCGGAATGTCGGCCACGAAACTCCTCAGGACGAAGATCGCGAAGACCTGTCCCGCCGACGCACCCACGATAATGAGCGCCGAGATCGTGTTTAAGAGGTTCATGTCCTTCAGCAGCCGGAACAGCGGCACCAGGTTCGCGATGGCCGGCATCATCATCAGCACCAGGATGGCGTTCCAGAGGAGGCCCGACATCGGCATCCTCAGGCGCGCGAAGAAGTAGGCCGCCCCCAGGGCGAAGATGAGCGTCGCCACGGTCGAGGTCGTCGCGATAAAGAGGCTGTTGGCAACGGTCGGCGTCACGCTCTCCCACGCCGCCGTCCAGTTTTCCCAGTGATACGGCGCCGTCACGGTCGCGGGCGCCTCGTAGAACTGCGTGTTCGACTTGACGCTGACGATGAGCATCAGGTACAGCGGCAGGAAGGCCAGCGCCAGGACGATCCAGATCGCCAGGTGCTTGGCAAGGCGTACCATGCCGCTGGCGACCTTGCGGCGGAGGCGGCGCCGCGGGTCGGTCGCCCGCAGGAAGGCCAGTTCCGAGAGCCGCTCGGCCGCAAGGCCCCTCGCCCCGAGCACGCCCGCCGCCGCTGCCCGCACGAGCCGCTTCAGCCGGTCGGCCGCCGCGCCGTACGGCAGCGCCACCAGGGCCAGCACGAGGCCGATGATGGTCATCCCTGCGTAAAAGACCAGGGCGGCCGCCAGCGCCAGGACGACCCCGCGGATGGCCAGGCGCTGGCGCGGCGACATCTCCTCCCACTTCAGCATCAGCGTGCTGGACTTCTGGAGCGCCATGACCACGGCCGTCAGGATGATGCCGACGGCGCACGCATAGCCCATCTGCTGCTCCAGGAAGGCCTTGCGGATCATGAAGAGGGCCGGCACGGTGACGACGCCACCCGGCCCCCCCTCCAGGCCCGCCAGCGCCAGGATCATCCCGGCGTCCTTGATGGTGTCGATGATGACGAACACCAGCAGAAGGTAGATCGAGCCCATGATGAGCGGCAGTTCGATCCGCGTGAACTTGGTCCACCAGTTGACGCCGTCGATCTCGGCCGCCTCGTAGACGTGCCTGTCGATGCCCTGCAACTTCGCCAGGTACGTCAGGATGGCGAACGAGCCGACCCACGGGAAACCCCAGATGATGCACGCGGCCAGAATGAGGTGCGGGTCGCCGAGCCAGGCGGGGTTCGAGCCCGCCTTGAACAGCCCGCCCCACTGCAAATGCACATCCAGATATACCAAGAGGCTCTGGAGGCCCGTCGCGTTCAGGAACTGGTTCAGGTACCCGGCCGTCGCCTCGAAGAAGAACGAGCGCCAGATCAGCACGACCACCAGGCCCGGGATGACCATCGGGATGACGAACAGGATGCGGTAGAAGAACTGCATCCGCGGGCTGGCCACGCGGTGGATGCACACCGCCACCGCCAGGGCCGGGATCATCTTGACGATGTTCCACGCGCCCAGGATGACGGCCACCTTGAACGAGTTCCAGAAATCGCCGTTGGCCACCAGGTCCTTGTAGTTGTCCCAGCCGACCCACTGGCTGATGTCGGCCCCGTTCCAGCGGAAGAAACTGTGAAAGACGCCGCTGGCGGCCGGATAGTACTGGAAGAGCCCGATCAGGATGAGCGTCGGAATGACGAAAAGATATATCTCCCAGTGATGCCGGACGTTCCTCCAGCGGATGGTCTTGCCCGTCATGGCTCGCTTCCCCCGGCCTGGCGGGCCAGGCGCTCGCGGACGCTGCCCAGGGCGTGCGGGGAGTACTCGTACGGCCCGACGGCCTGCGGGTCCGGCCCCTTGGCCATGAGGTCCAGCAGGCGGGCGTGCTGGAGTTCCAGCCAGACCTGCCGCCCGGCCGTCATCACGCGGTACTTGACCCATTCCGGCCGGGCCTGCGGACCCTCGGCCAGCAGCGCCCGCGAGCGGATGCCTGCCAGGAACTGGTCCATCGACTGCGTGCCGTCGCGCCACTGCTTCTGGAGTTCCTTCCAGTCGCGCGGGGCCCTTTCCTCGTAATCCTTCTTGAAATCCCTGGCCATGTCGTCGACGGAGTAGTTCGGGTTGACCTTGAAATTCGAGAAGACCTGGAGCCACTTGACGTAGGTCTCTCCGCCGAGGTTCATGTTCATCGCGCCGTAGACGCCCTCCAGGTGCGGCTCGAAGTCCTCCAGGAGCGGGTCCTTGCTGGTGTCCTTGATGGCGGGGATCCAGCCGAAGTACTCGTTCAACTTCTCATTGCCGCGCTTGGAGGCGAGGAACAGCAGGAAGTCCGCCGCAACGTCGGCGTACGGCGAGGTCCGCACGATGCCGAAGCAGGCCGCGCTGCCCGGCCGCTCGTAGACGGGCCCCTCGATGATTTTCCCGAATTCCGGGTCGCTGCGCGCCGGCAACGGAAAGTCCGCCACGCCGACCTCGAAGACGCCCTTCGCCTGCGTCTGGAGGCTGCGCGCATCCCACGTGCCGGTGGTGATGAAGACGGCTTTCTGCTGGGCGAACAGGAACACGCCGTCGTCGCGCGTCAGGCCGGTGTAGCCGCTCTGGAAGTAGTCCGAGACTTCGCGCACCATCCGAAACTTCGCCCTGTACGGCGGGAAGTCGAACGAGACCCGGCCGGTCTTGAAGCCCACGTACACCTCGTCGTTGTTGACGTAGGCGTCGCGGTTGAAATCGATCTTGCGCGCCGCGCCGTAGGTCAGGGCGTCGAAAAGATTGCCCTCCCACATGTTGAAGTGGTACGCCGAGGCCGCGACGGGCGTGTAAGGATTGCCCATCGGCGTTTTCTGCGAGCGGATCTTCTCGCACGCCGCAAGGAACGCCCGGTACTCCGCCGGCGGCTTCTCCAGGCCGGTCAACTTCTTCAAGAGGTCCCGGTTGTAGAAGATCCGCTGTGCGAACTGCGACACGGGGATGTTCATGTACGCCTGGAGTTCCTCGACAAACGCCCCGCGCATACTGTCCTTGTAGGTCTTCCGCAGCGGCACGCCCTCCAGGTCGGTCCCAGCGTTGTGGGGGTTCGGGCGGTCGGCATAGGAGTTCAGCGGGACCATGTAGCGGTTCAGGTAAGATAGCCAGATAGGATATGGCAGGCCGAGCCAGATCTCCATCATGTCCGGCGCGGTGCCGCCCATCAACTGCGTGCTGACCCACTGGCCGTAGGTCGTCTCGGGTATGGCGTCCTGGATGACGCGGACGCGGGGCTGATTGGGATAGACATCGCGCCAGGGCCTGCCCTCAGGATTCTTGCCGCCGCTCTCCCACTGCCTGTGCCAGACGTCCTGGTAATCGGCGGCCAGCGCGTTGATGCCGTCGCGGACGCCCGACTCCAGTTGCCAGTGTCCGATGCGCAGGGTGATGGTGTCCTGGCCTGCTTCCTCGGCCCGCCGCGTAGCGATGACGTAGGCCGACCACAGGAACACCGCCGCCACCACGAACACGGCGAAGTAGCGGCGGGCGAATTGGAGCACGGGCCTCCTCATCGGCCGCCCCCTGCCGCCGAGGGCTTCGGGGCCGCCAGTTCCGCGCGGAAGCGCGCCTCGATCTCGTCCATGCGCTTCAGCGACTGCTTGGCGGCGTAGACGCGAATGTCCGCCGGATACTCCTCCAGCAGGAGTCTGTAGAACCGGCGGGCCGTCGCGAAATCGCCCACGTCGTACTCGGCCATGCAAGCCAGGCTCCAATACACCCCCGTGTTGTCCTGGTTGGGGTTGGTCGGGTCGAGTTCGTGGGTGTCGTAGGCCTTCAGTTCTGCGGCGAGCCGTTCCTCGGGCTCATTCAATATGAAGTGGCAGGTCCCGATGAGTCCGTACAGCGGGCTCAGGAACTGGGAATCCGGGTGTTTCTGGATGAACGCTTGGACATTCGTAATCACCTGGCGGGCGTCCTCGGGTTTGAACGACGCCACCAGGGTCGCCTGCTGGTGCATGAACGCTTCGTGCCCGGCGACGTGGTTCGGAAAGCGGTCGATCACTTCCTGGTAGGCCCTGCGGACCTCGGCCAGGTCGGGTTCCTGGCCGACCGGCAGGAGGTGCTTCATCCGCGCCAGGGCCAGGAGGCTCCAGGCCGCCTCGTCGCTCGCCGGGGCCAGGTCCAGCACCTGCTGATAGAGACGCCGGGCCAACTCGGGGTCTTCGCCCGGCCGGCGGAGGTTCCACGAGGTGGCCAGCCCGTACAGGGCTTTCACGTGAAGGGGACGGCCGGCAGGCGTGGCGTCGCGGGCCTTCTCGAAGGCCGCGATGGCGTCGCCGAACTCGCCCACACGATAACGGTTCCAGCCGATCTGGATTTGCTCTGCGGGGTCGCCTGCGGCCGGCGGCCCGCAACCGGCCGCCGCAAGGCTGAGGACCAGCGAAACCAGCGCGGCCCGCGAAAGGAAGGTTGTGCGGACGGAGTCGCCCATCGGCCCGTCCTTTCTCCCCGTAACCTTACGCTGCCGACGATTGGATTGTCCAGCAATCCCCGCTGTTTGAATGCACGAGCGGGCGGGGCGGTTACGCGAATTGGGGCCGGTTCGACACCCAGATTGCCGGCCGAGATATAGGACTACTGCGAGGTCTTACACGCCTGGCCGGGTCGGATATCGGCCGCGCGGCCGACCACGAGCGTCGCCACGCTGTAACGCGGGTGGATTTGCTCCACCACGAGGCGGCCCACCAACTTGCCAGGATGCTGCCCGATGACGTCGCCGGTGACCGGGTCGAGGATCGGCGCCCCGGCCTCCAGGACCTCGAACTGGTCTGCGTGCTTGACGCCGTGGTCGCGGCCGCCGTTGATGATCACCCGGCCGTCGGGCTGCACCTGGGCCACCAGCGGCGCCCACGGGCGGGTGGCGATCACCGACGTGATCCGCTTGACGGCCCGCTCGATGACCCTGGCGGTCGCGCGGCCCAGCGGCGTCTGGCAGAACGCCGTCCCGCCGAACGAAATGTTCGAGTACGTGGCCTTGACCGAGGTGTCCTGTGCCCGGACCGATTCCTCGATGCTCTCGGAGGCGATGATCTCGCCCGACTCTACGTCGACGACGTACAGGATGATGCCCATGACTGCGCGGTGCGCGCCGCCGAAGATGTCCCAGTTCAGGCCGCTCCACATGCCCGACGCGGCCGAGACGTGGCCGAAGTCGGTCACCACGCCCTTGATGAGGTACCGGCAGTTCTTGATGCGGCCGGCCTCGACCTTGCCCTGTGGCCGCGTGCTGCCGGACTGCTGGAACTGGACTTCGTGCATGACGCTGTCGAGTTCCTGGCGTTCGACGACCGTGTAGCGCCCCGTCTTCATGAGCCGGTCCACGAGCATCTCGCGCATGCCGTCCCCAAGGTTCCAGTTCATGGAGGAGCCGGCGCGGTTCTCGAACTTCATGACCGCGATGGCAGGCTTGACGTAGTCGGCGTCGTGTCGGCCCCAGGCGCCGCCGCACCCGGCGCAAGTGCCCATCACCGCCGCCACCAGGGCAGCGGCCAGGATCCGCCTTTTCATGGCAGGCACCTCCCTCGCTCCTCCGGTAGTATCGGCAGGGAGGGCCGATGGCCATTGGCCCTTTTGGCGAGCAGCACGGCCCCTTCCGCGCAGGTCAAGATGGCACGTGTGCGCGGCGGGCAAGACTGCCAGCCGCGCGCCTGAGGGGTCTCGGTTATCAGGAATCTGACTGAGACGAGGGGCCGGCCGCGGATGATGAACTTTTCCTGCCCGGATGCGTCTAAGAGGGAGCGGGAGCGATGGGGCCGCCCTCAGATTTGTTCTTGCGGCCTGGGCCGGCCGGCGGTAAACTCATCAACCTGTGGACTTTAGAAGCGCCACAACCTGCGCGGCAAGCCGCTGGAAGCGTCTTTGAGGAGCAACGCATGCGGGTCCTCGGAAACCATGAGGGGGTCGGCCGCCGCTCTCCGTGCCGCGCGGCCGCCATGGCTACGGTCGCGCTCGCGGCGCTGGCCGTGTGGGCGGCGCCGGCGATGGCCGACCGCGTCGTCACCAAGACGGGCGACGCCTTCACGGGAACCATCGTCGAGCAGGATCCAACCAAGGTAGTCCTGAAGACGGTCAGCGGCACGATGACCATCCCGATGGAGACCATCAAGACCATCGAGAAAGGCGGTGCGGTCACCGCGATCGCCCCCGACTCCAAGACCCCGACGCCGGTCTCGGGCGGACCCACGGCGGTGATCACGGCTGTGTCCGTCGAGCCGGCCAAAGCCGCGGAGGCGCGGGCATCGGCCAGGGCGGCCATCGCGTCCGCCGAATGGGCCAAGGCGGGCGGACTCCTGGAGGGCCTGATGGCGCTGGATGACAAAGCCCTTCCCCCCGACGAGCGCATGGCCTTCTCCGGCGCGCTCGTGACCTGCTACCTCCAGGTCAAGGACGCCCAGGGGGCCGCCAGGTCCCTGGCGCGCCGGGCCCTCTTGGCGACGGACCCCAACGACAAGAAGCGGCTGCTGGCGTCCGCTGAAGCCCTGCGCGCGGCGGGCAGCGTCGACCTGGGCGGCAAGACGCTGACCCGCTTCGAAGAGGTCGTCGAGACCGCTATGGCCTGGAAGGCCGCGCAGGTCCTCAAGGATGCCAAGGACCTGGCCGCCAAGGCCCAGCGCCTCAACGAGATGGCCCAACTGGAGAAGGCCGCCGGCATCGCGACCGGCAAACTGGCCGACGCCGACATCTTCATTCCGGGCTACAGCGCCGCCCACCGCAAGGAAATCCTCGAGGTACTCGTCCAGAGCATCCTGGACGGCGCGGGCGCCGCCATCGAACACTGCGAGAAGGTGCGGCCGGACCTGACGCAGAACCGCTTCACCAGTATCGCCAGCCGCGCGCTGGCCAGGGCCTGGAACGACAAGGCCATCGTGTACCTGGGGAAACGCCAGGCGGGCGAGGACGCCATCAAGAACATCAAGACTTTCGCGACAAAAAACGAGATGCCCGAACTTTACACCAAGAACGCGACCACCATCGCCACGATGCTCGAGAAACTCGACGACTTCCAGTATTACCCCGAAGGCACGGCGATGCACCCGCCATCGTGGTACGGCTATTACGGGACGGAATCCCCCACGCGGACCAAGATCCAACTACGGCGCTTCTAGCCTGAAATAGGCCGGGGCAACGCCCCGGCATCTACATTCGATGTGCCGGGGCTGCGCCCCGGCCTACATGCCCCCCTGCGGCCGGGGCAACGACGCGGCGCCTGAAACGTAGGCCGGGGCAACGCCCCGGCATCTACATTGGACGTGCCGGGGCTGCGCCCCGGCCTACATGATCCCCTGCGGCGAATGCCTTCCGGCGGGAACCATCGACTGGCCTACGGGCCGCCCTCTGGGGCAGGAACGCCCGCCGGGCGGCTCAGACGCCTCAGGGCCAACTCCGACTCTGGCCGGACCTTCCGGGCGGCAAAGAAGTAGAGCCCCCCGCCGGCGACGATCGCCGCAAAGAGCGTGGTCACGCCGAACTGGGCCGCCACCGCCGCCGCCGCCAGCGGCAGCAGCGTCAGCGGACTCGTGACCGTGTTGAGGAAGCCGATGTAAGAGAGCCGCCGCCGCGGCGGCGCGCGGCCGATCAGGAATCGGTTTCCGCCGATGATGCTCCCCTGGTATGCCGCACCGATCACCGCCAGCGCCAGCAGGTAGAGCACCAGCGGCAGGTCCAGGACGGCCCGCGTGCCCCACAGGGGCACAGAGAAGGCGGCCGGCAGTTGAGGCGCCACCAGCGCCAGGGCCGGCGCCAGCACGAAACACACGCCCGTCCAGACCAGGCATGTCCGGTCGCCGTAGCGGTCCACCATCCAGCCCCACAGGGCGCTGGAGAGAACGCGGCTGAGTTTGTAGGTGGCCACCAGGACGCCGCCCAAGACGGCCACGCCGACCAGGTCGCCGGGCTTGCTGAGTTTCGCCTGGCCATAGGGCAGGAAGAACGCCATCGCGAGGTCATTGATGCGGAAGGCCACGCGAAGCCAGAAGTACGACCGATAGTCGGGGTTCCGCTTGAGCCACCGCCACCCGCGCACGAGCGATTCGCCGAACGTCGTCCGCCGCCGCGCCCGGGGGCCCTCCTCTTCGCGGCACAGGATGAGGAAGCCCATCGCGACGATCGTCAGGGCGCTGCCGATGATGGCCAGGATGAGATAGTTCGACACCAGCAGTCCCTGGCCCGCCTGCCCCCGGCCGCGGTTCAGGATCGGCTGGACCAGGACCAGGCCCGCGACGAACGACAGCGCCCCGCCCAGGAACTCGCGGGTCCCCAGAAACGTCCCGACGCGGTCCAGTTGGATCATCCGCCCGAACATGTCGAGGGTGACGACGTGCCCGGCGCCCATGACCACCGCGACGATCAGGAATCCGGCAAAAAACAGGCCCAGCGTCGTCGCATCAACCCGCGATGTCATGAGCCAGATCGCCATCACCAGGAGCACCGACCCGAACCCCCGAAGCACCGTCAGGCCGATGTAGAACGGCTGCTTGCGCGGTCGGTGTTCGAGGCGGCTCGAAACGTACAGTTGCGGCAGCAGCGAACCCCCCTTGTTCAGGACCGACAGGATGGCCACCAGGAAGTAGGCCCACTTGTCGCCGAAGGCGGGGCGCGACACGGCAAAAATCAGCCCGTTCAGCAGCAGGTCGGGATGAACGAAGTCGTACGCCGCCGTGCCGAGCGTGCCGTTCAGGACGCCCAACACGTAGTTGCGCCGGGACGGGGGAGCGGCGGGCTGCGCTACGTCGGACATAGCGCGTAAATGTACACCTGCCGGCGCCGGGCGTCCAGCGCCAAAACCCGGCCAAACCGAAATGCGAGATGAACGGCCAGAAACTAGGTTCGCGCCCGTTTTGCGGGGAGCCGAAGGCGACCGCGCGGCGGGCGGAAATGCAGGACCTGCGGCACATCCGCGGCCCGCTCAGGCCGCGCGGCCGGACGCGCCGCGGCGCCGGCTCATCAACCACACGCCGACCAGGCCGGCGCCCACGAAACTGACCGTCGCCGGCTCAGGGGCGGGCTGCCCCCCTGTCGTGGCGTTGCCTCTGGCGCTGTCATCGCAGGGCCCGCGGATGAACTTCATGGCCGCCAGCGAGGGGATCTGCCCGCCCCAGACCGACGACAACTCGCCGGTGAAGTCTGTGGCCAAAAAGGGGCCCGTGCCCACCACCTTTATGGTGAACGTCAGCGATTCGCCGGGGGCCACCTCGTTCGGCGCGTTGCCGACGCCGCCCACCAGCGCAACGTCGAAATTGCCGAAAGGCGCCGCCCTGCTGCCGTCCTCGGCGAACTTCAGGCTCCAGTCCGACGGGCCGGCCAAGGCCAACCCGGTGACCATCGGGGAGGCGTTGAAGTATACTCTATTGATGTAGTAGGCCGCCGGGTCGGCGGTGTTGTTGGTCACCGACAGGGTCAGGGTGTCGCCGGCAACGTCGAAGTCCAGCGTCGCCTTGAGGTACTCCGCGGGCGTCGAGTCGCTGGAAGACTGACTGAGCGAGAGAATGACCGAGCCGCCGGCCGGCGCACTGGCCAGCATCAGCATCCCAATCGCCGCAAACGCAACGACAATCCGCAATGCAACGTGCTTGGCGCAGGCCATTGCCGACTCCTTCTTCGTCCGTGATTGACGTGCCGTAGGGGGCAATGCCACAGGGCAGCCGCAGGCTAACGCAGGGGCAACGGCTGGTACAACAACCAGGGGCGCTCCGCCAGCGATATCGCGCCCTTATGATTTAAGTTTGGCGCTATTGGGAAAAAGTCAAGTGCAGCGGCGGAAAAACGGCCTTGGCGCCAGCGCCAGGGCCATCGTGCAGGCTCCGGACCATGCGCGACTTGCTCGCAATGCGCGCGGTTTTTCGAGACTGTAGCAGCATTACCGGCGTAGAGGCTGTCCGAAAAACCGAGGGTCAGGCATATTTATTGAGGCAAACGCGCTTTTGCGTTTGCCTCAGTAAAGTAGTTGCGGTTCTCCTTCCCGGGGCTGAAGCGACATGCCAACCAAAGCCCAACGGCTGGCTTTGGTTGCATATATGCCTGACCCGCGGTTTTTCGGACAGGCTCTTCGACCGCGGTAAGGATGCTACACTATCGGTTTTTCGCCCGCTTTGCAGCCACAGCGCGGCTTCGCAGGTCGGAGCCGCCGAAGAGCGTCCGAGAAACAGCGGGCCGGAATCGCGTGCTGCGCTGCGGTCAAGTGGCGCCCTGGTATCAGGGCCGTTCGGCGACGGCCGACGCGATCGCCAGGTCCTCTGTGTGAGTAATCGTGATGTGCCAATTGGTCACGCCGAGCGACTTCGCCTTCTCGGCCGTGGCGCCGTGAAGGACGACGTACGGCTTGCCGGCGGGGTCGTTCAGGATCTCGATGCCCTTGAACTCGACGCCCTCGCGCCAGCCGGTGCCGAGGGCCTTCATCACGGCCTCCTTGGCGGCAAAGGCGCCCGCGAGCGTTTCCTCGAACCCCTTCTTGCGGCGCCGCGCGTACTCGACCTCGGCCGGCGTGTAGGTCCGGTCCAGGAAGTGGTCGCCGTGGTCGCGGATCATCCGCCGTATCCGCTCCACGCCGCAAAGGTCGATGCCCGTGCCGATAATCATGGGGCCAGAGAATACGTTGTGGACGGGAGCACGCCAAGGGAAATCGGGGGTGTTTGGCGGTCATCAGAATGGTAACTAGGTAACTAGGTGACTAGGTAAAGACGGAGCCCCCCGGCTTCGTGCCTTTGCCCAGTTACCTAGTGACCTAGTCACCCAGTTACCGAAGTTCCGACGATCCGGTTGCTCCCGTCGGCGCAAAACCGTAAACTGTTGTGTAACCTTTGGAAGGGAAGCCAATGACGCCTCGCGAGAAGTTCATCATGGCCCTCGAAGGCAGGCAGCCTCCGGGGCGCGTGCCGCACTTCGAACTGGTGTTCTACCTGACGATGGAGGCCTTCGGCCGCGTGCACCCGACGCAGCGGCATTTCGGCCAGTGGGGTCAGATGTCCGAGCGCGAGCGCGACCTCCACCGCCGCGACATCGCCGACCTGTTCGTCGCCATCGCACGAAGGTACGAGCACTCGGCGATCTTCTTCCACGGTCCCGGCGGATGGGGCGACCGCGGCGACGACGAGGTCCGCCGCGTCCTCGACCACATCCGCGAGTTCTCGGGAATGGACTACTTCCTGATGATCCACGGCGACGCCACCTACGGCATCCCCGACGGCAACCACATGATGGAGTTCTCTGAGAAGGTGGCCGACCGGCCGCAGGAGGTCAAGGACGATGCGGCCCGGATGGTCGACCGGGCCCTGGCGTGGGCCGAAGTATACCGGCGTCACGGCGTCCTCGACGGCTTTGCCCTGTGCTCCGACTACTGCCTGAACACGGGGCCGTTCTTCCGCCCGGCGATGTTCGACGAATTCGTGACGCCGTACCTGGCGCGCCTCATCGGGGGGTATCGCCAGATGGGTTTCTACACGATCAAGCACACCGACGGCAACATTATGCCGATCCTCGACTCGCTGGTCTCGACCCGGCCGCACGCCCTGCACAGCCTCGACCCGCAGGGGGGCGTGGACATCGCCGAAGTCAAGCGCCGCGTCGGCAAGAAGGTGTGCCTCATCGGCAACGTCAGTTGCGCGATGCTCGACACGGGCACCGACCAGCAGGCCGTCGAGTCGGCCCGCTACGCCCTGAAGCACGGGATGCCCGGCGGCGGGTACGTCTTTGCCACCTCAAACTGCATCTACACCGGCATGCCCCTGAGGCGCTATGATGTGATGCTGGACGTGTGGCGGAGGGAAGGGAA
>Ga0315280_10006883_pt1 | contig 15512 bp, 12 predicted proteins | sample YL17G06_40_MG_FD_203697 | JGI IMG/M metagenome (GOLD analysis project Ga0315280, IMG submission 203697) | Sediment microbial communities from Yellowstone Lake, YNP, Wyoming, USA - YL17G06_40 | ecosystem: Environmental > Aquatic > Freshwater > Lake > Sediment | place: USA: Wyoming | collected... | reverse complement strand
TTCATCCTCGCGCAAATCGAGCTTCCTGGGGAAGAAAACATGCAGATGGATCGGGGTTGATCCGCTCCCGGCATCCATAAATCGGCAGGCCGAGTTACTGCCATACCGCGAAGCGGTTTAGTCCAATGATGGATAAGCTCTTTCTGCATGTTTTGCTGCAATGCCAAAAAGATCAACTCGGCATTACCGGGAAGGAGACGCGACCGCCGCACGCGCCGGGCCTGGAAATTTGTTCCGTGCCCTTGCCTGCAGGCTGAACGACGCTATTGTAAGCCTGCGGACCCATCTTCGATCGTGATTTTCTGAAATGAGGATTCTCGTCAAGGCATGCTTGGAGTCCCGGCGGCGTCAATTTCCGCCGCTTACCCTCCCCCGACCGAATGAATGCAATGCTCATCAAATAGGAACTATGCTATGCTGCCGCCTGATCGCTAAAGCAATTCCCTGCCATTGAAAGGAGACATTTGAAGTCGCCCAATCGCGATGGAAACCCTCCTTCAGGATCTGAAGTTTGGCGCAAGGCTCCTGCTTAAGAGCCCGGGCTTTACAGCGGTGGCCTCGTTGACACTGGCGCTCCCCATCGGTGCGAACAGCGCGGTATTCAGCGTCGTAAACGGCCTCCTCTATTCGGTGTTGCCGTATCCGGATGAAGGCAGACTCGTGCGGATATGGTCGACGAACCTCAAGAGGGGATTCAACAATTCATCGGCTTCCTATCCGGACTACGAGGATTGGAAAAAGAGGAGCAGGACCTTCGCAGGCACGGCGATTTTCACAGGTACTCTGCTCAACCTGACGGGAGTAGGGGAACCGGAGGGATTGCGGGCCACACGCTGCTCCTCGAGTCTTTTCAGCGTCCTGAAGCGCGCTCCCACCCTTGGACGCACATTCCTCCCGGAAGAGGAAAGACCGGGCGCTGATCCGGTGGTGATCATTTCCTATGGCCTTTGGCAGCGGCGGTTCGCCGGCGAGCCGGATATCCTCGGAAAAACCATATCACTTGACAATATATCCCACACGGCAATCGGGATCATGCCGGAGGATTTTTTCTTTCCGGACCCCCGAAATGAACTTTGGGTGCCCCACCGCATTGATCCGTCACAGGCACAACGAGGCTCCCGCAGCTACTCCGTTGTGGGCCGGCTTGCCGACGACGCCTCTCTGGAACAGGCGCAGGCGGATTTATCCGCCGTGGCCGCACAACTGGCGCGCGAATATCCCAACAGCAACGAAGGATTCGGAATTGCACTGATGTCGCTGCGGCGGCAATCGATAGGCCAGGACGAGATGCTGTTGATCACCATGGTATATCTTGCGGTTACTTTCGTGCTTCTCATTGCCTGCGCGAATGTTGCCAATTTACTGCTGGCAAGGGCGGCGAGCCGCGAGAAGGAGATTGCGATCCGCATGTCCTTCGGCAGCAGCCGCGGGCGGCTGGTGCGCCAGCTGCTTACCGAAAGCGTCATGCTGGCCATGCTGGGCGGGATCTTCGGCTTGATATTCGGATTCTGGTTTTTCAAAGCGCTGCTGGCGATCGCGCCTGCGGATATGCCGAATCGAGACACCATGGGGATGAATCAATGGGCTCTGCTGTACACTCTCACCCTGTCGCTGCTTTCCGGCTTGATTTTTGGTACTGCGCCGGCGCTGCAAGCCACGGGCAGGCGCATCCAGGATGCGCTGAAGGAGGGCGGCCGCGCATCGGCCGGCCGTGCCCGGCATCGCCTCCTCAGTGCTTTCGTCGTGTCCGAGGTTGCGATGGCTATTATGCTCCTGGTCTGCGGCGGTCTGATGGTGCGCAGCTTCATCGGCCGGATGAAGGTCGATCCTGGTTTTGACGCCAGGAACCTGCTGACCATGCGGATCATGCTTCCTGAGCATAGGTACTCCAAGGCGCCGCAACAGATCGCCTTTTTTCGCGATTTCCTCGCGCGAGCCCAAACCATACCGGGAGCGAGGGCGGTTGCTGCAGTGCAGACGCTTCCGCTGGATGGTTCCAGTTGGATGAGTTCGTTTTTTATTGAGGGACGCCCTCCTGCCCTGCCAGGCGAGCAACCCATAGCCGGGCTCCTGCTTGCCACTCCTGACTATTTCCGTGCCCTGCGCATTCCGCTGCAGTTGGGCCGCTTTTTCACCGAAAGCGACGACGTACAGCACCCGGCGGCCATCATAAACCAAACCATGGCACGGCAGTATTTTCATGACGAATCGAATCCGATCGGCCAACGGATCACTCTTGGAAGAGGAGGACCGCAATCGAATTGGATGCCGATTGTGGGCGTCGTGGCGGACGTTCACCATCAGGATCTCGGAGAGCCGCCGCGGCCGGAGATTTACGTGCCCTACGCACAGCAGACTTCCCGTCGCATGACGATCGTGGTGCGCACCGACGGCGAACCGCTCAGCTATGTCAACTCCGTGAGGAGTGCGGTCTGGGCCGTCGACCGCGATCAGCCGGTGTCAGCGATCCGGAGTATGGAGCGTGTCATTGAAGACCGGATTGGAGCTTACCGGGCAGTGACTCAGGTCATGGGAGCGCTGTCGCTCTGCGCACTTCTCCTGGCTGCCGTGGGCATCTTCGGCATGCTTTCTTACGCCGTGAGCGAAAGGACGCACGAAATCGGCGTTCGCATGGCTCTCGGGGCTCAGCGCGGAGATATCTGCCGGGTGGTGCTGTTCCGCGGGATCGCGCTTGTGCTCGTCGGCCTGGGCATCGGGATCCCCGGCGCACTCGGATCAATGCGGTATCTAAGCAGCCAGCTTTTCGGCGTCAGACCAACCGATCCACTAACCTATGCGACAACATCACTTGTTCTCTGTGGTGTCGCATTGGCCGCCATGCTGCTACCGGCCCGCCGTGCCATGGCCGTCGATCCCGTCCTCGCGCTGCGCTCCGAGTAACTCGAGCCTTGCCCATGAGCGCTGGGACTGATACAGATGAAAGAATCTCTGCGACGGTATATGATGCGGGCGCAAGTTCGTTGACCAGACAGTACAAGCAGAGCACGTGGGCTCCCGGCCAGCCGGCCGCGCTATAGAGCAAACGGTCGGACATGCAAACGCGCGCGCTGGCGGTCGACTGCTCAAACAGGAAGGAGAGTACTCATGAGGCGCACCATCGGTAGCTTGCTCGTGGCCGTGCTGGCGGCGTGGATGTGGAGAACACTCCCGGCCTCCCAGTCCCCCTCGATGCCAGCCCAGACTCCGGCGGCGACTTCGCAGATTCCGGCGGCGATCGACAAGATCTTCGAGCGTTGGGACCGACCCGGATCCCCTGGCTGTGCGGTCGGCGTCGCCCACCGCGGAGAAGTGGTGTACAAGCGCGGTTATGGGATGGCCAATCTCGAATACGGAGTCCGCATCCGTCCCGACACCATCTTCGAGTCTGGGTCCGTGGCCAAGCAGTTCACGGCGGCCGCCATCGTTTTGCTTGCGCTCGATGGCAAGTTGTCGCTCGACGACCCGGTAAGGAAATACGTGCCGGAGCTACCCGACTTCGGCACGCCGATCCTTATCCGCCACTTCCTGAATCACGCGAGCGGCCTCCGCAGCCAGTGGCCGATGCTCACGCTGGCGGGCCGGCGGCCCACGCAGGCCGTCCACACGGTGGACGAGATCCTCGAGCTGGTCAGCGGATACAAGGAACTGAACTTCAAGCCAGGCGACGAGTACCTTTACAACAACACCGGCTTCACGCTGCTCGGCGTCGTAGTGGAGCGCGTATCGGGCAAAAAGTTCGACGAGTTCTGCCAGGAACGCCTCTTCAAGCCGCTTGGCATGACCCGCACCGAGTGGCGCGACGACTTCACCGAGATCGTCGAGAACCGCGCCACGGCCTACCGCCAGCTCCCTAACGGCCAGTTCCGCGCGAACATGCCGTTCACCAACGTCATCGGCAACGGCGGCCTGCTTTCCACGGTGGGCGATTTCCTGATCTGGAACGACAATCTCGACAATCCACGGGTGGGCGGCCGGGCCATGGTCGATCTCTTGGAGACGCGCAGCAAGCTGAACGACGGCTTCGTCATCGAGTACGCCATGGGGCTAAACGTGACCGACTATCGTGGTGTCCGCGAGGTCAGCCACGGCGGTTCGACCGCGGGCTACCAAACGTTCCTCGCGCGGTGGCCCGACGAGCGGTTATCGGTCGTGGTACTCTGCAACACGACGGGGACCAATCCAGGCGGCTACGCGCACCAGGTGGCCGACCTGTTCCTGGCCGGCAAACTAAAGGACCGGCCGGCGATGAAGGCCGTGGACGTGCCGGCGGACACGCTCAGCAAGCTCGCGGGTGTCTACCGCGAGAAGTTGACCGACGCCGTGCTCCGCGTCACATACGACGCCAATGGGAAGGCCATCCGCTTCGGTGGACAGGCCGTGGTACCAACAGCCGCCAACATCCTGTCGACCACAAACGCGGAGCGCACCTACACGGTCGACTCCAGCGTACCGGGAGGCGCGGTGCGGATCACGGAGAGCGATGGTGGACGGTCAAAGCCTCGCATCTGGGAGCGCGAGCCGCCGTTTGCGCCGACGCCGCAGGAGCTGGCCTCTTACGCCGGCGATTACGTCTGCGAGGAACTTGGTGCTCTTACCTACACGGTCTACGTCGAGGGCGACACTCTGAAGGTGCGGGCCCGGCCAGCGCAACGCATCACCCTGGTTCCGACCTTCCCGGATGGCTTCATGGCGGACGGCAACACCATCCGCTTTACACGAAACGCGAAGGGAAATGTTGAAGGATTCCGCGTCTATGCCGGTCGCGTGCGCAACCTGCGGTTCGCGAAGCGGTAGGGAACGCGCGGCCCACATCCTCCGAGGGATGGCGTGGAAAGGGGCGCCCCTCGCCGCCAGTCCGGCGGTTGCATAGTGGCGCGAGTTTCCAGGGGAGGGTGTGCCTCCCCCCTCGTTCGATCCCGGGTCAGACCCAATGCCGTTAACTTAGCTATAAGTCGATGATATAAAAACACTTATAAGCAATCTGACGTCATCTCCTTCGTTCTGCCTTTCTCCTTTAAGACCTTTCCCTTCTGCATTTGCGCGATTTTTCTTGACAAGAATATGTCAGTCTAGTATACAGTATCACTTAGTGTTTACTTATTTGTCGTCGGCCCCAAAAGCCTGTGGGAGATCTTCGCCATGGACAAAAAAGATGTCAAAGAGGTGTTGCTTCAGGTTCTTGAACTTCAGCTAGATTATCAGTTGCGTGCTGTCAGACAGCTCCAGGGAAAACCCGAAGCTGAGGCCGTGGCGCCAACACGGCGGGGAAGAAGGCGTCAGTCGCTTGTCGACCTTTCCGTTCAAATACTGACTGACGAGGGAAAACCCCTGCACGTTAACGACCTCGCCCGACTGCTGCAGCAACGCTTCGGACGTCTTGCCGATCGAGATACCTTGTCGAGCGCCTTAGCCAAAAAAGCGCGCAGCGGAATTCTGCTGCGCCAGTCCGCTCCCGCCACCTTCGCCCTTATCGATTCCGAGGAGGACAAACATGCCAAGACCTGATCTGCAGCAGCTCGCCCACTGGGTCGATTCCACTCTTGTGGCTTTGCTTGAAGAGCGGAGACGTCAGAAAAAAGAGTGGCTCCGCCGCCGCAAGCTAGGAACTTTGGAGACCCTGTGGTTGATGCTGTCGGTCTCTCTGGATACGCAGCGATCGAGTCTTTACGAGATCCTGCGCCTGGCTACCGCACAGCTATCCATTCGTTGGTCCATTTCCGTGGCCGCGTTCTGCAAGGCCCGGGCTCATTTTTCCCCTCGACGCCCTGACCTGGTTGTATGGGGTGTTGGTGTCGAAGATGCAGTCAGCCTGCAAGGCCGCGCGCAACCGCTGGCATGGCCTGCGCCTACTGGCTGCCGATAAGACCACCCTCACCCTGCCGGAGTCCAAACTTCTCTGGAAGGCTTTCGGCGGGCACAAGGGCCAGCAGGGATTGGGGCCGATTGCCGTCGAACTCTGCTGCCTGTTCGACCTGATCAGCCGCGCGCCCATGCACTTCGTTTACGGCAAGTCAGCTACTTCCGAGCATAAGCTCATCCGCAAGCTCATCGAAAGGCTCAGGAAGAACGACCTGGTTCTCCTGGATAACGGCTTCTGCTACTGTGCCGCCTTCATCCGGATCCTGGCCCGCAAAGCGCATTTCATCATTCCCGCCAAGAGCACCCTGCGTCCTCAAGTGCTCAGCACACTGGGTCCCGGTGACTATCTCTGCCGGATCATCGATTCGCACACCCGTGAAGCGCTCACGGTCCGGGTGGTCTTCGTTCACCGCAACGGTTTTCGCCGGCGCCGCCTGGTCACCTCGCTCTTAGACCCTTCCTTGTTTCCCGCCTCCGAACTCGCCCAGCTGTATCACATGCGCTGGGATATCGAGACTTTCTATCGCGATTTCAAGCACACCCTCCGCGCCACATCCTGGCACTGCCATACGCCTACCAGCTTTCGGCAGGAACTCCTTGTGCACATGATCGCCCTGTGCCTGATACGAATCGCCATGTTCGATGCCAGCCAATTGAAAAACGCCCCGATGAGCCAGTTCAGCTTTGCACGTGCACTCACGGAAGCACGGCTGTTCCTCAGCTTCCTGGTGTCAGGCGCAGCGACTCTTCTTTGGTCTCTTATCTGGGAACAGTTTGTGCGATCCTGTGCACGACAGCGAGTGAAGTCCAAACCGGGGCGCCAGTTCTCCCGTGATCGGCAAGAATATCGGAGGAAAAGCCGTGGATTAGAAAAACCGGGTCGCGGAAGAAAGCCCAGATCCCAAGCGGCACTTCCGGAATCTCCTCAGCCGGAATTGCTCCGAGACGGGAAGGGCCGGATGTTTCTCTTAAGTTAACGGCATTAGGTCCGACCCCTGGTAGAGAAGTGACGAGTGACGAATGAAAACCTCGCTGTTGTTTCACTCGTCGCTCGTCATTCGTCATTCGTCATTCGTCACTTCGCCTTTGCCTCAGGCTTTTGCGGTTGATCCGGTGTAAGTTGCGGGACCAGATCCACGAGCTTCTTGAGATCGATGCCGGCGAGGCTTTCGACAATCGGCGGCAGCTGAGCCATGATCTCCGCAACGTCACGAGTGACCCTTGCGGCGCCGGCGCCTGACCTGTCGCCTCCGGTGTTGACAATCGTGATCGATTCCGTCTTGCTCAGCGGTTGTGCTATAGCCTGAGCGATTTCAGGGAGTGCCTGAAGAATGAGCTGAACCACGGCCGCCTGGTTGTACTCTTTCCAGGACGCTGCCTTTTTGGCCATCGCCTGGGCTTCGGCACTACCCTTGACGGCGACGACATCCGCCTCGGCGGTACCAGTCGCCCTCACTACCTCCGCCTGCGCGAATCCCTTCGCCTTTTGAGCCTCGGCCTGCCCTCGTGCCTCGGTTTCGAATTTGAATCGATTGGCTTCAGCCTCCGTCTGAATCCGGTATCGTTCGGCATCGGCCAGGCGCTTCACGGTCGCCTCGAGTTCCTTTTCCCGCCGCAGAACCTCGCGCTCCTGAACGACAATCTGCTGCTCCTTCTCGACCACCGCCACTTGCACTTCCTCGCGCTTCAGCGACTGGTTCGTCTTGTAACGTTGCAAGTCATAGGCGAGGTCGGCCTGCGCCTTGGCTTCATTCGTGGCTCTATCGAATCCGGCTTTCTGCAGCAGGAAGCTCTTCTGGGCATCGGCAATCTGGGTTTCCGCCTGGAATTTGGCAGTCTCGCCCGCCTGACGCGCCATTGCTGATTTAATGGTCGCATCGCGATCCGCTTCGGCCTGCGCAATGACTGCGTCTCGTTTTACCTCAGCCGTGCGCGGCTTGCCCAGCGCTTCGAGATAGCCATGCTGGTCCCGGATGTCTTTCAAGGTGAACGACACGATCTGAATGCCCATGTTTGCGAGGTCGGAGACCGCGACCTCCTGGACCGACGAAGCAAACTGGTCGCGATTCCTGTAGATGTCCTCGATCGTCATCGTTCCCACGATGGCGCGCAGGTGACCTTCCACGGTCTGCATGGCAATTTCCTTGATCTGTTCGGGGTTCTTGCCCAAGAACTGTTCGGCAGACGTGCGGATCGACTGCTCATCTCCGCCGACTTTCACCTGGGCTACCCCCTCGACCATGATCGGCACACCGGGCCTGGTGTAGACCTCCGGAGTCGTGATGTCGAGCGTGATGATCTCGAGGCTCAGGAGGTCGATTTTCTCGACCAGCGGCAGAATGAAGGCGCCGCCGCCGCGCCGGATGCGGAACCCGACTTCATCGATCTGCCCGTCAGGAGTCTTGATCTTGTATTTGCGGCCGGAGATGATCATGACCTGATTGGGACCGACCTTCTTATAACGGCGTGCTACTGCGTAAACAGCCAGGATAGCCGCAAGAGCGAGGCCCATAACGACCATTACCACATTGAATTCGACGAACATAGTCTTACCTCTTCGGAAAGTGCGATCCCCAGCGACGGCGACTACGCACTTGAGTTTGGAGCTCCCGGCGGGGATTGGCCGGCAACACGAACGTAATAGACATTTCCGACCACTCGAACAACCTCCACCGGCGTGTTGCGCGGGATGGCCTTGCCGTCCGCTGATCGCGCCGGCCCGTTGACGCGGGTACCCTTGGCAACAAGAGCCACTTCCCCGGTTCCATTTTCCGGGATGGGCGTAATGATCTGCACTACCCGGCCAACCATATCTTCGACGGAGTACTCGCTTCCGGCCTGTGTGTTTTTAAAGAGAAGCGTCAACATTCCGAACGTTCCACCGCTGAGCAAGATTCCCGTCAGCAGCGCCACCAGGACACCCTTCCCTACGGAGAGTTGGAAGTAGGTGTTCGCAAGAAGCCCTCCGCCGCCGAACCCGGTGAGAAACGTAGCGATAACGGTTGGACTCAAAGGAGACATCGGCAGATCCGTTCCCACATCCATGTGGAGGTCGCCGACGTGGCCGCCAAACAGATGCCCTGCCAATCCGACGATGACAGCGTAGCCGAGGCCGATCGCGAAGCTCAGGAAATAGAAAATCCCGACAGACATACGCGTTTCTCCTAAGGCATGGTACACGTTTTTGAAAAATTGCTGTCCGCCAAATTGTATTCAAAATCGGTCTCATTGTGTATCATTAAGTTCCGGTTTTCTCGATTTATACGCCGGCCTGGTGCAAAGTGATCGGAAAGCTCACTGCCGAGACCGCAAACCAAGCAGAGCCAATGCCGGCACTTCTCTGCGAACTCCGCGCCCTACGCAGTGATATCTTGTGGCGGACCGGATCCCGGCCGAGTGCTCCGGCGCTACTGCGTATCGCGGCTCGAACCTGAAAACGGAGTTACGTCATGGCCTTTCGCGTTTTGCACTGGGCTAGCCGTATCATTCTTGCAGGAATCTTTCTTTATAGCGGCTACGTGAAGCTTCAATCGCCCCTCCAATTTGCTGCTGCGCTCGCCGGATACAAGCTGTTCCCTATCGGCCTGATACTCCCGATCACATACTATTTGCCGTGGATTGAAGTCGCATTGGGGGTCCTTTTGCTGGTTGGGTGGAAAGTTCGCTATTTCGCGGCCTGCACGGCAGGGCTCCTGTTTTTGTTCCTTAGCATCCTGGTCATCACCTACTTGCGCGGCATCGATGCGGATTGCGGCTGTTTCGCCGCCGGAGGTCGAATATCTCCCCTGACGATTGCACGAGATGCGCTGTTCCTCGTCCCGGCGGTCTTCCTCGGCCTGGAGCCCAGGATCCGGCGGGGATGGCAAAGCCAGCCGGAGTGCGAAGCTGAGAGTGCTGATAGCTTTTGACCGGTTCGGCAGAATCCTAGCTTCCAAGCGCTTAAGGGATTTCCGAAGAGGGCACACTTAGTCTAGAATAGGTTTGATTTTTCTCTTTAAACTCACGGAACGAGGCGGAGCTATGATCGAGTCTACATTGTTGCGCCAGATCGGTGAAGCCAATAAGAGCTTCCTCGCCGGAAGCCCTCGATTCCTTGATGCCGAAGGAGAGCCGTTTGTGGTTGTGGCATGCATCGATCCGCGGCTTACCGGATTTCTGGAACCTACCTTGGGATTGCCCAGGAACCGGGTGGCAGTCATCCGTACGGCCGGAAATCAACTCTCCGAGAGAACCCTGGATGCGTTGCGATCGATAGCGGTTGCGCTTTATGTCAAGCACGCCAGGGAAATCGTCATCGTCGGACACACGGATTGCGGCATGGCCGCCTTCTCGGCCACCGAGGTTTCGGACAGCTTTCGAAAAGCCGGCATCCCGCGAAGCGCCTTCGGCAATGAGGATCTTCGCGCCTGGTTCGGCGCCTACGCCAGCATCCGGGACAATCTCACCGGGAGCATCGGATATCTGCGCAAGTCCGGACTAGTGCCTCCCGACATAAGAATCCACGGCCTGATCCTGGACACGAACCAGGGATCCATCGAAGTGGTAGTAGACGGCAACCTTGCTTCTGAAACCACCGCGCCGCTTGTGAGCGCAACAGAGCTCGGCAAGAGGGATGCGTCCGCAGGCGAAAAGGACAAGAAGGCGGCCGCAGCCGAGCCGGCCGAGCACGCTCCGCCTCGGCTGGCTCCTCCACAAGCCGAGCAGAAGCCAGCCAAAGGGCCGGTCGTCATCGGGCAGCCCTCGGCCAAGAAAGATCAGGTGGCGGCAGCTCCCGCGTCCTTGCTCGAGGCGGTCATGGTACTGCGAGATTTCTTCAATCGGGAGCGGCAGAGCCAGCGAATGCAAAAAGCCGTCTTGGACTTGAAAACGATCTGGCACCAGGACAAGAGCCCGTACCGCATCCTCGCAGAACTGCATGAGATCGTGCATGCTTACGAAACCCAATATCCGAGCCTCCCCGGCGCATTGGCCTATCTGGAGGACGTCGTAAAGTCAGGAAGCGCGGACAAGATCGGTTTCGGGCAAGTGATAAAGCGCATCCTGGACTGAGATTCATTTTCCCCGCGCGGGGAGAAAGCCCATGCGAAGCCGTTTTCCTGCGAGAGGCGCCGCCAGCCTGAGCTGCATCGCTTTGCTCGCCCTTCCATTCCTCGCACCAAAGGTCGGATCAGGACCGCAGAGTGCCGGTTCCGCCAGCCATTCTACGCGTGTCCTGCTCTCCAACGCCGCGCTGCCCATTTCTGGGGGGCAAAAGCAGGAGATTCCGGCTGAGAACCAGATCATCAAAGTGGACGTCGCGCTGGTCACGGTGCCTGTAATGGTCGCCGATAGGAGCGGGAGGTACGTCTATGGCCTGAAGGAATCGGATTTTCACATCTTCGAAAATGGCGTCGAGCAAGAGATCGATAGGCTTATTCCCGAGGCTGAGTCGTTTGACGTGGCACTCATGATGGACAGTTCCGGGAGCACGCACTTCAAGTTTGGAGATATCCAGAGTGCGGCCCTCGCATTTGTTGAGGCCTTGCGCCCCCGAGACCGCCTCATGATCGTCTCTTTTGACAGCCGGATTTCATTCGATTCTGAGCTTACGGACGACCGGGCCCAACTGCGCCGCGCGCTACTTGGAACCCACGGCACCAATGACAGCACCAGGCTCTATGATGCTTTGGATCATGTTGTGAGAGAACGATTCAACCGGCTTTCCGGGCGCAAGGCGATCGTGCTCTTTACCGACGGCATGGATAACGGAAGTGAGCTGATTGATTCGGCCGGCACGCTGGCGGAGATCGAACATTCCGATGTGATCGTCTACGCGATTCAGTACGATACCAGGAAAGACGGCCTGCCCAAACCACGCGACTGGGCCGTCATACCCCGTCCCCACGGGTATGCCACATTGGACGATCTATATGCTTTCGCGGTCAGATATCTGGGCGATCTGACCGGCCACAGCGGCGGCCGGCTCTATCACGCTGAGACGCTCGCCAGCCTCAACGAAGCTTTCTCGCAAATCGCGGAGGAATTGCGCCGCCAGTACACGCTCTGCTACTACCCCGTCAACCAAAAGCGCGATGGATCCTATCGCCGCATCCGCGTCACGGTCGATCGACCCGGCGCCAAAGTCCGCGCTCGCACCGGATACCGCGCCGGCTCACAACCGCCCGCGGCCAAGTGACTGCAGCCTCTGGCCTATCTCCTATCACGGTTCAGTGACTACGTTTCCCAAGTTGCTGAGCGTACTCTGGGTGGTCAAGGCGAAGTGGTTTGTGTTGCAATGCGCTTTCAAGTTGCGCCCGGCAACGGTCGAAAATCAATCTCTACAACTCATTGGGCAGCCAACTGTGCGACGCTGGAATCCTGCTTTCACGGAAAAGAAGTACGAGATCGATCCGAAAGATCTGGTGGTAGCGGCTTTCGTCCAGGATGAAAAGACCAAGGCCATTCCACAGTCCATCATCGTAAAAGTAAAATCCCAGGCCGTGTTATGACGTCGATGTAGTGACTTCAACAATGCAGGCCAGTTGTTCGACAGAAGCGAATAGAACTCCGGGCAGCTTGCGTTTTACGCGACTGAATGACTTGGCGGCCGCGCCAAAGGGGAGGTGTGCTTTGGTCCGGATGCGAGATTCGGCTTGCCCCGGCAGTCAATTGCTTGCGCGTTCACTCTTTCCGAATGTCTGCAGTGTTTCCAGATAATATAGCGGCAGGCCAATGTCATACCGCTGCCCCTCCACCATCAACCCCAGGAAGCCATCCTCGCGACGCAAGCGATCGAGCGCCGAGGTCAACTGAAACTCGCCGCGCTCGCGTATGTTGTTCCGGATGTGTTCTTCGAGATAGTCAAAGATCTGCGGCTTGATGATGTACTGGCCAAAAACCGTCAGATACTCATCTTCGGTCAGTCCTTCTACCCGCAAGTTACTGCGGGCATAGTCTACGGTGGGCTTCTCAGAAAACTCAGTGATGCTCAGCAGGCGATTTTCTTCAAGCCATATTCCCGCTGCGGTGCCGAAGTTCGCTAATTGTGATTCCGGAGTCCGGCGCAGACCGACAATGCTCTTGCCGTGCTGGTTGTAACTGTCGATCAACTGTTGGGCGCATGAGCGGTCACTATGCGAACTGTACAGGTGATCACCGAGCATCAGGAGGAACGGCTCGTTGCCAACCTTCTCACGCGCGCAATAGACGGCGTGTCCGAAGCCCTCCTGGGCCTCCTGAATGGCAAAGGAGACATGGCGCCCGATCTCCAAGATACGTCGCGCATATTCCTGGAAGTGACGCGGCAGCTTGTTGTAGTTTTCAATCGTCAGCTGCACGTTGAAAAAATCACTGAAGCAGGGACGGTCGCTCTCGTGGACGACGATGATAACCTCTTCCATGCCCGCGCCAAGTGCCTCCTCGACCAGGCATAAGATCACCGGCTTGGCGACGCCGTCGCGGTCGATTATGGGGAACAACTCTTTCTTGCTCGCTTTGGAGGCGGGGAACAGGCGCGTGCCGAAGCCCGCCGCGGGTATGACGGCCTTGCGCACTTTTTGGCCGGCGCGCAGAGTCAGCGGAAGGCAGCTCATTCCCAGGTCGCGCTGGATGATCTTGACGACAGCCAGCTGGTCTGCCTGGCTGCGGACGATGAACTGCGCGGTGCCATCACCCTGTGAGCCGACGCCTTTCCCGCCCCAGATGTGCGGCCCGAGCGGCCCGTAATTCAGCACGCGGTGCAAGACCGGCGCCGTCAGTTCTTCGGGACAAGCGGGTGAAGCATAGCGGTCAAAGAGCGCTTGCGCCTCGACCATCAGCGCACCCAGTTGCTGGGCATCGGAGCTGCAGAGCGCCTCGACAGCCTGCTGCACCATGCGCCGGTTGATCGGGCCCAGGAGTTCCTGAACTCCGCACTCAACCTCGCTTTCAGCGAAAGGGTAAGCACGATTAAGCCGGGTAAGGATTTCCATGGTGTTCTTGTGTGCGCCCAGGTCCACCAGCACCATGTACAGATCTTCGCGCACGCTCAGTTCGGTTACATCTATCCGGTCGCCATCGTAGGTCATCAGGATCGGGCGGTCACCGAACGCGCAGCCCTGATCCATCCGTCCGCAGCGCGATGGGGTAGTGATCTCGCCCTGATAGGCCAGCTCCATTTCACCGCGTGTGGTCAGCTTGAGGTCATAAACACGATTGAAGGCTCGCGCGATCAAGACGCAGATAGCGGCGCTCGAGGAAAGCCCCTTCTTCAACGGCAGGTCGGTCTTATAGTTGTCGATCACCAGACCGCGAACATGGTAGTTGGTCAAGACCTGGTAGGCAACCCCCGCGATGTAACTCCAGAATCCGCCGCCCTGAGCTTCGTCCAACAAGGCCTTGGGCTCCATCCTGATCTCGCAGCGGCTGCGCACGTTGCCCTGGTCTGTGACCGATGTGAGCACCAGCGAGGTCGGATGCGGTTCGACTGCCGCATAGATGCCCTGGTCGGTGCCGGTGATAATCGTATAACCCTTTTCAATCTGCGCATTGGTGCGCCGGTGTCCGCCGGCCCAGTCTGAGTGCTCGCCGAATAGACATACGCGCCCCGGAACGAATATCTTCACCGTTGCCCCCTCCGTTCACTCCTTATGGCAAAGCACTTATTGGGATGCTTGAGCCACCCTTCAGCTTTAGGACGAAGAGATTTGAGAAGCCCGCGCCACAGGGGCCGATTCCAGAAACCCCAGAAGTGCATCCCGGACTGATTCCGGACTAACCGCGTGCTCGGGAAGATAAGCCACCAACCAGGCAGTCTCAGTTTCCGGCGTAATCTTGACCTTCTCGTTCCCGGTGATAGGAGTATCGAGGGGACCGCAGGCGTCGGCTAAGAGAGGCTTGCCGGCCAGATTGAACGGACCGCGCAGTGAATCGTAGCTCTCCCCCTCCCGCCCGGCCCGCAGCAGAAGCGGCGGCGTGAAGGACCCCTCGCGCATCACGCAGCAAGGCACAGCCAACTCGACGCTAAGGCAGTTGTTGATGTCCACCAGCGGGTGGAGCGAAGGCAATTCTTCTCCCTTGAGCACGCGTCGCAGCAGCGCTTCCGAGGATGGGCGATAGCGCGTGGGGTCGCAGCCTGCTGCGTGGAACAGCTTGCGCAGAGCGGAAATAGGCGGATGGCCGGCAAGGCCTTCCGCTGTGAGCCGCGCTCTGGCTCTGCGAACGACCTCGATTCGCAGGTCAGACAGCAGTTTCTCTCCGCCGGGCGCTACTTCCAGCCGAGCCCAGAACAGCAGCCAGCCCTGGAGTTCCTTGATTACCTCAAAAGGTGGTTTTTCCATAGCGGGAGGATTGTATCAGATCCCCTGTCGTTTATTTGCGTTCGTCCGCAGTTTCATTCTATTTGGCAGGAGGTTTGGATTCCTCCAGCAGTTCTCCCAGGTACTTCCCCCATATGGCCGGCATTGAGTGCGTGCCATGGCCGTTCGTCTGGTCGCTGATTGGGATCAGGATGTAGCGGCCGCGCTTGACTCTTTTGATCTCCCTATCCAGAATGCCGAGCTCGGGCGGGTTGACCTGATCATCGGCTGAGTTGATGGCGTAGAGCGGCGCTTTGATCTCCTTGAGGTGCGGCGCCGGATTGTAGAACCGCGACGCATCGTACTGGTAGATCATGTCGTTTGCATCCAGCGTCTTCA
>Ga0315280_10006882_pt1 | contig 15513 bp, 15 predicted proteins | sample YL17G06_40_MG_FD_203697 | JGI IMG/M metagenome (GOLD analysis project Ga0315280, IMG submission 203697) | Sediment microbial communities from Yellowstone Lake, YNP, Wyoming, USA - YL17G06_40 | ecosystem: Environmental > Aquatic > Freshwater > Lake > Sediment | place: USA: Wyoming | collected... | reverse complement strand
CCATCAGAAGACTTGAAATCGAGGAAGATTACTTGCCGGTTAAACCTTGCTAAAGTAAATGAGGAGAGGGAGCAGACTGGTTTTGCAAAAGTGACCTTTGGTGGGGAAGCGGGGACTCGAACCCCGACGCCTTTCGGCACATGATCCTAAGTCATGCCCGTCTGCCAATTCCGGCACTCCCCCATACAGCAGCATTATACCTTATCGGGCTATAATTCTACCACCCCTCGGTCGGTGAGCCTGCTTCCTGGGATTATAATTCCTAGCATTAGCCCTGTCCACCAGAGGTTTGTCTTTGCCATTGCTTGAGGGTATAATTGGGAAACGCTTTGCTGGAGCTAGAATATTGCCTTGGTTCTACTATGTCGCCAGAGTGATAGCTAGGGCGCTATTTGCCCTGCTGACTCGGTTGGAGGTCAAGGGCAAGGAGAATATCCCCAGACAAGGGGCGTTGCTGGTGGTAGCTAATCACCTCAATCTGGCTGACCCGCCCCTGCTCGGTATTAGCCTTGAGCGAAGGATGATGTTTATGGCTAAGGAGGAGCTATTTCGCTCCAAGCTCACCGCTTACTTCGTTAGTAGTTTTGGCGCCTTTCCGGTACACAGGAGGCGGCTGGATAGGGAGGCAATACGTCAGTCACAGCAGGTCCTGGCTGACGGCCTGGCTTTGATTATGTTCCCCGAGGCAACAAGAAGTAAGACCGCCCGGCTTCAGCCGGCTTTCCCCGGCTCGGCGCTAATCGCGAGGCGTAGTGGCGTACCTATCCTTCCTGTCGGCATTAGCGGGACGGAGGGGGTCAAGGGAATAGGCTGGATATGGCACCGCCCCCGTATCACGGTCAACATTGGTCGCCCCTTTTATCTGCCGTCTAGTAAAAAATTGACCAAGGCTGGGCTTGCCGAGAATACCAGCTCTATTATGGAGCGCATCGCTGAGCTCCTTCCACCAAAATATCGTGGAGTCTATGGTAAGCAGTGAAGATTGAGAAAACAAAGGAAATCGGCTTTTGCTACGGGGTCAAGCGAGCTATTGATATCTTAGAGCGGATTGCCCGCGAGCGTGGTGGTGTGGAAACACTGGGGGCAGTGGTGCATAACCAGCAGGTGTTGCAACGGCTGGCTGGGATTGGGGTGAGGGTGGTGACGGGGATAAATGATATCAAGGGTAGTAGCGTAGCCATTAGCTCGCACGGGGTAAGCCCGGAGGTAGAGGCGGAGCTTGGGGCGCGGCATATTGAAATAATTAATACCACCTGTCCCTTCGTTCACCGCGTCCAGATTGCCGCCCGCAGGTTAGCCAAAAATGGTTTTTTTGTCATTATCTATGGTGACGCTAACCACACCGAGGTTAAGGGGGTGCTTGGCTGGGCTGAAGGGAGGGGGGTAGCTACTTTGGATGAGAGGGCTATCGTCAGGCTAGACCCCTTACCCCGCCGCTTTGGTATCCTATCCCAGACGACCCAGATACCAGCCAATTTTACTGAATTTGTTAAGCGGCTTGTTGACTCGGTCTTTACCCGCGATTCTGAGCTGCGCATCATTGATACTATCTGCCATGATATCAGGCGCCGCCAGGCAGAAGCCCTGGAGCTAGCCAGTAGGGTGAACTTGATGCTGGTTATCGGTGGGCGGGGCAGTGCCAACACCAGCCGTCTTACTGAGTTATGCTCTACAGTTACCGAGACCTACCTTATTGAGACGGCAGGGGAAATCAAACCTTCCTGGTTTCAAGGCAAGAAAGACGTTGGAATAACCTCTGGTGCCTCCACCTCAAAGTCAACTATTGACGAGGTTCTGACTCGGCTGGAAGGCTTATAGCCCCATCTCTTTAGCCACTATCTCGCGGTAGAAACTGGCATCACCAAAGGAGACCTCAGCCGCTTTAGCCCGCCTGGTATAGTATTGCAGGTCGTGGTCTATAGTAACACCGATGGCACCATGTATCTGGTGGGCTAAAGCCATAACCCGCTGGCAGGCTTCACCCGCCCATGCCTTGGCAATAGCTACCTCCTTGGTGCAGGGGAGACCCTCGCTCATCATCCAGGCCGCTTGATAGGTGGAAAGCCTGGTGCCATCAACATCGGTTGCCATATCGGCGCAGTAATGCTGGATAACCTGAAAACTGCCGATGGGGCGGTCATATTGCTTTCTTTCCTTGGCATAGCTAACGGTCATGTCCAACGCCTGCTGAATGCAGCCGACCATCTCACAGCACTTTGCCACCGCTGCCCGTTGTATTGTTTTCCCCACCACACCCCACCCCCCATTTAGTTCCCCCAAAATATTCTCCCTGGCTACCTTTACCTTATCAAAAACTACCTCACATAACTTATCGTTGGCGATGGTCTTTAACACCGAACAGCTTATGCCTGGGCTCTTGCCCTCAACAATGAATACAGTAAGCCCCGCTTCCGCCTTGGCTTTTTCATTGGTTTTAGCCACCACCAGCATATAATCAGCAACGTGGGCATCGGGGACAAAGAGCTTTGTCCCGTTAATAACATAGCCGTCCTTATCCGCCGTAGCCTTGGTCTCAATGACAGCATCATACCTGGCACTGGGTTCGGTGAGGGCCAGGGTAAGGAGCATCTCACCGCTGGCAATCTTGGGCAGGTATTTTTGCTTCTGCTCCTCACTACCAGCATCAGCTATGGTTAGACCCCCCAGAACCACAGTGGAGAAGAAAGGACCTGGTAGACAAGCCCTCCCCATTTCCTCGAGCAGTACTGCCAGGTCAAGGAAGCTCATGCCACTGCCACCGTACTTTTCTGGAAGCACCAGCCCCATCCAGCCCAGCCCCGCCATTTCCTTCCACAGCTCTGGTGAATAGCCGAGTTCACTCTGCTCTAACTCCTTGACCACCGTCTTGGGGAGCTTATCGGTAAGAAAATCACGCGCCATCTTCCTTAACATTTCTTGTTCTTCAGAGAGAGCCAGGTTCATTAACATGCCTCCTACTAGTCTCACTACTGGCTGGGCAGCTCCAGCCTTCTTTGAGCTAGGATATTCTTTAATATCTCTGAGGTTCCAGCTTGAAGGCTATAGCCCTTGGATGAGAGATACGAATGATAAGCCATACCCTGCATTGGCGCCCACTTGGACTGGGGCGAAAGCTGACCATAGAGTCCCAGAATCTCTATCGCCGTGCCGGCAAGGCGCTGTTCAAAGGCAGTACCGTATGCCTTAGACATCGCCGACTCCCAGTTTGGCGCCCGCCCGCCGTCCATAACCATGGCAATACGGTACATATGCAACCGCCCAATCTCAAATTCAATCCTGAGCTGTGCCACCTTGGGGCGAATAGTCGGGTCTTCAGCTAAAGGCTTGCCGTTGCGCTTGGTCTCCTTGGTGTACTTTATGAGGGCATCAAAGAGGGGGTAATTCCCCATCAGGCGCTCCATCCCGCTCCGCTCGTAATCAAGCTGGTTCAAAATCTGATAAAAGCCCTTGTTCTTCTCACCGATGAGGCACTTCTTGGATATACGCACGCCATCAAAGAAGACCTCGTTGAAATGCACTCCGCCGGTGATATCTTCTATGGGGCGAATGGTGACGCCAGGCAGGTCGGTGCGGAAAAAGAACTCGCTGATGCCCCGGTGCTTGGGGGCGGTGGGGTCGGTTCTGGCGACCAGGTAAATCCAGTTCATATGGCTACCACCGCTTGTCCACACCTTCTGCCCGTCAATAATATAGTCATCGCCAGCCTCGGTGGCTTTGGTCTTTAGCGAAGCTAGGTCGGAGCCAGCCTCCGGTTCACTCATGCCCAAACCAACATAGGCTTCACCCCTCAGGATCATGGGCAGTAGCTCTTTTTTCTGCTCATCAGTCCCGTAGTGAACGACGGCACCGCCTATCTGGCGGTCGGCGAACCAGTGGCAGGCGGCCGGTGCCCCGTAGCGGAGCATCTCCTCAGTCAGGATGAGCCGGTCAACGAAGGAACGCCCCCGCCCCCCAAGTTCTTTGGGCCAGGTCAGACCAATCCAGCCCTTCTGTGCCACCCGTTTGGTGAACGCCGGGTCATATCCCATTATCCAGGCATCACAGCTTGGCTGCCAAAGCCCTTGTTTTACCTCCCCCTCCAGAAAATTGCGAACCTCTAGCCTGAATCTCTCCTGCTCCTCAGTAAATCTAAAATCCATGCCTATTTTTCTCTCTTTCTAGGGGGTACGCAATGCCAGGCAGGTCACCGTTCTGGAGATGCCGGGGATGGGGTGGATTTTCCCGGTAACTAGGTCACCGATATCGTTGAGACTGGCACCTTCTATTATGACGATAATATCGTAGGGACCAGTGACAACATCAACCGATTTCACCCCGCTTAGTTTCTCCAGAGCGGTGGCTACTTCCTTATTCCTACCCACCGCTGTTTCAATCAGGACAAATGCCCTCGCTGCCATTCCATCCAGCTCCTTATAATAATAAATCTATAGGATTGTAATACTGGGCTACCCGACTGTCAAGGTTGTTACCTTGACAGTAGCTATTCGGCTTGGTTTATAATGTGCTACTTGCTTAAGGAGGGAAATCTTGGAATATTTCTTAACCGAGCAGCAAAGAGAAATCAAAAATCTGACAAGGACTATAGCTGAGGAAAGGGTACTACCGGTGCGGGTAGCACTCGACGAGAAAGAGGAGTTCCCCTGGGAGATTATGAAGGTCCTCGCCGACGCCGGCCTGTTCGGCGTCTACATCCCTGAGGAATACGGTGGTCTGGGTGGTGGTATCTTTGAGCTTTGTCTGGTGGTAGAGGAGCTGAGCCGGGTATGCAGCGGTGTCGCCGTTAGTTATGCCGCTAGCGGGCTGGGGACGATAACTATGTTGCAGTACGGCAGCGAGGAGCAGAAACGCAAATACTTGCCCGATATTGCTGCTGGCAGGAGGTTAGCCGCCTTCGCCCTGACCGAGGAGACAGCGGGTAGTGACCCCGGCGGCATGAAGACAACCGCTCAACGAACCGACAAAGGTTATATCCTTAACGGGACAAAACGGTTTATTACCAACGGTGGCGATGCTGAGATATATACCGTCATTGCCTTAACGGATAAAGAGAAGGGGCCTCGTGGTGCCAGCGCTTTTTTGGTGGAGAAGGACACCCCCGGCTTCTCCTTCGGCAGAAAGGAGAAGAAGCTTGGCATCCGCGCTTCCTCCACCAGGGAGTTGGTCTTTGAGGATTGCCTAGTCCCTGCGAAAAATATGCTCGGTCGGGAGGGGATGGGGTTTATTATGACGATGAAGTTATTAGACCGCTCCCGCCCTGGCTTGGGTGCCCAGGCGCTGGGGCTGGCTCAGGGGGCTCTGGAGGCGGCTCTTGACTATGCCAAGAAACGTATTCAATTTGGGCACCCGATTATTGCCCAGCAAGCAGTCCAGCATATGCTGGCTGATATGGCTATTCAGGTGGAAGCGGCTCGGGCGCTGGTCTATGCTGCCGCCAGGACGATAGATAGCGGCGCCAAGGAGTTCACCCAGGAGTCGGCGATGGCTAAGGTCTTTGCCTCAGACACGGCGATGAGGGTTACTACTGATGCCATGCAGATTTTTGGCGGTGTTGGTTACATGCGCGATTACCCCATTGAGAAGATGTTCCGGGACGCCAAGATTACCCAGATATATGAGGGTGCCAACCAGGTGCTGAGAAATGCCATCGCCTTTGAACTGAGAAAGAAAAGGTGAATGGTTGAATAATACTTGTTTTTCCCCGTGGCATTGACCCTATCCCCCTTTATCCCCCTTCCCCTAAGGGGAAGGGGGAGTTAAGATAAGAGAGAGGGGGCGTTGCCCCCTCTCTCTAAAATCTCTTCCCCCTCTCCTTTGAAGGAGAGGGGGATACAGGGGGTGAGGTAGATAAATATCGCCAAGCTTGACAGTCAACGTAAGGCTTGGCTTATAATAAATAGTTATTTGCGGAGGCGGGAGGTAATGCAGATAAACGTTGCCCAGCAGCTTAAGTCAGATATAGGCTCAACGCGGGAGTATGAAGTGGACGAGAATATTGATGTCTGCGGTAATGGCAGTACTCTGCCCGTTCGGGGCAAGGTCACTCTGACCCGAACCGACAGCGGCATCCTGGTTAAAGGGGTAGTAGATACCGAGGTTGAACTTGCCTGTAGCCGTTGCCTGAGCTCATTTAAGCGCCCGCTAGTGCTGAATATTGAAGAGGAGTATCTGCCGACGGCAGACGTTACTAGTGGTGTTCCCCTCCCCCCACCCGATGAACCCGACCGTTTTGTCATTGATGAGCGCCACATTCTGGACCTGACCGAGGCGCTGCGCCAGAGCGCCTTACTGGCTATCCCAATGAAACCGCTCTGTCAGGAGGACTGCGCCGGGTTATGTCCCAACTGCGGTCACAATCTTAACCAGGGACCGTGTAGCTGTCCAAATTAAGGAGAAAGGAAGATAGTTATGCCACCTTTACCGAAGCGGAAATACCCCAAGGCGCGCCAGGGCGAAAGGCGCCGCCATCTTGGTTTAGCCTTACCCCCGCTGGACTATTGCCCCCAGTGCCATAGTCCCAAGCTATTTCATCATGTTTGCCCTACCTGTGGCAGTTACGCCGGTAGGGAGGTCATAGAGGTCAAAAGCCCAAAAAAGAAGGCTGAATAATGACCTTCGACTGACAACAAAGGGGTCCCCTAGTGCTTAGAACAGCTATCTGCGACCTTTTAGGTATTGAATACCCTATAATTCAGGGGGGGATGATGTGGGTGGGTACAGCGGAGCTGGTCTCGGCGGTGTCTAATGCCGGCGGGCTGGGAATTATCGGCGCTGGTAACGCTGAGCCGGAGTGGGTCAGACAGCAGATTCGCCTGACCAAGCAGTTGACCAGTAAGCCGTTTGGGGTAAATATTGTCATCTTCTCACCCTTTATTGATGAGGTTATCAAGGCAGCTCTGGAGGAAGGGGTGGGGGTGGTTGCCTTTGGCGCCGGTAGCCCCGAGCGTTACCTCCCCAGACTTAAGCCGGCGGGGGTAAAGGTAATGTCGGTGGTGGGGAGTGTGGCTTCAGCCCGCCTAGCCGAGCGGCTGGGGGTGGACATTATCATCGCTGAGGGCATGGAGGCCGGGGGTGAGATTGGGGAGGTAGCCACCATGGCCCTGGTGCCTCAGGTCGTGGACAGTGTCAGGCTCCCGGTAGTGGCGGCGGGTGGTATTGCTGATGGGCGGGGTCTGGTGGCTGCTCTGGCTCTTGGGGCACAGGGTGTCCAGATGGGGACTCGCTTTCTCTGTAGTGAAGAATGTATTGCCCACCCCAGGGTTAAGGCAAGGATTATTAATGCCGGCGACCGCTCGACACTGGTTACCGGTCGGAGGGGCGGTTCTGCTGTGCGCTCCCTGGAGAACAGGATGACGCGGCAACTACGGGTACTGGAGAAGGCTGGGGCAAGCCGGGAGGAGCTGGATTTGTTGGAACGGGGTAGAACCCGCCTCGGCCTGGTTGAGGGCGATGTTGATGAGGGCTGGCTAATAGCCGGGCAGAGTGCCGGACTGATAAAGGAGATTAAACCGGTTAAGGCTATTATTGATGATGTCATAACCGAGGCTGAGGCAATAATTAAGACTATGGGGAAGAGGGTAAGCCGATGAAGGTAGCCTATGTCTTTCCCGGGCAGGGCTCCCAGTGGGTGGGGATGGGGCGTGACCTGTATCAAGGTTTTGCCCCGGCTAAGGCAGTCTTTGACCAGGCAGATGAGACTCTGGGGTTCCCTCTCTCCAAGCTATGCTTTGAAGGTCCAGAGGAGGAGCTTCTCCAGACGATAAACGCTCAGCCAGCGATAGTGACTGTCAGCTATGCCTGCCTGGAGGCAAGCCGTAATTTGAACGCCGGATTACCCCCGGCTAGCTTTGTTGCCGGTCACAGCCTGGGTGAGTATACGGCGCTGGCAGCGGCTGGGGTGCTTGATTTTGCCACCACCGTCTACCTAGCCCGGGAGAGGGGAAGGCTGATGCATGAGGCGGGGCAGATAGTACCCGGAGGCATGGCGGCAATAATTGGGCTTGATGAAGCGGCACTAAATGATGTGTGTAAGGAGAGTGGTACCCGCATTGCCAATATCAACTGCCCCGGTCAGATAGTAATTAGCGGGGCTGAGGATAACCTGAATCAGGCTATGAATCTGGCTAAGGCTAAAGGGGCACCTCGCGCCATTCGCCTGCAGGTGAGTGGCGCCTTTCATACCCCCCTGATGCAGCCAGCAGTCGACGGCATGGCTGAGGCTATCGCCAAGCTTTCCTTCACCCAACCAACCATCCCTATTATTGGCAATACCACGGCTCAGCCATTAACCACGGCGGAGCAGGTCAAGGAGGAGCTTCTGCGGCAGCTTTGTAACTGCGTCCAGTGGCAGCGTTCTGTTGAATATATGGTGGGCAATGGGGTATCCACCTTTATTGAAATAGGACCGGGGAGGGTGCTGGCTGGGCTGCTCAAGCGGATAGACAGGGGTGTTAATATTATTAACATCGGTGATGCCGAAGCGGTGAGGTTAAAAAATGAGTCTTTCAAATAGGGTAGCGATAGTCACCGGGAGTGGTCGGGGGATAGGGCGGGCAATCGCCCTGAGGCTGGCTGAGGCTGGCGCCAATGTCGTTGTCAATGACATCGGCGACGGCAAGCCGGTTGAAGCCGTAATCAGGGAGATTAAGGCGATGGGCAGGCAAGCTTTGCCTGTTCTGGCCGATGTTAGCTCAGCCTCAGAGGTTGAGCGGCTGGTTGGGGAAACTACTTCAGCCTACGGCCGGCTTGATATTCTGGTGAATAATGCCGGGATTGCCCGAGACCAGCTTCTGCTGCGGATGACGGAGGAGGAGTGGGACCGGGTAATAAGTGTTGACCTGAAAAGCGTGTTTCTTTGTACCAGAGCCGTGCTCAAGCATATGGTTAAACAACGCTGGGGCAGGATTATCAGCATTGCCAGCATTGTCGGTATTGTCGGCAACCCGGGACAGGCTAACTATGCTTCAGCCAAAGCCGGTATTATTGGCTTTACCCGCACTATTGCCAAGGAGGTAGCCTCCCGTGGCATCACGGTCAATGCTATTGCCCCCGGCTTTATTGAGACGGAGATGACACAGAGACTTAAGGAGGAATGGAGGGAGGAGCTTAAAAAACGGATTCCCCTTGGACGGCTTGGCTCCCCCGGCGATGTGGCTGAGGCGGTCGCCTTTCTTGCCTCTGAAGAGGCAGGGTACATCACCGGGCAGGTTTTAGCCGTTGACGGGGGTATGGTAATATCCTGGTTATGAGTCAAATAGGTGACGTACTATGGGAGTAAGGCGAAAAGCGAGGGCGATAGCCCTGCAGGCATTATATGAGGTTGACGCCGTCGGGCATGAGGTGGAGGGGGTCTTAGCCCGCCTTCTTGAGGAAAGCGGGCTGTCTGGGGAGAATGCTGCCTTTGCCCGAGGGCTAGTTAGTGGCGCACTTCAGAATAAGAGGAAGATTGACCAGCATATAAAGAAATTTGCCCCCGCCTGGCCGGTGGCGCAGATACCAATCGTGGATAGGAATATCCTGAGACTTGCAATATTTGAGATTTTACTTGATAATAGTGTCCCAGTTAAGGTAGCAATAAATGAAGCGGTTGAATTGGCTAAGATGTTCGGTAGCGATAGCTCACCAAGGTTCGTTAACGGAGTCCTTGGTTCAGTTAGTGCCATTGCCCGCAGGTAGAAAGCTTTAAGTCAGGGAGGTAAAGAATGCCCACAATCTTTGAGCGGATAAAGAAGATAGTTGTTGAACAGCTCGGCGTGGATGAAGCCGAGGTAGTGCCTCAAGCGAGCTTCGTTGATGATTTAGGCGCTGATTCTCTGGATTTGGTTGAGCTGATAATGGCCCTGGAGGAGGAATTCAGCAATCCAAACCAGAAGATGGAAATACCAGATGAGGATGCAGAGAAGATAGCAACCATTCAGGATGCCATTGATTATATCAAAGACCACGGCATCAAGGATAAGTAGTTGGGCAGTCTAAAGCCCTTTAGCTTTTATATTTCAGATACCTAATAGCCCCCGCCTTGCCGATGGCAAGAAATGGGGGGCTGTGCACTCGCATCTTATGAGCCCCAAGGTCAAGGCTTTGTTCGTTATCATAGAAAAGCGAGAGGTGGAGCTCGTAATCGGTATATTTTAGCTCGCCATAGCCCGATAACTGACCAATAATGATAATGAACCTATCGGTTTGACCGGCGGCTATTGGGTGGGCTAGCTTGACAACCTTCCCAATTCCCGGCTTATGGGGATTAAGCAGAACATTATATTCCCATGTCACCGGCGGTGTGTGGTAGGTAGCAGAGTCATAGGCAATACGAGCCGAGATGACACCCACCTCCAGCCGGTTCAGAAGAATAGCCTCGTGGCTATAGTTTCTAAGCCTTACATCCAGGATGGGGAAGAACCCCCTTTTGCGTGGCGGTCCCTCACCCTCAGGAAGCCACTCTCTTCTGAACTTTACAATGCCGTCAGGGTCATCAATTATATCCACCCCCACCACCCTTAATGGCTCGGCTAAAGTAAGCTTGGGTAGCTTTTCTCTGACGCGTTGATTTGCCACCACCCCGCGCCGGTTATCCCAATACAGTTGGGCCGGTTTTAATGGCTCAACCAAGGCAAGCCTTGTTGACCTTTTTCGGTTGCGGCGGCTGGTAACTATATTGAGCCAGTCGTCACGGTAGAGCCTGACCTGGTTAGCGTCAAGCTTGCGGTAGAACCCGCCGGAGACCAGCGTCTGCATATGGCAGTCAAGACACAGGACAGCGAGGTTTGAGATGTCGTTATTGGTGGGGTCAGCATCAATGTGGTGAATCTGGACTGGCTTTCCCACCCTGCGGCAGACGCAGCAGGTTCGGTCAGATAAAAATTGTACGCTGGCTGCGACATCAGGCGGAATAATGATTACCCTTCTGTTGCTCACGATGCCACCCCGCCATTTAGCTATGGGAAAACGCAAATTTAATTATATCCCCAGGCAATTGCCAAAACAATAGGTTTTTTGGGAACTTTGGGGGAATTTTTTGCCAAAGGGGAGAAAAATTTTGACAAAAATGGTAAATCTTTTACTTTTTATGAGGTAACCCCATCCCCTTTATCCCCTTCCCAAGGGGAAGGGGAGGAAAGAGAAAGAGGGGCTTTCGCCCCTCTTTGGAGTGCCTTGAAGTAAAATGAGCCAAATTTAAGAATCTTAATTAAGGTACACTGGGGAACAATTCTCTAATTGAAACATAGGCTTCATTTGTCTCCGCGGCCCTTCTAACCTTTCGCTCAAGAACTGTGCCAAGGCGAAGCTTTGCCTGTAATAGACCATGCAAATCGAGACCATCCATGCAAACTATATTTGTTGCCTTGCCTCGGCTAAATGCCTCAAGTCCCTCGGAACTAAACCCAGAGTAGCTAATGAGCAAACCCCTTGACCATTTAGCCTTGCCACCAACTTTGCCTGAGAAAACCAAAAGACGATCTTGCCCGATTTGTTCGTTTTGCCATGTCGCCTCGACAAGATAGGTCTCGCCTTGAAACTGGAAACTACCATCTATTTGCTCACCAACCAGTCTAAATGAACTTCGTGGTGCTAAACCAAAAACCTCAAATAAGTCTTTGAGAAATTCCTCAAACTCAAATCCCCTTTCTTGTGGAGGAAGGGAAACAAGCTTCAGAATTTTACTGCGTAGTTCCAAGATTGCTTTGTCGGATAACGCTACGGCATCTAAATCGCCCTCTGGTTTTGATGGTTTCCGAGGCAAACTGTTAAGGAACTTCAAGTCGTGAAGTTCGGGAATCTTAAAACCTACTTGAGCAATAAGGTCATTGAGCTTGTTCATTTCCTCATAAGTAATGGGGTTGCCTTTTTGACGATACATTATGCCTTTTTGAACAATCTCAACAAGAAGAGGACATAATCTATTACTCTCATATTGGAGCGTATCAGTCAGTAACTGAGTGATGGCAGGAAGCTTACTGCCGCCAGGCCAGAATCGATTCAACCCAAGCGCGTTAGCAACACCTTGGAAAGAAATCTCTTGGTCTGCAAATGGATGGGCTTTGCCTGGTAGAAAAGAGTAGAGATGTTGAGCAAGTTTACTTAAAGCCTGAGTCTGTGCAAGAGATAATTTCATATTGAAATCCGAATCCTATCCATCAATTAGTTATATTATATCACCCCACCCCTTTTAAAATACCCTCCAATGTCTGTTGCCACTCCTTCCCTAATCGTTTCAGGTTCAGTCCTATCTGGCTGGTGCCTATTCTAACGCCATCGGGGAGGGGGAGCGCACGCTGGTGGGGGGTGAATTTCACGCCCTCAAAGAGCCGGAGTATTATCTGACCGTCTTCAGTGGTGATGGACTCAATGCCTGCCTTCGTTCCCAGAATCCTAATCCTGACGGCATAGAGCAGATTTTTTACCTCCACCGGTAGGGCGCCAAACCTATCGCTAAACTCCTGAGCCATTTCTTCTATCTTTTCCACCCTGTTCAGCTTGACCAGGCTCTGGTAGAGGCTGAGTCTGGTGTCAACGTCAGCGACATATTCCTCAGGGATAAAGGCTCGCAGGGGTAAATCTATGCTGGGGGGTGGTAGGCGGGAGGGTCTGGCTTTCTCCACAACCCCAGCTCGTTTTGCCTTCTGTTCCTCGACGGCATCGGCTAGAAGACGGGTGTAAAGGTTAAAGCCAACAGCAGTAATATGCCCGCTCTGCCTTGTCCCGAGTAAAGTTCCCGCTCCCCTGATTTCAAGGTCCTTCATGGCAATGCCAAAGCCAGCACCAAGCTCGGTGGCGGCAAATATGGTCTTTAGCCTTTTCTCGGCGTTTGGCGATAGGTACTTCCCGGCATCATAGAGAAAATAGGCGTAGGCAAGATTGGCACCACGCCCCACCCGCCCCCGCAGTTGATAGAGCTGGGTCAGCCCGAATTTGTCGGCTCGGTTGACAATCAGGGTGTTGACGTTGGGCATGTCCAGCCCCGACTCAATGATGGTGGTGCAGACCAGGACATCGCTCTTGCCCTGGGCGAAGTCAGCCATAACCTTCTCCAGTTCGGCTTCGGGCATTCGACCGTGGGCAATGGCGATTTTTGCCTCAGGGACTATAGATTGGAGCTCGCTAGCGGCAAGGGCTATGCTTTGAACTCTATTATGAACGAAGAAGACCTGCCCGTTGCGTTCCAGCTCCCTTAAGATGGCCTCACGGATTAGGCGCTCGTCATATTCGGCGACAAAGGTCTTGATGGGGAGGCGCTGCTCGGGAGGGGTCTCCATGGTGCTCATATCCCTCACCCCCACCAGGGACATATGAAGGGTGCGGGGGATTGGGGTGGCGCTCAGGGTGAGGACATCCACCTCCTGCCTCAATTTTTTGAGGTGCTCCTTATGGGCGACACCAAAGCGTTGCTCCTCGTCAATGATGAGCAGACCCATATTTTTGAAGACTACGTCCTTTTGCAACAGGCGGTGGGTGCCGATGCAGATGTCAATACTACCATCGGCTAATCCATCAAGGATTGCCGCCTGCTCTTTCTGGGTCTTAAACCGGCTTAAGACCTCAACCCTTACCGGGAAGGCATCCAGCCTCTGGCTGAAGGTAGCAAAGTGCTGTTGGGCGAGGACTGTGGTCGGCACCAGTACCGCTACCTGTTTTCCATCCATCACTGCCTTGAAGGCGGCTCGGATGGCAACCTCGGTCTTACCGTAGCCAACATCCCCGCACACCAGCCGGTCCATAGGCTTGGCTTTCTCCATATCCCCTTTTACCTCTTCCTGAACCTTCATCTGGTCTGGGGTCTCAATATAGGGGAAGGAAGCCTCAAGCTCCTGCTGCCAGGCGCTGTCAGCCGAGAAGGCAAAGCCGGGGATGACCTCTCGGCTGGCATAGAGGGCTAAAAGCTCCTGGGCGACATCCTCAGCCGCCTCCCTCGCCCTTTGTTTGGTTCTTGTCCATTCCTGGGTGCCGAGGCGGTTCAGCACTGGTGGTCGGTCGCTGGCACCGATGTAGCGGCTAACGCGGTCTATCTGGTCGGTGGGGACATAGAGCTTATCACTGGCGGCATATTGCAAGAAAAGATACTCCCTTTCACTGCCCTCGGTGCTCATCCTGGTAACGCCGGAAAATTTGGCAATCCCGTGCTCAACATGGACGACATAGTCGCCGGGGGCAAATTCCATAGCCAGCTTATGATGGGGCACCGCCCTTCTTTTTATTAGCCGCCGTTGCTTGATAAAGCCAAAGACCTCGGCATCGGTGAAGAGGGTGGTTTCATTATCCATCACCCAGCCCTCAGCCAGTAACCCCTGGACCAGCGTCAGCGAGGCGGGTGGTGGTATCTGCTCAAGCTCGGTAATGGGGGAGGCAATAATATCCTCCTGGGCAAGCAGCTCAGACAGGCGGCTGGCCTGGTGGCTGACGATTATCAGCCTTTGCCTTTGCTCAAGTAGCTGCTTTACCTTATTGACGAAGGCTGGTAGCTGCCCGCCGTAGCTGGGGGCGGTGGTGAAATTAAGACGGTAGGCTGGCTTGCCACCCCAGCTGGTGAGCCTAAGGTTTGGCTTTTGTCTTATTTCCGGCTCAAGCTCCTCCCAGGTGAAGTAGGGTCTGGGTATATCGGCGGGCAATTCCCCCCGCCCTATTTTCTCCGCCCGTAGCTCGCTGGCCTGGGCATCCAGCTCACCCGCGAGCTGCTGGATATTTTCAGGCTCATCCAAGACCAGCAGGCAAGCCGGAGGCAGGAAGCTCAGGATGCTATCCTTTAATGGGGCTAGCCGTTCGCCAGCCGGGACAACAACAATAGACGACAGCTTAGCCAGCGAGCGCTGGCTTGCCGGGTCAAAGGTCCGTATGCTTTCTATGGTGTTACCGAAAAACTCAAGCCTCACCGGCAGGTCGCTGGTTGGGGGGTAGATATCGATAATGCCGCCGCGGTGGCTCATTGTCCCCGGCACCTCTACGATATTTTCCATGCTATAGCCCATCGCCTGCCATCTCCCCAGTAGCCCAAAGGGGTCAATCTCCATCCCCTGCTTTAGGCTATGGCAGGCGGCGGTGAAATCGCGATATGAGGTCGTCTTCTGCATCAAGGCTGGTGCTGAGGCAACGACCAGTGGGACGCCTGTCTCCCCGCTTATATTAGCCAGAGCCGATAACACCTGTACCCTTTCTTGCTCAGTAGAAGCATCGGTGGCAACACGCTGGTAGGGGAGGGCATCAGGCTCAGGAAGCAGTTGTAGCTGGCTTGAGTTGCTCCAGGCCAGTAGCTGTTCGTAGAGCCACTTTGCTCTTTCCGGTTGCGCCGTGACTACCACCATGGGCAATCGCCGCCACTGATACAGGGCGGCAATAAGATAGGGTTTAGCCGCATCCAGGAGTACCCCGGTGCTGGCATTCTGCCCTATTTCACCCAGGAGCTGGCGATAGGCAGGCGCCTCTGCGATAAGATTAAGCAACTTAGTTAAATCCATTTTCCTCCCCAAACGCCTTTAGGGCTAGCCGAGACGGCCTAGCCCTCCAAGAAAATTCTAGCACAGGAGA
>Ga0315280_10006881_pt1 | contig 15514 bp, 17 predicted proteins | sample YL17G06_40_MG_FD_203697 | JGI IMG/M metagenome (GOLD analysis project Ga0315280, IMG submission 203697) | Sediment microbial communities from Yellowstone Lake, YNP, Wyoming, USA - YL17G06_40 | ecosystem: Environmental > Aquatic > Freshwater > Lake > Sediment | place: USA: Wyoming | collected... | reverse complement strand
AAGAAGAGCACAATAAAGGCGGGAGTTGCCGCCCCCAAAGAAACGGCAAAGACGCCCAAAAAAAAGGCGGTGAAGGTGGAAGAGGAAACCATGAAAGAGCCGGAACCGGTCCAGGTGCAACCTGTTCAAGCTCCTCAACCGAGTGCTTCACCGGAGGATGGGCGGGTTAATACAGGAGCGGTTGCGGCGGAAGGGTTAAGCGGAAGGCAGGCCGAGCTCGCCGCGCAGGCGGCTCTGGCGGCGGAAAGGGCGAAGAAGGCCAAGTTGGCCCAGCAGGGGGGAAGCAGCCAGCCCGCCACGCCTACAAAGTAACAACGGCCTGTTTTCCGATGCAGGAGGGCCCTGATGGGGAATATTTCCGGGGGTGCGGGGAGAAACTCCCGGTAAATCGAAAGTGGGGGGAAAAAACCTTACAGGCGGATTAGCCGGCCGGTATGGTTCTTGCACTATTTGCAGCTGGCGCTTTCTTATTTCAGGGGCATCGGGAATAAATCGGAGGTTTTCGCCCTTCAAGCGTAACTTGATCGGCCGGGGAATGTCATGGCTGGCCAGGTGGAAGAACGCGAAATAACATAGCCGGGAAATGGTCCGGGAGAAAACAGGGGGAACAGAGAATGATGAAGAGTTTTAAGTGTTTGCTGGTGGCATGTCTTGCCGCAGCAGCGGTTTCCTCCGCGCCGGTCGAAGCAAAGGAAACCACCCGACAGCTAATCAACGTTCCGTCACCGGAGACGCTTCCGCAATTTGCGGTGGCGGTATCGGTGGCGGGAAGGCAATTCATTCCCGAGCCGGATACGGCGGCTGACCAGAATCTGGTCTGGGGTCCCAGCATACGTGCCGGGCTGGGCCTGTTTGACCGGGTGGAACTGGGGATGGACGCGGTATCCGCGATGCGGAGCCTAGACCACGTCAGTGCATATTTGAAGGTGCGGCTGTTGGACGAGGGCTTCCTGATGCCCGCCATCGGCGTGGGGGCCTTTGATGTAACCACGGATAAGAGGCCTAACGAGGATATCGGACAGCCGGCAAACGCAAGCGATGAATACAGGAAAGCAAACAAGACCGACAATTCCATGTATTTCATTCTTGCCAAGAGGATTCCCTTTGTAGGCAGGGCCTACGTTGGAATGGGCCGCGGACGTTTCATGGGAAGGTGCGGCGTGGACAAGGACCTGAACGGCCTACTGCTCGGCGGCGAAATCAACCTTCCGTTCGTTAACGTAATTGGTGAAATTGATGGGCGGACGGTGAATGCGGGAATTTCTTCGGGTACGCCCTCTTTCCCCATGGGGACGGTTGGAATCGGCGTCAATGCCATGGTTGGCGGGAAATACTTGCCGAATTATAGGGATACTTCCCTGGACCAGGGATTGCGCCCGGCATTGTTCGGGCGGCTGGAACTCGTTATCACTCCCGGACCTAAGGGCCCTGAAATAGTGAACGCCACGGCCCCGGATATGGCTAGGCTGCCTGCTCCTCCGGCTCCGAAGAAACCTGCGCTTTCTGCGACGGTCACTGGAACTGCTAAGCCGGCTGCGAAGCCGGCCGTTGCTTCGTCCACCGCTCCGACGGCAACTCCTACTGCCAAGCAGGCCACGCCAGCACCGGCAGTCAAGCCGACAGAAGCTCCCGCTGCCAAGCCGGCTGCGCCAGTTCCGGCGAAGGCCACGGGTAAATGACCCCACCTCCCCCGGCCGGGACGGCGGTCCTCGACGCCCGAACGATTCGGGCCGTAGGGAAGGATGCTGTCTATCCGAAGAGGGCAATTCATCGGGCGGGAAGGCAGCCGCTTCCGGCCTGGGTGGGGATTTGCGCGGCCCTGAAAATCCATCCGTCAGTATGCCGGACATTGAAATGGTTGGTTGACCGTATCGGATCCGCCATACTGCTTGTATTGTCCGCACCGATAATGCTGGGAGTGGCTTTGGTGGTCAAGCTTTCCTCGTCCGGACCGGTCCTTTTTAGGCAGGTCCGGGTGGGACTTCACGGCCGCCGTTTTATCATGCTGAAATTCCGAACCATGGTGGATGGCGCCGATAATATGAAGAAGCATTTGGCCCACAGGAATGAAACCGGTGGGATACTTTTCAAAATCCGTAATGACCCGAGGATAACGCGGACGGGCCATATCCTGCGTCGGTCAAGCCTCGACGAACTGCCGCAGTTGTGGAACGTCCTAAGGGGCGAAATGAGCCTGGTGGGGCCGCGTCCGCCCGTGCCGGGGGAGGTGGCCAGATATACTCCTACCATGCGGCGGCGGTTGGAAGTGAAGCCGGGCATGACCGGACTCTGGCAGGTCTGCGGCCGTTCGACCATACCGCACCCGCGAAATTTCGCGCTGGACGTCTGGTATGTGCAGAAGTGGTGTTTCCTGATGGACGTAGCAATACTTTTCCGCACGATTCCAGCGGTTTTGTCGAGAAACGGGGCAAGCTAATGCCCCATACCTATCACCTTCGCGCCCCTACGCGCTAAAATCTATAAACATGAACCAGGGAGCACTTGCCAAAGCGCGTCTTGCCGTCACTGCCGTGGCATTGCTGTTGGCGTGTGGCGCGGCCACCGGTGCGGACTACAAACTTAGCCCGCAAGACGTCATTGAAATCAGCGTCTGGCAGCACGAGGACCTTTCGCGCGTGCTGACGCTGGAGTCGGGCGGAACGATATCGTTCCCGCTGGCGGGGCAGATACAGGCGGCCGGAAAGAGCGTGCCGGAACTAACGCAGGAACTGGTGTCGAAGATATCCAAATACATCCCGAACCCGCAGGTGACGGTTTCGGTGCGGGAATACCGCGGGCTGTCCGTAACTGTTTTAGGCAGGGTCAACAAGCCCGGCCACTATTCAATAATGGGCGGACGCAATCTTTTGGATATCCTGGCGGAGTCGGGCGGGATGACCGACAAGGCGGACATCTCCTGCGTCCGGGTCCTGCGCGAAGGGAAGAGCGACTGCATAGACTTGGACCCGATTATCAAGGGGAAGCGGGCATTGGATTACGACTTAAAACCGGGCGACACGGTCTATGTTCCGGAGAAATGGTGGGCTTGGCTGGATTCGCAGACCGTCTATTCGACGCTCACGTTGGCCGTAATCGTCCTCCAAATCGTCGCCCTCTCCCGCTAGATGGAACGTCAAAAGCTTCACTCCGGGACCAATTCCCACCCTCGCCCGCAAGCATTCTGCTGGTGCGTCAAAGACGCACAGGCAATAATTCATCCGCTCGCAGCGGGCGTTCCTACGCCCCAGAGAGGGGAGGGTGAGGGGAATGTGGCCCCAGGGATGAAGAAGCTTGTTTGTACCAGGGCATACCGATGAAAACGAGTTTCCATCAGGACGCCGTCGCGTTCCGTGAAAAGAGCTATGGAAAGGATACGGCCTTGCTCAATTCCAAGGGTTACCGCCCGGTCGGAAAGCGGGACAAGGCCAAGGCGCGGGCGGAGTCTGATAAATTCCTTGACCAGACGTTGACAAAACCTGAAAATCCGCCGTCCCCGGGTCCAGCAAGCGCTGATACTAAAGATAATAAGGAGACGGCTGGCGCGGCAGGGGGAAAAACAACAACAAAGGCAATAAATAGCAGAATGAAGACAGGAAGAATAGAAAAGGCAGGGAAAGGCAAATGAAAACCCCCGCTAATCAAGTCGCCGAATGGGGATGGGAGGACTGGTCCGGGATGGTGCGCCGGAACTGGCGGGTGATTGCGGTATGCGGAGGAGCGGCCGGACTGGCGGCGCTCATAGCAAGTTTTGTCCTTCCGCCTGTCTATGAGGCATCAGCTATGGTGCAGGTGGACCCCACAAGCACGCGCGCGGTGATGCTGGCGGAGTCTCCGTTACAGCCAAACAACGAACTCTATTCGCAGGTGGAATTAGCGCGTAGCAACGCGGTATTAACTCGCGCATGCGTGAAACTGGGGTTGACCGGCTCCGGTTCAGGGGAGCAGATTTCCGTCGTGCAGGAGATGGGGAAGAAGGTCCGGGTTTCTCCGCTTCGTAACACGAACCTGATATCCATAACCGCTAGCGCACGAACCTCCGAAAAAGCGCGTGACATGGCGAACGCTGTAGCGGATTCGCTCATGGCGGCGGGAATAGAGAGGAAGCGGGCGGAATCGCGCCGGGTGCGGGAATTCCTTGACCAGCAATTATCCAAAATCCGCGATGAACTAATCCGTTCCGAAGCAAACCTATCGCAACGGGCGCTCAAGGTTAACGAGGAAGTATATAAGCTTTTATTGTCGCGGCGGCACGAGGCCAACATTGCTGAGAACAGCGACATCGGCGCCGTTTCCGTGGTGGACCCGGCCGTTAGCCCGGACCGGCCGGTCCGGCCCCGCAAGCGCTACAACACCCTGCTCGGCCTAGTTTTGGGCGCGCTGGTTGGATTCGTCACATCGATGTGGCGGGAGCAAAGGGAAGACAGCGTAAAGAGCATGGAAGAACTGGAGGCAATGTCGGATATTCCGGTTCTTGGTTGGGTTCCGCAGACAGACAGCAGGCCGGGAAAGGATTGGCTGGTGGACCCCTGCTCGATATTAAAGGACGAGGAGAAGGCGAAACACCTCGAACCGTATCACCTTCTTTTGGGGAACCTGGACCTGCTCCCCGCATCGGTCCAGAGAAAAGCATTGGTCATCACCAGTTACTTCCGCAGGAGGGGAAATCGCGCACGGCCGCCTGCCTCGCCCTTACCATGGCCCGGGAAGGGAAGAAGGTCGTGCTGGTGGAGATGGACCTGCGCCGTCCCACGATGAATGCGCTTTGGGGCAAATCCACCGAAGGATTGGCCGCTGTATTGGGAGGGAAGGCGAAGCTTGAAGAAGCCCTGATGACATGCCAGGGGTCGGAAAACCTCGCCCTCCTGCCGGCGGGGCAATCCTTTTCGAACCCGGCGGAACTCCTGAACGGCCCGGGAATGGAGGAAGTCCTTGGTTCCCTGCGGAAGCGGTTCGAATACGTTCTGATCGATTCACCTCCGGTTTTGCTTACTCCCGATACGCTAAAAGTTGCGTCCCTTCTGGATGGCGTCATTTTTATTGTCCAGGCCGAGCGCACCCCGCGCAGGCTGGTGGACCGCGCCCTCCGACAAATGGAGCGGGGGAGCGTCCGCGTCCTCGGCCTTGTACTCAACCGTGTCCCCGAGCGCTCTTCGGCATATGGACAATATTACGGCGGCGGTTACCGTTACCAGTCCAAATCGGGCGGCGGGGATGGCAAGGCCTGATGCTATTTCCATATTTCTTCCGTTTCATCATTGGAAAACCCCGGATGCGACTTTTTCCCGCCATTGCTATCATACAGGTGACATGAAAAGTAACGGGACGATTAATGTTCAGATTGATAGGATGGTGCGAAGGATATCCAGGAAATTCAGGCCTGACCGTATTATCCTGTTTGGCTCGCGCGCCCGGGGCGACAGCAAACCCGGGAGCGATGTGGACTTGCTCGTAATAATGACTGTCAGGGGTTCCCTCAGGAAGAAGCGCGTGGAGTTGCGGCTGGCTGTGCATGACATACAGGTTCCCAAGGATATCCTGGTTGTCCGTCCTGAAGACGCGGAGGTCCAGAAGGACATACCCGGCACGATTGTGCGCTACGCTTTAAGGGAGGGCAGGACGCTTTATGCCCGCGCATGAAACCGCGGTCATTAGGGTGGCAGGGGGGTGGGTCAGGAAAGCGGAAAACGACTTTTCAAACGCGACAAACGAGATAAAGCGGGGCAGGAGTGCTCCGGCCGACACGGTTTGTTTCCACGCCCAGCAGACCGTGGAGAAATACCTCAAGGCTGTTCTTGTCCTGAAGGGCATCGATTTCGAGAAGACACATAATATCTCCATGCTCCTCGCGCTTCTGCCAAGGCATGCCCGCCCCGTATTGAGCAAGGTGGAACAGGAGACGCTATCGGATTATGCGGTGATGGCACGGTATCCGGGGGACTATGAGCCAATAACCCTTCCCGATGCAAGGAAAGCTGTAGCCGCCGCCCGCCGAGTCCGCGGCTTTATCCGCAAGTATTTTCCGGCGGTAATTCCGGGCAAATAGAGACATGCATATAACTTGCTCTTATATGTCAAGACCTGACCCCGAGCAGCTTACCATGGCCCGGGAAGGGAAGAAGGTCGTGCTGGTGGAGATGGACCTGCGCCGTCCCACGATGAATGCGCTTTGGGGCAAATCCACCGCTGGATTGACCGCAGTACTGGGGGGAAAGGCGAAGCTCGAAGAAGCAGTAATGACTTGTCAGGATTCGGGGAACCTCGGCCTCCTGCCAGCGGGGCAGACTTTGGCAAATCCGGCGGAACTCCTGAACGGCCCGGGAATGGAGGAAGTCCTTGGTTCATTGCGGAAGCGGTTCGAATACGTCCTGGTTGATTCACCCCCGGTCCTGCTTACTCCCGATACCTTGAGAGTCGCTTCTTTACTCGACGGCGTCCTGTTCGTTGTCCAGGCTGAGCGCACCCCCCGGCGCCTTGTTGATCGCGCCCTCAGACAGATGGAGCGCGGGAGCGTCAAGGTTCTGGGATTGGTCCTCAACCGCGTACCGGAGAGGTCTTCCGCCTACGGTTCTTATTACGGCGGCGCATACCGCTACTCTTCAAAGTCGGGGGGGGCGGGGACGGCATGACCTTGGGATTGGGATGGGCATTGCATCTAAACCAGTAATATCCGTTACCGGATGAGGCCCAAACCGGACATGTCCGCCACCGGTTCCGGTGTCCTGCCCGGGGCAGGCGGGGTATCATAGTAATATGAGTATAGAGCGCTCAATCTTCAAGGATGGCCACGCATGCATGTGAAGCGGAGCAGGCTGGAGCGGGAGGTGGCGGCGGGGCTCAAGGCGTCCCCGGTAACGGCGATCCTTGGGCCGCGCCAATCCGGGAAGACGACGCTGGCCCGCAGGCTGGCCGCGGTTCGGCGCGCGCACTTCTTCGACCTGGAAAACCAGGATGACGCGACGAGGCTTTCGGATCCGGTCCCCGCCCTCAGGCGCCTGAAGGGTGTAGCCGTCCTTGACGAGATCCAGCGGAAGCCGGAACTGTTCGAGACGCTTCGGGTCCTGTCGGACCGGCGCCCCCTGCCGTGCCGATTCCTGATACTCGGCAGCGCCTCGCCTTCCCTGCTTAAGCGCACATCGGAGAGCCTTGCCGGCAGGGTGCGTTTCGTGGAGATGGGGGGTTTCACGCTCGAGGAAACCGGTCCATCCACCGCCAGGCGCCTATGGATGAGGGGGGGGATGCCCGACTCGTTCCTGGCCGGGAAGGATAAGGGGAGCTGGAAGTGGCGGGAGGACTTCATCACCACCTTCCTGGAGCGCGACATCCCGCAACTTGAGATCTCCATTCCTGCCGCCACCCTGAGGAGGTTCTGGGCCATGGTGGCCCACTATCACGGGCAGGTGTGGAACTCATCGGAGGTGGCCGGTTCGCTCGGGGTGGCGCATACGACGGCCCGCCATTACCTTGACATCCTCGAAGGCGCATACATGGTCCGCGAACTCCAGCCCTGGTTCGGCAACTTGCGTAAGAGGGTGGTCAAATCTCCCAAGGTCTACCTACGGGATTCCGGACTGTTGCACACCCTCCTGCGCCTTCGGACCTTTCGTGAACTGGAAGTGCATCCGAAAGTGGGCGCCTCATGGGAGGGATTCGCCATGGAGCAAGTCCTCCGGCGCGTGGGGGAGCGGGACGCCTTCTTCTGGGCGACGCACGCCGGGGCTGAACTGGACCTCCTGGTCCTGGGCCGGGGGAAGAAATGGGGATTCGAGTTTAAATTCAGGGAAACGCCGGCAATCACCAAATCGATGCGGTCGGCGATGGAAGATTTGGCCCTGGCCCGGCTGTGGGTCGTGCATCCGGGGAGTCAAGCCTATCCGCTTGGAAAGGACATAGAGGCTTTACCTCTTGCTGGCATCGAGCGGGCCATAGCAATTACGGGCGCGGGGAGATAGCGGGTGGGGTGCCGATTCCCGTCCCCCACTGGCTGCAGGCCACTGGCTACAAGCTATGGGCCTTCCCCTGATGGCATTACAGCCCCCGAAAACTCCTTTGCCCACCACCTGTCAAAACCGGGTTTCATGCCGTTCCAGGCCAGTGGAATCAGGGATATTGAAGATAATGAGGAGGCGGGTGTCGTAGCGGTGGAAAAAACAATAACGGAACAAATCATCGCTTCTTTAGGGGATGTCAAATGCTAAGCCCTGCACGGCTGGCCTCTGGGCCAGACGACAGCACGAACGTGCGTGGCTCATAGTCGAAGGGTCAAGCCCTGACACCGAAGAGACACCGAAGAGCAAAGATGAGCCCGCGGTCATTAGGGTGGCAGCGGTACAATAGGTCCATGGTGAACGAGTTGCTGGCCACAATGGATACCGGCTCGGCTGGCAAAGGAGGCCAGACATGACCAAGGCCATGATCAAGGAAATGGAGCCGCTCATCAATGAGATTGTTGAGCAGAAGCTCATGGAAATCCTTGGGGATCCGGATTCCGGCTACGAGCTCAAGCCTGCCATCAAGGCCCGGCTCCGCAAGCGTTTATCCCTGGGTCAACTCATTCCCGCGCAGAAAGTGGCCCGCGACCTTGGCCTCAAGTGGTGACGCCTGGCTGAAGTTGAGTTCACTCCGGAAGCTGCCGCAGACCTGGCCGGGCTCGACCGGACGGTCGGACAGCGGGTCCTTACGAAAATCCGTTGGCTTTCGGAGAACTCCAGCATCGTTTCTCCAGCGCGGCTGATGGGCAATCTCCGGAATATCTGCAAGCTTCGGGTAGGAGATTGGCGTATATTCTACGAATACCAGGGGCGGACCAACCGGATGGTCATCCGTGCCATTGGCCACCGTCGCGAGGTCTACCGCTCCCACCGCTGACCACCAGCAACCCCGAAACAAGCCATGGAAGTCCTGCCGAAAAGATTAATATAATGTTGCATAAGTCCTATCTTCGCCGTGCTTCCCCCCATTCCCCGTCCCCGCCCGGCGCGCTAAAATATATAAATAATGCATAGCGCTGAAATCGACCAAAGTAGCATTACATCCTCCGAAAACTCGTTTGCCCATACGCCGGCAAAGCCGGATTTCGCGGCGGTTCCTGGGGCTGGAATGAGGGATAAAGGAAGAAAATGGGAGGCGGCCGGCGCAGCAGCAGAAAACAAACGACATAATATGGAAAGCATGGAAACAGGGAATGCAGAGAAGGGAACGGGAGCGGGATTGCTGATATCCGAAGCTGACAGCCGAAGGCAAGCCTTGCGCGCCCTGAGCCTGTCGAATGGGCAAGCCTCGCGCGCCCCGCGCCGCCTGGTGGACCGCGCCCTTAGGCAGATGGAACGCGGGAGCGTCAGGGTGTTGGGCATGGTCCTCAACCGGGTTCCCGAGCGTTCATCAGCATATGGTTCCGATTACGGAGGTAGCTATCGCTATCAGTCAAAGTCTGGCGGCGAGGATGGAAAGGCTTAAGCGTCGGCGGGTTAGGGGGAGCGGGAAGCCTGGAATTGGATATCGCGAAGGGATATATGGTTCCTATGAGCATGCGCTTGGCGGGTCGTTCCCCACATCAATTTCGGCTCTCACCCCCCGCAAGTATCATCTGCTAAGTCTTATTCATAATCACTTCCCGGCGGACAAGAACTCCAAGATTCTTGAGATAGGTTGCGGTCATGGGGCGTTAATCCATTTCGCCAGAGAATCCGGATATATGAACATCGAAGGGGTTGATGCGTCTCCGGGACAAGTAAATGCCGCGCGCAATATGGGGATTATGGGTGTGCGACTCGGTGACGCGATGACTGCGCTGAAGAAATGCGAAAAGGAATCCCTGGACGCAGTTGTAGCATTCGATGTGCTGGAGCATTATACGAAGGATGAAGCTTGGGAGTTGGCGGGCGAGATATTTAGGGTGTTAAGGAAAGACGGGAGGTGGATTATTCATACACCGAATGCGGATTCGCCTTTTGGGATAGGGGTTCGATACGGTGATTTCACGCATGAGTCAGCATATACGAGCAATTCAATCAGCCAATTGGTACACGCCGTCGGATTTACGATAGTTGTATCCCATGAGGATCCGCCCGTGGTTCATGGATTAGTGAGCGCAGTTCGTCGTCTCGTATGGTCGGTGATTAGAATCAATATGGGTTTCATCATTGGGGTCGAGACCGGCAATGTAAGGCAGAAGTATATTTTGACACGTAATCTTATAGCCGTAGCTCTGAGATAGTATGTGCGGTTTCGCTGGTATCTTTGCTCATCGGCCCTGTGCTCCATGCATTGATGAAGATGAGCTCCTTCGTATGCGTGAGGCGATGGTTAAGCGCGGCCCTGATGGAGCTGGGAATTGGATATCAAGTGACCGCCGGGTCGGACTGGCCCATCGGCGCCTTTCAATAATAGACTTGAGCGAAGAGGGTTCCCAGCCGATGATTTCTGCCGATGGTTCTCTCGTTGTTGTGTTCAATGGGGAAATCTATAACTATAAAAAGATTCGGGCTGAACTGGAAAAGGAAGGTCGTCATTTCCGTTCCCAATCCGATACGGAAGTTCTTCTCCATTTGTATGAAACACGCGGGAAGGATATGGTTCATGCTCTCCGGGGAATGTTCGCGTTCGCGATTTGGGATAGCAAAAAGAGGGGCTTGTTTATAGCGCGCGACCCATTTGGAATAAAGCCGCTTTATTATTCTGATGTAGAGGGAACAATACGAATTGCTTCCCAAGTGAAGGTGCTATTAACAGGAGGGAATATCGGTAAGACGCCGAGCCCTGCCGGGCACGTGGGTTTTTATCTGATGGGATATGTTCCGGAACCTTATACGTTATACAATGATATTCGTTCACTGAATGCCGGTTCATGGTTATGGATAGGTGAATATGGACACACGGAAGAGCATTTGTTTCATGATGTTGCGAGTGCGTTTATTGCGAATAAGCAGGATATAGATGGACCGATTAATGAGCAGGAAGTATATAAGCAGATTCGTCAATCGTTGGCCGACAGTGTTAAACATCATTTAGTAGCGGATGTACCAGTAGGAATATTTCTTTCTTCCGGTCTGGACTCATGTTCTTTGGCTGCAATTGCATCGGAATTATCCCCCGGAAGAATCCATACCATTACTCTAGGATTTGACGAATATAGGGGAACCAAACTGGACGAAACAGCTTATGCGGAGGCTGTTGCTGCAAGGTTAGGAACGGTTCACCAAACAAGATGGATAGGGCGGGAGGAGTTCTTAAAGGAAACGCAGCGCTTATATGAAGCGATGGACCAACCAAGCATAGATGGCGTGAATACATACTTTGTAAGCAAGGTAGCTGCGGAATCCGGACTAAAAGTTGCTCTTTCAGGATTAGGGGGGGATGAACTGTTCGGAAGTTATCCGAGTTTCAGGGATGTACCGCGGATTTTCAATATATTCAGGCATTTTCAGGCTGTAAACCAGATTGGAAAGACTATTCGCGGGTTATTATCTCCTTTACTCCAACCTTTTACTTCCTCCAAATATGCCGGCTTGATGGAGCTTGGAGGGACATTCGGAGGCGCTTACATGCTTCGGCGCGCTCTCTATATGCCATGGGAAATATTAGGACTAATGGATCGTGATTTGGCCAATACCGGGTTAAAAGAACTGGATATTCTTAGGCAACTAGATGGAACTTGCTCAGGTGTTGGTTCTCCGCGATGTAAGGTTAGCGCACTTGAATTGAAATGGTATATGCGTGGCCAGTTGTTGAGGGATGCTGATTGGGCAGGAATGGCCCATTCTTTGGAAATTCGTGTGCCATATATAGACCGAGAGGTCATAAAGGAAGCGGCACTATTAACTATGGTAGATGCACCGATTTCGAAAAGAAATATATTAGGACCAATACTTACAAATATATCGCAACAACTTGTTAAACAAAAGAAACGCGGCTTTACAATACCAATTAGAGATTGGCTGGTTAAGGAAACCAGGGGCAGATACCAGCGCAGGGGTCTACGCGGCTGGGCGATAAAGGTATATAGCAAATTGAATATTACAAAAAGAGTTCTTGTCCTGGTTTCGGATGCTTTCGGTGGATATGGAGGAATTGCTAAGTTCAATCGCGATTTGATAAATGCCATATGTAGTTATTCGGAAGTCAAAGAAGTCGTTTGCATACCAAGGCATATGCCGAATTCCATAGAAAAACTGCCAGCAAAACTTGAGTTTAGGCAAGACTCTTTGGGGGGAAAAATAAAATACATGATGGCGCTAAGGCGTGTATTGCAGAAGGCAGGTAGTTTTGACTTGGTTATTTGTGGACATATTAATCTCTTGCCGGCTGCACATTATGTGAGGAGGAAAACAGGGGCCCCAATCGATCTTATTATTCATGGAATAGATGCATGGAACCCAACTAATAGTCGGATTGTGAATATGTTAATCAAATCCATCGATGGGGTTATATCAGTAAGTAATCTAACGGCAGACAGGTTTAGTAGATGGTCGGGACTATCTCGGGATATCATTCGGATATTGCCCAATTCAATAGATAGGAAGATATTCTGTCCGGGTCCAAAATCAAAGGAATTAGTCGAGAAATATGGTCTGGGGAACAATAAAGTAATTATGACTTTGGGTAGAATGGAATCCAGGGAAAGATACAAAGGTTTCGATGAGGTGTTGGATATTATGCCCGAACTTATAAGAGAATATCCCGGAATCATCTATCTTGCTGTAGGAGACGGTTCAGATAAAAAACGACTGGAAAAGAAGGCAGATATTCTTGGCGTTATTAGTAATGTGATTTTTACGGGGATGATTCCAGAAACAAGCAAAGTAGATCATTATCGGCTGGCCGACGTTTATGTAATGCCAAGTAGGGGGGAGGGGTTTGGAATAGTTTACTTGGAAGCCATGGGTTGCGGTGTTCCGGTCATAGGAAGCAATATTGATGGAAGCCGCGAGGCACTTAGAAATGGAGAGCTCGGTATTCTTGTTGATCCTAGTAATCCGAAAGAGTTAGTATCTGCAATCAAGAAATCTCTTGGTATGTCTCGCGCTATTGTTCCCCCAGGGCTTTCATACTTCGATTACAATAATTGCGAGAATAATATGCATGCAATATTGGAGGTATTGCTATGAGCATATTCGATGGAAAACATGAGATCCCTGCGACTGAAATACGAGCATGAAAAAAACCAAGGTGGCATACCTGGTTAGTCACCCAATACAGTATCAGGCGCCCCTCCTTGCGAATATTGCAAAACAGTCGACTATAGAATTAAAAGTCTTCTTTTGCAGCAATATATCTGTAGCGCAGTACTTTGACAAAGGATTTGGAAGGGCGATTAAGTGGGATACTCCGCTTCTGGAAGGTTATGAGTATGAGTTTCTTCCGGTGCTTATTGGCGGAAGTGAGATATCATTTGCCCGCCCGCTCAATTACAGAATAGCATGGAAACTATTCACTGGTCATTTCGATGTTCTGTGGATTCATGGATACAACAGATTGATCAATTGGTGGGCTATTATCGTGGCTAAGATTATAGGCATGAAGGTTCTTGTGCGTGATGAGGCATGGGAATTGGACAAATCAATTCCTATTATTAGGCGATTGTCGAAAAGGATGTTCTTTAGGGTCCTCGAACACTTATGCGATGGTTTTCTTTCCATTGGCACATTAAACCGAGAATATTACCGGGCATATGGTGTGCCTGACAGGAAGATATTTAGTATGCCATATGCTGTGGACAATGCTTTCTTCCAAGGAAAATGCCATGAAACGCATTCAAATCGCGAAATGCTAAGGGCCTCATTAGGAATGGAACAAGGGCGTTCGATAATACTATTTGTTGGAAAACTCGAGGAGAAAAAGCGTCCGCAGGACCTCCTGGAAGCATATGGGGCGCTCTCTCTTGATGGCATAGTGGAACCGAATCCATATCTTATTTATGTCGGAGATGGGACTCTAGCGGACGATTTAGAGAAGGCAGCTGGGGAACGTGGATGGAAATCCATCAGATTCTTGGGTTTCAAGAATCAAAGGGAATTACCACAATATTATGACCTCTGCGATGTCTTTGTCCTGCCATCCGCATGGGCGGAGACATGGGGTTTGGTGGTCAATGAGGCGATGTGCGCTGGAAAGGCGATTATCACGAGTGATCATATTGGGTGTCATGCCGATTTGGTAAAGCCGGGAATAAATGGAGAGTTATTCCCGGCTGGGGATGTCAATGCTTTGGCCGAGAAGTTGCGGAAATTGATGGTTGATCCGGTTTTACTTAAGAATATGGGCCATAATAGCTTGGATATCATCAGAAACTGGTCATTTAATGAAGACATTAAGGGACTAAAAGAAGCGCTGTCTAGTGTTACGGCTAAGATAAATGGAGATATTATTAGATGAAAATATTAATGGTTGGTCAGTTTAGCGAATATGGCTATACGTTGGCACATCTTCGGGCTTTCCGCGAAATGGGGCATGATGTCGAAGCAGTATCGATTTATCAGGAAGGAATTGGGCTATCCTCGAAGGGTTCCCTGCTGGATAGAATACTATGGAAACTCGGTTATGTACGTGATAAGGCCGGTGTTAATCAGAAGCTATTATCTTTGGTTAGCAATACAGTTCCTGATATTTTGTGGATGGAGAAACCCCTTAATCTCCGCTCAGCAACTTTTAGGCAGTTGCGTATATTACATCCGGGGGCGATATCGGTGTTTTTTTCCCATGACAATATGCAGAAACCACATAATCGAAGCATATCTTTATCGAAATCCTTTCGATACTATCATATTGCCTTTATTATAAAAGGATATTCCGAACAGCACATTAGAAAGCTCGGTACTCCAATAGTCGAATCTGTTAATAGAGAATATGATGCGGATATATTTATCCCACGTAAACAGGAAATGCAATATTTGCACGATGTTGTATTCGTTGGTAGTTATGAAAGGGAACGAGCTGAAAGAATCGATTTTATTGCAAATAATGGCATACGAATAGAAGTATGGGGGGATGGATGGCTGCGATGGAAGAATATTCATCGCACGAAAGCGTTGATACACGGGAAAGGTGTTTATGGGCTCGAGCTATCCAATTTGTGGCATTCTTCCAGGATTGTTTTAAGCTTTTTAAGAAGAATGAACAATGATGTAACGACGGGAAGAACATTCGAAGTTCCAGCGACCGGTTCATTCCTTTTGGCTGAGCGTTCTATATCGCAACAGAATATATTTATGGAGGGAAAGGAAGCTGAATATTTTGGAGATAATATAGAATTACTTAAAAAGATAATTTATTATTTAGATAACAATGAAGAGCGTGAGCATATTGCAGTGGCGGGAATGAAGAAATGTCGCGAAGGGGGATACAGTCATCGTGATCAGATGAAAAGGTGCTTAAATATAATAGAAGAACGTAGGCATGAATTACTTTCCATGGGGATTCCCAAATGAAAGTAACTATTGCCGTCAATGGAAGGTTTCACCTTTTTGACCTGGCACGTGAACTCGCCAAACAAGACGTTCTGGATCGCCTCATCACGACA
>Ga0315280_10006879_pt1 | contig 15515 bp, 19 predicted proteins | sample YL17G06_40_MG_FD_203697 | JGI IMG/M metagenome (GOLD analysis project Ga0315280, IMG submission 203697) | Sediment microbial communities from Yellowstone Lake, YNP, Wyoming, USA - YL17G06_40 | ecosystem: Environmental > Aquatic > Freshwater > Lake > Sediment | place: USA: Wyoming | collected... | reverse complement strand
ATGGAAAATAGTATTATCGAAAGTTGTGTTGAGAAACTTAGAAAAAAGAAAAATATAACTCTTCTACCCGGAAAGACCGATTTACTCATTCCTGAGAAATATCCATGGAAGAAAGATACTTTTCCAGTTTATTTGAAAGACTCTACAGAAGTTTCAGACACATGTTACAACAGTGGCGGAAGATCTGTAATAAAGCTATTTCCAGACTATACTGTTAAAGCTAAGGCAATCGGAGCATTTGAGAATGAACCCCCTTTCGATATCTTGGCTTCATATGATGGAAACGTTTTGATTGTTTATGGCTTACCGGTAAAACCACGACCTTATGGATTCACAACAAGGGATGATGCTAAACGTGAAGCTACCAATGCACAAAGACTTGCTGAATACAAATTCTCAGATTTTTTTACACCTCAATTGATTGGAACATCTTGTAGAGATGCTGTATATAGACAAGCAGGAAAATTTAAAGGTAAAAATATTGAAATTTCTGCCACTGTATTGTCTGAAGAAAGCGATTTGAGGGTCGATGAAGTAATCCAATCAGATGATCATTCTTTTAATTTTAGTCATAAGACTTACATTGAATGGGTAGGAAATAGTATTGGAAGAGCTTTAAGGGAATTACACAATTGTGGCATATCTCTATGGACAAACAACCCACATTTGGGGAATTTTTTGATTTCGGAAACAAGAATTGGCATTTGTGACTTGGGTTCAATTGATTGGGAGCCTACAAAGATACGAAAGGAAAGGGAGTTAGACGGACTTTTAGAAGATGCTGTTATTTTAGAAAAATTTTTAGAGAAGCCAATAATAGAAGGCTATGCTGGAAATCATTTTGATATAGAAAACAACCATAAAAAAGAATATCTTCAATTACTTGTGAAAAGAATGGATCAAAGCCAAGTCATATATCCATAAGACCATATGCCCATATGCTATTCGTAACGTAGAGCATCAACAGGTTGCAAATGAGCAGCCCTTCTTGCAGGAAACAGACCTGAAATTGCTCCGATAAAAAGCGAAAATCCTATTACCAGAAAGACAACTTCTGGTGAAACTACTGTTTGTAATCCGCCACCGCGCGATCCAAATAGACCCATGCGCATTCCTAGCAGAGAAATCATCTCTGACAAACCAATTCCAACAATCACACCAATAACCCCACCAATTAGTCCCAGAAGTCCAGATTCGGTAAGAAAAAGTTTCATAACTTCATTGTTTGTTGTGCCTAGGGATTTCAAAACACCAATTTGTCTCGTCCTCTCAACAACTGACATGAACATTGTATTTGCAATTCCTATTCCTCCGACCAATAATGATATTCCTGCAATACCTGCCAAAAAATATGTTATCGTGCTAGTGACAGAACTGATTGACTGTTGCATCGATAATGCTGAAGTAACAGTGAAATCTCGAGTATTGTTTGTGACATGCCTTGTCAGCATAAGGTTGCTAGTTAATTGGTTTACTACAGCTTGTATGTCAGCAGATTGAATGGTTTGAGCAGATACGGATGAATATTGATTTGATGCCAGATCAAGGCTAGTAATGACTCTCCTTGCATCATCTTTTGATACATAAATTGTGGATCCGCCCCCTCCACCAAAGCCAGCAGCACCTGATTGCAATATTCCTACCACTCTAAAACTGTGCCCACCTATCGTAATTATGCTGTTCAACAGAACATCGTGCTTAAACAAGCCATGAGCAACATTGTTCGAAATTACAGTTGCATAAGCATCGCCCGATGAAAGATATCTTCCAGATTCCAATTTTGTCGTTACCATAAATTTCCAAACAGAAGTGTCGACTCCCTGAATCGACAAGGAAGCACTTTCCCCTGAAAATGTAACATCTGCACGACCGGAAACGATACCATCTACATATAGAATGCCAGGAGTTGCTCGTATGGTTCTTATATCACTATCAGTGAGATTTGACGATGATGATGTTCTAACTCTTTCACCACCAAAACTAAAACCCCCTTCCGCTCTCTGGAAACCAAGTGATACACTTATGATATTCGCACCCAATCCGCCTAATTGGCTCTGAACAGCCTGTTGCAGGCCTTGCCCTACTGAAACTAATGCTACTACAGCGGCAACACCGACGACAATTCCAAGAGCAGTAAGCCAGCTTCTCAGCCTTCTATGGATCAGACTGTTTAAAGACATTGATAGTATATCATTGAACTTCATACGACCACTTCAGGGAATTTTTTAAAAATAGTATTATAATATTATCCATCACTTTTTCTTTCGCTTTCTAAATTTGAAAAACCAAACAGCAACAACAACTAAGATGATTGCGCCAATTGCAACATAAAGGATAGTTCCAGACAAGAATCCACTGTTTCCTGAAACATTTCTTGAGGATGTGGCTGTGCTAAGGGTCAGCAAAACTTCTTTTTGAATAATTTGTCTTCCACCACTTGTATCCGAATAAGAAATTTCAACACTAATGTTTCTTCCCGCATTTGTAATGTTTCTTCCTACATTTCCTCCATTAGGATTTGTAATTGCAGATCTCGAAGATATTTGAAAACTGGCAATGCCGAAGTCCCCGGGATTGAGAGTTCCTAGGAATACGCTAGTGGCCCCACTTACTGCAAAGTTTTGTTGCTCAGGGATTCTAATAGATACACTTGTTGCAGGATTGACTCCTATGTTTGCGATTGATAAGGAAGTAGTTCCTGCGGTAGATTCCTGTATTCCTACGTCAAACTCAGTCGTGCCGCCAATCTTTATTCCAATTGATGATGTTGTATTTTGTCTGAATCCAGATTTGTCAAAATATTGCATATTGATGGTTAGTGGATAAACGCCTGGTGTAACAGATGAACCAACAGAAACATTTACTTGAATAGTCAAAGAAGCCTTGCCATTCAGAGAGGGAATAAATTGTCTGTTGCTAGTTCCTAACGGAAGTATTTCATTATTTGGTGTTTGCCATGATAAAACAATGTTGTTTATTGCATCAGCTCCATCATTTGCCAGGTTGATGTTCAAGGTGGTTGTTTCACCTGCTGCTAAAGTGCTGGGCTCAACTGAAGTGATTTGCAATGTAGAAGGAGCTTGCACACTGATGACAGCAGTTGGATTTATTTCTGTGCATGAGGAATCAGAACAATAATCTATAGAAAATCTTACGGTATACAACCCAGAAGGCGCTATACTTGAAACGGAAAATTTAAAAAGGGCTGTTGTAGATTCCCCATCACCCAAAGATCCTAAATCTCTGATGCTGCCTGTGGCAACTGTGATATACTGATCGTAAGATATTCGATTAACTTTTATGCTAGATGCTCCAGCGGTTCCAACATTTTTCAAAGCCAGTTGCAGGTAACCATCACTACCTGGCACTACCGTAGTCGGATTTGTTGAAAAACTCGCTTGTATAAGTACTTCTGATCCCAACACCGAATTAGCAAAAAACATTGTTACAAAAACAAATGACAAAACCAATAATATTTTTTTCATTTTTTATCACCCATTATTCTTCCGTCTTTGATTTGGATTATATGTTTTGAATGTGAAGCAATATTCTTATCGTGCGTTACCACAACGATCGTCCTGCCCTCTTCATTCAATTTCACAAAGATTTCCATTATCTCGTTTCCAGATTCTGAGTCAAGGTTGCCTGTAGGTTCGTCGGCGAGGATGAATGATGGATCATTAGCCAATGCTCTTGCTATCGCTACTCTTTGCCTCTCACCGCCGGACAGCTGCGACGGCAGGTGTTCTGCCCTCTCTTTCAATCCCACAAGTTCGAGTAAGTTCATCGCCCTTTTCTTTCTCTCGGATTTTTCTTTCTCCATAATTATCATCGGTAGTTCAACATTTCCCAATGCATTTAAAGTTGGATAAAGGTTGAACACTTGAAACACAAAACCAATCTTTTTTCCTCTTGTTCTAGCTATTTCGATTTCAGAAAGTCTGGATAAATCTGTTCCATCAATGAGAACTTTACCGGAGCTTGGTTTGTCCAAAGCGCCTATCATATTCAATAATGTCGATTTGCCAGAACCGGAAGGACCCATTATTGAAACAAAATCTTTTTTCATTATTTTAAGATTTATATTATTCAAAACTGGGACTTCTACATCATCCATTTTGTAACTTTTGCTTACTTGATCGAGTTCTATAACCGATGCCATACATGATCCTTACCTTTTATTAATTTTATATGTTTGAAACAACTATATATACTCACTTGAAACCAGTTGAAACAAGAAACCAGCTGAAACGAGTGATCGAGAATGGAAAAAAAATACTTTAAGTATTCAGTTGTGATGATTTTGCTATTTCTAGTCGGAGGCTTTTCTTGTGTTTTATACATATTTGCTGGATACTCTTTTGTATGGGGATTCGAAACATTTTCGTTTTTAAGACCGAGACCTGGAAATGCTTCCATTGATGAAAATCGAACTCTTGAAAATAGGACAATACAACCAAATCCTGAGGCCATTCTCGTATCTCCCTTTGCCTTATTCTTTTTGATCGAGGGAATTCTTTCAATAGCAGGCGGTATTTCTTTGTGGCAACTAATAAGAGAAAAAGAATTGACGACAGTTAAAGAAAATATCAGTTCACTATTACTAACTCCAGAGGAAAAAGCCATTATTGATGAACTAAAAAAGGCAGGCGGCAAGCTTAATCAGAATCAATTGGTTAAAAAGACAGGCTTGTCTAAAGTGAAGGTTCACAGGGCACTGGTAAAACTTGAGATCAGAAAAGTTGTCAAAAAATACCCATACGGTCTGACAAATAAAATTATATTAGAAAAAACTGCAATTTAAACCCCATTTGTGAAAACAAAATCTAGTATTATGTTGTATATTTAACATAGTTTTATTAGATAGATATTAGAAAACTTTAAATATGAGGAGTGAACCATATTAATATGGCGTTAATATGGTAAAAGCTATCGTAGATATAAATGAAGAGGCTAACAAGGTTTTAAATCACCTTAAGGCTGAATATAATCTAAAAGACAAATCTCAAGCTATCAATGTCATGGCCAAAGAGTTCAAAAGATTTGTTAAAGTAGAACCAGAAGTTAGACCTGAATATATCAAAAAGTTAATGAAAATTCATAAAGGGAAACATAGAGTAGTAAAAGATTTTGCAAAAGAGTTTGGATTGAAATAGATGTATGAACTCAAACTTTCTGATAAAGTAATTGAAATATTCCATAAAATGGAAAAGAAAAACAAGAAACAGCTTGAGATAATAAACAAAAAAGTTTTGGAAATTAGAGAAAATCCCTCTAGATTCAAACCGCTAAGCAATATAATGAAAGGATTTAGAAGAGTTCATTTTGGAAGCTTTGTCCTTGTTTATTCTATTGATGAAAAGAATAAAGTTGTAAAACTGGAAGATTACGACCATCACGATGAGATTTATAGAAAATGATTTCTAAAATTTATAGATTCTTGAAGAATTCAAATTTCATGAATAGCAATTAGAATAAGAAATAGAAGAGCAAGCCATCACTGTGTTTACTGAATAAAAAGTTTAGTGGAATAGATGTGTCAATGATCTCTTTTTCTTGTGAATCGATGGTCTTGGTCCTTCAACTTTTGGCAAGAATTGTTTGATTGATTCCTTTGTGTTGAAGAATTTTCTGAAGACTTCCTCTTTTCTTCTGCTCAAGCTGCCATCAACTTCTGTCAAACCCAAATCAGGTCTTATCAAAAGAACTGATTCACCAACAGCCAGAACTTCAGAAATAGGGACAAAGAATCTGTTTCTTGCTCCTTGACAAACCAATACATCTTCGTTGATTCCTTCAATCTGTTTCATCTCTTCTTGTGAATACTGATGACCAAGTAAAGAGAATTTCGCACCAAATGCAACTTTTATCTTGTCAACACATATTCCTGTTTTTTTTGCACTTGAGTCAACGACTTCTTTTCCAATTATTTCTTTTGTTTCTTCAATATGATTTTTTACTACATTTGTGAACTTTGATATGAAGTTCAACATTGGTTCCATATAATCACTAGTAAATAGTAACAATAGATAAATATTTAAACCTTATGTGACAAGATATTTGTATGACTTTTAAATCACCCGAATTCAAAACACAAGATTATGAATTGATTGAAATTGGAGTTTTGCCTAATAATGAAGATCTGAAAGAATATATGAGAGAATTAGCTCCAGAATTCGAGATTTTTCCAATACAATATGAATCTGCTCCGGATTACGTAAAAGAATTCTTAGACATTTATCATGTTGATAAAATTTCTCCCTTAGAAGGAGAAGATGGAGAACACGTGCTTGTAACCTTTTCAAGCGGACCAAAGGATAAACCAGAAGAGCTTCTAATTTTAAACTATAGGAAGAAAAAATAGTTTCTGAATAATTTAAAAACTTAGAAAACCAATATAATTTTGATACAATGGCCTTCAAGAATTTTTTTGACTGGTTCCTTGACTTATTTGGAATGAGAAAAAACGTGAGACTGGGCTTATATGGTGCGACTAACGTAGGCAAAACAACTTTAGCCAACAAGATTTCTCTTGATTTCACTGGGGAGGAAGTTGGAAAAGTTTCTGAAATTCCACATGAGACAAGATTTGTTCAAAAGAAAGAGAAGGTTGAACTCAAGCACAACAAAAGAAAGATTATGTTAAACCTTCTGGACATGCCCGGTCTTGCTACAAAAATAGATTACAGGGAGTTCTTGCCTTATGGAATTTCAAGAAAGACTGCGAAGAAAAGGGCGAGGGAAGCTACTGACGGAGTGATAGAGGCCATCAAGTGGTTGAACAATGTTGATACTGTTCTAGCAGTAATGGATGCAACACAGGATCCTTTAACTCAGGTGAACATTACTTTGCTTGGAAACTTGGAGGCAAGAAAAATCCCAGTGATAATTGTTGCAAATAAAATTGACAAGAGAAGAGCAAAGATAGATGCTATTCGTGAAGCATTTCCACAATACCCTGTTGTTGGGGTTTCTGCCTTAAAGGGAAAGAACATAGATGAGCTTTACGCAGCCATTGCAAAATATGCGAGGAGAGCTAAATGAAAATAAAATTTGATTTTGTATCATCTGCAACCTTGGATGAAAAACCGAGGAACAAAAGAATTGGATTCATTTTAAGTAAGGTGAAAGACGGAACTATTCTTGTGACCGACGGAGTTTTAAAACCTGAAGAAGAGATGGAGCTGATAAAAGAGACCATGAGGAGAATTGATGATGGCTTTCCAGGAATAGAAGTTGCTAGTCTGAAGAAACCAACAAAAGGCATGCAAATGGTCTTAGAAAGAATCACAGATCAGAGAGAAAGATTTCAAAATCTTGTAGCAGCTTTTACTGGAAGAGTTCAAGAGAAATCAACTTTGAGAACAGGTTTGACCTTGATCGGACCAGCAAAATTTGTCAAAAAAGTTAAAAAGAATCCAAATTCATTTTCAGTCCTGACCGAGGTTTAGTATGCACAAGTGTATCCGTTGCGGGGCAATTTACCCTGACAATGATGCTTCTATTCTTCGTGGCTGCAGCTGTGGTTCGATATTTTTTCTGTTCATGAAAAATCCTGAAGATGCTCAACAGATACAGCAGATAAAAGAAGAATTAGAAACAAAAGATACAACTTTGGAAAAAGAGCTGTTCAAGAAGATTGAAGAGAAAAAAATCGAAGAAAAGATTGAGAGACCTAAAGTAAAAGTTCCAAAAAAGGTTAGAGAAAAAATTAAAAGAATAACTAAAAGAGAAATTGAGTTTGGAATTGAAACTGTTAAAATTCCAAAAGAAGGAGTGTATGAAATTAACATCGATGCTTTGATGAAGAGAAGTCCTTTGATAATTCTGGAAAAAGGAAGAGTCTATTTCATTCACCTGCCTTCGCTTTTTGAAAAAGTCAAGAGGAGGGAGTGAATGGTTACGATAAAAGTTGACAAGAACAAATGCATTGGTTGTGGTCTGTGTGTTTCTATCTGCCCACAAATTTTTGAATTGGATAAAGAAGGAAAGTCTTCAGTGAAAAAAAATTGGAAAGGCAACTGCTACAAGGAAGCAGCAGATAGTTGTCCGCAATCGGCAATCAGTTACAAGTGATGCAATTTAGGCTTTGTTGAATAAGTCTTAATTTCAGCCTACTTTTTCAACAGAAAGTTAAATAAAGCAAAAGCGAAGACATGAATATGAGAATAAATAAAAAAGCAGGTATTGTTGGAGGAATCGTTGGTGGTGTCACTGGAGCATCAATAGGAACGTTGTCAAGTTTAGGTCTTTCTCTACCAGAAAGGATATTAGTAGCATGTATTATTGGTGTTGTTGTAGGACTGATAGCAAATATTGCTTTGATGGATATATATCCTGAAAGATAAAGCTATTTCTCGTTTTAAAAACGACTTTTTCAACAGAAGCTACTTATTCAACAAAGCTTGCAATTTAGAAAAATATTTAAGTTCAGGAGTTCTAATTTACCACAGATATTGAATGTCATCCCAGCATAGATGGTCGATGTTGAATATTTTTCTTACTTGTACTTACACAATTTTGTGCAAGTTTAATATCTGCTAGATTGGGATGATTCCTTTCTCAACCGGATGACCTAAAACTTCTCGTTCGTCTTGCATTTCAAATCTGTCCACATTGAGAAAGGATAAGAGTTAACCTCAAAATAAATTCCTATTAGACACCGGTTAATTTTTCTGTCCCTCAAAAATTGAGAAAGGGTAAGATAACCCCAAGGAGGATTCCTGTATCGACACCGGTCTATACGTCTTTTATCCCTCAAAAATTTTAAGGAAATATTGATAAATTCCTACAAAACAGAAAAAAAATTCATTTTTATTGAACATATTACTCCTAAGTGATACGAAAATTCTAATTAATAGTAGAAACTAATTTTATAATAAGTATCAATTGAAGCTTTAAAAAATAAATTGGTAATTAAATGAAAAAAAATCAATTAAACCAATTTGACAGCTTTCATGAGTTTAGATGTCCGAATTGCGGTGAAAAAATAGAGCAAGAAATCCTCATCAACATTTTAGAAAATTATAAGAAACAGAAAAAATAATTTTTAGATCAATCCTTTTTCCTTGTCTTGTCTTGCCTGTGATTCTAGTTCAGGCTTCATCTTGATCAAGCCCTCGAACAATTTGTTTGCATATTCTTCAGAAATAAATCCATCTTCTTTCAACCTGCTCAAGAGAATGAAAGTGTCCATGCTCACATCAATTTTTTTATCAGTTTCTCTTGCAGAGCAATGTTCTTGTTTCTTTCCATGAAAAATTTTGCAAGCTTCTGCTAAAGTGTCAGCGACCACATAATAGATCTCAGCAACTCTTATCTGGGCCGGATAAGAAATGTTTTGCGTTCTAGCAATTTCTTCCTTCATCTTCTCAATCATATCAATTACAGCTTTGTAGGCACACTCTGGCATCAAACATTAATTTATTTTGCTCGAACTTATGCTTTGCTTCAATTTACCACTAGGCAGGGTTCTAAAAATATTTATACTGTAGAATTTAATTCTTCATTAGATGGTAATGAAAAGAAAAATATCTTTTTGGGAAATAGTTATTTATGTTGCTTTGTTTTACATTTTGATTTATGCTTTACTAAAGGCGCTTGGTTTTATTAAGAGTCCTGAACTGATTGAACAATCCCCGTATATTGCTGGAGCTATAGGCGGTATCGCTATCTATAGATGGTTGAATAACAAATTTTCAAAATTGGAAAAAGATATTGTTGAAATTAAAACCAGATGTGATGAACGAAGCAAACACCTTTATAAAAAAAGATAAAACCATTGAAAATTTAAGTTGAGCTTTTTCTTTTCCAATTCTTTCTTTCAATCGAAAGAGATTAATATTTAACTGTTTATCAGTTATGCAGATTGGTATGAAAAAGAAAAGGGAGAACACTCTAAAATGTTCGGACTGTGGAGTTGAACTAGTCAGAAACTGCAGCGAATATATGTGTCCGAAATGTGGATTGGTAGAAGAATTGGCTGAGTGAAACTAATCTGATTCTTTTAATCTAAGTTGTGATTTTTCATTTCCTATCAAATAGAAAAAATGTTGATATTTAGTTTTTTTAAAAAATAAAAACAAAAAAGTTTCTTTTGAATAAGATGATTTTTTCTTCTAACATTAAATTTGTTTTCTATTGGATTGACGTATTACTACTAGGTGGCAAGCATCGAGTAATTAAATTTTAGAAACTATTTTTTTATTGCATAAAAGTGAAATTATGAAAACTTTTCCAGGTCAAGGAATCGGCATTACTTATAGTTGGAATTTGACTAGCCCACAATCGATGAATTTACCTAATACGCAGTTGATATTGAGTCCTTTGGAAAGTTTGAGATATTGTGAGATGGAACTGCTTTCATCCCTGCACGATGTTTCTATAGGCGCTATAAAAATTATAGAAAATCCATTGAATGGAAAAGTAGAAGGTTGTCCTGAAAAAATACATTTCACACCTTACAGTTCTTTTTTGGCAGGAATTCGTGAGTATTACTTTGAAAGAGATGCTTCAGAATATTTAAAAGATCCACGTGTTTCAACATATTCACAAGATCCTATAGTTCTTTCAAGGAGTATTACAAAAGGAATTTTCAAAAGAAGTGGAGAAAAGCCATTAAAGAAAAGAATCGAAGATAAGAGCAATACAAGAATTGCAGAAGAGGATAATAGAATAGTTGTTTATGATAAATTGTGTAAAAATAAAAAAGATTCTAAAGTGCTTGAACTTCTTGATTTAGGTGGTGAAACTCTCCTTGTTGTTAATAAAGATGTGAAAAAAGAAGTTTTGCCTGTTTTAAAAAGATTAATAGATGCTTATGGTTTCAAGGGAGATCCTACAGAATCATATCTAGCTCATTCTTTGAACATACTTGAAGGTGCTCTAAACACTGGTCTGTATGTGACAGAGGAAAGATACAAAGAGTTCTGTTCCTACATGAGAAAACTTAAAGCTGAAATGGTTAAAGAAGAGGAAAATAGAATAAAAAAAGAAATTTCTACTTATCTAGAAAAAGTCGATTTGATAGAAGAAACGAGATTTGGAATATTTAAAAAAGATAAACTTTCAAGTACAGAAATGGAAGAAGGAAAAGACGCTGTCGGACTTGTGCTAGATGCTGGACATTCGGGATATTGGGCTCTCAGAGATTTGAAAAAAGAATTGAAAAAATTGGGAAGAGAAGAACTAGCAAAAAAAGCAGGATTACTTTTGAGTGAGGTAGAAGAAGAAAATGGAACCAAAGCAAAAAGAAAAGGAGTGTTAAAAACTGCATTAACTATATTTGGTCCAGTGATTGCCGGCCTTACAGGTATGGCAATTTATGAATTTAGTGAAATGATAAAAGAAGCTTATGCAATTGCCCCTGCTTATGATTTTCTCATACCAGTAAAGAAAGGTCCTCATATTCTTGAAGGTATAGTCAATGATGAAGAATTACAAGATACTTTAGTTACGAAATCTCCTGATGGAAGGTCTTTACTTTCTTTATGTTATGATCCAGATAGAAATGGATTTGTCTTAAGAGGGCGATATTATTCAGAAAAACTTCAACAAGTTAGAGATAATCCCAGTATAGAAGATCCTTATCCAACACTTAACGAAGTTTTTAGTCCACACAATGTATATAGCAATCACCCACTTCCTGATCACGCACTTGCTATTTTAAAAGTAGTAAGAGGTGAAAAGGACTCTTGTTACAGACATGGTACCGGTCTTGAATGGGAGGGTCAAACTAATCCAACTCATGTCAAACACATTGATATGAAATTTCCAAATGACGATTGGACAATGAAACCTCGAATTATAGATGGAAAAAAGTGTATCGAATTTGAACAGTTCCTTCCTAGAGATGGATATCCTAATAAGGGTATTGACCACATCAAAGCTCCTGGTGGTTGTATTTTTGGAATGGGAGTAAAATTTTTCACATATAAACCAAATATTGATAAAACAACAGGTAAGCAAATATGTAGTGATGAAATAGATAGATCTGCGCCATACCCAAACGGATTCGATGAAAATAACCCAAACACTATGCATCGATACGGAATTCAAGGTGAAGTACCGATTGAATATCGCACTACAACTACAACCATAACAACAGCATCTCCGACCATCACTCTTGTGTCCCCCACACCTCAGGAAGTATTTAATCAAGCTGTGAAAAATTTTGCTTTGATTGTTAAAACAATTGTAGAAAAAAGCGTTCCGGTTATTACTGGAGTTGGTGTAGCATCTGGTGTAGCTGTTGCAGCACTCGGTATCAACGAAGTTCGTAAAAGAAAAAAGGAGAATGCTAGTGGATGAATATAAAAAATAAAAGAATGATTATTTTGGTTTTATTAGCAGTTCTAATTATTGCATTGTTTTTTATATTTTTTACTCAAACTTCTCATGCTATAGATTGCTGTGATGATACTACTGGCGACACTACTGGTCGTCCGGATGATACCACAGGTACTACAGGAGGAGCTTATTGTGGTGATGGTTATGTAGATTATGGTGAACAGTGTGAATATCCAAATACAAATAATAATGCATATTGCTCACAAACAACTTCCACTTGTTTAGGAAACAAAACTGGAACAAGAGACGACAAAAGCAACTGTGATTCTAGTTGTCAATGTGTGCCAGATTCTTTCAGCTATTCTTGCATAAAAAATTCTTGTGGAGCTGAATGTTCGATTAATTCTGACTGCTCGAACAAATGTATTGGTAATGTGAGATATTACAACGGTCAATGTGGCTCTACGTCTTGCGCATGTTCATACACAACAGAGAATTGTAACAATGATGGTTGGTACAATACAACCCAAAAGCAGTGGATTGAGTTAGATGTTTGTAGAGAGAAGGAGCAGTTGAATCAAACCTATAGAGATTACTCTTGCACTCCAAGCGGCTGTATTTTTTCTATAACAAATTGGAAATGGGTTGATACTGGAAATATAAGAAACAAACCTGATGGAACTGTTTGTGGTTCTAATACAACTTCATGCTTAAACGATTATTGCTTGGGCTTGATTCATTACGATTGGATTTACAATGCCTGCAATAAACTTTGCTCAGGGGGTGTTTGTGGAAGCTGCAACACATGCACTTTGACAACTGATACTTGTAATCCTTCAGGTTGTTGTGATGCTACTTGTGATTCTTCATTGGGCTGCGGACTAATTCAAAATAATAATAATTGTCCGAATTACTGCTCTGGATCAAAAAGATATTTCTCAGGTAGCTGTGGTATAAGTTGCAATTGTTCTTACAGTTCAGAAGATTGCAATAACTATGATGGTTGGGTTAATATAACAGATTGGATATGCAATGGCAACTGCCAGAGATACAAAACTCAAGAATATAGAGATTACTTTTGCTCAATTGATGGATGCAAATTTATAGTAAATGATACAAGAAATGTTATTGAAAATGCTCCTGTTGGCAAGCATTGCGTTGATGGTTCGTTCACTAGCTTAGGTTACTGTGGTTCTTCTAGCAGTTATTGCAGCAATTCTTGCTCATACAAGATTGATAGATATGAATGCTCTGTATTTGGAAGTTGTAATCAATTTGATTTTTCTGATACAGCCAATTGTCCACAAAATACTGTTTGTTCTTTTGGAAATTGTATGAGCGATTTATCTTGCAATTCGCAAAATGTTTGTAAAGATGTTTGTACATCTACTACCGAATTATTCAGATGCAATGGAGCTGGAAGCTGCAATAGTTTCTGGAAGTATACAGACGAATTAGTTTGCAATCCGTACAAATGCATTTCAAATGCTTGCAGTATTGCTTGCTCAAAGCTATGTGGAGCTGAGTGTGAAAAAGATTCTGATTGTAAGAATTATTGTTTGAATGATGTAAGATATTACAGCGGAGATTGTGGTTCTGGTTGTTCATGTAATTATAAAACTGAAAATTGCAACGCTCAAGATGGTTGGTACAATACGACTCAAAAGAGAACTGGCCCTTGCAGCGATAATGCATGTCAGACTTGTGAAGAAATTAAACAAGAATACAAAGATTGCTCTTGTACTCCAAGCAAATGCCAATGCAAAGTAACTGCGACAAGATGGATAGAAAAAAGTAGGAAAGATGTCGTTTGCACTGGAGGAAAAGTTTGTCAAGAAGGGAAATGTGTTTATGTTTGTGAAGGAGATGTCGACATGACTTTTGAAAGAGATCCTTTCTGCCCGAACACAAACTTCAAAGTTAAATTTTCTGGTCTTTCGCATTGCTCGCCAAGAAAAGTTTATCTGAAAGAGAATGATTGTAATGGAAAGATTTTAGGATCTTGTACACTCGGAAGCAAAGGATGCACACTTTATCTTAAAATGTCTGAACTAGGAAATCATCCTATAGCTGCTTGCATAGATAAAAATAGTGATGGAGACTTTAATGATTCAGGAGAGCAGAAAATTTCTAATGTTTTGATAAATTGCCATGCATGCACAGGAAGGACAAAATGTAATTCACTTCCAATATGCGGGGGTTGGTGTGAAAGTAGGTGTTTGAACCAAGGAGAAATATGTGAGGCATCTTAGATAATTTATTTTTTTATAACTTTTAAAACTAGAGAAAAAATGGATTTAAATTCATAGCTTATATTTTAATATATGAAGAAGATTAAAAGATTGCATGATGAACATAAAGTTTTGAAAGGAGTAATTACTGGGAATACTATTCCTAAAAGTGTTGGATTGATTGAACTGGAAAAAAATTATGCTTTGGTCGCTGATTTGCTCTGCAATTTAATTGACAAGATGCAGAAAATGGAAAATAACATGGAAAAATTAGAAAAGAAAATTTCTCGCCTACTAGAAAAATAACCCCCATTTTTTATTTCTAAAAATGGTATTTTTAAAATGTTTTGCATCATTTTTTTTCTATCATGTATAAGTTCTTCGAATAGGAAATTTCTTTTTCTCTTATAGAAACAATTCTTATACTTTATATTAATACCATTACAGAGTAGCATGTAATGTATATAAATAGTTTTTACTCTAATCTCCTTTTAGTGATAAGATGAAAACCCGAAATATGATCTTATCCGGAACAATACTAGGTTTACTAGTAGTTCTGTTAGCAATTAACACAGTAATGGCTGACACACCACTCATGACGACAGGATACGATAACAAGGTTCCAGAAATTTACTTTCTGAAGAAAGGTTTCGGATTCTGCCAGAGAGTTGGTGGCGAGCAAATACCATTCACATTTGGTGGAAGCGTACCTGATGGTCTGGATGTCCAGTCAAGCGGATGCATTGAATGGGTAATGGGTGAAAGATCCCAGTCCTATGCATTCACAGGCGAGCAGATAGGTGAACTCGTCGTTGCACGTGATCCAAACGGTGCAGCAGACTTGACCAATGCTTACTTGGCAGTTGACGGTGACAACAGAGTCAAGTGCGTGGCCATACCAAAACCTGCAGCAGAAGCCATTGCAGCATTTTGGGGATACACCGATTTAGCCGATGAGCTAAAAGATGTTCCTCATCTGACAGTAGCAGGTGCAGG
>Ga0315280_10006877_pt1 | contig 15520 bp, 13 predicted proteins | sample YL17G06_40_MG_FD_203697 | JGI IMG/M metagenome (GOLD analysis project Ga0315280, IMG submission 203697) | Sediment microbial communities from Yellowstone Lake, YNP, Wyoming, USA - YL17G06_40 | ecosystem: Environmental > Aquatic > Freshwater > Lake > Sediment | place: USA: Wyoming | collected... | reverse complement strand
TGGCCCAGTATCGATATGATGATGAACGCATAGGCCAGTGCGTTCACGTCATATGCGACAAGCACCGAGGCTCCGGCCAGAAGTAGAAGCTTCTCGGGTCGTTCGATGATCCCGACCGAGCAATTCCGCATGCCACCGGTGGACTCAGCCCTCGCCCTCACATAGCTCGGCACCAGCATACTGAAAATCGCGAAGGCCGTCAGATCCCAACTTACATATCCTCCCATGGAAGCACCCATGGCTATCAGGAATTCGCCGTATCGGTCAGACGTGGCATCCAAGGTGCCTCCGAACCTAGACCTCAAGTGTAGTGTTCTCGCGTAGAACCCGTCAAGCACATCCAGCACCCCGGATATCGTTATGCAGATGGCCGAGAGCACGGGATTCTTGACTACCAGAAGATATGCTGCTAGCACTGAAAATGCGATCCCTGCGGTCGTGACGACGTTCGGGTGGATCGCGAGTTGTCTCACGACTCCAGAAAAGGGTCTCAGCGCCCTCCGAACCGCCTTCCTGAGACCCCCGAGCATTGAACTCACGGCCCCCTTATCTCGTCCAAGAGGGTTTGCAGATACTGAATGCCTTCATTAAGGACCGCCTTCCCCTGCTCCGTGGTCTCGTAGTAGACCTTCCTGAGGTCGAACCTATCCCCTGTTTTTCTCGCGATCAGCCCTTCCCTTTCCATCTTGTACAGGACTGTATAAACGGTGATGACCGCGGCGTCCAACCCCCTGCTGTTCTTCAAGTAGTTGGCTATCTCATATCCGTACATGGGCTTCTCCCTGAGTGCGGCTAGTATGTGCATCCACAGGTTCTCAGTGGTGATCTTCCTCTTGAGCCGTTTCATGGCCATCTAGGTGAACTCACCCGGGCCGTACCTTCTCTGTTCCCTCGCCCTCACCTTGACGACCCGATTGTGGATTGCACAGGAGACGCACATGTACTTCATGGTTTTCACCCTCGGGATGAAAGTTCCCATCTTTCTCAACTCACGCGCGAGCGATGCGTCAACTAGCGATACTGGCTTCTCCACCTTTATCGCCTTGTCCCTCGGAGTGAGAGCGCCACAGTTCGCGCACTGAACTAGATTGGAGCGCCCCTTTCCTCCTTTGGATCTTCCACGGGACTTTCTCTTCTTTCCCATATTTACAGTCGCACAACAATCTGCTTTTGCTGATTTAACCATTGCGGGTCGGATTTTTCGACCGACTTGGGGCAGAAGCTCACTGTTTCTGTCGCAGTGCTATGCTGTCAGGGGAATGAGACGTTCGTTTCTCAATACGCTTCCGCCAAGTAGACTTGGTGTTTCGCATCCTTGCCGCACACCAAGCACTTCTTGCCCTTCGGCGGAGCTGCGTTCAACTCTTCTCCTCTCACGGACAGCCCAAGTTCGGTCTCGATCTTCCCGGCGCACTCCTCTCCGTCTAGTTCCATGCTGCACAGATAGGATCTCAGGATTCGTCTACCTGAAGAGATCGCGCTCCTCGCCTTCTCAAGTGTTTCCGCGTCATCCAAGAACTTGTTCATGAGGCCCTCCGCCCTCTCATGGAGCTCCTGATGCTGCAGCATAGAGAACCCGTGCAGGAACTTTTCCAGTTCATCCAGCCCGATGCTCGTCCTTTTCTTGGTCGCCCTATCGAAGATAGTGACTGTTGACGATGAGACCTCCCTTCCACCCACCTCGATTCTCAGCGGTACCCCGAGGAACTCCCACTTGTAGAACTTAGCTCCGGGAGTCTCGTCCCTGTCGTCGAATTCGACCCTGAGGCCCATGTCCTTGAGCTTCTGCACGATCTTGACTGAGTATTCATGAACGCCCTCCCCTGGTATGGGTATCACGACTGCGTGAGTCGACGCGACCTTGAACGGCAAGACCAGACCCGAGTTGTCGCCGTGAATCGAGATGATTGCTGCCAGTATTCTGCTGATGCCCGGACCGAAACAGGTCTGCTCCACCTTGTTCTTCCTGCCCTCCTCATCAAAGTAGCCAATGTCGAACGCCTCGCTGAAGTTAGTGCCCAGGTAGTGCGTCGAGGCGACCTGCAACGTAGCACCATCGGGCATGACCACATCGGCAGCGTACGTGTCCACCGCCCCCTTGAACTTGTCCCACTGGGGTCTTCGCAGGAACAACACTGGGATGGCGAGCTCGCCTTCAATGACCTCCCGCATCGTGTTCTCGTCTTCCTCAACCTGTCTCATGGCTTCCTCCTTTGTCGCGAACACATCGTGGGCCTCTATCCAGAGGAACTCCCTGCCCCTGATGAGCGGCTTCGTGGCCTTCGTCTCATGCCGGTAGACGGACACGCTCTGGTACAGCTTCAGCGGTAGGTCGTTGGGGGACCTGATCCACTGCGAGTACATGTAGTAGAAGGCGGTCTCGGACGTAGGCCTCAGTGCATATCGATTGGTAAGGGGTTCATCGCCGCCCATCGTCACCCAGAAGGTTTCGGGCTTGAAGCCCTTGACGTGCTCAGCTTCCCTGTCCAAGTTCTCCTCGGGAATGAGCACAGGGAATTGCGTCGGCTGATGGCCTCCTCTCTCGAGCCTATCCTCGAAGAACCGATACACTTCTCTCACGATCTTCATCGCGTATGGCCTGTATACCACCATTCCCTTGATGTTGAACCTGTCATCGATTAGTTCAGCTTGGCGTATGACCGTGTTGTACCACTCCGAGAACTCGTGATCCCTGTCCACCGAGAACGTGACCTTCCTACCTTCGTCAGCCATTGAACGGGGCCGTCATCGCCTGAGTGTATTTATGGAGTTTGTGGGGTGACCTCAAGACGCGGATAGGGTCGGACTAGCAGCCGGACCGACAGATATATACTGAAAGAGCAGACACGCGTCTCATCTTGAGGGTACTGCACCTGTCCCACTCAGGCCTCCCGGATGTAAGAGTGGAACGATCGGCATGGTCCTCTTGGACAGCTGGTGCCGAAGTCCATTTCGCAGGACCCCCTTGCATCGGGGTGGCTCTGCCATCCGATCCCTTCTCGACCAAGAGCGAGGTGAAGTTCGACCTGCGCTCGAAACTTGGTGAGCCGGTGGCCAGTGGCAAGCTGATCAAGAGACTAAGGCGAGTGGTTGCTCAAGTGAAGCCAGATGTCATCCATGCCCATGACATATTCGCCGGCAGATTCGCTGCACGGCTTGGGGTGCCCTTTGTGTACGACGATCACGAGTATTGGTCGAGGGAATCCTTGGCCTACATGGGGCCTGCCGATCCAGTATGGGTCTACAAACACTTTCTGTGGAAGTCTTGGGAGAACGAGGTTCTGCAGGCAGCAGATGCAGTACTGACTGTGAGCGACAGGATAGCTGCCGAGCACAGAAAGAGGAATCAGAGAGTCTATGTCATACCCAATTTCCCCCGGCTGGTAGAGGTGCAATCTATGAACGAACCCCTATCCTCGTGCTCTGTGTTCACTTCAGTCTACGTAGGTACCTGCACTCCACCATTCGTCAAGATGCGGGATACCTCGGGCCTTGTTGATCTATTCAGAGGACAACGGCTTGGGAACCTGAGGGTTGTGGGAGACACAAAGCTGAGGACTGCTCCTCCCCTATTCTCGGCCGGGAGGAAGTCGCACGCTGAGACGATGAGCGAGATGTCGCAATGTCACATAGGTCTCATCCCGTGGAGAAAGCACTGGTTTCATCCATACTGCAGTCCAAACAAGGCCTACGAGTATGCGCACGCTGGCTGTCTGGTCGTGACCACATCGAGTCTGGAGCAGGTCCGACAGATGCTACCGGACCGGTGCCTGACGTTTGATGACTACCCACAGTTGGGTCGCTTGTTACTCGAGCTCAAGATGCATCCTGATGAACTGCTGGAGAGGAGGCTTGACACATGGATGTTTGCTAGGGAAAGACTGCTGTGGGACAGATATGACACTATGGTGCAGGAGCTCTATGCTCGGCTACTACACAGGGCTTAGCTGAGCTCTACTGAAGTGGTGGGCTGAGTCCCTACAGGCGCGCCTAGACGCAGTGCTTTAGGCCCCCACAGAGTAGGTCAGCTATTCTCTCGCTCGCTTTCCCCGTCCCGAAGACTGCCCTTCTGGGCTTGCGAGGTCTGAAACTGTGGACGGCCTTGACAATGCGTTCGACATCTACACCTACGAGTCTGTTCCATCCACTACTCACTGTCTCTACCCATTCGGTCCTTTCTCTGAGCGTAACACAAGGGATCCCCAGTAGATAGGCTTCCTTCTGAACCCCCCCGGAATCAGTCAGGATGACATTGGCGTTTCTCTCGACTTCTATGAAGTCAAGGAATCCCATGGGAGATGTCAGAGTAACATTGCTGCACGACATGAGGACCTTGTGGAGACCACATTCAGTTAAGGCCTTGATTGTCCTTGGATGGGCCGGGAAGATTACCCTTTTCCCTATTCTCCTTATGGCTTCCACAATGTTGGCGAGTCTGTTTCGGTTCTCGGTGTTCTCGGATCTGTGGATAGTTGCTAAGACATAAGGTCTCGACCCAAGGTCTAGTTTGTCGATCATTTGCGAACTCCTCCCAACTCCCTTCATATTTTCTCTCAGTGTTTCCACCATGACGTCACCGGTGAAAAACATCTCACCTGAACAATGCTCTCTGACCAGATTCCTAAGCGCGGTCTTAGTCGGGGCGAACAGGTACCGAGCCACATGGTCCGTGAGAACTCTGTTTATCTCCTCCGCCATTGTCATATCAAAACACCGAAGCCCCGCTTCCACGTGGGCCACCGGAATACGGACCTTCGCGGCAGCCAAGGCGCCAGCCAAAGTGGAGTTTGTGTCGCCATAGACCACAACGATCTCTGGTTTTTCGAGCAAGAGGACTTCCTCTGTCTTCTTGATCATCTCGCCGAGCTGATATCCATGGCTACCAGAGCCAACATTCAGCTCGTAGTCTGGGTCAGGCAGATTCAGGTGTTGGAAAAAGACCTCTGACAGTGCGTAGTCATAATGCTGACCCGTGTGGACAATCACATGATCGAACCTCTTGACCAGTGCCCTGTGAACAGGAGCCAGCTTCACGAAGTTCGGTCTCGCGCCAACGACGGAGAGAACCTTATGCTTGCTAGCATGTATGCGTTCTGCGGCCGTCCGACCATTAGGTTGCCTAGGCCCGTTCTTACCGATGTCAAGAAGTAGGGGAATTCGACTCATTCTCTCATCAGAACCGGGAAGCATCTTGGGAGTGGCATCCAACATCTTGAGCTAAGGTGCTCTAGGCTATTTATCCATTGCTTCCAAATCTAGACTATGTTGTTTCAACATCGGATCGGAAGATCAGGAACATGACCGCGATCTGCGCCAGAAGAATATAACTTGATTCCTGAGGCAGACTCCGCTGGATCCATGTCTGGTTCCGTCGCTAGTCTTCCTCCACCGAGACATCGCTCGTTCATACCTAAATAGAGTTCCCGCCCACAGATTCTGACTCCGCGAGAGCATTGACTCTCTGGCTTGGGCAAGGGTTGCAGGCCAACGTGATTATGTGCTCGCGCAGCTAGCAAATCGATCAGCATCGATGGAACGGATCAATGTGAAAGCCACGCATGACCACGATAGCCTGCTGCAGTGACAGCAACAGCTCGTTGCGCACGGGTCGCGCGTTTATGGGCGGATTTGAAACGCTTAAATCCGCAAAGGGCAGGAAGCCAAGCCAGAGGATCCATTGAAGATTCTGATTACGGGTGGGGCAGGCTTCATAGGGTCTCATTTGTGCGAGGAGCTTGTCAACAAGGGTCACACAGTGATTTGCTTGGACAACTTCTCAAACGGCAATCTCTCTAACATTCGTCATTTGCTGGGTTCCAGTGCGAGCGCACTGAAGTTCAAGCTAGTTTTCGGAGATATCAGGGATAGGAACCTAGTGGACCAAGTCATCGGATCAGGACCGGAGGTTGTCGTTCACTTGGCCGCGCAGATTCACGTGGATAGATCAGTGGTCGAGCCTGGTAAGACGTTTGAAATCAACGCGCTAGGGACCCTTAACGTTCTTGAGGCGGCCAGAAGGTTCGACGTGGGCAGAGTAGTCTATTTCTCATCTTCGGAAGTATACGGTTCCGCCAAGTTTGTTCCGATGAACGAGGACCACCCCTTGGCCGCGCCGCATCCCTATGGAGCCAGTAAGATTGCAGCAGATAGGCTCTGTCATAGCTATGTCGATACATACGGTATGAATATAGACGTGCTCAGGCCTTTCAATACGTTCGGGCCGAGGCAGAAGGGTCAAGGATATGGTGCAGCTATTTCGATCTTTGTTAGAAGGGTGTTAGCAGGATACCCGCCACTTATCTACGGTGATGGCCTTCAAACCAGAGATTACATGTACATAGATGACCTTGTCAGGGCTGTTGACCTTGTTCTGAAAAGTGATGTGAGGTTGGAGGGTCCGGTCAACCTTGGAACAGGCAGAGAGGTGAGTATTACCGACTTAGCTTGGATGATCATAAAGCTCTGTGGAGGGGAGAACAAGATTGAACCAGTTCACGTTGCTCCAAGGCCGGGCGAAGTTAGAAGGCTTGTAGCAGACAGTTCTAAGGCGAGACGGATACTAGGTTGGCAGGCAGAAATTGGCCTTGAGCAAGGATTGAAGCGGTTCATAGAATGGCATAAGAGTTACAGGCTTGAGGAGTGGGAAGCACCGGGATGATCTCCGAAGTTCCCTTTTCTGAACCCTGGATTACTGAAGAAGACAAGAGAGCAGTTCTCGAAGCCCTTGAGTCTAGGTGGCTTACAGGTGGTAACAGGGCGGTCGAGTTTGAGAATACCTTCGCTGATTACATTGGAACAGACTGTGCAGTCTCGGTTAACAGCTGCACAGCGGCATTGCACTTGGCCATGCGCATACTCGACATCGGCCCTGGCGATGAGGTCATAGTGCCTGTTCTTACGTTCGCTGCAACTGCGAATGCTCCAATATTCTGTGGTGCCCGGCCTGTTCTTGTTGATGTGGATGAGAAGAAGTTCACGATATCGGTCGAGGATTTGACCAAGCATATCACCCAAAAGACCAAGGCGGTGATAGTTGTCCATTATGCGGGACAATCCGCTGATATGGAGGAGATCCTAGAGGTTGCGGAAGATAATAACCTGCATGTCGTAGAAGACTGTGCCCACTCACTGGGCTCATCATATCAGGGGAGAATGACAGGTAGCCTCGGGGAGATCGGGTGTTTCAGTTTCTATGCCACGAAGAACATAACCACCGCTGAGGGGGGAATGCTGGTAACAAACAGCAGGGTTCTAGCGGATCGCGCGAGGCTTCTACGTGAACATGCGATGACGAAGAGCGCGATCGAAAGAGAGAAGACCGGAAGCTGGCGTTATGACGTAGTGGATGTAGGATACAATTATAGACTCAATGAAATCCAAGCCGCTCTCGGAATCTCCCAACTGAAGAGAATGAACGAGGCCAACCAGAGGAGGATAGAGGCTGCTCACTACTACAGTGATAGGTTGAAGGATGAGAAGGGCATAAGGATCCCCCTTGAAGCGGGCGGTAGATCGCACGTGTTTCACTTGTACGTCATAAGGGTCATCGAAGAAGAATCGGGAGTGAGTAGAGATGAATTGTTCGACTATCTGATCCGAAGTGGGGTAGGGTTGAGTGTACATTATACTCCCCTTCACCTCCTCACCTATTACAGGAGGATGTTCGAACGCTGTGCCCCGCACTTCGAGGTTGCAGAACGTCTTTACAAGCAGATAATGTCCTTACCTATGTTTCCGACAATAACAAGGACTCAGCAAGATTACGTAGTAGACAAAATTCTCTCCGGTCGATCCTCCTGTCGGAATCCGGCGGTCGGTTGAGCTTATCGGCCTAACGGAAGTATGAAGTCTGGTTACAGTAGGCAAACAAGAACGCTCGCTCGAAGGGGCTAAGTAACGGATGTAACGCGCGAGGTCACGTGGGTTCTCTTGACACTCGTAGCGACGACAACAGGTCTTCGGAGTGAACACAGCGTGATGGGAATGCAAGTACCCCACGGATGGGATTACTGAGGCCACTAGGATCGTCCCTTCTTCCTTGCCCCTCGCTTGGTCATTATCGTTGAACAAGCTCATGGAGGCGAACAGCTGTGAGAAGATTCGATGCAGACGAAAGTGAAGCTCGACTTCGGGCTATTGAGGCAACAAGACATAAATCCGGCGTTCCCCCCAGAAGGCGAGATGAGTGATTGTGACTATTTCTCCAACTACTACGGCAGGCTCGTGGCGGGAGACATAGATCGCCTTCGTTCCTCTACCTCCCAGAAGAAGATACTGGAACTCGGTCCAGGTGACCATCCCTTGGTTTCCGGTCCCAATGTGACATATCTGGACATTCGCCCTCTCCCCCTTCCAAACTTCGTGCAATGGGACATGGAGGATCTGCCACTTCCCTTTGAGGACAACAGCTTCGATGAGGTCTATGCCTTCGCTTGCCTAGAACACGTCAGCCGATTTCCTTGTTTGATGGCCGAGATACATCGCATCATCAGACCAAGCGGCATTCTCAGAGCGTTGACGATTCACATGGATGAGGAGTTCAGGAGTGGCCCGTGTTTCGAGCACTACAGGCTGTTCAGCGAGAGGACTTTTTGGCAATTCGACAGAACTCGCATGCCAAAGCAGAGGTGGAAGGTGCTCAAGGTCAGAACACTCAGGTTCTATGAAACCATCCTCAGCATGAAAGGGCCAGGGAGAAAGATAAGGTCTGTCCAGTTAAGACGGTTGTTCTATCTCTTCATGTTTCTACCCCGTCTTCTAGACCGTTATCACATATACGTCGAGATGACCCCAGCAGGAAAGGAGTGACGATAGAAGGACGAACGGATCAAGGTGGATACATTGTCACTATCGAACAGGTTCGTCGTAGCGGTCCCGTTTTGATCAAGGAGGATTTGGCCGGGCGATCTGTGTTACGGCAATCCAGTTACTACATCTCGTCATTTAGAGAGTATGGTATGGACCTTGTCGGGCAATACTCTACACACAACGGATTTCTTTGGGGGTTGTTTCAAAGGATCAGAGACGGGCTGGCGGTGCGGAGGCATCGAAGAATTGACTACTGTCTCCTACGGGCTGCAATCTGGATGAACACGATACTTGACATATTGTATATGAAGGACATCAAGAGGGACGGGCATCACCTCTTTTACTTCAGGAAGATAGCGCGCTAGTGTACGAGTCCAGACACTCTGATCGCATCACATATTGGGATACTCTCTCCAGAACTGCAGTCACGACTTGTAGTACCGCCAGAGGACATCCCAAGGCGGCCACTAGTAGCGAGCGCTGTGTTTTTCCTTTTTGGATTCAACGAGACCTTAAATAGGATCAACTGCCCGAGGGGGCAGGTCATGAGGCCGTCCAAAAGCAACACGAGCACGCTGACGGAATATCATGAGGCAAGTTCGATGTCCGGCTTGCTGGACCCTACACAACATAACGCACTGAAGAAAGACAGGCTTCATCTAGCATACCTAACCGAAGGGAACTCGTACTACGACAGGTTCTTCCTACAAAGACTTAGCGAGCGTTATGATATTACAGTGCTAACGTTCAACCTAGATCCATACGAAATCCCGGACCATATCAGAACCATAACCATAAGGTGCGGTCCCTTCAGGGTCCCTAGGTCTTGGGTGCTTGCGTGGCTAAGGGCATATCTTCTGAGAAAGAAACTGGATCGGATAAGGCCGAACATAGTAGTCAGCAACTGGGCTTTGGCCTACGGTTTCTACGCAGCTCTATCTGGGTTCAAGCCGAACATATTGTTTGTTTGGGGGTCAGATGTCCTCGTATGGCCAGACAAGTCTCGCTTTCTTGAGTCTGTGGTGAGGTATGCCATTCAGAAGGCTGATGCTATGCTGATGGACTGTAAAGCCTTGGCAACAAGGTGCATAAGACTAGGAGCTCTATCGAACAAGATACTGATACTCCCTTGGTTTGATGTCAGAGATGTATTGAAACAGAGGATTAGCCAGGAAGACAAGACGAGATTGAGAGAAGAACTTGGAATCTGTAACGACGAGATAGTCGTGGTCTCCACTAGGTCGCATTCGCCTTTGTACTCGGTCAGGACACTGGTGGAAGCCATTCCGAAGGTTCTGTCCGCTGCACCGGACACGAGATTCCTGATAGTTGGCGACGGACCGGAGACATCACTCCTGAAGGACATGGTCCAGAGATCGAAAGTAGGACCGAGGACGGTTTTCACTGGCAGAGTGGAAAGGCCATCAGTCCTTAGGCTTCTCCAAGTATCGGACATATATGTGTCAACATCACTCTCAGATGGCACATCGTCAAGTCTGCTCGAGGCCATGACACTTGGGGTTCCAGTCATAGTGACAGACCTTCCTGCAAACCGGGAATGGGTGGTTCATGGCTCGAGCGGGACGCTCTTTCCTCCTGGCGACTCCGTCGCGCTATCGAAGACTATCACTGACCTTGCGGGCAATGAAGCAAGGAGACACTGTCTTGCCAGAGAAGCTCTTGACACGGTCATTGCCAAGGCCGACTGGGAAAGGAACTCCAAGTTGCTGTATGAAACCATGGAAGCGTTGACAGGAGAACGGTCGAGGAAAGCTCTGTAAGCGCGCCGGTCTCACGGCCGAAACCAACGAGTTCAAACGTGAAGGTACCTTCGGCCAAACCCTTCTTCATGGATGAGGATGTGAGGCAAAAGACAGCCACCATCAAAACGATACTGGAGTCGACGGTTCTTACCTTAGGGGAGCACGCGAAGGAGTTCCAGTTCCAGTTTAGTACGGTGCGCTATGCGAACCACACTTTGGCAGGCCGGAGTTCATAACGGTAAAGCAAGTCGTTGACATACTGAAAGAATCGCTTGGTGGCCTGAGTGTCACGCACCAGCCTCCGAGACCCGGGGGTTCAAGGGGGCGGGAGTATCCATAGAGAAAGCGAGACAGATCCTCGGCTGGGAGCCGAAGAAGCACTTCAGGGGTGGACTGCAACGATGGATCAAATGAGTCAAGGACGCGAACAACCGATAGTGGCGTAGACTGGAACCTTGGACCATCCTTAGCCCTACCTCTTTCGCTCGATGGCACTCTTCGGCATATCACATGTCTCCACGCACATCGGACAATGGAACTCCGGATGCTCACTATGTGTGAGGTGTGAGAACCGACTGAAGGACTTCCGGGTTATCGGTCGCCACTTAGCAGTACGGTATGGGATCCCGCCGGGCATCCAATCGGCCGCAATCAAGAACATGCAGAGCAATTCGAACAAGCTTGTTGACCAACCGTACTCGTTCCAAAACATTCATAACGAGCAGCAGAGCGCTGCGTCTGTATGGGCGATGCGGGTGCAAGACAAGCTGGCCTATTATCATTCTTGGCTTCCCTTCTTTCACTAGTGACCGGGCTGCTCTTCTCGGTCCTAGTAGCAAGGAGGCTGGCTCTGGAGGATTATGGTGCGTGGCAGTTCTATTCAACGGTGATATCATACCTGATGTTGCCAGGGGTGGTGGTCAACTTCTGGTTGACAAGAGACTTGGGTCATGGTAGGCGAGTTCTGAAGACTGGGGTGGTATCTTGCGGTCTCTTGGGGGCCCTCACGAGCTTCATACTCGTTGGTTCATCAATCATGTCCAGCTCAGTTGCACCCATCAACATGGACGTGTTGTTGGCTTTGGTGGCCAACCTAATTGCGTTCTACCTTTCTAGCTCTCTTGACAGTGCCAGCATAGGTGTGGCTCCTAGCTTGTATGGAGTAGGCTTGATCGTGCAGGAAACAGTGAAGGTGATAGCCGGAGCTATTCTCGTGGTGTGGCTACGCACGGGGCTGCTCGGGGCGATCCTGTCAATAGACATTGCATTGTTCTCAAAGGTGGCAACAATGTATCTCAAGATGCCACCGGTTGCAAGAGGAGAACTCGACATCTCAATAGGTCTTCTGTGGCTAAGGAGAAGCTGGGTGCCAATCCTAAGCCTGCTACCCGGTTTACTGTCTTCTTTCGATATCCTAATCCTCGCATGGCTAGTTGGCTCAACAAGACAGGCAGCCTATCTCGCTCTCGCTAAAACTGTGGCTGCAGCTGCTGGCTATCCCCAACGCTTGGCAATTTCCTTGGAATCTAAGCTGCTCGGAGGGAAAGGCGATGAGCACATAGAAGAGTCAATCAGACTTGTCATGATGTTCGCCTTGCCAATGACCGCTGGCCTAGTCGTCTTGGCCCTGCCTATAGCATATGTGTTCGGCCGCAATTACTCGCCTGCAGCTGTTCCGTTGCAGCTTCTCTCCCTAGCTTCCTTCCTCAGCATCATCTATGGAATCTCTCTGACGATCCTTCAAGGCGCCGAGAGAGTCGACACTCAAGTAGGCGTGTCTTCTGGGGATATCATCAGATCCAGCCTCGCAATGCCTAGGGTAATAGAAACCGTTGCTAGAGCTCTGTGCGTCCTAGCTTCGCTTGTAGTGTTGTCTCTTGTCAGGACTTGGGATCCGTCATCCGAGGCGAGCGTGACAATCCTAGCTCTCATGAATCTCCTCGTAACCCTTGCCTTGTCTCTGTCTATGTTGAGGATGTCAAGGAGAACTCACGGGTATGTTGTCCCATGGAGAGACCTCTCGAGATATGCCCTAGCAACGATTGTGATGACACTAGCACTACTGGGGTTGTATCCTGTCGGGGCAATCAGCGACAGAATATTCGATGTCTTGGTTAATCTGCTTCCGGTAGTCGTGGCAGGAGGCATGGTGTACTTCACTGTGTTGTTGGCAATCGACCAAAGGCTCAGGAACGAGTTGCGCGAGGTGGGCAATGTCTGGAGAGCCAGACGAAAGAGCCAGCGTCAGAAAGATCTCCACCCTGCGGAGAGCGAAAGATGAAGCCGAGTCTGCCATCATCCCCTGAGTCAGCGAGACCTGTCCGCCCGACCTGAAGCTAGGGGTGCCAATCTGGGATGTTTTTATCTTGGCGATTGGACAATCCACTCGCGTTGGCCCTGTCTGACGAGGAGATAGAGCTCAGGCTCAAGGGGAAGTCCTGGGCCGTCTACTGGTTCGCTCTCGGCAAGGGCGGCCCGGTCACCGTCAGAGAGGTGCAACGTTCCTTGGGATTCTCCAGTCCTAGCATTGCTCAGCATCACTTGGAGGTGCTGAGGGATCTTGGGCTTTTGGACCGAGAGGAGGGCAGCACAACGTACGTGGTCATCAGGAGGGCCACTGTTGGGCCCCTCCGAGATTTCGTCTTCGTCGTCGGAAGGCCGATTCCCAGATTCCTGTTCTACTCCTGTTTCCTCACGGTGATGTACGTGGCCTACGTCGCGTTCTTCATGAGATCGTTCACTAGGGAAGCCATCCTGTTCCTCGTGTTCGGCGCCTTCGCGCTCGCGTTCAGCTGGTATGAGGTCTACAGGGCCCTCAAAACCCTGCCCTTCTGATTGTCCAGATTCTAGGTTTATCATCTAGCCAGCCCTAGGCAAGACATCATGATGAAGGCCGAGAGAATGGCGGTGGCGGGGGTTCTGCTGGCCACTGTCATCTCCATGGCCGCATTCTTCGGTTTTCCTCCTGGTCTGATGCTCGGAACTAGCAACTATGCGAAAGCTCGCTCTGACGAGGCGTTCATGACCGGGTCCGCCACCTCGGGCTTCAGACCGGCGAGCAAGGAGGAGCTGTCCCTTGCTCAGTTGCTGACGAACGATACGTCGAAGCTCGAACGAGCGTCGTCAGGTGTGGATTTCTCACTGCTCGCAGGTGCACCGGGTCAGAAGTTCACTACATCTCTGCTCACGCAGGAATTCATCACCTACACGGCAGCCTCTGCCGCGATAACCTCCCTGTCATGGACGGAAGAGGACGTAGTGATCCCTCTGTACAGGTCAGCCTTGAACTCTGCTGTTCAGCTACTGACGACCGTAGCTCCGGATGCCGTCTCCGTCAGGGGAAGCGTAGACAAGGTGGATTACGTGCTCACGATAGCAGCACGGTTGCTTGACGGGGAGTATTACTCTAGGCTACCAGCGGACATGAAGGCTTACTTCAGCAGCCTTGGCCTGCCTAATCCCGAGTTACTCTTTGAGAGCCTCGGCTCGGAGAGGTTCAGATACTCGACCAACCTCACTAGGTTTCAGGCTTCCGTGATCTGGGTCAACTATGCCACCGGCTTCGAAAGGTCTCAGGACCTGCGCTTCTTGGCTGTGCTGGGTTTCGTGGTGGCAAACAACATCTCCGCATGGTCCAGACTCGCGTCATTCTACAGCGGCCTGTTCGGCCTTGACTCCATGGACTCGTCCCACTTGGCATCTGCCGCAGTCTCGGTTTTCGGTCAGACGCTGACGGAGGAGAAGCTGACTGATGCCACACTGCTCGCGAAGTTCTCGGACTTGGTAAGCAGTGGAGCATGGGAGTTCCCATTCAGGATCTCCATGCACGATGTTCCCATGAACTTGATTTCATTGACTCAGAACCTGCCCCCGTCTGCCAACCTGACACAGAGGGTCTCCGAGCTGAGATCCTCGCGTCTTTCCGGCTCCTCTGACATGCAGATAGCGCCAACCAGCCTGCCGGAAGTCTGGTTCAGCCAGCTACTGACCGCCCCGTGGAACAGTTCCGATGATAGAGCAGTCAAGGCCATCCTTGGCTCGTACACTCTGTTGCTGACCTCGGCCACTGCAGGGATGGAACTCGAATTCCCTTCGGGTCGTGATGTGCTCGCGGAAGCCAACGAGGGTCTCTACTCCAGGTTGGATGCCTTCCTGCTGGGCACTTACCGCTACTTAGACTCCACCGTCGGCGTGTCCGGAAGGGTAGGTGCGTTGCTAGTGACGACGCACGATCTTCTGACGTTTCTCAATCAGGCTTCCGGATCTTCCTCGGGATCCATAAGCGTGGGACAAACTTGGAAGGAGAAGCTGTCTTTGGTGCTCAGGGTGTCGGGGCTTGCCACGGGGATTGCTGTCGACCTTGGAGTCGGGCAGACACTGCATGTGTTCTCCGCTAGGCTCTTGGTTTCCGATCTGAGTCGGGGGATAGGCGCTCTTTACGTGATTGACGAGGAAGTGGAAGAGGGGTAGCCTCGAGTCCTGAGCAACCTGCCTATCGTCTTCCAAGACCATCTAATGAAGGACTGTTTCTCCCCTTTGCCCAGCAACTCGAGAACGAATCTCCTAGTCCTCGGATCGGACGGGTACCCGCTACCAAAGTCCCCAAGCTTGAGCCCCAATTCTCCTATGATCTCGTCCCTCCTGACCTTTGCCAACACAGAGGCGGCTGCCACTTCGATGTGCGCATCTTCCGCCCTATTCTGCGAAACTATCCTCACACTCATGTCACCGACCAAGTCCCTGACCATATCTTTGTAGACTTTGGGAACTGGGTAAGGCGAGTCCAAGTATGCCACTGACGGTCTAAGCTCCCGAAGGTGGACGGCAACCACCTCTGCCTCGAGCCTGTTGAGAGTCATGTACTTCCTCCTTCGCCTGACGTAGCTGTCTATGTTCCAGGGCGTGACGTAAGTTATCACGTGGGCCACACTGATCTCCTCTATCACCGG
>Ga0315280_10006876_pt1 | contig 15521 bp, 10 predicted proteins | sample YL17G06_40_MG_FD_203697 | JGI IMG/M metagenome (GOLD analysis project Ga0315280, IMG submission 203697) | Sediment microbial communities from Yellowstone Lake, YNP, Wyoming, USA - YL17G06_40 | ecosystem: Environmental > Aquatic > Freshwater > Lake > Sediment | place: USA: Wyoming | collected... | reverse complement strand
GATTGGCAGGGTCGCAAGTCCGAGATATGGTTTCAGCCTGATCCTGCCACGGGCACCAACGACTTCATCTGCGTGACCGAGACGGAGCGGGACTATGCCGTGATCTCCACGCCCCACGTGTCCTACTACTACTATCCGGGGCGCAACCTCGTCCAGATCGTCCGGGGCCAGATCATCACCAGCGACCTGGACCTGGCCAGGACGATCGAGTCGCTGACTCGGGAAGCCGACAAGGAAGGCAACGCGGTTGAGATCGGGCGGAAGGTCATCGACCGCTACGGCGAGGTCATTACGTTCCACTGTGCCGGCACCGCGTCCGAGTTCGAGGCATGGATCGATCCCAAGACGAAGCTCCTGCTCGGCATAGAATACGTGCGATGCAGCAACCCGGGCCAATTCGTCAAGAGCTTTGACGAGATCCGCTACAATGAGCCGGTCCCGGAGCGGCTGCTTCACTTCCAGTGCCCGGATAGTGCCGAGATTCAGCCGGAGGGCTGGGGCGACCTTGATGACCCAAACTGCGGCATCGACGTGACGGGCCTGAGCGACGAGCAGGCCTGCCGGGAAATCCTGACCCGGCTCTTTGATGCGATCAATGCCGCGGACCTCGATCAGATACGCCGGCTCATCCCGGTCGCCGACCAGTCGGATGATGAGAACCTCGTCGGCGCGGTCCGCGGGGTGGTCGGCGCCTCCTGGGATGACTCCAAGCCCGGCGTGGCAGCGTACGAGATCGGATCGCCCTACGAGGACAGAGCCTGCCCGTTGGGCGTTCTCGTGCCGTGCGTGCTCACGGACCACAACGGCCAGCGATTTGAGATCGCGATCATCGTTCGATTCCGCCAAACAGAAGGACGGCGCACCTGCGTCGTCGTGGACGCCTGGGGCGATGTCAAGTCGCGCTCGGGAGCGTCGGATCATCGGGCGTCACTAAGAACAGTCGGCTCCGTTTTTCAGGGGCCGATCAATGCCGCCGGCGCCGCGTCGCTGTCCACTGTCCTGATCGTCCCGACGAACGAGGCGGATAAGGCCGCCGAGCAACAGATTCACGATTATGTGCGTGCGGTACAGAAGTTCATCATGGAGAAGTCCCCCGACCACGAGGCAAAGATCGTGGCGGACGCTGACGCATTGCAGATGGACCTGTCGCAGAGTTGCGTGTACGTGTACGGCACGCCGCAAGGAAACCTCTGGCTCGCCAAGCACATTGCCGCCCTGCCGGTCGCCATCGAGCCCAACAGCATCACGACGGACCGCGTCTATGAGGGCTCGGACCTGCGATTCATCAGCACGTGGCCTCACCCGCAGAACCCCAGGCTGGGCGTGGTCATCTACACCGCCCAGCGGGGCGAGGACATCTTAGGCATCAACAAAGTCTTCCACGGGCCGACCGACTACCTCGTGGCCCAGGGCCAAACCATCGTGCACGCCGCGAATTACGTCAAGAAGAAGGGCCAGTGGACACTCCAGTAATTCCCACGACTCTGGAATCCACACTGTGTAGCGAAGCAATGGTTTGATGGGGACATAGACATGAGGAACAACTGCATCGCGTGCATCACAGTGGCAGGCCTTGTTCTCGGGGCTTCCTGCCATCAGCAACGATCGAGAGTATCCGCCCTCGAATTCCACGGGCCGATCGATGCCGCGGGCAGCACGTCGCAATCCACCATCCTGATTGTCCCGACAAACGAGGCGGACAAGGCCGTCGAGCGGAAGATCCACGAGTATGTCCAGGGGATGCAGAAGTTCATCATGGAGCGGGCGCCCGGCCGGGACGTGAAGGTGATGACAGACGCCGAGGCCCTGCAAGCGGACTTGTCAGGCAGCTCGCTGGGTGTCTACGGCACCCCGAAGGGAAACCTCTGGCTGGCAAAGCACATCGCTGCCTTGCCGGTCGCTATCGAGCCCGACGGCATCACCGCCGACCGCCTGTACAAGGGTTCGGACCTGCGGTTCATCAGCGCCTGGCCAAATCCGCAAAACCCTCAGAAGGGCATCGTCATCTACACCGCCCAGCGAGCCGAGGACATCATCGGCATCAACGCCGTCATGCACGGGCCGACCGACTACCTCGTGGCCCGGGGCCAGACCATCCTGCGCGCCGCCGACTACGTCAACAAGAAAGGCCGATGGGCGTTCCCACCATTCCAACTGGACGTTGCGCAGGCGAGGGAGGACCTGGATTTCTTCTTCAAGACCGTCGAGCAGGTGCACCCGAACTGCCGCGTGAACTTGTCCAAGGCCGGCTACAGAAGCCTCAAAGAGTGTTCCTATGCGGCGTTGAAGCAGGCCGGCGACGGCACGGGCCAGGTCCCGGTCCTCACGCTGGCCCTGACGTCCGCAGAGGCCGCAGCGGCCCTCGGTGACGGACATACCGCCTGTGATCTGTCCCCGGACCTGGCCGATCCCGGCGACCCAACACCCTGCATGCCGCCTTTTCAGCTTCGGTGGGACGCGGGGCATGTGACGATCGATAAGGCCATCGGCGGGCTGGAGCCGCTGGCCGGCGCCCGACTGCTCCAGATCAACGGCAAACCGTTCGAGGAGGCCGTTGCGCGCGTGCTGACCTGCGTCTCGGGCGAGCGGCAGGAATTCAGGATAATTTGTTTCCTTAATAACCAGGAGGCGCTGTGGGCGTTGATCCGGCCGGCGCCGGGCGAGGAGATGACCGTCACCATCCGCCGAGGAAAGGATGAGCCTCGGACCATCAAAGTGCCCTTGATCTCCCAGGCGCGATACAGGCAGGAGTTGCCCGCCGTCCGTCAGGTTTACCCCACGGGCTCCCACGAGTTTCATCACGACGGGCGGACCTGCTACTGGCGGTATGACAGCTTCAACGCTTCCGATCAGGGGATCAAGGCGATCGACGCCGTGTTCAAGGACATCCGCGAGCACAACGCCCGAAACCTGATCATCGACCTGCGCTTCAACGGCGGAGGCAGCACGGGCGCCGCGGACCACATCCTCAGTTACCTCACGGGCAAACCCTACCGCGACTACTCCCGTGTCAACATCAGGCTCTCCCCGCAACTGCTCGAAGTGCAGGATCTCGGGATGCTCGGTCCCTTCGCCAGACTCCTCCAGGGACATGTTGTCAGCAGGAAGCTCAAGTATGTGAAACCGGCGGACCTGGGATACAAGTTCGAGGGCTCCGTCTATGCACTCGTCAGGCCCTATACCTTCTCCGCGGCCTCCGACTTCACCCACGTCCTCCAGGACTTCCGTATTGGCACGCTCGTCGGCGAGGAGACGGGCGGCCTGCGCCAGTGCTTCGGCGACTGCCCCAGCTTCCGCATGCCGCACAGCAATCTCTCCTTCTCCGTCTCGACCAAGCGGTTCTACGCCCCTATCCCCAAGCCCGGCGACGCCGCCCACGGCTCCCCCCCGGACATCCCCGTCACCGATGAAAACCTTGCTCCCTTCGTGAATGCGCAAGACCCCGAACTCGCGTTTACACTCGACCTGATTGCCAAGCGCAGCGCGCCGACCATCGAAGGCGGCAGCAGGTAGAGCAAGCAGCGAGCACCACACAGAGGCAGACGCGAGGGGCACGGCAGAGCCGTAATGATCAATGCCGGCCTGTCCTGCACGTTTCTGTCACGCGAAGCTTCGTAGTCTCATTGGCCAAATATGTTGGATGGAGCGTCCCGCCGTGGTACAATGAGTCAGGCGGTATACGTATGCAGGTAGGAGATCGGTGAGAATGATGCGTGTTGCGATAATCCTCTTGGTGGCGGGAAATGCCTTTGCCGCAGAGATTCGCGTCGATGCCCTGTCCGGACAGAAGGCCATTTCCCCATACCTGTACGGCAGGAACAACTCGCTCTGTGACGATCCGAAGAAGCCGCTTGCCGCGAAGGATTGGCAGTTCCTGCGCGACGCCGGCGTCAGAATGCTCCGGGAAAGCGGCGGAAACAACGCCACCAAGTACAACTGGGCCCTGAAGCTGTCGAGCCATCCGGACTGGTACAACAATGTTTACCCACACGACTGGGACTACGAAGCCGCAAGCCTCCAGGCGAACCTGCCGGGCGTGCAAGGGATGTGGTCCTTCCAGTTGATCGGCAAGGCCGCCTCCAGCAAGGCGTACAACTTCAACGATTGGGCGTACAACCGCTCTCAGTGGTGGGAAGGGGTGCGGAACAACTGGGCCGGGGGCGGCGGGCCGCTGCCCGGCGGCGGACAGGAAGAGGGCGACCCCAACCTGTACCTGACGGACTGGTCCGGCGACGACACGACCGGCATTCTCGATCACTGGCTCGACCCCAATGGCCTGGGGCTCGATCCCAACCAGCTCCTCTACTGGAACATGGACAACGAGCCGGAGATCTGGAGCGGCACGCATGACGACGTGTACCCGCAGCAGCCGCCTGTCGAGGACTTCATGCAGAAGTACTTTGCCGTGGCCAAGAAGGCGCGGGCGCGCTTGCCCCGGATCAAACTCGTCGGGCCGGTGACGGCCAACGAGTGGCAGTGGTACAACTGGGATAACAACAGGATTCGCGCCGACGGCCGTTACTATGTCTGGCTGGAGTACTTCATCAAACGCATTGCCGAGGAGCAGCGGGCCAGCGCCGTGCGACTGCTGGACGTCCTGGACATCCACTTCTATCCGTCGGAGTCCACGCCCGAGGATATTGTTCAGCTTCATCGCGTCTGGTTCGACGAGAGCTACGATTACCCGGGGGCCAACGGCGTCAGACGCCTTGGCGCCTCGGGCTACGACAGGAGCATTACGAAGGAGTACATCCTCACGCGCTGCCAGCGATGGCTCGACCAGTACATGGATCCGAATCACGGCGTGACGCTCGGCGTCACCGAGATGGGCATCAACGGCGACAATCCCAACGTCACGGCGGTCTGGTACGCCTCCACGCTCGGGGTCTTTGCCGATGAGGGAGTGGAGATGTTCCTGCCGTGGTCCTGGAAAGCAGGCATGTGGGAGGTGCTGCACCTGTTCAGCCGGTACGGCCAGGCTGTTCGGGTCGAGGCATCCTCGGACAGTGACGAGCTTGTCTCCGCCTATGCCTCCGTCAATGCTGATCTGAGCGCCATGACGGTCGTGCTGGTGAACCGGTCGCTCTCCGGCGCCACGAACGTGCATCTCACGCCGGCCAATTTCACCCTGGCCCGCAACGAGTACAAGGTCCTCAGGCTCTCCGGCCTCCCTTCCACTGAGACGTTCCATTCCCATACGGACAACGCGCTCCAGGAGGATGCCGTGGCGGTCGAAGATGGCGTGATGCGTCTGACGCTGCCGCCCCTGTCCGTGAGTGCGATCCTCCTGTGGAACGAACCGGCAAACAGCTCCGCAGACCCAGGCTCATAGCCGCCGGCACTCCCTCTCAGCAGCCACGCGACAATCGGATCGCTGCGCTCGTATGCTTGATGAGTGCCGCCCAGTGTGCTACCCTATCGCAGAGGTGACCGAATCACTGCCAGTCACATGCTACACAATGAATGGGGAAGGATGAGCCAGATATGAAACGCAGAGAATTCCTTCAGATCGTGGCGGCCGGCAGCTCCGTCCTGTCGGCGGGCGGACTGTCGTCTTGCAGCCGGTCGAGCGCGCTGGCCGGGACGGCCGTTGCGAGTGACCAGGCGAAGTTCGCATTGAATGAAGTGACGATCTCTCAGTTGCAGGCGGACATGCAGTCGGGCAAGCATACAGCCCGGTCCATCGCCCGCATGTACCTGGAGCGCATCGACCGCATCGACCGGAGCGGGCCGTCGCTCAGATCGGTCATCGAATTGAACCCGGATGCCCTGGAGATCGCGGGCCGACTGGACGCGGAGCGGCGCGAAGGCCGCGTTCGGGGCCCGATGCACGGCATCCCCGTGCTCATCAAGGACAACATCGAGACAGCGGACCGGATGACCACGACCGCCGGCTCGCTGGCATTGGAAGGCTTTGTCGCCGCGCGGGACTCCTGCGTGGCCCGCAAGCTCAAGGACGCGGGGGCGGTTATCCTCGGCAAGACTAATCTGAGTGAGTGGGCGAATTTCCGTTCAACGCGATCCACGAGCGGCTGGAGCGGGCGAGGGGGCCAGACGCACAATCCCTACGCACTGGACCGCAATCCATCCGGCTCAAGCTCGGGCTCGGCCGTGGCGGTCTGTGCGAATCTCTGCGCCGTGGCTGTCGGCACTGAGACCGACGGGTCCATCGTCTCGCCGTCGTCGATCGATGGCATCGTGGGAATCAAGCCGACCGTCGGGCTGGTCGGCCGGTCCGGCATCATCCCGATCTCACACAGGCAGGACACGGCCGGGCCCATGGCGCGAACGGTGCGGGATGCCGCCGTACTCCTCGGCGTCCTCGCCGGAGTCGATCCACGGGACGAGCAAACCCACTCAAGCGAAGGCCGAGCCCAGCACGACTACACGCAATTTCTCGATCCAAAGGGGATGAGTCACGCGCGCATCGGCGTGGTCCGCAGCTTCTTCGGCTTCCACGACGGCGTCGACCGGCTCATGGAGGACGCCATCAGGGTGATGAAGGACCTGGGCGCCGACATCGTCGATCCGGTCAAGATCGAGACCTCGCACTCGGACGACAACGCCGAGGAGGAGGCGCTGCTGTACGAGTTCAAGGCCGATCTGAACGCGTACCTGGCGGCGCTCGACAGGACTGCCGCCGTTCACTCGCTGCAGGAACTGATCGCGTTCAACGAGGCCCACCGGGACAGGGAGATGCCGTACTTCGGCCAGGAGCTGTTCCGCAAAGCCCAGGAAAAAGGCGAATTGAGCAGCCCGGATTACATCAAGGTTGTCGAGAAGGTCCGGCGGCTCTCCCGGGACGAGGGGCTCGACGCCACGTTGAGTAAGGACAATCTGGACGCCGTCATCGCGCCGACGACCGGCCCGGCGAGCCTGACCGACTGGGTCAATGGCGACTATGGCACGGGCGGAAGCTCTTCCCCGGCGGCCAGGGCGGGGTACCCCAGCATCACAGTCCCGGCCGGATTCATTTTTGGCCTGCCCGTCGGCATCTCGTTCTTCTCGCGTGCGTTCAGCGAACCGGTGCTGATCCGGCTGGCCTACGCGTTCGAGCAGGCGACGAAACACCGGCGGGCCCCCGAGTTCCTCCCGCACGTGAATTTGGCCTGAGCCTGATCGCAGCCGTCAAGACCTTTGTGTCGCCGGTAAAGATGGACTCATTCCTTACACCGATCATTGGGACGGTTGATGAATGTTGCCCGATGTGCTACACTCCTGCGGATGTGACCCTGTAATCGCAATGGCATTCTGAATGATGGGGAAGAAAATGAGGGACTCTGCACGACTTGCGAGATGTGTCTTTGCTGTGATCTGTCTGCTTGATCTCGCCGCTTCGGGGCAGCAGGCCGGAACCGATACATCCACCTGGCTGCCTTACAGGATGCCGGATATCCGAAAGCTCAAGGGTACGGCTCTCGATATGTCGTTCCTGCTCGACGCCCCCGCCGGCAAGCACGGGTTCCTGACCGTCAAGCGGGACAAGTTCTTCTTCGAGGACGGTACGGAGGCCCGCTTCTGGGGCGGCAACCTCTTCGGCGAAGCGAATTTCCCCACTCACAAGGAAGCGGAAGCGCTGGCTGAGCGGATTGCGATGACCGGCGCGAACATCGTGCGCATGCACCACCTCGACGTGGTGGCGCCCTGGACGGACTTCATCGTGCGCAGGAATCTCTTCGGCGGCCAGAGTCCCGACAGCACGCGCGCGTTCGACAAGGAGATGCTCGACCGCTTCGATTACCTGGTGCATTGTTTCAAGAGCCGCGGCATCTACATCTTTCTGAGCCACCTGTCCAGCCGCAGGATCATGCCCGCCGACGGCCTTCCCGAGCCGGCCGACTCGCTCGACGACATCTACGCCGGCCTGAAAATCGAGGGCGAGTTCGACGAGTTCCTTATCCGGCTTCAGCAGGAACACCTCAAGAGGCTCCTGACGCACAGGAACCCGTACACGCATCTGCCTCTGGCCGGCGATCCGGTGCTCGCCCTCACGGAGATCATCAACGAGGACTCGCTGCTGTTCCTCGGGGCCGGGCCGAACTTCAGCACGAACTCGGATCACTACAAGCGGATGCTCCAGGGACTGTTCAACGACTGGCTGGTCCGCAAGTACGGGACGCGCCAGGCCCTGGCCAAGGCTTGGCAGCCGGGCAAGGGCGAGGGCAAGGGGCTTGGCGAAGAGGAAAGTCCTCAGAACAAGACTGTGGAGTTCAACTACCGCTTCACGTACGACCCGCGAGCCCGGGACGATCCCGCATGGAGCCGGCAACGAAATCTCGACATGTATGCGTTCCTGTACGACACCCAGCACGAGTACTATGACCAGATGTACAAGTCCCTGCGAGGTCTCGGCGTGAAATGCCCGATCGCCGGGAGTAACCACTGGATTTCCGATGTCGCGGACCTGCACTTGAACGCCAGACTCGATTATGTCGATCGGCACGAGTACTACGCCCACCCGCATGGCACATACAATTACATCGAGGGCCAATCGATCAGTCCGGCCACGCCCATGGTCAGATCAGAGTCTCTCGGCGCGATCGGCGGCCTGGCCCAGCGCCGGATCGTCGGCCGGCCATACACGGTTTCCGAGTGGAACAATTGCCTGCCTAACCCCTACCGTGCGGAAGGTCCCGTCATTATGGCCGCCTACGCCTGCCTGCAGGACTGGCACCCGATGCAGTACGCGTACCTCGCCTTTCTCGACTACGACCCGAAGATCATCAACTCGTTCATGGTGCTGTACGATCCGGCCCACATGAACGTGCTGCCCGCGGCGGCGATGATGTTCCAGCGCAGGGATGTCAAGGAGGCCGTGACAGGCTATTTCGAGCGCGTCGGCGTGCAGACCGTCATGAACCCGGGCTTTGCCCCGAAACGGAACAGCCGAATCGCCCTGCTCGGGAAATACGGCATCCTGTTCGACGATGCCGGCGAAGCGCCGTTTCCGATCAGCGCCGAGTTGCCGCAGCAGGCTTCCGACAAAACAAAGCACACCTACGACTCCCTCACAGGCGAGATTCGCTGGGACTTGGAACAGGGCCTGCTGACGATCAACACGCCGCGAACTCAGGGCTTCGTCGGCTTCACGAAGGGTCAGCCTGTGACGCTGGCGGATGTGACGATCAGCATCAAGAACGATTTCGGTGTCGTGCTGGTCAGCTCGCTGGAAGACAAGCCCATCGCCCAGGCCAAGCGGCTGCTGGTCTCCACGTCGGCACGGGCGCAATGGTCCGGCATGGAATTCGATGAGGAACGAGGCGTCATTACGAGGTCGGGCACGCCGCCCTTCCTGATGGAGCCGGTGACCGGGACCGTCATGATCCGGCACGAGCCCGCGAGGGTGTATTGTCTCTCCTCCTCCGGCCGGCGATTGAATCAGGTCGCCGTACAGAAGACCGCTCAAGGCGTGGCTTTCGAGATGGCGGCGTCCAATCGCTGCATGCACTACGAGCTGGCGAAATGATCGAGCCCGGCGAACCCGGCCGTACCATCTGTGGCTTTAGGGGGCAACCAGGCAGGCCGCCTCAGGGATTTTGCCTTCCACGACGAAATATCGCGACTCTTCTTACGACAGTATGAGTGTATCTCCCCCAAAACAACGAAAGCGTGTATGCGAATGAGTGTGGAAGGAATCGTATCATGACAAAGGTACTGTTTCCGGTGATGCTCGCGGTCGTCCTTCTCCAGGCCCAAGCCACCCGTGCCGCCGACGCAAGCCCTGCTGTAAAGGCTTCGCAGGGCTATGACAAAGCGATTGAGGAGTACGTGCAATTCATCAAGGCGCAAAAAGAAACGCCGGTGAATTACATCCTGGGCCTGTTCGGAAAGTACGACATTGTCGTGCTGTGCGAGCGGGCGCACCCGGAAACGACGCAGTACGACATGATCTTCGAGCTGGCGAGCGACAAGCGATTCCAGCAGCAGGTCGGGCACATCTTCGCCGAGTGCGGCAGCATCGCACTGTGTCCGACCGTCGAAGAATTCCTCACGAGCGACAAGCTCTCCGACGAGCAGGCGGAGCAACAGCTCCGCGCGATCTACAGGAACTTCAACTTTCAGGTCATCTGGGACAAGACGAACTCGTACGACTTCCTGCGCAGAATCCGCGGGCTCAATCGCACGCTGCCGAAGGAATCCCGCGTGCACATCTGGCCCTGCGATGTCGAGTCCGACTGGACCAAGATCACGAAGGACAATTACCGCCAAATCGAGCAGCAGTTGGGCCAGCGTGACAAGATCATGGCCGACAACGCGGCCGCCAAGTTCAACGAGATTCAGAAGTCGCCGGGCAGCCAGAAGAAGGCCCTGGTCATCATGAACTACCGCCACGCCTTCACGCACCTCCGCCTGGAGCAAGGCGGCATGACGAAGGATATCGAGAATATGACCGGCTTTCTCATGGCCGCCTATCCAGGCAGGGTCGCCAACGTGATGATCAACGCCACCGGCATATTCATCGGCGGGCGCGACAATCCTGCCGGCATTACGCCCATTCAGAGCGGCAAATGGGATGCCGCCTTCGCCGTCGCGGGCAATCCGAGCCTCGGATTCGATTTCAAAGGCTCTCCGTTTGGCCGTGACCCCTTCGATTACTTCCCCATGCCCGTCAACCGCACTTACCAGGACGTCTTCACGGGGTTCGTCTTCTACAAGCCGCTGAGCGAGCACCGGATGTCCTTCGGGGTTGCGGGCCTGCTCGATCCGGAGTTCACGACCGAGCTGGTTCGCCGATGCCAGATCACCGGCCGGACGGAGCCCCCAGAGGAACTCGCAAAACAGGTCCAGCAGTGGATCGGCGCGGTCCGCGTCTCCGGCTACGAGGATAAGGAGATCTTCCCCAAGAACGACTGCGAGGAGAAGATCCAGCAGTGGCTCAAGCACGCGAATTGATCATTGATGAATGACGATTGGAGACATTATGGCTGACGCTCGGGCGCAGCATAGCATCGAACGACCGCCACAGAACGGCTGGCACCGCAAGACGCTCAGAGTCGTGTCCCTGTGCCTCAAGGCGGCGATGATTCTGTCCCCCGTGCCAACGGCATTACTCACGGGAGCGCCGCCGGAGGTTGTCCTCACGGCTGTCTATGCCACGCTGTTCACGGCCGCCGGACTCCTGGCCCTTTGGGAAATCGCCGACAGTGTCAACCATCTTCGCGACGCGATGGCCGCCCAAAACCGCCCCTCCTGAGCCGAGCCCATCTACAGGCCCTGGGTGGCACCGTCAAACTCGTTTGACGGTGCTGTCTCGATTGGGCTGGTCCATCGAAAGCCCCACGGGCAAGCGACTTCGCCCGTACCGCCCAGCATGTCATTTTGTCTCGGGCTTCTTGTCCGGGGGTTTGGGTTGGGCGGCCTGGGGCTTGTCGAGGACCTTGATTCGGGCGTTGCGAATCTGGACGTGCTCGACGCCACGGCTGAGCTCCTGGAACCCGATGTGTCCCTTTCGCGGCCGATCCTTGACCTTCGGGCACGGCTGGCCGTTATGCCGCAGCACCACTTGCTCCTGCTGGTCGAGGTTCAAATCGTGAATGACCACGCCGTTGAGCGTGACGTGGAGTTTGGGCCCGATGAGCGTCACCACGTAGCTGTTCCATTCCGTCGGCTTGTACACCTGCTTGAGCGGCGCGATCGCCCGGTAGATGCCGCCGGTCAGCTCGGAGTCCTTGGCCTCCGGGTTGTACCGGTAGTCGGCCATCTGCAGCTCCATGCCGTCGAAGGCGGGATCGCCGAACAACGGCGCCCGAAGCGCACAGCCGCTGTTGCCGGTTGGGCCCAGCTTGAAATCGAATTTGAGGATGAAGTCGCCGTATTCCTGCTTGCTGAGCAGCCAGGTCCCGCGCGGCTCGCCGCCATTGAGGATTCCGTCCTTGACGACCCACTTGACCGCCGGATCGGCCGGCTTGTTCACGTCGTCCCACGGCCGGATCAACCAGCCCTGCGGCGCCCCGTCCTTCGGGAACAGCCGCACGAATCCCTCCTCCTTGTCCTTGTCTTTACCCTTTTCCGCCGCAAGCACCACCACCGTGGCCGCCAGCACCACACTCGCCACACACCAGAGAAGAGCGCTCTTTCTCATCATTCGATCTCCACAATATTCGTGTCCCTGTCGTTCGATCAATGAGACTTCACACGGGATGGGCTTTGACCCATACCGCCGCATCATTGTACGGTCGACGGAAGATCCGTGCAACCCTCCATCGCGGATCAGGTGACTGCTCGCTCAGCCTGCAAAGAGGCCGGACACCGGAATCTCAAGAGCTTCCATAGACCTCTTGCAGGCAGGTTCACAGCTCGGTATAACATGCCGCAATGTCCGTTGAAGGAATGGATTATGCCGAAGAACAAGCGTGTCCCGTTTTATGTGGATGAAGACTGGCTCAAAGGACTGTCGGCGCTGGCGGGTACGTTCGGCGTCTCGGCCGAGGCGGTCATCCGGCTGTCGCTTCCAGATGCGGCGGTGATCGACCTGTTCTTCCAGTGCAAGGACTACCTGCCGGAGCTGCGGTGGGATCAAGTGGCGGACGTGGGCCGGACGGCCCTTCGCGAGCATCTCCGCGCCACGTACATGAAGGGGCTTGAAGAGCACCTGGCCCGGCTGGACCTGAACCTGTACCGATGCTCTTCGACGGATGTTGAAGCGGCAAAGAAGCGGGCCCTGGACGACCTCCAGGCCGACACCTCCCGTCCGCTCGTGCCTCAGATCCAGAAGGCCCAGGACGACTCGGTCTACCTCGGCCGCTTATACGACGCCTGGAAACGGGCCGAGGCCGGCGAGCCCGGATACACGATCGCCCAGGTCAAGATCGATCGGAACACCGGCCCCAAGGCAGACAGGGTCTGGGCGGTCCTCAAAGACAACACAATCGTCTGACATCCCGGACGCCTCGCCGGCAGACGCTCCGCGTCTCTTCCGGCATCGCGTCTAATCATGCAGGGGCGGCGGAGAAATCTGCACCTGAAGTCCCGATAATCCATCGAACGACGCCCGCGGAATCGCTTCGCACGACCCACCCCCGCACTAGAATCTCGATTTTTGTTGACTATAATGCCTTGTTTGGATATACTACAGCGATGCTTGCGCCGAGGATGGAGCAGGACAATGGGGGCAATCGCACAAGATCCGGCACGCGGGAGAATTGCGCACACAACTGAGCGTGGATCCGCCGCACAGGTGGAGAATGTCCTTTGAGACAAGCGGACCATTCAGAGATTCAATCGGAGGCAGGAAGATGAAGAGAGCGATGACATTCGGTATGGTGATGACGGTGCTGTGGGCGGCCGCGGCCGGCGCGGTCCCGACGAGCGTGCTGACCTTCCATTTCGACAACGTGGTCGGCGAGAACTACACGGCGGGCGGTACCGTTCTGGATTTCTCCGGCCAGAGCAATGACGGGGCCCTGCTGGCGACGCCGGGCGTGCCGACGTGGCTGCCGGCCGGCAAGTTCGGAGGCGCTTTCGATTTCACCGGCAACGGGGCGACCCACGGCCAGAGCATTCTCGTCGCGCATGACACGTCGTTGAACCCCGGCTCCGGCGATTTCGCGATCGCCCTATGGATCCGCACCCGGAGTGAATACGATGGCGACATCCTCCGCAAGGGCTCCACCGGCACGGCCAGTACGTGGTACAAACTTGAGCACTCGCCGTCGCCCTGGAACAACAAGCTGTCGCTGAACTTCAACACGACCGGCACCGACGCAACGATCACATCCAAGCAGGCGTACAGCGACAACCAGTGGCATTTCGTGGTCGCCCAGAGACGAGGGAGCCTGGCCGAGCTGTGGATCGACGCGGTCCTCGACGGAACAGCCACAGTCACCGGGAGCATCTCTAACACGGCGAACCTCACCGTTGGAAGCAAAGACACCCTCGACGATGATTTCCTCAATTCCGCATTGGATGAGGTCCGGATCTACTCTGGGGCGTTGAGCCAAGAAGAGATACAGAGCTTGTTTCATCCTATTCCGGCGCCGGGCGCCCTCCTGCTCGGCTGCCTCGGCACGGCCCTGGTCAGGCACCTGAAGAGGCGCAGGTCACTGTAGCACTTGCCCAGAACAGACATTCCTGAAGGGCTGCGTCGGCATTCGCAGCCCTTTCTCATTGATGCCGAACCCGCCCGAGCTCGTCGGCCTGCGGTATGGCGGGCTGCCACTCGATTCTTGCGGCGCCCAGCAGCGTGCCGGTGGCATAGGCCAAATCGACGAGAGCGATCTGGTACTCGGTCAGGGCCTGAATCTCTGTGCTCTGGGCGTTTGCGAAGTTGATTTGGGCGTTGAGAACGTCGGTACTTGTGCGCTGGCCCTGCTCGAACTGGCTCTTCTCGGCATCATAAAGACGACTGTTCAGGATGACGTTCTGGCGGGCCGCAAGAATCCGCTGCCAGTTGGTCTCGATCTGGTCCGCCGCATTGAGGACTTCCTGCCGAATGAGCTCCTCGCGATTGGCGCGCGTGGCCAGTCTCTGGCGGCGCTGGTAGATCGCCTGGCGCAACTGGTTCCTCGCCACCCCGTTGCCGATGGGAATCACCACTTGCAAGCCGACGCGATGGTCGGCGAACTCGTCGTCGAGGAGCATATCCAGGGAGTCGTTCTGGGCGGCGCCGAGGCCGCTGATGTTGTACGTATAGTTCAACGAGGCCAGCGGCAGAGTCTGATTCCGGGCATAGTCGATGGTGCTGGCGTCCTGAAGCAATTGCAGTTGCAGCTCCAGCAGCTCCATCCTGGCTTCAGTCGCGGTGCGAATGAGCCGCGGGCGGTCCAGCTCATAGCGGACCGGGTCGGGCAGCGTCGTCGGAATCACGGTCGTGGGCGTCTGCATGTCGAGCCCCGCCTTGTGAACGACGCGCTTGAGCTCGCGTTCGCGGTCGCGAAGATTGTTCTCGGCGACGATGATCGCCTCAAGCTGCTGAGCCACGCCCGCCTCGGCGCGAATGATTTCCACCGGCGCGCGCTGGCCGCCCTCGACGAGCCGGCGGGCACTGTCAAGCTGGGCCAGGGCCAGTTGATGTTGCTGCTCCCGCACCTCCAGTTCTTTTCGGGCGGCGTAGAGACGCCAGTACGTACGATCCAGGGCGGCCAGGACCGTGATGACTTCGAGCCGGGTGCGCGTGTCGGTGATATCGCGGTTGTATGCGGCCACGCGGATCGAGTACGTATTGACCCACTGGCCTGCGTTGCGCAGGAGCGGCTGACTGATGGAGACCGTGCCGTCCGAGGTGTAGTACGGATTGAAGCTGGTGAGCGCGGCATTGGTCTTCGTCTGACTGTCGGCCAGGTCGAAGGTGATCGTGCCGCCCGTGCGCAGAGGCACCCGCACGCCGAGGTCCCCGTTGACAGCGTCCACTTTCGATCCCGTGATCTCCTCGAGAAACGAGACGGAGGGACTGTTGATCTTGTTGAAGTTCACGTTGGTGAAGAAGGCGGCTTCGAACTTGGCCTCTTCCGCGCTGAGCTGGGCGGCGGCGATCTCCGGGCTGACCAGGTCCGCCTTGAGCTGAAGATTGTTCTGCAGCGCCA
>Ga0315280_10006875_pt1 | contig 15522 bp, 14 predicted proteins | sample YL17G06_40_MG_FD_203697 | JGI IMG/M metagenome (GOLD analysis project Ga0315280, IMG submission 203697) | Sediment microbial communities from Yellowstone Lake, YNP, Wyoming, USA - YL17G06_40 | ecosystem: Environmental > Aquatic > Freshwater > Lake > Sediment | place: USA: Wyoming | collected... | reverse complement strand
TCCGGCGGTCCGAGCTTGCGCACCACGTCGTAGTAGTTGTCTTCGCGGGTCAGCGTAAACAGGTTTGGATCGTCGATGGGCGTGGAATCGGTCCGCTGGCCGGGTTGCAGCCAGGCGTGCGCCGCCACCAGCACCAGAACCAGGGCCAGCGCGGCGCTGCCGGCCACCGCCAGCACCAGGAACACCGGCTCCTGGGCCCAGCGCGGGCGCGGCCGGGATAGGGCGGGGGCGCGGGCGCGCGCCGCCGCCGGCCCCGCTTTAGCCCCGGCCACTGCCGCTCCGGCTTCCGTTCCCATGACCTCCGGCTCCGCTTCCGGCTCCTCCGGTTCGCCCACCTGCCGGCGCACCGGCCACACCGCCCCGTTCGAGTATTCCATTTCCTTGCGGAAAGCCAGCGTGATGGCGCCTTCTTCCACCGTTACATAGGCCACCGCGCTCCGCGGGAACCACACCTGCTCCCCGCCGGCTTGGTTGACGGCGCTGAATTCAATGCGCGTCGCTTCCTGGTATTTCCAGCGGTTTTCCCCGAAGCCGCGCACCGGCGGGAAGAACGTGAATGAGCCCTCCCCCGAGGCCGTTAACGCGGCAATGGCGGCGTCGGTAAACATGCTGGTCCGAGCTTACCACAGACCCCGGCGCCGGGTGTCGGATGCCAGGTGCCGGGGAATACAGGCCGGCGCACATCGCACATCCTGACACCTGACACCCGGCACCTTCCGGGTGTACCATGCGCCCATGAAGCGCGTTCTTTTCTGCTGCCTGTTGCCTGGCCTCATCGCCGCTATGGTGTTGCCTCCCGCCGGTCCGGGAAAGCGGACCATTGCCAAGGAAGCCCTGCTCGACAAGATCAAGGGCGGATGGGCGGGGCAGATATTCGGGGTGGTGTACGGCGCGCCGACCGAGTTTCGCGCCCGCGGCGCCACCTATGACGCCGAGCGCGTCGGCACCCCGGCCGAACTGAAAGGGGCGCTAAACCAGGACGACCTCTATGTCGAGATGACCCTGGCCGAAGTGATGGATCGCTACGGCCTGGATGCCACGGCGCAGGAGTACGGGGAAGCATTTCGCGATTCCAAGTACGCGCTCTGGCACGCCAACCTGGCCGGCCGCCGCAACCTGAGCCGCGGCATCATGCCGCCGCAATCGGGCCACCCGCGCTACAACGCCCATGCCAACGACATCGACTTTCAGATCGAAGCCGACTTCATCGGCCTGATGGCCCCCGGGCTGCCGCGCGCCGTCCAGTTTTACGGCGACCGGATCGGCCACGTCATGAATTACGGCGACGGCGTGTATGGCGGCATCTTCATCGGCGCCATGTATTCCGCGGCCTTCTTCGAGACCGACCCCCGGAAGGTGGTGGAAGCGGGCCTGGGAGCCATCCCGGCGCAAAGCGGCTACGCCGCGGTGATCCGCGACCTGCTGGCCTGGCACCAGGAAGAGCCGCGCGACTGGCGCGCGACCTGGAAGCGACTGGAAGACAAATGGGACCGCGACGATCCCTGCCCGGAGGGCGCGCTCACGCCGTTCAACATCGACGCCAGGCTCAACGGCGCGTTCGTGGCTCTCGGCCTGCTCTACGGGGAGAGGGACTTCGACAAGACCATCGAGATCGCGGCCCGCGGCGGCCAGGATTCCGACTGCAACCCGGCCAGCGCCGGCGGCATCCTGGGGGTCATGCTCGGCTACCGGGCCCTGCCCTCCCGATGGGTGGAAGCGCTGCTGCCGATCGCCGGCGAAAAATTCAACTACACCACCTTTTCCTACGACAGCATTGTCGCCAGCACGCTTTCGCGGGCAGCGGCCCTGGTGGCCCACAACGGAGGAAAGGTGACCGCCGAGGGCTTTGAAATCCCGGTGCAGAAGCCCTCGGCCATGAAGCTGGAGCAATGGGACCCGGGCCGCCCCGCTGAATCGGTCCTGGTAACCGACGCGCGCTGGCAGTGGAAAGGCGAATGGAAGCGGGAAGAGCAGAAAAGCGTGTCAGCGGCCAGCGATACGGCCGGCAGCGAAGCCGAGATCAGCTTTGAGGGGACCGGGGCCATGGTTGTCGGCGCGTACCGCGATGACGGCGGGTACCTGGAGGTCTACCTGGACGGCAAGAAGGTCGCCGACACCGACGGCTTTGTCGCCGGAGGCAACCGCCCCCACGAAAGCCTCTGGCACGCCGACAATCTGCGGCCCGGCAAGCACACCCTGCGCCTGGTGGTTGCCGGGAAGCGCTACGCCCGCTCCAAGGGCGCCTGGATCTATCTGCACCGGTTGGTGGTGTTCCGGCGGTGATTTTTTGCCGCCAAAGCGCAAAGGCCCGATTGCTTTGGGCTTCTTGGTGTGCTTGTACGAAGGATAGGCGGCCACCCCGCGAAGACGCGGGGCGGACGGAAATGGCGGAAATCAGAGCGGCTTGGTGGCGAAGACCCACGGAGACCCCAACGTGCCCATGACGCGCACATCAATGTCCACGAAGCCCATGGCCGTCAGAGCCTTGTACAATTCCTCCGCATTGTAGTAGATGCCCCGCATCACCGGTTTTCTGCGCCACCTCTGGAAGTCGGCAATCGCCTTCTGCAGCGCCATCCGCGTCTCGTGAATGGTCCCGAACAACCGCCTCCCCAGCCGTCCCCGCCAGGTCTTGGACGACACCGGCCACTCGTACAGCGGGATTTCAATCATCAGCGCGCCACCGGGCTTGAGTACCCTGTAGATCTCCTGGAAGTAAGCTAGGCCGTCGTTGGGATGGTCGAAATGTCGAAAAACCAAGATGGAAAAAGCGGCGGCAACGGAGTGGTCTGGCAGGGGCAGGGTGCTCCCCGAGGTCAGGTGCCAGTGAACATTTCCAGAGTGAATGTTCTGCTTCGCGTATTCAATCATGTCCGGGGAAACGTCCACGGCGTGTACCTGGCAGAAGGTCTGGGCCAGCGCCCGGGTGATACGTCCTGCCCCACAACCAATCTCCAGACAGTTTTCGGTATTGACAAGGCCGTGGTACTTCCATGCTCTCTCACAAACCTTCCAAGCGGCTTCCCCGGAGGAGTAAAACTCCGTATCGGTCCAGGGGGCGCCACCGGATTTCTGCTTTCCGGGTACGGTACAAACAGCCCAAAGTGGGTCAACTTTACCCCACTGAATCCACTCGGGGTCGGACCGCATCGGCTTGCCTAGACGCGCTGGCGGCATAGACGAGAAGTATAAGCCGGCAGGGACAAAATGCATATGAGTCTTATAAACCAGAACTTTAGATTTCTCAATGACGGCACGGAAATTGGTTGATCCGGATAATTCGCCACGGACGAACATGGCACGCGGGTAGCCGCAGGTCTACGCAGACCTGCGGCTATCTGCGTCCCATTCATTTTCTGGTTCCTCCTGTTTTCGGTTGTTTAACTGGCTGTTTTAATGGTTTATAGGACGGTTGCGTCCTTTTCTACTTCCTTGATTTTGTCATACTTGCATGACCGTAGCCATTATTTTACTGGATATATACTGGCGGGAGCCGGAAAAATCATGAAATTATTACACTGTTCATATTATGTCAATCTATTGATCTTTGCTTAAGTACCGTACCAGGTCCGAGGCCCGATAAAACGAACGTATCAAAGCGGGGCGACGGCGCACCCGTCGCACCGCATTGCGAATTTCATGCTCCAACTGAGCGACATCGGCCGGGCCCAAATTAGCCAACTGGTGGCACTTGAGGTGCGACTAGAAGTATTCGTCCGGGTTGAGATCGGGGCAGTAGGGCGGAAATCGAAATACGTGCAGCCGCCGATGACTGGCCAGGAATTGCTCAACTGCTTTCGCACGGTGAAATTGCACGCCATCCCACAACACGAACAGCGGACGCCGGGTACGGCGCAGCAGTTGGCGAAGGAAGGCGATCAGTTGGCGCGAGCCAATCGTGCCCCGACGCAAGCGGAAGTAACAGCGGCCACCCAAGCTAACGGCGGAAATCGCGGACAGCTTTGGCCAGTTGAAGCAATGGCGGAGGACAGGGGTCGCCCCGCGAGGAGCCCAGGTCTTGGCCACATAGGGAGTCAGGGAGAACCCGGATTCGTCGAGAAACAGCAGCCATCCGCCGGCGCGCCGGCATTTTTTTTGATGGCCGGCCAAACGGTTCGCAGCCGTTGCCGCGTTTTGCGTTCGTCCCGCTCCCGCGCCCGCCGCTCGGGGCGTTGCCAAGAAAACCCCAAACGGTCGAGCAGGCGCCACACATGAGCCCGATGGTAGCGGACGCCGGTCAGTTGATGAATTACGTGGGCCACTCGTTCTGTGGTCCAGAGGTCGGTCAGGTATCCGAAATGAGCGGCACCTTTCAGCAACACGCCCGGGAGTCGGGTCAGCCAAACAGGGGCCAACCGCGGCGGACGCCCCGTCGCTCGCGAGGCACGCAACCCCTTGGCTCCCTGGCGTTGATACCGCCCGACCCAGCGCAGCACGCTGACGTGGCTGATGTTGTGCTTGCGGGCCACTTCCCGCACGCCCATGCCTCGTCGCCAGTCGGCCACGGTTGCCCGTCGGCGTTGTTCCAGCGCAACCGGGTCCCGTTTTCCGGATTTCACCAGCATCGGCCCGTTTCGGAAAATCGCCGGCCGCTGAGAATGATAGCAGAAACATTTCCAAACCGTTACGTTTTGGTGCTTAATTTATACACAGGTCAATAGCATAGCGTGTCAAGTTTTTCCGCCGTCTCGCGGCGCAAGTCATTCCCAACAAAGGAAATAAAGTTCGGACGTCACTTTTGGCAGGGCAACCCGAAAGAAAAGGCTCGCTACCAATCCCCTGATTGGCGGCGGGCCCCGTTCCTTACTCCGGCAGGGCGCATAGGCAGCCGCCGCGCGCCTCACTTGTTGATCTCCACCCGCAGGCCCTCCGCTGCAATCTCGAACTGGTAGAGCTGGCCTGATTGAGCGCCAGAAGACAAACGCGCGCGCAGTTCCCGAGCGGCTTCCGCGCTCTTCGCCAGCAGCATCAGGACTCCTCCGCCGCCGGCCCCGCGATCAGGGCGCCGGACGCCTGTCCGCCGCCTTCCTTCCCGGGTCATTCGGCCCGAAACAGGATAGAGCGGGTTTGTTTTAGTGGGTGGGCCAATTCAGAGTAGCGAAATCAGTGCCCTCCCCCCGGGCCAATCGTGGGCACCGCCGACCTACCGCCGCAAATCGGAGCCCACTGCCAGCCGGCACCGGTCGAGGAGGTCGTTCAAGAGTTGCGGAGGCGCCTCAGCCTGCGCGAGTTGCAGCGGCAGGCCGTTCTGCGGGCCATGGAGCAGGCACACGGCAGCAAACTGCAAGCGGCGAAAATCCTTGGGATGGGGAAGACCACACTGTACCGCAAGCTGAAAGAGATCAGGGGGAATCCTTAATCCAGCGAGGGGCTGCCGGCCCGGTGCGTGACCCCACGGTCCAACAGCAACGGCGGCCGATCGAGACCGAGCAAAAACAAACGCGCCGACAGGCGCCCGCTTCCCCGGGCGCCCTGTCGGCGTGTTTCTTTTCGAACTCCAGCTTGGATCAGAAGTCCGAACGAAAGATCACGGATTCGTGGGCGACGCGGGAGGTGCTATGCTCCGGAGCTGGTTCGACACAGTCGCTGCCTGGCCGGCAAGTGTAGCAATCTGACTGCTCAGAGTGGTCTGCTGGGCCTGCAGCGTCTGAAGTTGCGTCACTTGCGCGGCCGTCAGGGGAGTCCCCTGGGCCACCTGTTTCGGAGTTGGCGCACGATGCGCTCCACTTCAGCTCGGCTGCCCGCCGCGCCATCCTGATCTGCCGTCCGTAAGCGCGCGCACAACAGGTGCTCACCCCAGAAGATGTACAGCGGCAGGTAACAATAGCTGTCGTAATAGCCGTGAAAAAACCGCCCTTCTTGATGCCCGTGCAGCGGCAGATCGGTCACGTCCAGGTCCAGCACCACGCATTCGGGCGCCTCGGCCTGATCTTCGATACATATCTGGACCAACAACTCGTCGATCTTCTCTGGCTGGTAGCTGATCTTCTTGTAGCGATCCGGTTTCTCCGTGCTGAGCTCTAGCCGGTTCAGTGTGCTCTTGCCTGCCAGCGGTTCCTCGCCCGCCCTGTGCTTCCCGGCCAGAACACCCAGCAGCGGATCCTCCCGTAGCTGGTCGTGATCGTTTAGGTCTTCGTACCCCAGCGCCAGTCCGTAGATTCGCTGCCCGAGCAACTCCTCGACCGGATGTCGAACGTACCAGGGGTTGCGTTTGTCGCAGAAACATCCCGCCAGACGAGGCAACAACTTCAGCCGGCGGTTCGTTTCTCGGAGCAAAAGTGCGCCGCCGTCTGACGTAATCGTTCCGCCGTCGAAACCGGCCACCACGGAGCGCGAAAAATGCGGTGCAAACTCGAATTGAGATTGGCTACACTCTGTCATAGCAAAGGCCGCCTTTCTTCTGGCGCTAACGTTTTGTCGCAGAAATGTTTATGCCAGAGAAGGCGGCTTTTTGCTAGTCCCCGCGTGAGAAATGCGGGCTAAGAGGCTCGCCAACGGCCGATGACGGATTGACGGTTTTTTGATTGATTCGCTGACGGCTGAACCGAAGAACAGTCATCAGTGAATCCATGAGTCAACCATCCACCTGGCTCAACTGGCTGCCGGCCGCGCGGACAATGCCTGACCTCCCCATCTCTTTGTCGGCCTTTTGATAGAACTCCCCTTCGAGCACAAACGATCGGCGCCAGGTCGTATAGTCTTGCAGGATGTCAACCAGCGTTTTTTGAGGCGCCCAGCCGAGGGTCCGCAGTTTCTGGATGCTGGACACCTCACCAGCGCCGCGATTAGCAGGAACGATGGAGACAGGAGCAGCAACCCGGCCAGCGCCGCCAAGGCGTCGATGCCGCGCTTGATGATTCTCGCCAGGGTGGTTGCCCGCCGCCCGTGTGGGTGGTCCCGGCGGGGGCGCGAGCCCCGTGGCGCGAGCGTTTGATGACATTTCGGCCATGACCGACGACCTGAGAGCGCCCGCCTCCGGCCGCATTCTCCTTGGCCATCGCTGAGCGCGGTTGCGGCGTCCCTTCCAGGTCCGAAACGCGCCGGCCAGTCCCCCCTACGCGCCTTCCCCCATACCCTGCCGGTCCAGGCGCAGCCTCGGCCCACGGTCCGGCAGCGGCGCGACTCTCGGATTGGTCCTCAGGGCAGTGGCCGCAGCGGCCGCCGTCCCCGCAATACAGGAAAACCAGAGTGCGTTGGCCGGGATCTGCAGGTTGAAATCCGTGACGGAATGGAGAAGGATGGCGACCAGCGCCCCCGCCGAACCCGCGGCCAGGAAGCGGTCTTCGTGGCGGTTGAGCACAACCGCGGCCCTGGCGGCACAGGCCGCCAGGGCCCATAGACTGCCGAACAACAACAAGGCCACCGGAACACCCAACTCGCAGGCGAATTCCAGATAGTCGCTGTGCGCGTGCTCGTACCGGCTGTCGAGCAAATTCGTCTGGTAGCGTCCGAAAACCGACTCGTAGGCGCCCAGGCCCGTTCCCACCCACTTGAAATCCCGGATGCCCTGCAGGGTATCTCTCCAGACAGGAAGGCGGTCCTGCTCCATGGCCCCGGAGCGGGACAGCATCTCGAATCGCGAGATCACCGCGTCGGTTCCGATCCACAACGCGTAAGCGCCGGGAATCAACAGCAACAGCAGCAGCAACCCCAGGACCGAGCGCCTACGGTGCCGGAGAAAGTGAAGCAGGCCCACCACCAGCAGCCCGGTCATGGCGGCCACAATGCCCATCCGGGAACGGGAGAAAATCAGCGCCAGGCAGAGAACCCCAAACAGCATCGCCAGCGCCAGCACTCTCGAGCTGTCAATGGAGGAGACGACCGAGAGGAGTCTGCGCTTCATCGTTGCCGTCCCGGCCCCGCGCCGCGGGCGGAACAACACCGCCGCCAGCATGAACGGCAGAACCATCTCCAGCAGGCCGGCAAAGTGGTTTCGGTTGATGTAGGTTCCCGTCGCATCCTCGATATAGGCCGTCTTCTGATAAGTGAAGATGTACTGCCAGTTGGCCAGATACTGGATGATCCCGTAGGCCGACTCCAGAAGTCCGATCACCAGCAGGGAGTGCACCAGGATGCGGCTGTGTCCGTGGGCGGCGAGCCGGTTGGCAATCAGGAAAGCCAAAACGTAAGCGATGAGTTTGAGCAGCGCCACTTCGGTGGCGTGAGGGTTCAGCGACAAGCGGACCCAAGCCGGCGGGGGGGCCAGGGAGGAGAACAAGCGTTCGGTGAAGAACAGACGGTTGGGAGAGACCGTGGCGGCCAGGGCCTGCGGCAGAGGAACCAGTTGCAGCAGGGGCGCCAGAACGAGAACGCCGAGGACAAACAGCGCCGGGCGTGGGACCGGGGAGCAACCGTTCCAGAAGCAGAGCACGGCGGCCAACAGCACCCCCGCTTCCATGCAGGCGTAGGCTGTCGGCAGCACGCCGCCGAAGGCCAGCACAGCGCCGGCGGTCACCAGCGCCAGGACCATGCCGCCAAGCCGCAGCGACCGGTCCCCGCGGGCGCCCCTGTCGATCACCGAGAAGACTTCGGGCATGTGTTGGTCCCGTCTGCGACCCTCATTCGGCGGCGGCAGCGGAGGCCGCCAGCCGGCCTGGGGCGGCGCGCGTCTTCAGGATCAACTGCACGGCCTCCCCAAGGTCGCGAGCCAAAGGCCAGCGCCGGGCGCCGGCGTCCCGGCCGCCGGCGCTTTCCTGGCCGATCAGGATGGCCGCGCAGCCGGCCGCTTCGGCGGCCAGAACGTCGGAAAGCGAATCGCCAATCATGGAACAGCAACCCAGGTCCAGGCCCCAATCGGCTGCGGCCCGTTGCAGCAGGCCGGGACGCGGCTTGCGGCAGGCACAACCCTGCTCCAGCAAGTGCGGGCAGTAGTATACATCATCGATCCGGGCGCCCTCCCGCCGGGCTTCTTCCACAAACCGCACCGTCAGGTCCTTCAGTTCATCGACGGACATCAGCCCTTTCCCGATGCTCTGCTGGTTGGAGATCACAATGATACGGTCCGGCAGGGGCGCCAGGGCACTCAAGGCCGCGATGGCGCCCGGCATGAAGCGGAAGCCGGCCCACCCGGTCACACACTCGCCGCAGACCCGCGTGTTGATGGTGCCGTCGCGGTCCAGAAACACGGCGCTGGGGACGCACGCTGCTGCGGCACTGAACGGAAAGCGAAGGATCCCGGTCATCTCCTCATGCATATGAGTTTTATAAACCAAAACTTTAGATTTCTCAATGACGGCACGGAAATTGGTTGATCCGGATAATTCGCCACGGACGAACATGGCACGCGGATAGCCGCAGGTTTAAGCAGACCTGCGGCTATCCGCGTCCCATTCATTTTCTGGTTCCGTCTGTTTGCGGTTGTTTAACTGGCTGTTTTAATGGCTTATAGGACGGTTGCATCCTTTTCTACTTCCTTTATTTTGTAAGGAAATAAAGTTTGGACATCACTTTCCCTCACACGGCCTTTTCTTTCAGCGGGACGCTAATGCGCTGCAGCGGCCCAACTTGCGGGCGCCGCGCGTAATTTCCGCTGCCCATCAGGCTCGTCCAGCACCCCCAGCCGGCGTGACAGGAAAATGAGCAAAGCCACGGGAATCCAATCATCACAGCCGCTTGCAGGCGGTCAATGCGTTCAAATCAACGTGTGATAACCCTTGGAATCTGCTGCCTTGTGTGCGATACTGAGGGGCTCGTCCCTGTTCGGACAAACAAGCGAGGAGGTCCGCGTATCCGTGGCGTTCTATGTTGGCCCTGACCAGGTGGTGCCAGTGGCGTCCGCCATTGCCACCTTCGGCGGGTTGGTACTGCTTTTTGGGCACAAGGTGCGTAGGCTGCTGGCTGCCATGGGGAACTTGTTGCGGAGAGGTCGTCCCTCAGGAGACCCTTCCCCACCTAAGCCCCAGGCGGCTCCGCCGGATGCCCCCGCCCGCCAATAGCTTCGCTTGAGAGCTGGGTGGCTATCAAGCGGGTCTCGTGTGCTACAGGGTAGCGAGCCGGCGGAAAACAGTTGGACTCCCCCCCCCCTGGGTGCAGTCGGCGGGCCTCGTGCGCATCCGCCAGTGTTCGCACTATCGCCAGCAACGTGAGTCGCTCACGCGTGTTCGTCATTCGTGGCCGCGCTGGCTCGGGTGTTTCGTGGTCTGCCGGGCGCCTGCCGGCAGGACCATCCTTGTCCTTATGAAGAAAAGGGCCATCGTGATCGGCTTGGACGGTTTCGATCCTACGATAGCGGAGCAGATGTGCGAGCAGGGGCGGTTGCCGGCTCTCCGACGCCTCCAGAAGGAGGGGACATTCTGCCGTCTGAAAACGACCTGTCCGGCCCAGACACCAGTCGCCTGGTCTTCCTTCGCAACAGGAACCAACCCCGGCGGCCATGGCATATTTGATTTCGTCACCCGCGACCCCAGGACTTACCTGCCGGAATTCGCCCTCACCCGGTTTGAACCGCCGAGGACCATATTCAGCCGCCCGCAGGTGAAGAATCAGCGCAAGGGAACCCCGCTGTGGCAGCGACTGGAGCAAGCGAGCATACCGGCCGCGGTCCTGCGTTGTCCGTGCACGTTTCCGCCGGATCGGGGCGATACCCGAATGTTGGCCGGGATGGGTGTACCTGATGTGCGCGGCAGTCAGGGCCGCGGCACATTTTACACGCAGGACCACTCTGGGACGGTGCCGAGGGCCGAGCCGGTGTTCTACCTCGACGGTGGCGAGCGGCTGACGGCCCGCGTGCCCGGGCCGCGCAATCCCCGATCCAAGCCACCCTCGGAAAGCGCGTGCGAAATCCGCATCGACATCGACCGGGCGGCGCGATCGCTTCGCATCCGGCCGGGTGGCGGCTCGCCGGTGATCGAAGTCCGCGAGGGCGCCTGGAGCGCGTGGGTGCGCCTGCAATTTTCCCTATCGCCGCTGACCACCATAAGCGGCATTGCCCGCTTCTACGTGCCTCGCCTCGCGCCGCACCTGGAACTGTACTGCTCGCCGGTCAACTTCGATCCTATCGCGCCGATGTTCGAAATCGCCGCTCCAGCCGGCTACGCGAGGGAGCTTTCCGAAGCGCTGGGGCCGTTCTCGACCCTGGGGATGGCGGAGGACCACACCGGGCTGGAGAACGGGTACCTGGATGAAACGGCTTTCGTGGAGCAGTGCGATCTGGTCTTTGAAGAACGCCGGAGGATGACTCTGTTCGAACTCGAACGGATGGACGAAGGTTTGCTGTTCGCCTTGTTCGACACGCCCGACCGGATGCAACATATGCTCTGGCGCTTCGGCGATCCCCGGCATCCGGCGTACGACGGGGAGCGGGCCGAGGAATGGAGAGCGCGACTGCGGGAGCACTACGTTCTCTGCGACTCGATGTTGAGCGACGTACTGCAGCGAGCCGGCCGGGAGATACTGTTCATCGTTCTCTCCGATCACGGCTTCAGCGATTTCCGGCGCGCCATTCACGTGAACACCTGGCTGTGGCAAGAGGGGCTGCTCGCCCTGAAGAACGGAAAGCGGCCGGACGCCGACCTGGGCGAAGGATTCGCGGCGGTCGATTGGGACAGGAGTTATGCCTACGCGCTGGGGCTGGCCGGGATTTATCTGAACATGAAGGGGCGGGAGAGCCAGGGCATTCTGGAAGAGGGGGGCGAAGCGGAGCGAGTGCGGCGCGCGGTTCAGGAGGGGCTCGCCGGCCTGATCGACCCCGCTACGCAATGCCCGGCGATCCACAATGTCCGCCGGCGAGAGGAGCTTTATTGCGGCCCCTTCCTCGGCCGCTCCCCCGACCTGGTTGTCAACTGCGCCCCGGGCTTCCGTGTTTCCTGGCAGACAGCCATGGGCGGAGTGCCCGATGGCCTGTTTGAGGACAACGCGCGCCGCTGGAGTGGAGATCACGTGGTCGATCCCGATTGCGTCCCCGGGGTTTTGTTCATGAATCAACCTGCAAACCGGCCGCAGGCCGATATCCTGGATCTGGCGCCTACCGTCCTGGCGTATTTCGGCGTAAACAAGAGCCAAGAGATGGAAGGCAACTCTCTGATTTAGACGGCGGACTATGAAGATTTGCGTTCTCGGGCTCGATTGCGGGTCACCCGACGTCCTATTCGCAGACCAGCGACTGGTCAACCTGCGGCGGCTCATGGAGGCCGGTGTCTACGGCCGGCTGGAAACGGTAATCCCGCCCATCACCGTTCCGGCCTGGATGTGCATGGCCACCAGCCAGGACCCGGGCTCGCTGGGCGTTTACGGCTTTCGCAACCGCGGAAGCTACTCCTATGAGCCTTTGAAGTTCGTCAATTCGGGTTCGATCCGGGAGTTGGCGATCTGGGACTTGTTGGCGCTTCAGGGCAAGCGGTCGATCCTGGTCGGCGTGCCCCCCGGCTATCCGCCGCGCCGCATCAACGGCATCAGCATCGGTTGCTTGCTCACGCCGGATCCGGTGCACGGGGTGTTCACGCACCCGCCCGCCATCCAGGCGAAGATTACGGAATTGGTCGGTGAATACCCGGTGGACATCGAGGGATTTCGCACCCACGACAAAGAGCGGCTCAGCCGTGAAATCTTCGAGATGAGCCGCAAGCAATGGACCGTAGTGCATTGGCTGTTGCGCGAGCAGGAGTGGGATTATTTTCAGTTTGTGGACATCGGGTTGGACCGCATGTACCACGGTTTCTGGGGCCACTTCGATCCCGCCGATCCGCGCTATCGGGCTGGAAACCCGTACCAAGGCGTGATTCCCGACTACCATCGCTGGCTGGACGAACAGATCGGGCGCGTTCTCGATCTGCTCGATCAGGAAACGATTCTGCTGGTCGTCTCTGACCACGGCGCCCAGCGGCTGGAGGGTTGCTTCGCAATCAACGAATGGCTGCTCCGCGAGGGATTGCTCCGCCTGGAGGAGTATCCCCAGCAGATCACACCCTTCAACAAGCTGCGGATCGACTATGCCAGGACAAGAGTGTGGAGCGAAGGCGGCCACTACGGCCGCATCTTCCTAAATGTACAAGGGCGCGAGCCGCAGGGCGTCATCCCGGCCGCCGAGTACGAGGCATTCCGCGACGAGATGAAGGCGCGCCTGGAGGCGCTCACCGACCCGCAGGGCTGCCCCCTGAATTCCCTCGTCTTCAAGCCGAATGAGATTTATTGCAACGTGCGGAACATCCCCCCCGACCTAATTGTCTACCTGGGCGGCTTGAGCTGGCGGCCGATCGGAAGCGTCGGCCACGGCGGCTTGCACGTGCTGGAGAATGACAGCGGTCCGGACGCCTGCAACCATAGCCAGTTTGGCATGTTTGTCCTGGCGGCTCCCAACTGCCCGCTGAACGGCGAGTACACGGGCGCGCGCCTGCTGGATATAGCCCCGACGCTGCTGCGGCTTGGCGGCTACGAGGTCCCCGCCTCCATGCAAGGCCGCTCGCTGGTCGATTCCAACCCGAGCGGAGGCAGCGGCGTCCAGGGCGGCGACGAGGAAAGGGCCATCTTCGACCGTCTGGCCGGCCTTGGCTATATTTAGGGCTGATTAGTCGCGCGGCCCTTGCGCTGCGGGTCGTCGGCGTTCGCCGTGCCCGGGACGCGCGCCAGCAGGCCCATTTCTTCGAGCCGCCCGACTATGCGGGCCAGGCACGCTACGGGTGTTTCGTTTTCGGTATCGATCACGATTTCAGCGTTCAGCGGCGGTTCGTATGGATCGTCGATGCCGGTGAAGTTTCTGATCTCGCCGGCCAGGGCCTTCTTGTACATCCCCTTCACATCGCGAGCGATGCAGGTGGCCAGCGAGGCCTTCACGTAAACCTCGACGAACTTCGCGGTCGATGCCCGGATTTCGTCGCGGATGGCGCGGTAGGGTGAAATGGCCGCGCCAATGGCGATCACGCCATGGCGGCTGAGCAACCCGCACACAAACCCGATTCGCCGGATGTTCTCGTCGCGGTCCGCCCGGCTGAACCCCAGGCCTTTCGATAGGCGGCCCCGAACGACGTCGCCGTCGAGCACTTCCACTCCCGTACCACGCCGTTCCAGTTCCTGAGAAACGAGCTGCGCCAATGTTGACTTCCCGGAGCACGGCAGCCCGGTAAACCACAAGGTAAAACCCTGTTGACTTCTCTCCGCCAATTGTCTTCTCCACTTGGCCTTGCCATGCCGATTTGTCGCGCAAGGGCGTTTCAGTATAACAGGGCTGCCTCCTGCCTTCTGCCTTCCGCCTTCCGTCTTCTGCCTCCCGCCTTCCGCCTTCTGCCTTCTGCTTTCCGCCTTCTGCCTTCCGCCTTCTGCCTCCTGCCTTCTGCTTTCCGCCTTCTGCTTTCCGCCTTCCGCCTCCCGTCTTCCCAGGCGACAATCCTGGTGGCGCTCAACGCCCAGATGTGTTAAAAAAGACGCTCTGTCAACGCAAAACGTTGTGGACACACACCTCTCATGCCCAGCTCAACTCACGTACCCTATTCCAACGCCCCCTTCCAACGCTGCCTTTTGATCAGCCTGTGGTGTGGTCTGTGCGCCGGCTTGGTGGAAGGGCCAGCGCTTGTAATTCTGGCCCGGCTGGGTCAGAAGCGCTTTACCTTCGCTGCTGTCGAGAGCGTCTGGATTTCGCCGCTTTTCAACTTGCTTTTTTTCGCCACGGCCGGGCTGGCGCTGATGGCCGTTGGTGCTTGCCTTCGGAAAGCGCCCCCCGTGCGGCTTTGCATCTTCACATTTGCCTCTCTGATCTTTCTTGATTGGCTGATGTTGGGCAGGCTGCTGGCTGCTTATGCCGTCGTGGCGGTGGCACTCGGGTTGGCGGCCGCAATCACCCGATGGTTTGGACGTCATGAGGCGGCGGCGCTGGCTTTCATCCGCCGGACGCTTCCCTGGATGGCTGCGTGGGCGGCGTTACTGCTGCTGGTGATCGAGGGAGGCGGCTGGCTGCGAGAACGGGCGGCCAACGCCAAACTGCCCCCCGCCGCTCCAGGTTTGCCCAATGTGGTTCTGATCGTCGTCGATACGCTGCGCGCCGACCATCTTTCCGCCTACGGCTATTCGCGGCGAACCAGCCCAAACCTGGACGCCCTGGCACGGAAGGGCGTGCTGTTTGAGCATGCCATTGCCACCTCCAGTTGGACTTTGCCTTCCCACGCTTCGATGCTGACCGGCCTTTATCCGCATGAGCACGGCGCCCAGATTCGGTCGTTCGATGCGCGAAGTCCGACCCTCCCCGGGGTGCTGCGCGAGCGTGGTTATCGGACGGCCGCCTTCTCCGCAAATGACATCTGCTTCACCCGCCTGGTGGGCTTCGGCACAGGATTCACCCGCTTCGAAGATTTTGCGCATTCACTGGGCGGTCTGGCGAGTCGGACTTTCTACGGAAGGGCACTGGAGAAGTCCATTTGGGCCGCCGGCCTGGCGGCCGACCCGCGACACCGCACCGCCCAACAGGTTAACGCCTCCGCCCTCCGCTGGATTGCACGGGAACGCAGTCGGCCGTTCTTCGTGATGCTGAATTACATGGACGTGCATGAGCCGTACATCTCGCCCTCCAGCCGCCTGCTCGAACGCTTGCTACGCGGC
>Ga0315280_10006874_pt1 | contig 15524 bp, 15 predicted proteins | sample YL17G06_40_MG_FD_203697 | JGI IMG/M metagenome (GOLD analysis project Ga0315280, IMG submission 203697) | Sediment microbial communities from Yellowstone Lake, YNP, Wyoming, USA - YL17G06_40 | ecosystem: Environmental > Aquatic > Freshwater > Lake > Sediment | place: USA: Wyoming | collected... | reverse complement strand
ATGTATTGATCCAGTTTACTTGCGACTTCTTGCCTCTGCCTCTCTAACTCCTTAAGCTCAGCAAACTCTCTCGCTATGTCTATTCCTTCGCCTTCCTCGTCCCGCATCACATACAACGTAACATTCAAGTTGTAATCATTCTGCTCTATCTCCTTCAAAGAAACAACACGAGAAAACCCCTTCTCCTCGCTGAAACTCTTGTACGCATCCGCAATCTTCTTTATGTTATTGTCTCCAAGCCTGTTCAGTTTCCGCACTTCTGGATGCTGCTCAAACTCCTTAGAAGCATTAACAAACAGAACCTTACCCCTTCGTTCAGCAGGCTTATGCTTGTTAAAAATGATAATAGCACCCGGCGCACCCGTATTATAGAACAGCTTCTCAGGCAACAAAACAACACATTCAACCAAATCATCCTTCTCACTCAAAACCGCAGACCGAACCGCCCTCTCTTTCCCACCTCTAAACAAGCAACCATTATCAATCACAATCCCCACCCTACTGCCATCATCCTTAGCAGAAGCAAGCATATGCTGAACCCAAGCCCAATCCGCCGACTGCCGAGGCACAAAACCAAACCCAAACCGCTGCTTCCAAAACTCGCCTTTCTTGAGCACTTCCTCGCCGTACCCATCCTGATTCCAAGGCGGATTCGCAACAACCACATCAAACTGCCTTAAACCTTCGCCTTCCTTAAACTTCGGATAAAGAAACGTATCCCCAAACTCCAAATGCGCATCACGAATATCATGAATATACATGTTCATCTTAGCCAAAGCCAAAATATTCTGATTCGCCTCCTGCCCAAACAAAAACAACTTACCAGCTTCTTCCTTGCCAAACTTCTCCTCAACATGCTTAAACGCAGAAATCAACATACCCGCCGAACCACAAGCAGGATCATACACGCTCTCCATAGGCTTAGGGTCAAGAACTTCGATTAGCAACTTAATCACTTCTCGCGGCGTGTAAATCTCCCCTTCCTTCGCCTTCGTAGGCGCAAAATACCGCAAAATCCACTCATACGCATCCCCCAAAATATCCGCAGAAACATGCTGCAGCTTCCGCTCACTAAACAATTCCACAAGCTGCCTCAGAATCTCCGCATTCTCACGGCTACCAGCAAACTGCACAAAATCAACGCTGTCCACAACATCCTTCAACTCAGGATTCCGCTCAGCAATAACCTTCAAAGCCCGAGAAAACCGCTCAGTAAGTCCACTAACATCTTTCCGCAGATTCTCCCACAAAAACTCCTCAGGCAAATTAAACAAATGGTACTCATCCCGCTTCGCCTCAGCTTTGGCTTCTTCCTCGCTTAAACCATCAGCCAAAGCCTCCTTATACGCCTCTTCAAACTCCATCTCCCACTTATCACTAATTCGCTTCAAAAACAACAGAATAAGAATAAACTTGTAATCCACCCGAGTCCTAATCAAATCCGCAGCCTTCTTCAACAAACCATCAATCTCACCCCGCCCCAAACGCTCCTCAAAAGCATCCCTACTCCTAAGCCTATACAACTTCTGCCTCGCATCCCGCACATCAGACTCAACCAAAAGCAAACCAGCCTTACGCAACTCAGACAAGAAAACAGGAACCTGCTCCCAAGCATCCTTATTCTTATCCATCAAAACCTTCGCAGCATCCTCAAAGCGGAACGTAGAACCGCCAAACGCATCCCACAAAATCTCATAACGACGCCCAACCCAACTCGGAATATCTTTACTCATATAACCAGCCAAAACATATGGATACGCATGGACATATATTAAGCTTGCGCTTATCAGATAAGCTAAAACAAATTTACTTAACTATTTACGTCACGATCACGACAACACGTCTCATTCATAACCCCCGCTATCATGAAGAAATGTTGACACATGATACCACTTTATATATACAGGTCATGCCAGACGCATTGCGACTCAGAAGTATAGTCGCAACTTTTGCTGTATGCTTAGTCGCAACTATCAATCTCCTTGGTTCAAACAAAGCAGAAAACCATTGCTCAAACAAATGACGTCCCGAATAATCAAAAATCCATAGTCTTGACTAAACACACGGCAATAGTTCAGACTATTGAGCAGCCGCCCTTACAATCGGCATCAACGCTCTGCTGGGAAATAGGCACGCTTCAACAACAACCGCCTGTTGAGGAGGGTGGGATTCTTGTTGATTCACGCGGGAACAGAAGTTTTCAGAGGAGATCCCCCGTATCATGAAAGTATGTTATCATATGATACCCCCTTTATATAGGGGTCAAACGTAGGGGGAGGGGGTAGGCTGTATTGGTTAAAATTTCACGCAATAGAATGATTATTCTTGCGAAGGATGCCCCCTGGAGGGCTCGGAAAACTAAGGTTGCAATGTCGATCCTGAGCCCTCTGCATGTTTTTAAAAAAATATTTTTTTTCACCGAGAGGATCCTCGTAGTATCAGGGGCGTGTTTCATTCGCCCTTAACAAGCTTCTTCAACTCAGCAATCTTCTCTTCCATAACGCTGGCTTTAGGCTTAGCCTTCTTTTCGCCTTCTTCCTTTTTGGTTAGGGTTTGCTCTATTTCCATGCGCAGCTGTGGATCCGCAACGTTTCTTAAGGCTTCAAGAAGCATGGGCTCTACTGGGGCTTCATCCGCATCCGTGACATCTATCCATTTCTTTCCGCTTCTATACCATTCAAGCAACACTCTTGCATAGGCTTCAAAGCCTTCGCCTGGGCCCGCAGCGTCAAGCATGTTTAAAACCGCCAGGGCTGATCCGCCCTTCAACACGAAGCCCAGAAACTTTTCGATGGGTTCGGCTGGCCGCAGCTTCTCTCGGCTGCACAGTTCTCGGTAGGCACTCCAAACCTGACTGTCAACTCATATGCCCGTCTGCTTCTTCATTGTTACCATGCAACATTACTTTTGGCGTTACTTATAAAGGAGTAGGGGTAGGTCTTAAGCTATTACGTGAGGCTGATGGTTCTTGCAAGTCTTCTTACAGAGAGGATCCTCGTGGTATGCCCGTGTGCAACGTTCCTGGAAACCCCGCTTTTAACACAGAAAGGCTGGGCCAGAACCGTTAAAAAGGCTTAGTCTCCGCTTTTGAGTTGCAGAAGATGAAAATGAATAAGGACTTTTTTACCAACTTGCGTAGATTCTTTGTGTTGAAATCTTTTAGTGATGTTGAGTTGCGTTATTCCCTGAACTTCGCAGTTTTCTGCGTGGAATGCGGGTTTTGACGTGGGCCTCAGAGTTTTGACCAGAAAAGCAAAGATACAGCTTATTCCAAGCGAAGAAGACGTTTGCAAGCTTCTCTTCACCCGCCGTAAACAGCAGAGGGCGTGTAGGCTGTTTCTTAACTATTTGAAGGAGCGGGGTGGGCTTACTCGTAGTGAGTTAAGCTGGTTTGCATGGGATTTAGAGGCTGGAAAAACTGAAAAAGGCTTCAAGTATAGGCGGACAAGTTTTTATCGTCAGATTCGCAAGCCGCTTCTAACATTGGGACTGATAACGATTGAGCAAAGGTTTGGCGAGAAGCAAGATTTTGATGTGAAATCCTTCGTTGTCCGAGAGAAGTATGTTCTTGTGCGGCAGCCCATTCCAAAACGACCGCCAGACGGTTTAAACCTGCCAAGGCTCATGTGGATAATCTGCAAGCGTTGGAACGACGAATTTTTAGAGAGGAAGCATGATTCTTAAAGAAACAGAGAGACCTTTTACACTGCGCAGAGCAAGCACACACACGCACACAGAACACAGATTCATATACCTTTAAGCATGAGCTCTCTCATCACTATCCGTCTGCTGTGTGGCTGAAGAAGAAAAGGAGTTGTCTGGGAATATTGAATTCCTCGAGAATAAAGGTCAGCCTCCACCATCTTTGAGACATGCTGGACAATGAAGTAAAGGAGCCAGGGCAATGGTTAATGCTGTTTTGGTTTTTTAATGCCAATTGAATTCCATGTTTTACTGTCTTTCTTCTTGAGCAACATAAAGGGCTGTGCTATTTGGTTCCGTGAGTCCAATTCAAGTGCTTTTCTGAATTCTTTTTCCGCCTCATCCTTTCTATCTGTGCATAACGATACATAACCCAAATAACCATGCAATGAAGCCACTTTCGGAAAGTTTTCAATAGCATGTCTAAACATTTGCTCCGATTCAAGGAAAAGTGCCCAATTTTCTTCTTCGTTCAAGTCTTCTCTTTTCATAAGTAGCGAAAAAAGTTCACCATAAGCCATCATAAAGCTTGGGTCGATTTTGAGAGTTTCCTTACATTGACTCCACGCTTCTTTCTTTTTCCCACATTTTGATAGCAGTGTAGCGTAATTGTAATGGTTCACAGCGTTGTTAGGATTAAGTTCAACTGCCTTTTTTAACAATTGTTCCGCCTCTTCAATTCGGTTCAGCTTATCATAAAGTCCACCGAGGTAGTTGTAAGCAACATCGTCACAAGGATTGAGTTCTATTGCTTTTTGAAGCTCGTTTTCAGCCGATTTGTAATCTTGCATTTGCATTTTGGTGATCCCAATCCAACGATGTGCAATGGCGTTTTCAGGATTGCTTTGAATAGTAAACATGAATTTTTGAAGTGCTTCTTCGTATTTTTTATTCTCAAAAAGTCTAACTCCCTCATTTACAATGTTCCTAACTTCCTTGTTTTCTGGCACCCGTTGCATGTTTTCTGCCAGTGAAGGCGCCCCGTGATCTTTTAGCTTATCCGCATGGCCTTGAGTACTTTCTATACTGCTTTTAATGTAGTGCTTGTTACGTGTGTGCATGATAAATAATGCTGTTGATCGCTTGAGGCGTTGGCGCCGTTCACCTTCGCTTCCTACATCGGTCGTAGAAAACACGATACTTCCATATCTCCACCAAGCCCTAAACAGGATTTTCTTACTTTCGCTCAGAGCGCGCATTGGCAAATCCAAGTCCAGAATGTTGTTTTCGTAGTGCAACACTGACGATATGTCCTGGATTGATGATTTGGATCTTAGAATTCCTGTCAAAAAGAGTCGAGTTGCATCTATGAATTCCTGAGCTTGATTATCAGTTTCAAATTCATAAATTAGGTATAGAAGAAACTTCTTGTACTGCGCCTGTACCATAAATTTTGGCAAAATCTCTCTGAAAACAGGTTCCAATAACAGATTCTGAAATTCGTTTACAATTTCTTCCTTCGTTCGGCGTTGGATTGGTTTATGAAGTTTCTGCATTTGTTCCGGGAAAGCTATCTCTAATAGCATAAACTGATTTGGCATAGAATACGTGTCCAATATTCCGTTTCCAGACGTATCAAACTCGACCGTTCCTAATCTTTCTATCTCATCAGCCCCAGCTAAAAATATAGGAATCATGTGAAAATAGCCACTCTTATACGCCCTCATAGCCTGAGGGGAAAGCCTGTTGCGCCATTCCAAGTGTACCAAGTCAAGACCGTGACCCAAGGATGGCATTTCATTTTTGTTACGTATTGCGGCGAAATTCTTCTCCACAATTCCCTTCAAAGTTTTTGGCTCTGGCATCTTGGGAAGAAGTTCTTTGAAAATCAAGTCTTCCGCTTTTTTCGTTTCCAGCCTCATTTCCAACTTATCAGCCTCATTCTTTTCTTGCTTCTTGACCTCCTCTTTTTTCTTTCCGAAGAGACGCACTCAAACACCCGCCTGAGGAGTATTTGTAATTAAAAGTTTATTAAACGTTCTCTACGGTACTTCTCATATTGTCGATGATGTTGCTTGAGCTTTTTGTTTAAGCCTAGACAGTGGCAGTTTCAAGTCAACTGGTTTCTTTGTCTCCAAGGTCTGACACCAGATGCTTGATTTTTTCAAAAATATCGGTTGCATATACTTGTTTCCCGCAATATTTGCATTCAGCAAGATTTCCAGACTTTGGCAATTCGACCTGTCCTCCGCACGAAGGACAAGACACAGTTGTAAGAACTATTCCTCCTTTCTCTGCAACAGATTTCAAAAACGAAAAGTCAACAACAACTTGTATTTTCTTGCTTTTTTCTTCCTTTTGCAAGCTCATCTTCCTCTGATGTATTAGCATTTCTATCAAATTCTTCAATTCGTTTTCTCTTTCTTTGCTGATGTTGAGAATGCGGTATTCAACTCCATCGGAATCAGTTATGGCAAGATATCGAGTCCACCAGCCGCCTGTCGAAACCCCTGCAATTTTCTCGTACGGAATGCTAACCCTACAGTGGAAAGAGAAATTCAAAATCCCCCTCCTTTCAACAAATAGTAGCCGATGATTTGAAGCCAGAAAATAGCCTCTGATCGCAGATTTCACCTTGATTTTTTCAGTGTCAAACAACCCCTTCTTTCTTGTATACTCACCGCCTACTATTTCGCAAGTTGTCAGTTCTCCAAATGTTCCCGCGATCTTCTCACCACTTGCAAGGCTTACTGCAGCCCACGCTTTTTCCCATTCTGACGACATTTCTTAATGCGACCTCCTTCTACTGCGCACTAAGAGCGCCCGAGCGGTTTGGATTATGCGTATCGGTCTGCTTTGGCTTTGCTAAACGATTGGAATTCCGTTGATAGACATCGAGTAGGAAGAGTCCATTGTGATACTCGCGTATATTCTCAATGCTTCCACGAAGAATGAGTTGCATTCTCTCCCTATTCAAATTCGGTCCCCTCTCGCCCCCAATAACTGCAAAGACTAAATTGGCATGATACCACCAAATACTATAGCCAAATCTATTAATTGCAACTTCAGGCCGTTTTAATATTAGAATACGAACTCCCTTAACAACTTGAAGCTCGGATAATTGAGCAAAGAAAGCTGTACTCAACGGATCCTTTGATGCTGCGCTTCCTAATGCGTTCTTAATGCCTGTGGCCGTCGCTTCAACAAAACGAGACGCCTCACCTTTGTTATCGAGTTCACACACTCTATAGACCGTATGTTCATACGAAGCGCCCACGAGAAATCTTGGAAGCGAGGGCCGTTCCTCTTCCCCTGGTTCGAGGTGGCACCATGAGAAAAACTGTTCGCCCTGAAACCATCTCTGAAGAAAATCTTCCTTGTCTAAGAGGTCTTGCTTGCTTGCCTTGCGCATCATGGATTCCAAGAATTTTCCAGAAGGACCTACTTCAACGAATGCTATGGGAGGCATTTTAGACTTGATTTTTTCATTCATTGACAGGGGAATGACATGAAGTAATCCTTTTTCATATGCTTTTATCGCTTGAGAGGACAATGTGTCTTTCGTGGTTTTGGGCTGTTTACTAAACATGAAATCTAAGAAGTCTCCAACAGTGACAACTTCATTCTCGATAGATTTACTCATGGTTCCCCAATAGTTTTTAATCTGATTAGATATATCAAGATTTTCTGTTCAAGATATCATGTGAGGACTGCAGCATAAGGGCCCCTATTTCTTTCCATGGACTTTTTCTGTTATGAGGCTTATGCTTCTGGCGTATTCCATGGGGATAAGACAGAATATAAAAACGGTGCGCAGGCGAACAGAAATAGATTTCTTGTTGATATAGGCAATGAAATACTGGAAAAACTTATCTATTCGATTGCTGAAAATTAACTTAGAGCTTAAAAATTATTACTTTTTAAATTTAGTAAGTACTCTTCGATTTTTTTATTTAGCATAGTGTAGTTCCATAGTTCAATAGGTGCGCCTCTTGCTTGTTCTTGTGCTTCCTCAGTAAAATCAGATGTGGTGATAAAAATCGCCTTGTTTGCTTCATATTTGTACATGGAACCTAAAAGCCTTTGAACCTCCGGGCTTCCTACTTTATTCTCTTGGCTGTATTTCTTCACCTGTATCACAATCGTGTCCGACCCCTTCTTTGCTACTATGTCTGCACCAAAATCAGCTATATATGGAGTTAAATGAGTTACATACCCCATCTTAACGAATAATTCCCTCATCAGTAGCTATATGGAAGATTTTTTCATAAACTATAAATTGTCAATGCAGTTATATTCCAAGGTGAAACGAGGAGAAAAAAGAATGGAGAAGAAAGCGACCTGTGGAATAATGCTGACGTTACTATTTGTAGGTATGTTAACATTTGCCTTTAACATTCGGCAGGCACGTGCGCAAACAATCCGTGTTCCTGCCGACTATCCTACTATACAAGCAGCTATAGACGCTGCATCTCCAGGTGACACCATATTTGTGTCAAGTGGAACCTACTCTGGAAATGTGATGATAAAAAAGGCGTTAACTCTCATCGGGGAAAGCGTTGAGACAACCATCATCAATGGCGCGACAAGAGTAGAGGCCAATAACGTGACCATTTCGCGGTTTACGTTCCAAGGTTATGATGGGGCGGCTATTTGTCTGTGGGACTCCAGTTATAACGTAATCAGTGAAAACAAGATACTCGGTGATTTTGTTAATGACATTGAACTCTGGTATTTTAGCAGCAATAATGCGATTATAGGCAACAATATAACAGGTCATAGATATGACGGAATTTATCTAAACATTGGTGGCTATCTACCTAACGGAACCTATTGGAAACCTCTTAGCAATAATCTGATAAAGAACAACTTGATAGCAGGGCATTACAACAATGGTATACGCGCAGACTTCTCTGATGCCATTTCCATATTAGAGAATGTCATCGTGAACAACCGTTACGGTATCACATTTGGCGCGTCAGACAACATTGTTATTGAGGCAAATACTATTCGCGACAACGGAGACACTGGTATAGACGCGGGCTACTCTAAAAATGCAAGAATTGTTGGAAACGACATCATACGTAGCAGTTGGGGAATTTTGATGGCTGATTTAGATGATAGCGTCGTAAGTTTCAACAACTTTACCAGCAGTGAGTACATTGGTATGCAAATATGGGATAGTAGTAACAACACCATCACAAACAACAATATCACCCAAAGCGGTGAGTATGGAATCGAGTTGGGATGGTCAGATCTAAACAAGTTCTACCATAACAACTTCGTTGATAACATAAACCAAATTTCCATCTACAGACCGTCATCAAACACTTGGGATGATGGTTATCCTTCTGGCGGTAACTTCTGGAGTGACTATACTGGAGCAGATGAATACTCAGGCCCAGATCAAAGCGTGCCAGGAAACGATGGCGTAGGCGACACACCATACATCATTGATACGAACAATGTTGACCACTATCCCCTAATGAAAACTTGGAGTCCACCGACACCCCCGCCTCAGGGACTTCCTCCATCGGCACCTCAAAATCTAAGGGCTGAATCAAGGTTCTCAGCTGTATACTTGGTTTGGGATGCGCCAACCGACCCAGGCAACTCACCCATACAAGAATACAAGATTTATCGCTGGACATCAGCTGGTGAGGAAACAATATTCTCAGTCGATGGAAACACGCTGACATACTTAGACACATCTGTTTCTGCAGAAAACCTCTACTATTACAAGGTCAAAGCAGTAAATTCAGCAGGAGAAGGGCCAGCTTCTAATGAGGTCAAATGCTCATCAAGACAAAGCCTCAAAGGAATAGAAACCGTCGTAAAGCTGAACGAATTCAAAACAGTAGGCGACACAGATTTCAGTATCCAACAAAACTTTTGGATAAGGGGCGATCAACAAATCCTATGGGTACAGAACATCATTCTTGTTCGACCATCCAAAAATCAGATGGCTGGCACTTTTGAAATCTACGATTACTTGCATCCAGACCTGTTAGGTTGTCCTTCCAAGCTGGTTGATGGACGACTGGAAATCAGCCCATGGTCACCATCAAAAGATACAATGGTGCTGTATTCCACAATAGAAGATGGTACGCTCATTATGGAAAATGAGTTTAATCGATGGTTTGAGTGGAAACTTTCTTCTAATTCTTACATTGATACTATGGAGGGAATTAATTCCCAGGCAGAGATAACGATTGTAGGAAGTTACTCGTGGATCCCGTGGGCTCCATCGACTGTGTCCTTTGAAAGCCCTACAAATGGCTATGTTGACACGTATCTGAGAATAGGTAGTAGCTCTGGAACATGGCTATATGGAGAAAACACAGTTATTAGACCGCCGAAACACGCGAGCACAGCAGAAACCTCAACCGGATTACAATGGGATGTAAATGGCGACTTCATCTACTTCCCAAGCTGGTCTGACCAAGGGCTCGTCGTTGAACCAGACTACAAAATGCCGACTGCATCGCCACCGGCTCCACCAATTCCAGTTCCTGCGCCAAGTCGCAGGATAATAGTTAATCTTGGTTCCCCAGCCAACCTCAGCTTGCAAGATTCTCTTGGTCGACATGTTGGTTACAATTCGGCTACAGGTGGCATTGACGAAGAAATTCCAAACTCTCTGTTTTTACTCGCAGGCGGTTCTCAAAGCATCGTGATGTTGGATCCGTTAGACACTTATGCGCTGCACGTTATCGGTACTGGAGGTGGAACCTACACCTTGGAGATAATCTGGCGGAACGAAACAGGCGCAATTTCTACGATATGGGAATCAACTGGCACAATTACAAAGGATGCCACATTCGCCTATACCATTTCGGCGACTCCTACCACTGCACCTGTCTTTAAACCAGATCCAGTCGCCGAATTAAAGCAACTTAAGACTCTCATCGATAGTCTACCAAGGTCCGTTTTTAACGAGAAAATCATGAGTGCGAGCAAAATGGAGAAGGTCTTGTCCAGCAAGATTGATGAAATCATCATGAAGGTTGAAGCGGGCAATTACTCCCAAGCGATAGACAAGCTTCGCTATGACATCCGAGCAAAGATGGACGGTGACTCTACCGCTACTGATTGGATAATAGACCCAACAACACAATACAAACTCTGCATTATCATAGACCACATAATCGAAAGCATAAAGATACTACAAGAAAACAGCTGAAATCTACAATCAACATTCCTTCCTCTTTTTCTCACATGAACTCCTAAAAGTGAAGTTTCATCAAAGCGTGGTTTCAGAATTTCTTTTATTTTTAGAGTTTAACATAGTTGATGGTGTTGTTGGGTTTGCCCATCTTCCAGCAGAGCGTTGATGCCGATTGTAAGGGCGGCTGCTCAATAGTCTGAACTATTGCCGTGGTTTTAGTCTTGACTATAAAGCAAAGCCCACGGAAGAAGACCATGGTAAAAGGCGTTGCAACTGATTAGTTTCACTTTAGAAATTTTCTTTAGTGACACTAAAGACCCGCTTAGAATTTTAATTTGTTTCTATGGCTCGGGAAGCACGCTTTCGGGTCCCAAAAGAAAAAATCCATTGGGACCCAAATCAGAGGCTTAGTTTTGACAGCCAAAAGAAAAATTTTATTGGCAGTCAAATCAGAGAGGCTTGCTTTTGGTGCTTAAAAGAAAAATCCAATGGTGCTCAAATCGCAGAGGATTCAGCTGCTTTGTCTGGACAAAACAAAATTTTATTGTCTGGACAAATCAGAGGGGTGAATGAGCCAGCGGGCTACGGTCATGTTTTGGCTTGAAAATCAGCCAATAGCGACTACCCTCACGGTATTTTTCAACATAGCCCATAGCCTTCTGCGTCAAGAAAATGCCCGTAATACTGCCCACAAGGCCTAAGATAACTGTAAAAACAAATTTGCAAGTTGAAAGTGTCACCTAAAAAATTTAAAGTGACACTAATCGTTAAGGCTTTTCTGCAAAGGCCAGAATGGCCAGCCCCAACATCAACTAGGTGGATTCTTCCGCTCTAAAGTGCGCACTTTCCCTGCGAGCAAAGTGTACACTATCAAGCCACCAACAACTGTTTCAGATCCAGCGCCACCACTCAAAGCCCCGCCGTTGCTTTGCCCTGCATATGATTACGCAAAACATTGTTTTAACCCAGAAACGGCAGCTGACGCAGTCTCGGCTGTCGCGTAAACCTCGCCTCCTCTGCGCGCGCGAGGAGCTTAAGGCTACTAAACAACACGAATCTTTTTTCGGTAGTAACGAGACACATCGCGTCTGACTGCCATCGTAACGTCAAAATGCCAAATACACAGTTGCAGCAGCATCTCTAATCTTGAACGCACTAATATGTCCATCCAACAATTAAAACTCTCCACATCGCCTTGTTTTTTAAGGTGCATAAAAAATAAATCGATTGTACTTCTCAAAGCTTGGTTAACGTGGAATATAATGAGTTCCAAGAGTTTTTTCTTAGCTGCCTCATAATCCTCCTTTTTCAGCCTGCTAATTTCCTTAATATAATCCTCCGGGTCATAAACGCGTCCGGCTTCAGGGCCCCACACATATAGGGTTTCTTTTTTTGGAATGTGCCTGCGGTAGTAAACCCCTGGAGGCCTTTTTGAGGTGTCAACTTCTCTTATGATAATGCCAGCAAATTCAAGTTTATGTAAATTCTTTGTAAGAGTGCGGAGGCTCATTTTCATCTCTCGAGCCTGCTTTTCCAAATCAATCCATCTCCGCTTGGAACCGTCTTCTGGCAACATTCCCAGTACAATCCTTAGCTTCTCCTTTTCAACCCTTCCAGGCGACGGCGGCCTCGATTTTTTTATGTGTGTCATGTAACGTTACAACTCCTACAGAATAGACTTCTACCCCGAAAGGTATAAGTAACTATCGGTGAATAGTCTACCCCATAGTGTAGAAGATGATACCGAAGATAGCTGAACATAAAATAACCATATTAACAAAACCGGGAGGAAAAAAGCAGTACCTCATAACTCTTCCAAAGGAATACGCAGAAAACCTGGAAAAGATAGGCATCAAAAATCTCTTCATAATCTACGATAAAGGGTTAGGTGTCTTTCCAAAGGTTGAAGGTTTCACAGAAAAGGCGCTTTTAGCGTTCATGCAAGAACACCCTGAGCTCGAAAAACTTTTCATTCAAACAGCAGAAAAGGAGGCTCCTCAACATGAATGAAGACAATGTCCAGTTAGTTCCTGGCATCATAAACAGGAGAGGGGCCCTATGAGTTTTAAGATCCGAAAAATCACCGTGGGCAAAGGAAAAACAACGGGCGACGAGAAGGCCGGCGAATGGAACCGTGTTTATTATCAGCTCGAAGCCGAGATTGAGGATGAGCATCAGATCGAACCGGCTAAGGGCAGTATGGACGCTCTTTTAGATGCATGGGTGCGCGGCGAAAGCATAACGCCAGAAGACAAGTCTCTCGACATGGAGAAGATTCCTTGGGTCCAGACTGAAGGCAAGAGGGGGCCTTACCAAAAATCCACGGATTACGATAACCCCAATCACAAAGCGCTCTTGAAGAAACTGGCGGAGCACAAAGGCACCATGAATATTGACGACTATTTTGTCTGGACTTTCCAGGATGGCTCTTCAATAGGTCGCAAACGAAAGAAAAGGAAGGCTTGAATCTATGGCTGAAGACGTTTTCTTATGTGGCTGCGGGGGATTTCTAAAACAAAGCCATGTAGATGACGTAGGCACAGTTTGGTTCAAATGTGATGTGTGTGGAAAGTCGATATCTTTAATTGAGTTGGAAAGGAATAGGCAAAAAAGTTTGGAAGCTTTGAAAATTGAACATGCTAAATTAACGAAGCCTTTAACGGTTGATGATGTTGTTGAGATTTTAGGTTCTACGGTTAAGCATGATGATGAGAATAAGGCTATCACTTTTTTGGTAATGCTACTCACGTTTACTGATGAGGATCAAACTAACTTAGGCTTTTTAGCGGAATCAAGCACTGGTAAAAGCTACATTCCATTAGAGTTATCTTGGTATTTTCCTAAGGAAGATTTGATAAAGCTTGGTTATGCATCTCCCACAGCTTTCTTTCACGAATATGGTATTCCCCTTCCTGATCCAAACGACAAGCGAGATGTAGAAGATGAGAAAAAGCGAAAGATAATTCATGTGGATTTACGACAGAAAATTCTTATTTTTCTGGACCAACCACACGACCAGCTTTTGCAGAGACTTAGATCGCTACTAAGCCATGATGAAAGAGACATCATCCTCAAAATAACCGATAAAAAAGAAAAGTATGGTTTAAAGACTAAAACAGTTGTCATTGAAGGTTATCCAACTGTTATTTTTTGCACAGCTAAGTTTAGCATGGCTGATCAAGAGAAAACACGGTTACTGCTGTTATCTCCAGAAATTAATCAAGAAAAACTTAGGGAAGCCATAGCGTTAAAGATTGAAAGGGAAAGCGACAGGGAAAGCTTCCAAAAGCGTATGATGGAAGATCCACAGCGAAAGTTTTTAGCTGCACGTGTTTGGAGCATAAAAAGGGAAGCAATAAAACACGTCAAGATTCCAGAGGAATTGAGAGAGCAGATTAACCGTCAATTTTTGGAAGACCACAAGTTTCTAATTGCAAGACATCAGAGAGACATCAGCAGACTTTTAGCCATCATTAAAGGACATGCGCTTTTAAACTACATGCACCGGGAAAGAATTGCCGATGCGATAGTTGTTAATGGGGAAGATGTGGAAGCAGGTTTCAAGCTTTACTATCAAGTAAGCGAAGCTAACGAGCTTGGTTTATCTCCAGAGTTGTATAACATTTACCGAAAGCTGAAGCCATACTTTCCAAAAAAAGAACCGGGAATAACGATAACTGACTTTCAAACCGACTATTACAAAGAATTTCACAAAAGACTTGGTTATGAAGATTCAAGACGCACTTTAAAGACGCTATGTAGTGTAGGCCTGCTCACGGAAAACATTGACCTAACCGATAAACGAAAGAGAAACTATACTCTTCTTGAGTTGGGGGTAGATAGTGAAGGGGGTTACCCCCATGCTGTGAAGAGTATAGTTTTGGATTCAGCTATTCAAACTTTAAACCCCGCTGCACAAACACCAACAGTTGAAAATGATGTTAAGGCTAACTTAGGCACTGTTCAACTTGAAGATTTGAAGACTCCTTTTTGGAATCCTAACAGTCCTTTCGCTGAACATGAATGTGGTGTCTGCGGCTACACGAAACTCACAAGCTGGAAGACTGAAACCTTCAAGGGCAATGAGGTGTGGATCTGCGAAGACTGCAAACAAGAATGGGAGAAAGCGCAGGGGGCAACGTAGGGATGACCATGGAAAACGGTGATAAAGCACCTATACCAGGCAACAGCGAATACATTACTCGTGTTGACCGCCGACGTCGACAGAAAGAACGTCTTTTGAATGCGCCCTACGTAGAGTCCAATAATTTCAGCCCCTTCAAAAACCATGGAAAAGACCATCACGTTCAATTCAGGATATCGCCCTTCGCTGAGAAAGTAGGGACGGAAGTGGCTGCCCTCTTCGGCATGTCACTGAGCCAATACTGCAAAGCAGTTCTCTACTTGAATCTGGGCTTAGTGTTCGAACCGGTGGACCGTAGGCGCCGCATCTGGAAGAAGAAGCAACTCGAACATGGGAAACTTGACGAGTTTGGAGGTTTGTAGGCATGCCTGAACGTTTCATGAATCAGCCAGTCATCGTCGAAACTCCGCTGGGCCAGATAGTCGGCGTTTTGCTACGAGCTGACACGAGCGAGCACGGCGGAATAGGCTCCCTGTTAATCTACGCCTTCAATGGTCCGTGGTTTCTGGTCAAAACCTGGACCGCAATCAAGACCGCACGTTCATTTACTTGAGGTGAGGGAATGGCTTG
>Ga0315280_10006873_pt1 | contig 15525 bp, 11 predicted proteins | sample YL17G06_40_MG_FD_203697 | JGI IMG/M metagenome (GOLD analysis project Ga0315280, IMG submission 203697) | Sediment microbial communities from Yellowstone Lake, YNP, Wyoming, USA - YL17G06_40 | ecosystem: Environmental > Aquatic > Freshwater > Lake > Sediment | place: USA: Wyoming | collected... | reverse complement strand
TGCTCCAAAATGGGCTATATTGAAATTGACCTGGAGATGGGATAGACTAGCGCAGCCTAGTTCCGCACCGAGCCATGAATCAGGTTTTATCATCCTTTCCCCGGTGCGCGCCGAGAAGCGGTGAATGATTTTTAACCTGGCTATTGAGGATGTGTGTTTGATCGAAAACAGCCGATTTCATAGCAAAGTCTTGGCAGCAACGCTGGCCTGCGCTTTGCTCGGGCTCGCCGCAGGGCCCATGGGTTGGGGGCAAATCAATTCGGCTCAGAATGAGATCATCCTGGCGATGGTCCGAATCGTCCTGGAAAACAACCCGACGCTTTCCTCTCAGCAAACACTGGTCCGGGAAGGCCAAAAGCTGCCAGAATTGCGATCCAGATTTGTACTGACGGGAATCAATTTTTCGGCAGGGACGAGCATCTGGAACCCCGATACGAACAGCTTCCAGCTCTATCCAGCTTTTACCATCGGGACCAGCTTATCCTTGTCCGACCCGGCTCGCATTTTGAACAGCTACAACCTGAAAAAAGAACGGGAAAACGCCAAGCAGGAATATCAAAAGATCCGGAATTCTCTCATTGCGGAGCTACTCTCTGCCGTGGGGGAAATAATGAAGCTTTACAGCCGGAGGAACAGCCTGGTCAAGCTGAAGGTCTATCTCGAAGACTACAGTGACCTCATCGAGAAGCAGGTACGGGCGGGGATAGGCACCCCCGAGCTCGACAAGCTTTGGAACTTGAAGGAACGCATCATCAATCTCGAGGCCGATCTGAAAGACGTGGAAGACCAGCTCAGCACGAAAAGGCTTCAGACTGCGACGAGCCTGGGAGGGGAAGCATGGCAGGAGCTCCTCGATCTCATGGCACGGCTCGACGCCCGGGCCTGACGAAGCATCTATCGAACTGCCGTAGAGGGAAGGCACGACTTGGCAGAACATGTCGATGAGCGCAACACGCTGGAAGGCTATTGGCGGATCATCTGGCGCAGGAAATGGGTAATTGGCCTGACGGTATTCGCCACCACTCTGGCGGTAGTAATCGGCAGCTATATCATCACGCCCGTTTACGAAGCCTCTTCCACTTTGCACGTCAAGGAGCCGATGCCATCTGTTTTGGGCGGAGATTTAATGGGCTCCGGGTTTTCCGCTATTTCCACCAAAGAGGAAATCAACACGCAGATAGAAATCCTGAAGAGCAGGAGCATGCTCGAGGGGGTCATCGCCAGGCAGGGACTTGTAGAGCGGTATGCGATCGACCGAGAGCTCGGTGCCGAGCAAAGGCTGCAGGCGGCGCTGCAGAAACTCAGGAAAGACCTATCGGTCGCCAATATCGCCAACACCAGGCTCATCAGGATCGCGGTGCGCTCCGAAGATCCGCAGCTGGCTGGCGAGATCACCAACTCCATTTCTCAAGCTTTCATTGAAAGGGATCTGCAATCTAGAAGCAGCGAAGCCAATGCGGTGCTTTCATTCGTCTCGCAGCAGGTTGAGCAAGTCAGCGAACGGTTGAGGAACGCGGAAGAGGAGCTCCTGAGGTACAAGGAGCAGCATGGCATAGGTATATTGGACGAGGAGACGAAGTTAAAGGTAAGCCTTCTGGCCCAACTGGAGAGCTCATTCCAGCAGGTCAGGGTCGAAAGGGAGGTTCTGGGCACTCGGATAGCCGCCGTTCTCGGTCAGATCGGCCCGGGGGTTTCAAGCCGCGGCACTCTCGCGGGTGCATCGAGCAATCCGGCAATCGTCAGCAGGCAGGACCAGCTGACGGAAGCGCAGGTGGAGCTGGCCCGGCTGCAAGGCTCATCATCGGGCAGCGGCCAGAAGGCCGCGGAGATCAAAGATCGGATCAGCTCACTGGAGAGCGAGATCCAGGAAGAGATAGCGGCCAGCCTGCGCTCGGTCAAATCAACCGCGGTTGATTCCACCATGCAGATCCAGCTTGCCGAGTACGAATCCAGGGATGTGATCCTGGCGGCCCAGGAAAGCGCCCTGATAAAGCTTATGGCCGCCCATGAGGCGGAGATCAACAAGCTTCCGGCGCGTGAAATCAACCTGATCAGGCTCGAAAGGGCTCGCAGGATCAACGATGAGCTGTATGCCGCCCTCATGAAAGCAAAAAACGAAGCGCAGATCGAGGCGGCAAGCCAGATAGGGAATATAGATGTTGTCGACCCGGCTGTCACTCCTTTGGACCCCGTGCGGCCGAATAGGAGGGATAGTCTGATAGTCGGCTTGGTGGTGAGTCTGATCCTAGGCATCGGCCTGGCATTCTTGCTGGATGGCCTGGACCACAAGGTGAAATCGGAAGATGAAGTCAAGAAGCTGCTGGGGATCCCAATTCTCGGGCTGATCCCGCGCCTGGAGGCCAACGGCAACGGGCGTCGAACGAAAGGGACAAATAGGGATCGCTTCATGTTCATAACCAGGGATGAGCCGAACTCCCCGATCGCTGAAGCTTTCAAGCTGCTGCGAGCGAATTTGCATTTTCTGGACATGGAGCGGCATCATAAAACCATCGTGGTGACCAGCCCGATCCCCGGTGATGGCAAGACCACGGTCGCCGCCAATCTCGCCATAGCTTTTGCCGCTCAGGAAGAAAAGATATTGATCGTGGATGCGGATTTCAGGGTACCCGCGATACACAAGATTTTCGATCTCCCCGAATCCCCTGGAATTATCGATATCCTCCTGGATTGCGGCGATTATCGCCGCGTCATTCGGAAGATCGCGGGCGTGGAGAATCTCGATATCCTCACCACCGGAACGATTCCACGCAATTCCTCGGAATTGTTGTTTTCTTCTAGAATGAAAAACCTCATTCAAGAGCTTAAGGCCGACGACTACAACCGCATCATTTTCGATGTCGCCCCTTTGCTCGTAGCTACGGAGACTGTGGATCTGGCCTCAAGCGAAGATGGGACCCTCCTGGTAGTGAGGATAGGCGAAATCGACCGCAGGATCCTGATGAGGACACGTCAGGTTTTCGATAACGCCAAGATCGAGCTTCTCGGCAGCGTCTTAAATCGAGTCGACTTAAAAGACAGGCGTTACGGCTACGGCTACTATTACTACTATAACAGGTCGGGCAAACGTGATCGCGATACTTGAGCCTCCGGCTGCCGCTGGAAAGGCTGAATTATAGCCAAAGCCGCTGGCCCCCGAACCCCCATGAGAGAATTCGTCGTGGATGCGCGCGGGTGGCTGCTGAAGGGCGGGGCGAGCATCGCCGACCAGGCGATGCTCGCGGGGGCTAACTTCATCCTAAACGTTCTGCTCGGCCGGTGGCTTCCGCCGGTTCAGTATGGAGCCTTTGCCTTCTCCTATTCGCTCTTTCTGCTCTTGGGCACCTTTCATACCGCTTCATTTTCGGAGCCGATGATGGTTTTCGGCGCGGGCAAGTATGCCGCGAGGTTTGGAAGGTACATCGGCGTTCTTACTATGGGACATCTGGCAATCATGGTGCCCATAGCTATGCTTCTGCTAGGTGCTTCTTATCTTCTCGGGCGGTTCTATTCCTCGGAAGTGCAGCTCGCACTATCAGCTCTGGCTCTGGCCGGTCCGATCATCCTGCTGCAGTGGCTGTTGAGGCGGGCATTCTACGTGATCTTGAGGCCGGAATGGGCGTTGCTGGGGGGCGCATCTTACCTTGTTTTGATCCTGGGGGCGACCTGTGCGCTGCGGGCAGCCGGGAAGCTTTCACCTGCCGCGGCATTCCTAGCGATGGGATTGAGCGCATTGCCCGTCTGCATGTTGCTCTTGAGCCGCCTTCACCCGCGATGGAGTAGCAGGGATGGCCCGAGCGCGGCCGGCGTGGGCAGCGATCACCTGAGGTACGGGCGGTGGGCACTGGGAACGGCGGCCTTGAGCTGGGTTCCCGGAAACCTGTATTACACGCTGCTTCCTGCCTGGGTGGGCCTGGAAGGCATCGCCGTCCTGCGCGCGCTCACGAACCTGATTCTGCCTGTCGTGCATGCCATAAGTGCTCTCTCCCTCCTCCTGGTCCCCCTTTTGGCTCGCCTTCAACGGGAAAGGAAAGAGCAAATGACTCGCACGCTCAGGCGCTTTTTGGCAGTGTTCCTCGCGGGGGCCGGGATCTACAACCTGGGGCTGATCTTCTTTAGACGGGAAGCAGTCAGGCTTTTGTATGGAAGCAAATATGCAGATGCTGTTCATCTGGTCCCACTCGTTGGCCTTTTGGCCTTCTTTTCCAGTTTCATCTCCGTTCTGGGGGCCGCGCTAAGAGCACTGGAGCGCCCGGAAAAGGTTTTTTGGAGCTATCTTGGCGCGAGCGCTGTTGCCGTCGGCTTCGGCATCTTGCTGGCTATGCGCTTAGGAGTCGCCGGAGGCTTATGGGGGCTGCTGCTGTCGTCGCTCACCACGGCGCTGATGATGTTTTTATTTTATAGAAGCATCTATAAAAGGTGACTGTTGGCGTGATGCGCATCGTTCACTTCAGCATCGGGAGATGCAATCCCGACAGCGCGAACGGGGTAGACATCGCGATCTACCATCTGAGCAAGGCCCAGGCAGCGCTCGGCAATCCGGCTGCCGTCTTTGCTCTGACGGCGAAAGAACCGATACCCATTCCAGGAGTCGTTGTCCGAGGCTATCCCCCGGTGAGATCTACTTTTAGATTGCCGAGGCAGCTCTTGGTGGACCTGGCGCAATGGCAGCCAGGCGTCGTGCATCTGCATTCCATCTATTCGCCTCCCAACATGGCTCTCGCTTCATGGCTTTACCGCCGGGGGATCTCCTATGTCGTTACGCCCCATCGTGTGCCGAGCCCCTATGTGTCATGGAGAAGATGGTACCTCAAGATTCCGTACAAATATATTTTCGAGCTGCCGATGCTGAACAGGGCTGCATTCGTTCATGCTGTGGGAGATGAAAACAGCATCCGGGCATATGGCGTTCGGGCGCCGGTGGTTGTCGCTCCAAACGGTATCGACCTGGCCTCGATTCCATCCGACCGGCCGGAGACGCCGTTTGACTCCCTCCTTCCGCAGGCGCGGGGGAAACGAGTGTTCATGTTTATCGGCCGGCTGGATCCATTCTACAAGGGACTGGACTTGCTGCTGCAGGGATTTGCCCTTGCCAGGCTTCAGGATTCCATCTTGGTATTGGTCGGCCCCGACTATCGTAACCAGGGCAGATCGCTGCGTGCCATGGCCCAGAGGTTGAGGATCGGCGCTCAGGTCGTATTCTTTGGACCGGTATACGGTAGGAGCAAGTACGACCTTCTTTGCGGCGCGGATGTTTTCGTTCTCTGTTCTCGATCCGAAGGAATGCCCCTATCGGTGCTCGAGGCCGCATCCTGCAGCAAACCGTGTATGGTGAGCTCAGCTGCAAACCCTGCGGGTATGGTCGAACGATTCCGAGCCGGGATCGTCGTGCAGCCGAACGCCACGAGCATCGCCAAAGGCTTCGCCAGGCTGGAACAAGTCCCGGAAACCGAGCTCGGCGACATGGGCCGAAACGCGCGCATAATGGTGGAGAATGAGTTCAGCTGGGCCAAGACGGCCGAGACGCTCGTGGAAGCCTATTCGAACTATGCACGAAGGGAAAATGGAAAAGATCGCGATTCTTGAAGGCGTTGCGGATGCCTGGAATCGATGTCAAATCGAATACGCAGTATGCCATGGGATCGATGATTATCCCCGGCATGTCGGGCGGGACCTGGATGTCATTGTGCGCGGAAGGCAGTTGCGGAAGGCTTTACTCATAGCTGCGGAATATCTTCATGCGGCCGGATTTGTCGTGCTTGCGCCGCCCAACCATTGGGGTGCCAAGTGGCTTTTCGCTTTTCGGAGAGGAACGGCCATCGAGATCGATCTGATTCCGTTCCTCTTCAGAGGCCCCGTTCTGCTCGTGGGGCGACCTCGACCGACCGGGAGGATCGGGCCGTTCAAGGTCGATTCGTGGGCCGGTTTTGCGAAACGGGTAGTTATGCCCATTTTGGGTAAAGCACCGCCCCAGGAACCATTCCTGCCCTCGTCCGATGAGCAAGCCGTGCGCAAACAATGCGAGCAGCTTTTCGGCAGGAAGCTGGCGCAGCGGTTGTTCGGTTCTCTTCAAGGCAGGGACGAGCGTGGACTGTCGGAGCTGGCTGCAAGGCTCCGGACCAGCTCGGTTATTCGCAGTCTGCTCGGCCATCCACTGCGGAGCGCGAGGTTGGCCGCCCCCTGGCTCCGTAAAACTCTATTCCCTCATTTCAGCAGATGTGCTCCGATCATCAGCTTGGTTGGTCCCGATGGAGTGGGAAAAACCACGACGGTGCAGAGGCTCCTTCAGACTGCCCCGAGTCCGTTTTGCGGTTTCATGGTCAGACACTGGAGACCCGGACTCCTTCCCAGGCCAGGAAGCCTTTTCGGCAGAGCCGGGCCGGTTCCTGATTCCGATGGACTGTTGCCGCCCAGAAGAGAGCCTGGCAGGTTCCATTGGCTAAGGCTGGCTTATTATTATCTGGATTTTACCATTGGGCACCTGGTGAAAGATTGCTACGATTCGAGCGAGCTGCGGATTGTCCTCTACGATCGACATGCCTTGGACATGGCTGTAGACCCGGTTCGATACGGCCTGGCTTCGTCAAGGGGCATACGGCTGTTCTGGCGCTTGATTCCCAAACCGGACCTCGTCGTCCTGCTATTTGACGAGCCCAAGCGGATTCATGCCCGCAAGCGGGAATTGGCCGCAGAGGAGATTGAAAGGCAGCTGCAGGAGTGGCTGCGCCTGTCCCGGGAGGGGCAGGTCGGAGCCATAATCCGGGTGGACGAGAGCCCGGAGGAGACTGCCCGGCTGGTAAGTGAGCTGAGCGTCGAAGCGTTCATCTCCAGACATTGTAAACGGGTACTGGCCCCAGGAGCGGTGAGTGCCACCGACTGGTTGAGATTGTTGTTGGCGGGCGGAGCAGCGAAACATTCCGGGAGCATAGAGGCCAAGAAGGGGGCACAACGGGGAGCGGTTCGCGTATACGGGCGCATTGCCTTGAAAAATGGACGCGAGTACTTGATACCAGTTGACCGGCGAAGAGCGGCATTGAATGCCTTGCACCTCTATCGCCCGCAGAAGGTGCGGTCCCGGTTCGCGGTCAGTGCCCTGGATCTGGCAGTCAAGTCGGGTCTGGGCATGCACCTGTTGCCCAAGGTCTTCATTCAGGCTTCCGATCTCTCGGATTACTTCAAGAAGGTATTGGGGTATCAGGATCTCGTATTCGGCGTGTCGTCAGGAACAGCGGGTCCTTTGAGGAAACCGGTTTTGCTGCTTATGACCGGCAAGGGAGAAAGAATAGGATATGCCAAAATAGGATGCAATGAGCAGACGCGTCTTCTGGTGGAGAATGAGAAACACGCGCTAGATTTCTTTTCCCGCCAGGTCTTCGAACACGGTGTGCTGCCAAAGGCGATCCACTTCGGCGTTTGGGACGAGAAAGAGATCCTGATAACGGCGCCGCTGAACCTGGCTGGCAGCCGGCGAAATATAATGGAGCTGGAGGATCTGCACGTTCGGTTTGCCATCGAGGTAGCGAATTCCGGAATGAAAAGGGGGAGGTTCGGCGAAAGCGCCTTTTTTTCGAACCTGCACGAGGGGCTCGGCAGCATCCGTGCCGGTATGCCCTCCTATCAAATGCAGGTGCTGCAGGACGCCGTAGGTCTTATCGAGTCGGAATTGAGCTCCGTTGAGATTCCCTGTGTGTGGTGCTTGGGTGATTTTGTGCCTTGGAATCTGGGCGTCGATCGAAGAGCAGGCAAGATACTGGCTGTGGACCTGGAGTATGCCCGTTCCGGCACGATTCCCGGATGGGATATCTTTCACTTTGTCTCGCAGTCTCGGGCCGGTATGAGGGATGAGTTTCAAGGCCTCTGTTCAACAACGGACGGTGCGGCTTTGAAATACTTCCAAGCCCTCGATATCGATTCGGCGCTGATTCCTTTGCTTCATCTGACGTATCTGGCAAGCATTTGGATTATGTGGGCTCAGATATGGGACAAATCCGGTTGCCCAAAATCAGCAGAAGCGATGGCGGTCTTTAGAAGGTGGAGCAACCTGCTGTTCATTCTCACGGAAGGAGCTAGATGATATTATCGCCCGATATGGAGGACCTCCTCGCGGCATGAAGGTTCTGGTTTCTGCCTATGCCTGCGAGCCTGGCAAAGGTTCCGAGCCTGGAGTGGGCTGGAACTGGATAGTCCAGATTGCGCGATTTCACGAGGTCTGGGCCATTACGCGCAGCAACAATCGGCGGGCGGTCGAGATGTTTTTACATGGCAAACCGCTGGGGAATGTTCATTGGGTTTTTTTCGATCTACCTGCATGGACTCGATTTTGGAAGAGAGGCCAGCGCGGAGTATATCTCTATTATTGTCTTTGGCAGGCCGCCGTCTACTTTATCGCCAGGCGGATGCACCGGAAGATCTCGTTCGACATAGTGCATCACGTGACCTTCGCCAATTATTGGTTAGGCAGCCTGCTGCCGTTGTTGCCGGTGCCCTTCATATGGGGACCGGTAGGTGGAGGGGAATCCTGCCCAAAAGAATTCCTCGCTTCATTTGGCATTCGGGGAAAGATATATGAGCTCCTGCGGTCGGCCGCGCGTTGGCTCGGCGAGCACAGCCCCGCCACGCAGCTGATTGCGGAGCGCGCCAGGGTTGCCCTGGCGGCGACGGGCGAAACGAAGAGACGGCTCGAACGCCTGGCCTGCCATCGGGTGGAGGTATTATCGCAGGCGGGGATGAGCAGGGAAGAAGTCGAAGCCTTCGGGGTCTTGCCCTCCAGGCGGAATGGCGCTTTCCGCCTGGCGAGCATCGGAAGATTTCTGCAGTGGAAAGGCTTCCATTTGGGCCTGATGGCCTTCGCGAAGATTCGCGAGGAATATCCGGACAGCGAATACTATCTGATTGGAGATGGGCCAGAACGATCCAATCTGGAACGGCTGGCGATGCGTCTGGGGGTGGCGGACAGGGTGCAGTTTTGGGGCTTTCTTCCTCGGGGGCAAGCGCTGGCGAAGCTGGCCTCCTGCAGCGTGCTCGTACATCCGAGCCTGCACGACTCGGGTGGGTGGGTTTGTCTGGAGGCAATGGCCGCCGGATTGCCGGTGATCTGCCTGGATTTGGGCGGTCCGGCGATGCTGGTAACCGAAAGGACCGGGTTCATAATCCGTGCGGTCACGCCGGAACAAGTTGTGGGCGATATCGCCGGCGTCCTGGTGGCTCTGGCCCGTGATCCATGGCTGGGAAGCCGGATGGGGGGAGCCGGTCGGAAACGGATGGAACAGTATTTCGACTGGAGCATCAAGGGCCAGCAGATGCAGAAGATCTACGAGAATCACGTCGGGCGATGATGCAAGCATCGCGTTTCAAAGCGGCGGCGGTCTTTCTGATCATAGCGCTGGTCTCCGCGCTATTGGGACTTACAATCGTTGCCTACCAGCCGCCCATCCTGCTGATCGTCATAATAGCCGGCTTGGCAGTGGTTATCCTGCTGGGCGGGTTTCCTGCGGCGGACTATCTGACATTTTTCGCGCTATTTAGCGGACCGCCGCGGATCCGGGCGAGAGATCCGCTGGCCTCCCTCAAGGGCGAGATTGACTGGGTTGTAATGTTGCACATTTTGGTATGGCTCATCGGCGCATTGTGGGCCGCCAGGCAGCTATTTCGCTATCTGGTTATCGAACGAAAGGCCGTTTTTTTCACCTGGATACATTTTCTCGCCGTTCTTTTATCGGTCTTCTTGGGCTTGTCAATGATTGTGTCACCCGGACCCATGTTGACCTTGTTTAGAGCCCTGCAAATGCTGGTGATGATCTTATTCGCGATTATATGGGTGGAGAAGCTTGGAATCGCCAGCACTCTCAATGCTCTCTTCTGGGGATATGCGATACTCGCTCTGGTCACGGGTGCGGCTGCTATCTTTCTGCCGGAGCTCGTTTTTGCCGGTGAGCGCGTGCGCGGCGATTACATCGCCAATACCGGCGCAGTAGGTGCAATGGGTTTCGTGCTGCTGTTGAGTTATCCTCCGTCACTAAAGCGCTGGTTGGCTATTCCCCTCCTGGGCCTGTTCGTGACCCTGTTGATATTCTCAATGACGCGGTCTTCATACATCGCGGTGATGATATTCCTGGCGCTGGCGGCAATCAGACGGCCGCGAGTGCCATTATTGAGGTCTGTGTACCTAGCGCTTGGGATGCTGGTTGTGGTGATCCTGCTATTCCGTCTGATGTCCGCAGTTCTGGCCTGGATCGTTCGCGACCCCAACTCGCTGGCTACGTTCAGCGAGCGGATTCCCCTCTGGAGATATCTAATTCCCATCATGAGGCAGAAGTCGCCTTATCTAGGGCTGGGTTTTTACTCCGCTTCGAGGGTTTACGCCTTGCAGCATAACGTGGCTATAGGGACGGCGCACAACGCATTCGTGGAGTTGCTGGTCGGGGGGGGAATCGTCAGCTTCCTGGTGTTCCTCGCAGTGTTGGTCGGAGTGCTCATTCGTTCCTTCGTGCTGTTCCTTCGCCGCGGAAAAGAGCCCGAGGTGTTCGTGAGTATCGCTCTGCTGTCGACCACACTATGCATGGGTATGGTCTCCGAAGAAATGCTCATCGCCAGTCCCACAGCTCTCACATTCTGGATTGTGCTGTGCGTGATCCTCAAGCTAGAAATGACGCGCCGAACTCCAGAGGATGCGGTTGCGCTTCCAGAAAGCTCAGCAGGCTGAAAAGCGATGCGCATTTTGATGGTGCACAACTATTATCAGCATACGGGAGGTGAGGACGTAGCCTTCGCCGCCGAGGTAGAGCTGTTGCGCACTCACAGGCAGGAGGTGGTGGAGTATACGGAACACAATCGGCGGATCGAAGAAATGGGCCAGATCTCTGCCGCCGCTCGAATGGCCTGGTCCCGCGCCTCCCAACGCAGGATATATCGAAAGCTGGCCGCGATCCGCCCCGTCGTGGCCCATTTTCATAATACCTTCGCCCTTGTTTCCCCAGCCAGCTATTACGCCTGCCGGAAGATCGGGGTGCCGGTTGTGCAGACCCTCCACAACTATCGGCTACTGTGTCCGGCCGCGACCCTGTTTCGTGACGGCCGGGCGTGCGAGGAGTGCTTGGGAAGGGTCGTCCCGTGGCCGGCCATCCGGCATGCCTGCTATCGCGGTTCCCGGCCGCAGACTGCGGCTGTGGCGGCGATGCTCGGGCTGCATGGCCGGCTGAGAACCTGGAAAAATGGGATAGATGTCTTCATCGCTTTGAACGAATTCTGCAAGCGGAAATTCATCGAAGGCGGGCTCCCCGAGGATAAGATCCTGATCAAACCGCACTTCGTGAGCCCTGACCCAGGCCCGCGGGAGGGTCGAGGAGAGTATGCTCTTTTCGTAGGCCGCATATCGGAGGAGAAGGGCATCCGAACGCTGTTGCGGGCCTGGCGTCATCTCAGCGCAATGCCGCTGGTGATCGCCGGCGATGGGCCCCTCATGGGCCTGGTGAGGTCCGCGTCTGAAAGGTCGAAAAGCGCTCAGCTACGGGTGCTAGGCCGCTGTGCCCGTGAGGAGGTATTCAGGCTCATGAAAGGGGCTCGGTTCCTCGTATTCCCCTCGGAGTCTTATGAGACCTTCGGCCTGGTGCTCATAGAAGCCTTCGCCTGCGGATTGCCGGTCATGGCTTCACGCTTTGGAGTTGCGCAAGATGTTGTTCGAGAAGGGCTTACGGGGATGCTCTTTGCCGGCGGGCAGCCGGATGATCTAGCCGAGAAAGCCAGTTGGCTATGGACACGCCCCGCCGAAGGAGAGAGAATGGGCAAGGCAGCCCGCAAGGAATATGAAGAAAAGTATACGGCCGAGCACAACTATCGCCGGCTGATGGAGATATACAGGGCCGCGCTCGAGGGGTGAGGTGAGTGCACGCTTTTTCCCGTGATCTGCTCCGTTCGCTTGCGCTTGGGCAGCTCGGCCGCGGTGGCCTTCATCCTGGCAAGATCGTAGCGCACTTGCGCAGAAGATGGCGGAACGCACGAATCAGGAACCAGGCGAGCGATCCCGTCGACTTCTACAGGCGGATCGTAGACGATGACGCCCGTAGAGACCCGGACCGCGCCATCGGCAGTGATAGCAGCGAAAACTGGCTCGCGGTCGGGAAGCTGCAGTTCGACTACCTGGTCAAGCACGGACTGAAACCCACCGACAGAGTTCTGGACGTAGGCTGCGGAAACCTGCGCCTGGGGTGGAGGCTCATTTCATACCTTAGGCCTGGCAACTATTTCGGCCTCGATATATCGCCTGTCATCCTGATGGCGGCGTTGGATCGGGTCGCGCAGTTCAAGTTGCAGTCCAAACTGCCCCGCCTGTACCTGGTAAAAGGCACCAGCTACGATTTCTTGCCCGAGAGCTTCTTCGATCTCGTTCAGGCGCACAGCGTCTTTACCCATTCACGGTTTGAAGTGATTGAACGGATCCTCGCCAGCGTCTGGCGCGTCATGAAGCCAGGATCATTTTTCGACTTTACCTACTGTGCAGCGGATGATGAGGCCTGCGATGCGCTGGGCGAACGCTTCCGCTATCCGAGCAAGATGCTGCTGGATGCCGTCAAGCGGTGCGGCTTTGTAGGGATATATATGGATGATTGGGAGTACGGGCAAGACAAGATACGTGCCGCCAAGCCGTAAAGCGTTATCTTTCGTTGTTTTTAAGCCGGTCTAGCTATATGATTTTGACTAGTGGAGATTAAAGGGTCATCTCGTCGATATAGAGACTAGGATGAAAACCGGAAGTCACGGCTTCCCACGGTATAGAGTCCCATTCTTTTTTCTTCTGGCATCGCTCTTTCTGCTCTTGCTCCCTCCCTCGGTTTGGGGCTGGGACAGCACTTTTTTCGATCTTTTCGAGATCTCCATCTCGGCGCGTGCTGCTGCGATCGGGGGGCTGCACGCCGCTCTAGCGGATGACCCGACCACCCTGTTCAGCAACACCGCCGGTCTCCGCTCGGTCAGGCCGCAATGGAGATTTTCCGAGGTTACGCTCAGTTTCTACGATTCGGCGGCTGCAATCGTGGCTGAGGCGATCGCCGGAACCGGCGGAAGCGGTGCCGATCGCCGCGGCACCTTCAGCCTCTCGGGGCCGCTGGCCTTGAGTTACGTAGGCAATAGCTGGGGATTCGGGATTTTCAGCTCTCTGAACGTCTATATACATGCCTATGGTCCGATCCCGGCGGCGCGAGAGATGCTAGAACCGAATCTGGTTCTCATCGGAGCGAAGGCTTTTCGCATTCCGTTGCCTGCACTATGGCAGAGCACTCTGGATCTGGGCTTCTCGCTGGTCGGTTTTGCCTCCGCCCGAGGAGTCACTGAGACGGATATTCGCCAGGTTCTCCAGTCGTCGGTCAGTTTTACCGAGCTGCTGGCCAGCATCTCGAATTTTCGGCGTGCACTGGGAGCGAGTGCCGAGTTCGGCATATTGTACTCATTCAAGGACCTCTTATCCGTCGGCCTGACCGGCCGGAACCTGTCGTTTATCCAGTTTCGGGACTTCAGCTCGCTGATGGGATTCTTCAGCGGCGAGGCATCAAGCCCATGGTACAATTACCTGCCGCTTGACATTTCCGCTGGAGTGCTGTTCCGCCCTCCGCTGGGCAGGCTCGAGCCTTACCTCAGCGATCTGAAGCTGATGGCTGATTATCACAACATCTTCGATTTTCTGTTCTATCCTCCAGGGGCGACCAACCCGCTCCTGCATATTGGGCTGGGAATCGAATTGGGGCTGTTGCAGATCGTCAGTCTGCGGGCGGGCTACTATCAGTGCCTGCCAAGCGTCGGCCTAGGTTTGGATCTCACCCTGTTCGATCTGGACTTCGCTTATTTCGGCCGTGAGATGTCCGGCGAGCCGGGAGGAGCCCCCGTCTACTGTTATTCGATCGGATTGGAGTTTAAATTATAGCTTGATGGGCATAAGCGGCCCGGCACGAGTCGATATCCTCGGCTGCCCAATAGACCGGGTGGATATGCGCTCGGCGCTAGCCAGGCTGGAACGGTTGATCGCCGATGGCGGCGGCCACCAGGCGCTCGTGGTCTCGGTATATGGCGTGATGATCCAGCGCAAAGATGAAATGTTTCGGGACATTTGCGCCCATGCCGCCTTGCTCCTGCCCGACGGGATTCCCCTTCTGTGGGCCGCCAGATTTCTAGGCCGGCCCATCCCCGGACGAGTAGCTGGCACGGATCTGCTGCGGGAGTTCGCGCGAATGGCGGCTCACCGAGGGTATACCAATTTCTTTCTGGGTTCGAAAAACGCGGTTCTGCAAAGGCTGACCTCGCAGCTAGTCCGTGAAAACCCCGGCCTGGAGGTGGCCGGGACCTTATCTCCGCCGATGGTCAGCGAGTTTTCTCCGGAGTTGAACGCACAGATCGTACAGCGCATCAACGCGGTCCGCCCCGATGTGTTGTGGGTCGGATTCGGGGCGCCCAAACAGGAACGGTGGATCCACCAGAACCTGTCCAGACTGAAAGTGAAGGTGACCATCGGAGTGGGGGTGGCCTTCGAGCTGGCGAGCGGAACCGTCCGGCGCGCCCCTTACTGGATGCAGAAGCACGGGCTGGAATGGTTCTTCCGGTTCCTGCTCGAGCCGCGCAGGCTGTTCAAGCGGTACTTCGTGCAAGCAGCGCCGTTCTTCCCGCTGGTGCTGGCTCAGAAGCTCCGTAGCCGTGGCACGAATCGTAATTGATGCTGGAACAAAGTGTGATATAATCTGCGTATGGTGCGGCCGAAAAAGGCGCTGATTTTCTCCCTCGTGACCTCCTTGCTCCTGCTGTCCGCTCTCTCCGCCGGCAGCCTGGAAATCGGCGGGGTTTTCCAGCTGGGCAATTTGGGTTTCCAGTCCGACCGGCCCGAGTCGGCCACCTCCGTCAGCGAGACCGATTTCCTCTACGGCGGGTCGTTGTATGTGCGCACCGACATCCTCGATCGTTTCGAGGTGGAAGCGGGCTTCCGCCGCGACTTCATCCTGCGCAACGTCCTCTATTCCCTGCTCGAGTACCGGGTGGACTACTTCAGCCTGGGAGTCGGCATGTTCGCGGGATTTTTCAACTCCGGAGGCTCGACCCTCAATTCGGGGATCATCGCGAGTGTCAAACTAGAGCTTCCAGGGGTGGTGTTTGTGTCGCTGCGCTCAGACAATTCACTGACCGGCAGCCTGAGCGAGGGCGGCGACTTTTCGCAGCGGTTGATCGATCTCGCCGTAGGATTCTACGCCAAAAACGCAATTTGCTCTTTGATACTCTCCTCCAAGCAGTATTCCGAGATGCAGGGGGGTGCCGAAATCATCGACCACCTCATTAAGTATGCCTTCAAGGCCGATATCTTCCAGAAGAACGTGCCGTTCCGCCTGGTGCTGACCTTCGCCTATCAGGCGCTGGACAAGAGCTATTCTCCCGGACCCATCGATCACGGCCTGAACTCCGTACTGCTGGGCACCGAGCTGGACCTCTCGCTGGGTCCGCGCCTGGAGCTGTTCCTCGGCTTCGATAACAGTCTTTTCACTTTTGGCACCGGCCAGC
>Ga0315280_10006872_pt1 | contig 15529 bp, 19 predicted proteins | sample YL17G06_40_MG_FD_203697 | JGI IMG/M metagenome (GOLD analysis project Ga0315280, IMG submission 203697) | Sediment microbial communities from Yellowstone Lake, YNP, Wyoming, USA - YL17G06_40 | ecosystem: Environmental > Aquatic > Freshwater > Lake > Sediment | place: USA: Wyoming | collected... | reverse complement strand
TAAAAACCAAACTGGTACATCCCAAGGATTAATCTCATAAGCGAAACAATCATATGTGGAAAGCCTATAATGCTGTACCAATTGGTTTATTACTTCTATATGAGCCATGCAGAAGCTATTTAAAAAAATGGATGATGAACTGCCCCGTGTTCCTCCTTGCTTTCTGGCTATAAGCACGTCTTCGTTGCAGTCGGAATGTATTCTTAAAACGGTTCTACATTTACGATTCACAATTTGTCTATTATCTTTTTTTGTGAGGTTATTAAAGAGCGGGCATATTACATGCTTTTTTCGACTTTTCTGATCTATTTTAGGTGGACCAAAATAAACACAAGTTTCCCTAGAGCCATCGATCGTACCAATATACTGCTCAATATAGCCCTCTCTAATCTCGACTTTGAATAAGTGGCTATTTACCTCGACATCTATGGTGCAATCAGGAACCATAATCCAAAAAGGAAGCTCAACGCATAATGTCACAGCAGTAGTAGGGGCTTCCCAGTTTAATTCTTGTCCAACTTGATGTCTCATTCTATTTACCTGCAAATATGCCTTATTAAAGTAGAAAGAGAATAGTAAATTCTTATATATTTTTATCGTCTTATAAATAGTGGCAACATAGAGAAGCTACGCTTCCTTCCTGGATTCAGGGTTTACCGTCATTACGTTCGGCTTCCTAGCATCCAGATCAAGATGGCTTTGAGCGAGGAGGGGTACCACTCTAGATGGCTTGCCTCCTCATCTGGGAACGGGTGTAGCAGTATGAGCAATTATGGTCGCAACCGCTTCCATAGACATCAAGGCGAAGTGGATAGGAGCACCGCTTGACCTCTTATGTCTAGAACTTCAGGGCAGATCCATGGCGAAGGAACGATATGTATTCTACTTAATTGGTTGCGTAGGCTGCATAGCAGTGGTATGCAGAAAGTAAGGTTGTGAGGAGGGGCGCCATTTTAGCTCGCTTGACCGCCCTTTAGAACTATTACTAGCAGTTGCTAGTTCACAGAGGGCACGCCCGACGATATACATTCATTTTACTTGTATTTTAAATCGAGGTAGCCTGGCCTTCCCTTCCCCAATAACAGATCCTCCTTCATCGAGAACCTATCATCCTTTAGTGAAGGCATGTCTTGTGCTCCCCTGAGGCCCTTTAAATGGCAGTGTAGAGGCTCTGAGGCTAATTATGGTGTTGCTATGTATTGCGGAGGTGTTGCCTTTTATTTCCATAAACGTTGCCTTCTATTTACCATCCTTTACCAAACCCTTACGGTAACTGACGGTAACCCATAGAAATACAGCCATCTTTACTGTAAGCCAACGGCCAATGCCCTCTTGACGAGCTTGGAGTCCATAGTCTGACGCAGCCAAGAAGTGCGACAGAATATGGCCATGAAGGCATCCCTGAGATAGTATCGAGGACGATCAACGAGTCGCAATCATCCAAGCCTTGCAATACGCCTAACGATACCCTTACAAAGGCGATGATTCTTATTGAAAGGCGCAAATGTTCCATAAAGGCGCGTTTAATGGTGATTTTCTAAAAAATCACTCCGAATCCTAAGAATTAAATAAGCAATTCGCGCACGCACGTTCAAAGAGGATATCATATTATCATTCGCTACAAGGGGTAGACTTGGAATCCTGCGGAGACTTTGCGATTTTTAGGGGAAACAGACCTTGATAAACTCAAAACTATCCTCGTTGGCGATTGTGTGGAAGTCCGATGAGGAATCCGTATAATCAATATTTTTTTCGGGCTATGACCCCCAGGGCCCCTATGCTGAACCTATTCCTCAGGACTTTCGAAGGGCAATAGGGTAAAAACACCAAAATGATTACTCAGGAGATTCTGGGGGTGACGGGGGCAGGATCTCATCAGCCACCACACTCTTTCTTTTGTAAGGCGAGATCGATCCAAGGGCATCCTTAAGGTGGGGATATTTCTTGCCCGTTGTGGCCGTTACGGCCCTGACCCTGATTGCTAAGTTGTCCGTAGAGATCGGCATAGGAGCCCCAGACTTATCCCTTCTCCCACTAATGATAAAATCATCTGGCTTTAGCTTCAGCTCCAAGAAGGCATTATAGAACTGGTGCACTTGGACCTTGGTCAATGGCAGTTCCCCCCTATCCGCCTTAGCTGGCAATCACGCTGGGCTTGAGCTGTATATCGAAGTAATACAAACAGGAGAGATAGTAGAACAGCCCCCATCGTCTCCGTCTGACTGCCCCACAAAAGGACCGACCGAAGCTGAGGCCATAACCATTGAGGGCAGTTGAGAGCAGCGCATTCAGGGCTTCGGGGCTGAGTGAGAATCGCTTTTTGACCTTAACCCAATAGACTTCAAGATCATCGAACTCACCTTCCAGCATCCGATGGATTATCCCTTGCCGCAATGCCCCATGTGTCATTTGTACGCCAATGGAAGGCCTAGAGGTTTAAAGCATTTTGGGAATCGAAAAGGAATTGCCAAGGCTTGCGCTTTCATTGCGTATGTATTGCCCTTTATTTGCGTAATGTTTACGGTAAATACTTTTACGAGTTATTGATCGGTTACACTTTATCATCATCGGTAACCTTCACTTACCACCTCTTACGGTAACATTACCCCTCTTTATGTCGACCTTGCTGGAAATGCCTTTTGACCGACCCCAGAGCCATTAGAGGATGTGGCAACAAATGTGGGTGACAGACAAACTCGTACAAATATCGTCGGAAAGGTCGGTGAGTGGGTCAGAGCGTCACGATAGCTCAATTAGAGGGAGTAGGGATAGAACTAGAAGAGTGATTTCAGATAGATTGCTGTCAACACTCTGTCAACACTCAGCCTAAACAATTTAAGGCATAGTGGCCCTCTCTTGTGAATCTCTTCTGGAGATATCCAGTGTAGCTTTCCATGTTGAATGCTATGAAAACCGTTGCTTCGTAAACAAGCGTAAAAAACGCCTAGCTAAATAGCATGTGGACAGGCACTAGAAGCAGGAGCGCGTATAAGAGATCGTTTAGTGAATCCTAAATTCCGCGAACAACTTAGACCTAGGTCCACAGGTGTCGCTGCGTCAGCTATATATGTCTGGGAACAAGCTAACTTGGTCTTCTAGGGATCCGAGAAGCCCTTGCCGAAATACCCGTTTATGTCTGTGGCTTCCCCAACCTTCTGGATAATTCCTCTGCTATCTTCTCGAAGAGAAACTGGAGATCGTATACTGAGAGATCCTCTAGCCTCCAGGCATCCTCGACCTCAGATATGTCGTTCTTTGTCGTCACGATCATGGATCACAATCATCGGAAGTAGGATTTCAAGATTTCCCTCAGAACGATCTATTGAAATACCATGATGGATTCAGCGTCATACGCTTTCATGGTTCCTAAATATTTCATACACCACTTTTTCTAATTCATCCATGCGTCGCTCCAACTCCAGTATCTCGTCATTAATCCTCTTGCCTAATTCCTCGATGCACTTCTTGTTATGAACATTTGCCATGAGGTTCATGTTATCTAATACACAGGGAATGAGTACAAGAGACATCGCCGTATCCTCTGAGCACCAAGCTCTGACTAGAAGGTTGAAGGCCTCCCTATAGTCTGGATCCAGAAGGGCCTTGTAGAAGCTCCTCTTCAGCTCCTCTACCTCAGACATGAGATCTGGCGGAATGAGGGCGTTATCCTTCCCATGATACATGTGAATGTGGACGCAACTATTAGGTTTGACGGACTTTCCATCCATTTAAACGGACTCGAAAGTAGGGGAGGGTTCTGTGAACAACAAGGCAGACCTAAAAGGGAGGATCCAGGTGGGTCATATCTGATGCGTGAGTATGTCATGACGGTGGGCATGTTCTCACGAATGTGATGAAGATGGGGAAGGATCGGTAATGCCTAAGAGCCGTTAATCCTGTTCCCCCATTTCCCAAGTAAAGCTCCGAGCATCAATCCTGAACCTGAGTTGTACCTGTCTCTCAGAGTTAGGGCTTATATCGCCTAAGAGTTTAGTCCATTCCATCAGAATATTCTCCCGATAATCATAGAATATAAAGTGGATGGATACATTTCTTGCTACACCTAGCCCAGAGTTCTTGACCGTTCCCTCAACCATCACCCCACCAAGTATCTGGACCATATAGAATGCTGCACTTAACTTCGGTGGGAATATCTTCGGAAGAGCTAGTATCGTCCCTCCTATCCCTGCCATTATGAGGGTAATGATTACCATTTTGGTCAAAGGGTACATTTCTCCTTAGCCATCTCCCTAGCTGCCCGTTGTCATTGTATATTCGTTTGAGATCCTATAAGACTGACTAATAGAGAAGAACGGTATTCCATGTGTATTACTCAATCTCCTTGTTTATCTTAGTCTCTTCTTCACCTTTGGCTTTTTATTCCGATATAAGATTGAAAATATATATTGCCTCGGATGCTTCACCTCTCAGAACCTCCCGAGCTTAGGGTGGAGGTGCCATTCTCGGAATATCACATTAGGCGAGCTGGTGATGTTTCAGCACTCAATGAGTTTGTGGATACCCTGAGGGGCTTCAGCAGAGAGGCAAAATTCGGAGTTCTGGAATGGACATCTGGGTTTCTATGGCAGAGTGGAGGAGGCAGCTAAATCCAGCATGCCACTGGGGAATATCGTTGAAACCCTAGAAGGTTTCTTCGGGGAGAGGCAGGGGGGCTATCATGTAGTTTTGGCACCCCTCTTCCTGGGCAACTATGGCCACACCTTGGAGCTTGGCAATGAGCGGGTTGTCTACTCATTCCTATGTCCGATGGAGGTGGGGGGAGATGGCCTCCCAAGGTGCGGGGGCGCGCTTTTCCATGAGTTCGCCCACAGCTTTGTGAATCCCCTGACCGAGGAATCCAAGGGCAAGTATAGGAATCTGGATACGCTCTTCAAACCGATCTTCGATAGGATGTCCAATCTGAACTACGGGGATTCTTACACGATAATCAATGAACATATCCTGAGGGCGGTGGAGCTGAAGGCGCTCCATCCCACCGAACTTCAGGAGGGGTTGAACCAAGAGGAGGCGAGGGGCTTTGTCTACGTGAGGCCCATCTTCGACCTTCTTACCAAATACGATAGGGTCAGGTATCGATCCTTCAGTTGAAAGTCTTTTTGCTGCTATAATAGCTGGCATTGCAGTTTAATATTTACTTATCGTACCCTTAAAGGATTGGGTACTCCTAAAAATATAGGAATCACAATTTATTTTGCACTTATCTTTGTTGGGGGTTGTCATGATTATTACGCTGTCCGAGAGCAGTTACAGCTGTTCATCCCTGAGCGGTTGTTCCTCCTTATTCTCCCACTATCTACTCATAAGCCACTAATACCTATTGTCTATCTCTCGCTAGGTCTTAACATCTGGTTCTGTGCAAGCTCCCTCCAGAAACAGACGATGCTCATGTCCTTCGTACTGAAGAGTGCCAGCATGATGAAGGTGGCCGAGCATCTGTATAGGGCGGGTAGCAGGAGCAGTGAGTCCTTGAAGAATTATGCTAAGACGCTACATGCTTTCAGCGATTATGCCCGCAAGGGTCCCGATGATTTGGTATTCATAGGGCTCACAAAAGAGGGTGCTGTCGATCAGATAGGAGTACATAAACTCACCCAGTTGGCCGATGAATACCTTGGAGAGCTTGAAGCGTCAGACCTTGCTACTGGCTCTATGGCAGTAAAACAGGCTCATATCAAGACCTTCTTCAGGGTCAACGGTATATCCCTCGAACCATTGAGGAGGTACAGCCTGAGGGTGAGGTATCGATCTAGAGCCCCAAAGCCCGAAGAAGTGCAGCACATCGTCGAAGTGGCGGACTTGAGGGAGAAGGCCATGATCTTGATGCTAGCTACAGGGGGATTCAGGATAGGCACACTGATACTGCTGAGGTATCGACATATCAAAGATGACTTGGAGGCGAACCGAGTACCATTACACATTCATGTCGAGGTCGAGATAACGAAAGGCAAGTATGCTGATTATGACACCTTCATAAACGAGGAGGCTGTGCACTACCTGAAGCTTTACATCGAGGCTAGGAGAAGTGGCACAGAGAAGATCCCGTCTGAGGAGATAGTCGATAATAGTCCCCTGTTCGTGACGAAGAGGGTTGAGGCCGATGAGTTGGTCGCCCATTCAGATTCCCAGGACCCGAATAAGCATCTAGTGAAACGGCGAGTCAGTAGACCCCTCGATTATAGCACTGCGGAGGATGGAATCGTTACTGTGCTCAGGAAGGCGGGCCTGAGGGTCAAGAACGGCAAGCTCTACGAAATAAGGGTCCACAGCATCAGGAAGTTCTTCAGAACGCAATTGGAAGCCATGGGAGCGTCCCGCGATTACATAGAGTATATGATGGGACACAAGCTTTCGACCTACCACGACGTTCCAATGAAGGGCATAGAGTTCCTTAGAGGCGTATATGCAGCTGCCAACCTCAGGATCCAATCGAAAGAGAAAACCTCCTTGGCTGACGTCCTCAAGGAGTTGATAGGGCAAAGGGCGAGGACCCCTCCAAATACCTGAAAGCGGAGATAGAATCGGCCATCGATGTGATAACGCCAGTTAGTGAGTCTGAGGTTTACGCCAGGGCATTATGGGAAGGCTAAGGAGAGACCTGGGAGGGTTTAACCTAGAATCTGGTGGGAAAGATAAAAGCTTAACCTAAAGGTTCTATTAGATCGACGAGACCTATAACGACTCAAGGACAAAGTACACTAACATAAACTAATACAAGGTAGGAAAAAAGGCGGAGCGGGGCCGTTTCCAAGGTAATCGTCCTCCCTGACGGGCACGCCTGCCATACCATACAGGGTCCAAAAGACAACGGAAAGCACGGCTCTCGCAAGGACTGCAAGCCCACTACCCAACCATAGGTATCTGCTCAAGTCATTCCTTTCGATCTTCCTCAGGTAAGCAGCGACTATGACTGTCACCAGTGCAGCTTCAAGACCCTCTCGCAAGGTCAGGATGAACTGCGCCAACATCTTTCGTTCACCTAGATCACGGACGCCACGTATTTCCCTAATGGCCCACTAGCACTTACTGCTTGACCATTCTTTTTATAAGGTTGCAATTGGTTACTCGCTTATTCCGATTAAACTTGATATTAATTTAAAACCATAAAGGACATCTATTATGCAATAGTACAACCTGACCCACTAAATATCGCCAAACCATCGATGTCGCTTTCATGCTGCAATGCAAAGCTGAGACCCGATTCTTATAATTCTTTCCAGGCGCTCCCCCTTTCCTCAAAAAGTTTATTGAGCTTCTTCACAGTTGCCGTGTGGAGCCTCTCGTGCCATACGAACCTCCTTAAGACCTTCCTGGCAGTCCAGCCCTCTGGCTCTGTTGTTCCCGTCCAACCTCCAGGTGGGTGATGACTTACGGTGCATCCCATCTCTTCTTTAGAGAGATTTGACAACCTCATAATAGACAGTTCGTTGCTGACCTCCAGAAAGCCCAAAGGCCAATCGGAAAAGCTCCTTGTCCTGAGCCTCTCCAAGTAGAAGAGGTCGACCTCTGCGACATGCTCAGCTATTCGCTTGATGTGCCTTGGCGTGGACTGATCTGGTTTCCATTCCAACGCATCCCTTGAGGTTTTCAGGTATAGATCTATGAGATCTCCCCTTGCGTACTTCATGTAGCGGATGCAGTGTTCTACCTCCTCCCTGTCGAGAGGCTTGAGGTCTGCATTGAAAAGCGCTTGGCTGTCGCCCAGATTTACGGGCCAGTTGCCTTTTAAGATCTCCGATATCTCTGTTTCCACTTCGTAGTAGGTGTCTTCAATCCGCTCACCGTGATTCCTCAGCCAGTCTAAAAATTCCCTTATCTTCGTTGGTACCTTCCCCACAGCTTCATCGAAAGTTGGAGATCGGCTGTAACAACCCGGCAACTCCTGCACGAAAATCTGCGTAGAACCATCTGGTCCTACTTCGCAAAGCAGGTGGTATTTCATAGTAAGCACAATCCATGCCAAGATACAAATATCTTTCCTTAAACTAAAAACAAAGGTAGGAAAAAAAGCAGAGCGGGGCCGTTTCGTGCAGCCCCCGCCCCGTTACGTGTCAGGGGATTCCAACTGATACAGGTCGAGATCTATCGGGAGCCTCTCCTCGGTTCCTGAGTTCGGGTCCATGTTGTATAGGTCGACTGGGAACAGGCCGTAGCCGGTCATGAGGTGCGGGCTGTTGACGCCCGTCAGTAGCAGAGTGACCTTTAGGACGCCTGCCAGGGCCGGATCGATTCGTGCGCCCCAGAAGACGTATGCATTGTCGTCGATCATCTCACTCACGATCTCGGCGCTCCTCGTTACCTCGCTCAACGTCATGCTGCTGTCGCCCGATACGTGGACGAGCGCTCCATTTGCGCCGTTGTAACTGACGTCGAGCAGCGGGTTGCTGAGGGCGCGTACCACGGCTTCCTCGCACCTGTTCGTGGAGTTGCTCTGACCTATGCCGACGAAAGTGACACCGCCTCTCGTTATCATCGACCTGATGTCCGCGAAATCAAGATTGATAATGCTGGGTTTGCTGATGGTGTCCGTGATGCCGCTTATCATGTTGGCCAATGTACCGTCGGCGAATTTCAGCGCCTCGTCGAAGGCCAAACTTGGGACCAAGCCGAGCAGCCTGTCGTTTTCGATTATGACGGAGGTGTTGCAGTTCCTCCTCATCCTGTTCAGGCCTTCCAATGCAGTGCTCAGCCTCCCCTTCTCGTGCTTAAACGGCATCGTCACAATTCCTACCACCAGCGCGCCCTTCTTCCGAGCCAGCTCCGCAATCGCGGGTGCGGCAGCGGTTCCCGTTCCGCCGCCCATGCCAGCGCTCACGAAGCATATGTCACAGTTCTCAAGAAGCGGCTCTATCAGGTTGATGCTCTCATCTATCGCCATCTTCCCGATGGCGGGATTTCCGCCGGCTCCCAATCCGCGTGTCGTCTTCTCGCCGATCAGGATGCTGCGATGGCTCCTGACCGTGTCAAGGTGTGCCCTGTCGGTGTTGACTGCGATGCATTCGATGCCAACGTAACCGAGATCCATCACCCGGTCGACGGTGTTGCATCCGCAACCACCAACTCCGAACAGCAAGATCCTGGCGTAACCGGGAGGCCTCAAACCCTCGAGCTGTCCGTCGTGCCAAGTGTAGCGGAGGACGCGATCGAGGGGGCCGGTTGCAGCCGCATAGCCCAAGCTGGAGTTGGAGATGGAATTCGTTGATATCATTTCGTTATCACATCCTTTTTTCCTTTCTTACTTACTTCCCCTTCATTCCTACCTACTTACTGCAGATCATTGATTGACGGAGATGGTGGCACACGCAGCGGGATGTCCTCGTTCATCTTCGGTAAGTCACCGAGCAGGACGTTCAGGCGCTTACTCGCCTTTATGTCCCTCACAAGGAGGTCGCGTACGGCAATTCGGATAGCTTCCGCAATGCTCGAATAGATCCCCTCGTCTGTCAGCCTCTCAAGTTCCGTAAGGTGCTGTTCGCTGAGGTGCACGTTATACGCCTTCAAACCCATACCATCTCACCTCCATCCCTCATTCTCTGCCAGGATATTGCGAGGAGTACCTTGTATCGCTCGCGCGGATTGCGTTGATTGCGCAGCGACTTCACCACGCACGTACTTCACGTGGGATACATCGAAATCGTTCGTCAGCGCTGAATCCTCAAGTCTGATTTTGACCTCGCGTTCGACGTCATTGTCTGCCCAGTAGTTGAACTCGCCCTCATCTCGCTGGACCAGGACAACGATGATGATAGGCTTTGCATTCTTAGAGTGGGTAACGAATAACATCTTCAAGCATCCTCCTGTTCCGACCGTTCCGAATGTTTCGAATGTTTCGATGAATCCTCCTTGACTTGGATCGTGGGCACCGATTCGCCTGTCGCTATTTCTCCAATTCCCATGGTACCGGATACTTCGGCATCCGATTCTTCAGATTCCTCTTCAGTTTCTGCGGTTACGCTCGACTTCGGCTTCGACGGCTTCTGAGACGCCTTGTAACCCTTGGCCCTGTCGCCCGAGCCGTAGGTATCATTCCTCTGGCCGCTGAGGGCGATCAACTTCTCTATCTCGACCTCTCGGCCATAGTACTCCTTCACCAGTAGGTCACGAACGGCCATGCGAACGAGGTCCGCCACACTACCATAACGGCCGGCTTTAACCAAGTCCTCCATGGCCCTGATGTTGGCAACCGCAAAGCGCAAGTTCAAGCTCTTCATTATGGGCATTTTATTTCACTCTCCAGCTCCTGTAGGTGCTGCGGTGCTAGGTCCGATTAAGGTGGAAGGTCCGAAAGTGGTGGTAGGTCCGTCGGTGGTAGCGGATTCCAGAGCGGTGTTTGATTCACTTGCGATGGAAGATCCATTTGTGGTTAAAGTTACGTTAGCGGTAGTAGAGTTGAAAGCGGTAGAAGATTCACTCACTGCAGAAGGTCCGAACGCGGTTCCAAGGTCCTCAGCGGTAGTAGGTCCGAGGTAGGTTAACACTAGGTCAGCGGTAAAAGGTCCGATAACGGCAGAAGATCCGATTGCGGTTAAAGTCCCGTTAGCGGTAGAAGGTCCACCTGAGGTAGAAGGGCCGTTTGCGGTCAAAGTCCCAAAAGCGGTGGTCGGGCCGTTAGCTGTAACAGAAGCGCAAGCGGTTAAAGTTCCAAAGGTTAACTCGAAGACACTGCACGGCGCTAGAGTTGTTCCAGCCACTATGTTGTAGGTTAAGGTTATGGTTCCACTGGAAATTGGTGCCACTACATGAGCAACCACGCCACGAGCACTCGGGAGCACCCACAAGGGGGGCTCCATGTGTATACGTTGCATAGACTCTGTCGCACACCTGTGAGGGTCTTGTACTGGCCGTGTGCCTAATACTAACTTCCACTGGAGATGGGCTCATTTTACGGAGCGTTTACTAGTACATTCCTGTAAAGGGTGCTCCGAGCGATGTCATTTTTGTGTAAATGCCGCGGTATTACCCTAGCACTCTTACTCATTCAGGTCGGCACATTTCTATGTCCTTCCCAGTTGAATCTATTGTATCGGAAACATCGTCGTGCGTAGGATGAATCGTACTTCCTCGTCTCGTAGATAATACCGCAAGCGCCCTGCGTATTCCCCTTTCATAATTCGCATGAGTACTCACTCACCCTTAGCCTCATCGAAACTATTGGTGATCTTGTTTTCATATTTTATCGGCCCTGTCAAATAGTTCAACCCGAGTTAAATGACGACAGCCATCTGTAGTATCAATTATAGAATTCTATCTCGCGCATGATACTTGGGATCCTACATCATAAAACCCTTGTATGGTAAAGCTAATAAGTAACATTTTGATTACATGTAACAATGTGGTTTGGTATGCATGTCCGAACCGAATGGATTGGCAAGGAAGCTGAAGGCCTTGGGGCACCCATTGAGGCTGAGGATCGTGGCGTTATTAGCAACGGAAGGGGGAGAGATGTACTTGAACGAGATAGCAGGAAGGCTGGAAATCAATAGGGCCCTGGCCAAGATACACCTCAAGAAGCTCGAAGGAGCTAACATAGTCAAGAGCCGTGTTGTCCTTGTCGAGGGGGAGGCTAAGGCCCTCAGGTATTACAAGCTCAAGGACTTCGACATCCGCGTCTCCCCGGAACTACTTAAGAAGGAGGTGGGACTGGATGGATAGCCATTATGCGGGGATTCTCTGCGTCTGGATATCCCTTACGATAGTCTCTGGGTTCCTCATATGGACCGGTGGTGCCACACTTGGAAATTATATCTTCATAGGTTTGGCCTTCTTTTTCGCCTTGATCTTCACATCTGAACTTTTACCAAGCATACATATGCAAGAGAAATCGGATACCGAATTGCTAAAGGAATTTAAGGATTTGAGACAGAAACTTGATTATTGACAAAGGAAGTCGAAGGAATTAAGAAAGTAATTGAAGAATAGATTTTTGTCGGGGTATTACCTCAATAGACGCTAAAATCGAGTATAGCAAGATGGTCCCGCTTCGTGAAGACAGAAGATTGGAGGTATCTTATAGAGAAAGCCTTAGAATTCAAGGATTTTTCTAACTAAATCTTTATAAGATTATTATCTAGAACTCTTACTTTCACTCTTCTATAAATACTCAATTTACTCTTTCCCTGTAGATACATAGACAAATATTTAGATTATCCCAAATAATTCACGGAATTAACTTAGCAGTACGCTCATGCTTCTATCGCTGTTCAACCTCTCGCTATTGGTCGATATATTATTCGGGCTGGGCTGGATCACGCTAAAGCTGTGCATTAGAAGATGTCAGGTGGAAGGGAGCCTCGGTTGGGCATGAGGGTTTAGATTAATACTACGACTAGCATCCTTTGACATTAACTGTACTCCTAAACTCCTTGTTATTAGATAAAAGATGTGTTAATTAAGTCCTTCTATCTACTATTTCTCATCGTTTTTACCTTAAATAGCCTCCTTTGAAAAAAGGGGAGCACTCAACGCGAAGGTAGGCACGGTAACGAGTCTGCCTCTTCTCGGACGAGGGTTGGGATAAAATATCCCGTTGATAGGTTGGGGGTGTACGCGCCAAGGCTTCGGCCGAGGCTCTCAGCCCGCCAATACTAATCGCCCAAGGTGTTGGGCGGAAAAAACTCAGTGAACCACTCGGGCGAAACTTCTACCCGTGTTCGGCTTTCTACTTTACCCTCATCATCAAAGCGTGATGCGGAAATATTATCTCATTACATAACACTTAAGTAAGAGCTTGTATAACCAATTAACTAATAGAAGGGGGAAGGTCTTTTTTTGGATTTATGTATTTATTTTAGCAGTAATTTCCTGTTATGCTATCTACATAGCTCTTTACCTAAAAATTGATTTAGGTATTTTAATAGCAACAGCAATTGCAGCTGTAACATATCCTCTATTTGTCTTAGCAGAGCGTTATGTTTGGACTCCTGATCTGGAAATTCTTTATGATCCTCAAGGAGACCCTGATCAATATCGACCTACTCTCACATTAGTTAATCTTCAAACTGGTCAAGCCCCTCCACTGAGAGTTTTCATCAGAGTTGGAGTTAATAACAAAGGCGGTAGAACAGCAAAAAGCTGTGTTGGAGAAATCAAACTTCAACCTAACGGACGACCCAAAGGTTGTACGGGATTCTCTGGAGAACCAAAAATTCTACTGTGGACAAGATTTATTGATCTCATTGACATCCTACCAAAGCAGACTACTACCTTAGAGGTTGCATTTGCCCAGGATGGTCTATCAGTTCCTTTTAGAGGAAGTTGTGTCTACCAAGGTCAGCCTCCTCATGTAAAAGCATGGGCTTCTACTTCATCGGCTATCAAAGCACCAAATATAAGGCTACAAGATGGCTTTTGCGAAGGGCAGTTTAAAGTTAAGGTTATGGTTTATTCAGAAAACGCGGATCCTGTTACAAGAGAGTTTTTATTAAATGTCGGAGTCGACTGGCAGCAACTGACAATGCAAGCTGTTTGAGTAACAATCACTAGTAGGTTTCCTTCCTATTCAATAATAGGTTTCCTTCCACTGTCATATGTTGGTAACTTGTTTCCGATGTTAACAGGTGAGGTTAGAAGGATCCAGTAATTTATGGTTTCTTCGGATACTCTCTAGCGCTGTGGGATTATATCAATGATAGAAATCCAGAGAGTAAACAGGGTGAATCATAGCCTTGGTAGATATGCGCTTTTACAGATTCTTAGGCAGGTAGCTCTCCTCTCAAGTGTTTACTCCTTGATTTAATCCTATAGACTTCCCTTCGCGTTTACTAAGGTGATCGATAGACAAGCCCACATAAAGTGCTAGGAGAAGATAGCTCTTCAAACTATTGGTTTAGCCCATTCTCCAAGTTGTCCTGTAAGCCTTAATTCCAGGTACTAAAGATAAGAACGACTTAAACTCACAAGAGGTTTTCTATTGATATTCTTTATCATAAAGGCTTCAAAAGCTTTCTTTCGCTCTTCATCTCTTAATAGCGTAGACCAGAAGTGACAGGGTATAGAAGCAGAGTCAAATGGAAGTTTCGTACCATCTTGAACGGTCATGATAACTTTTTTAGCTTGTCCAAATGCGTATCCCATCTCCATAAAACAATTAGGCCGTAAACCAGTCAAGTCCGCAATCACCAATGAGCTAGAGTGTAGCTTTCGAAATATCTCTACATTCAGAAAAGCTTCATTACTAACATCAGTACTAACCTCAAAACGCTCGTATCCAGAATCTCTGACAACAGGGTCGACAACGTTCCTGAAAAACTTTTCGATTATGTCATATTCTGGCATCTTATTATTTAATGACCGGATATAGAAAACCTTCGGTCCAGTTAAATGAGAAAGGAAATTGAGGAATTTACCTTCGAATTCACTGATTCTTGGCAATCCATTTTTCAAGGATAATTTAGAAAGCGCTGCTGAGGCTTCCTCAGTAGGTATATATTCAAGGAATCTCTCTGGATTTTCCATAGCTTTAACATATAGTTCCTCGGATGCACCCTCTTTCTCTACCTTAAGAGGTACATTAAGAGGGAGAACATGTTTACTATGAGAAATATAAAGATCTGCAAGATGTCGGACACCAGGACCTCCACCAATTGCTACTAGTATATCCCCAAAGCGTTCTTGTTGTTCTCTAAGAATACCGCCTAAGCTAAGCCCAGTTGGGATTTGCTCCAATTCAACGAATCCAGTTGAAAGCACGCGTTCCCAAATTGGTTTCCTTCTATCAGGTATTTTTTCTTTCCATCCAGGCAAACCGACAGCAATAACAGGCAATCCTTGAGTCTTAGGCCAATTTAATGAACTAGTCTTTAATCTCTCCACTACAGTTTCTAACACAGTCCAGTCAAAGATTAAGGGTATAGTGGGGTCATCTCGATGTGTTGGTTCGGCACCTACAGAAACAACTAGGCCTCCGCCTTGCGAGAGTATGCCATTAGTAAGTTGTTTTACTAAGTCTTGTGTGTAACTGATCTTGGATTTATCTACTGTTTGATTTGCACTACCTGCGAAGTGAATCCGTCTTCCTCGTATTCTCCCCAACTCATCCACCCATCATATCCTCCCATCTTTCAATAGAGGCCTCAGTATTTGCAAGCTTTATTCGAGATACGATTCTCTCGAGAGCTGCGCTTGCTGCTTTCCTTTCAAGACTTCCTTCTGCGCCAAGATAGTCATCAACGTGCATAGACTGACCTGTTTCATCTTTTATAGGGCTCAATACTTTATCTTTGGCTTGCCCAGAAAGATACAAAAGCATATCCTTATAATTCCTCTCACCTTCATAGTTCTCAAAAGCATTTACAGCAATGGATTCTATATGATAACCACTAAGTCTAACATCTTTAGGTAATTGCATATTCAAAGCCTTAAATAGTTTAATGACTGGAACAACTTTACTAGAAGCCATCTCATAAATACCTCCTGAGCAATATCACGATGCATCCCAAGTGAATGAAGCCCAGGAAGTTCTCCAGGTAACGTTCGTAACGTGTGGTCAGGTGCCTGAAGTTCTGCAGCCATG